>Ga0187847_10002619_pt1 | contig 14412 bp, 10 predicted proteins | sample June2016WEW_4_10_FD_132458 | JGI IMG/M metagenome (GOLD analysis project Ga0187847, IMG submission 132458) | Peatland microbial communities from SPRUCE experiment site at the Marcell Experimental Forest, Minnesota, USA - June2016WEW_4_10 | ecosystem: Environmental > Terrestrial > Soil >...
CAACGCGCGCGCCAAGGTTTCGAGTTCGGAAACATCGGCCTTGCGGCGGTTTGCGGCCGATATCGTCGCGAGATGCTCGTCGAGTTGTTCGTGCGCGCCCATACCCGCCGCACAGAGGCGGTTCACGAGGAGGCGCAGAACCTTTTCAACGTAGTTCCAGCGCTTCTCTTCCGCCTCCATTTCGCGCACGGAGTTGCGGTATTTTTCTTTCCAATCGAGGGTGTCGGGCACGGTTTGTCGGGGAATATCCTATTCGTCCTAGCTAAATCGGCCGCAGGCTGGGAAGCTTTAGCGCCGCCCGCATCTTACTCGATGACGACGCGTGGAAAATAGAATGAGACGGTCCAGTTGGGAATGTCGACTATTTCGCTGATGGTCAAATCGGCGCAGACGCTGCACAGCATATAGGCATCGACGGCCGGCATCGAATAACGGCGCGCCAGCAGGTCGATCATGCCCCGCACTGCGGCGCGCGCGGCCTGCATGAGATCGGGGCCGATGCCCGTCGTCACTTCGTAGCCGTGAGAGTCGAGGTGTCGCGCCACCGGGCCCGGCGTCGTGAACCGCGGGAAGGCCAAGGGCGTCTGCTTGACGAGGTCGAACTCGAGCGCAACGTTCATCGGGCTTTCGATCGCCGTCCCGCAGATTTCGCCGTTGCCCTGGGCGGCGTGCGTATCACCGATCGAAAATAGCGCGCCTGCCACTTCGACCGGCAAGTAGAGTTCGGTGCCAGCCGCGAGATCGCGAATGTCCATGTTGCCGCCGACGCGGCGCGGCGGCACGATGCTGTGTAGACCGGGTTCGGCCGGTGCGACGCCGATCGTGCCCGCAAACGGCTTCAGCGGCACGCGGCCCCACCGCCCGAACGAGGCCGGCGCCAGCGTGTTCTCGTCATACTTCCAGATGTGCAGCGCGGCCTGCGGAAAATCGTCGGTGAGCAGTCCGAAGCCCGGAATGTTCGCAGTCCAACCCCAGCCCGAAGGTGTCAACGACAAGATTTTGACTTTCAAGATATCGCCGGGTTCGGCGCCGTCGATGAACACCGGGCCGGTGACCGGGTTGACGCGCCCAAAGTCGAGTTGCCCGATCGCGGCAACCGTCGAGACCGCAGATAATTGCCCGCCCGAGGAATCGACGGTTTCAAATCCGATCGACGCGCCCGGTGCCACACGCAGCACGGGAGCGATCGAATTGTCCCAGCCCCGATGATGCTGATGCCGGTGTATCGTGTGTGGGTTCTTCAAGCGGCTTCCCCTGCGAATGTGCCTGTTGACATCGTAATCTATCGGCGCGCCGCGCGGCGAGATCGGTAGAATCCCACGGACCATGACGCAATTGACCGCCGCACTCAAACGGCATTTTGGATTCGATCGCTTTCGACCCGGCCAGCAAGCGGTCGTCAGCGATGCGCTCGCTGGGTGCGATCTGCTCGCACTGATGCCCACCGGCGGCGGCAAATCCCTGTGCTTTCAGCTGCCTGCGCTGCTGCAGCCCGGCGTCACGCTGGTGGTCTCGCCGCTCATTGCCTTGATGCAAGATCAGGTTCGCCTGTTGCAGGACAACGGCATCGCCGCAAGCTTCGTCAACTCGAGTTTGGATGCGCGCGAGATCGCACAGCGCACGCGCGCAATGCTGCGAGGGGATTACAAGCTGTTCTACCTTGCACCGGAGCGGCTGTTGCTCGGCGAATTCCTCGACGGACCGCTCGCCGAACTCGACGCGGGCCCGGGCATCAACGCGTTCGTGATCGACGAGGCCCACTGCGTCTCCGAATGGGGGCACGATTTTCGACCGGAGTACCGCCAGCTGTGCTTGCTGCGACAGCGCCATCCGGCGATCCCGATCCTGTGTTTCACCGCGACCGCGACCACACGCGTGCGCGGCGATATCGTGGCCCAACTGCGGCTGCGCGATCCTAAGGTGCATCTGGCGAGTTTCAATCGGGCGAACCTCCACTATGAGGTGCACGCCAAGACCAAGCGCAGTTACGGCGAATTGCTGGCACTGGCGAGCAGCGGCGGCGCGGGTATCGTCTACTGCCTGTCGCGCCGGCGCGTCGACGAAATCGCCGCGCAATTGCAGGCAGACGGGATTCGCGCACTGCCCTACCATGCGGGCCTCGATTCCGATCTGCGGCGCGAGGCGCTCGAAGCGTTCGTCCGCGACGACATCCAAGTGGTCGTCGCGACGGTGGCGTTCGGCATGGGCATCAACAAGCCCGACGTGCGCTGGGTCGTCCACTTCGACCTTCCGAAGAGCCTGGAGGCCTACTATCAGGAATCCGGCCGCGCGGGACGCGACGGAGACCCGGCGCGCTGCGTGCTGTACTTCGGCGCCGCCGACATACGCACGGCCGACTATCTGATTCAACAAAAGGTCGATCCGCAGAGCGGCGCCGCGCTCGAGGACGAACAGCGCATCGCGCGCCAACAGTTGCGTCAGGTCCTCAATTACGCGGAGTCCACCGAATGCCGCCGTGCAGTCCAGCTGCGCTATTTCGGTGAGTCCTTCGAGGGGCCCTGCGGCGCCTGCGACAATTGCTGCGCGCCGCGCTCGGTGCAGGATTGGAGCGTCGAAGCACGCCAATTCCTGTCATGCGTAGCGCGGCTTGCACAGCGCGGTCAGCGCTTCGGGTCCGCGCAGATCATCGAGATCTTGCGCGGCGCGAGGTCGGAGCGCGTGCTCTCGCGCGGACACGACACTTTGAGCGTCTACGGCATCGGCCGGCGCCGCTCGCTGGCCGAGTGGCGCGCCGTCGCGCGCGCGCTCCTGCATCAAGCCCTGGTCGACGAGACCCAGGACGGGTTTCCGGTGCTGTCGCTGAATCCCGAGAGCTGGTGCCTGCTGCGCGGCGAACGCGGCCTCGAGATTGCGCAAGCCTCACGGCCGGCCAGTCGGGAGAGCGCCGCCGCGGCTACGGGAGATGCCCTGTTCGAACGCCTTCGCGCCGTGCGCAAGCAGCTGGCGGTCGAACAGGGATTACCGCCCTACGTGATCTTTCACGACGCCACATTGCGCGAAATGGCGCTGCGCCGGCCGCTGAGCATCGATCAATTCGCCGACTTGCCCGGCGTCGGCAGCGCAAAGCTGAGCCGTTACGCAGAGCGATTCATCGCGGCACTGCGCGAGCCTTCTGCTTGAGATCCCGATACTTCATCATCGCATCGACGTTCGGCGCACGGCCGCGCCAGTCGACATACAGTGACGCGAGGTCGTGCGTGTTGCCGCGGGATAACACCATGCGGCGGAACCGATCGCCGTTGGCGCGCGTCAGGCCGCCGTGTTCTTCGAACCATTGAAACGCATCATCGTCGAGCATCTGCGTCCACAAATAGGCGTAGTAGCCAGCCGAATAGCCGCTGGCCCAGATATGGCTGAAATAACTGGATCGGTATCGCGGCGGCACGGCCGGAATATCCAAGTGCGTCGCGGCCAGCGCCTGTTTCTCGAATTCCTCTGGATTCTGCAACGGCGCGTCCGCGGGCAAAGTGTGCCACTGCATATCGAGCTCGGCCGCGGCGAGCAGCTCCGTTAGCGAATAGCCCTCGTCGAAATTCGCGGCCTTCTTGATCTTACCCACAAGCTCAGCCGGCATCGGCTCCCCGGTACGGTAATGCTTCGCATAATGTGTGAAAACCGCCGGGTACAAGGCCCAGTGTTCGTTGAACTGTGAGGGAAACTCGACGAAATCCCGTGCAGTCGCGGTGCCCGAGAGGCTCGGGTACTCGGTGTTTGCGAACATGCCGTGCAACGCATGGCCGAACTCATGGAACATCGTCGTGACATCGCTGAAGCTGATCAGCGCCGGCTGACCGGGCGCGGGTTTGGGCAGGTTGGCCACGTTGTAGACGACGGGCAGCGAGCCGAGCAGCTTCGACTGCTCGACGAAAGACGACATCCAGGCGCCGCCTTGCTTGTTGTCGCGCTTGAAGTAATCGCAATAAAACAGCGCGAGCGGCTTGCCTCCGACGTCGAAGACTTCGAAGACACGCACGTCCGGCTGCCACACCGGGATATCCTTACGCTCTTTAAAGCTGATTCCGTAGAGCTGATGCGCGGCGTAGAACACGCCATTTTCAAGCACCCGGCCCACTTCGAAGTATGGTTTGACGTCGGCATCGTTGAGTGCGTATTTCGACTGGCGAACCTTCTCGGCATAGTAGTTCCAGTCCCAGGCCTCGAGCCGGAAATCACCGTGATCGGCGTCGATTGCAGTCTGGATGTCGTTCGCCTCGCTCGCAGCCTTGCCGGTCGCCAGCGGCACCAGCGCCTCCATGAACTTGAGCGCAGCCTCCGGTGTCTTCGCCATCTGATCGGCCAACTTCCATGCCGCATGGGTCGGATAGCCAAGCAGCGCCGCGCGCTGCGCCCGGATCTGCGCGAGCCGCGCGATCGTCTCGCGCGTGTCGTTCGCATCACCGTGCTGCGCGCGGTTCCACGAATTCTGGAAAATCGCCGCGCGCGTCGTGCGTACGCTCAAGCTCGCGAGTGCCGGTTGCTGCGTCGTGTTTTGCAGCGGCAGCAGATAGCCCTCGACCTGGCGGGCGCTCGCGGCTTGTGCGGCAGCGGCCAGCTGTGCCGGGCTCAGGCCCGCGAGCGCGTCAGGCGTGGAAGTGCGGTAGGCCGCCTCCTTGGTCGCCGCCAATAGCCGCGTGGTGAACCTATCGGAGAGCGTCGATGCTTCTTCATTGAGTTTTTTGAGCCGCACCTTGTCGGTCTCCGACAGGTTGGCGCCTGCATGGACGAATTCATCGTAGGTATGTTCGAGCAGACGCAGCGACTCGGGGTCGAGCTTGAGCTTTCGGCGCTGTTTGTAAATCGTGGAGATTCGCGCGAATAACTTCTCGTTCAGATGAATCGCGTCTTCATGGGCCGCGAGCAGCGGCGCCAATTTGGTTTGCGTCGCCTGCAGCTGCGGATTGATATTGGCACCGCTGACCCCCCGGAATGCCCGCAAGGCGCGCCCCAATAAGCTGCCGCTGGTCTCCATCGCGACGAGCGTGTTGCCGAACGTCGGAGCCGCGGGATCGTTGGCGATCGCCTGGATTTCGGTCAGCTCCTGCGCCATGCCCGCCTCGATCGCGGGCAAATAATCCTCGTCCTTGATCTTGTCGAACGGCGGCGCGTGAAACGGCAGGGAACTCGGCGTAAAAAACGGGTTCGATGGCCCGAATCCGGGATCATCCGCGATGGCCGTTCCCGCACCGAATCCGACACCGACCGCTGCGACGAACATCCATGCCTTATTGTGACTGCGCACGATTTCCGCTCCCCATGTGGCCTGCCGCGGCGACAAGCCTAGCATGGTCAAATCATCCAATCCCGCCGAATCGATATAGACTGGAGGCCCCTTTCGACGCCGCAGGTACCGAACGCCAATGTCCGCCCTCGACCAATTCGGCTATAAAGAACAGCTGAGCCGCGCACTCAGCACCCGCGATCTGGTCGTTTTCGGGATGATTTTCATGGTGCCGATCGCGCCATACTCGGTTTTCGGATTCGTCTGGGCCGATGCGAAGGGGATGGTGCCGCTCGCCTACCTCGTCGGCCTCGTCGGCATGTTCTTCACGGCCATGAGCTATGCAGCGATGTCGCGCGCCTTTCCGCTGGCGGGCTCGGTCTACACTTACGCGCATCGCGGCTTGCATGCGATCGCGGGATTTTTCTCCGGATGGCTGATTCTGCTCGACTATATTCTCGTGCCGGCGCTGTTGTACCTGTTCAGCGCAGCCGCGCTGCGGCCCATTCTTCCGGCGGTGCCCAATTGGGTGTGGCTCGTTGGTTTCATTTCGTTCAATGCGCTCGTCAATCTGGTCGGAGTGCGGCTCACGGCGCGCATCAATTGGTACATGTTGCTGATGGAATTGGCGGCGCTTGCGCTGTTCGTCTTTTTCGGGTTGCTGGCGCTCTACCATGGCCAGGGTGCGGGAGCCCTGACTTTGAAACCGGTCTATGACCCCCATGTGTTCTCGCTGTCGACGGTTGCCGGTGCGACCTCGATCGCGGTTTTGTCGTTCCTCGGCTTCGACGGCATCTCGACGCTTGCCGAGGAAAGCCGCGACAGCCGCGACGCCGTCGGCCGCGCGATCGTGCTCGCACTGCTATTGGTCGGCGGTCTGTTCATCATGCAGACGTGGATCGCGACCGATCTCGCGCGCGGCATGCAGTTTGCGGCGCCGGAGACCGCCTTTTACGAGATTTCCGAGCGCGCCGGCGGCCATTGGCTGCGTCTGATCACGATCATTGCGGTGGTACTCGCATCCGCGATCGCGAACGCGATGGCCGCGCAGGCCGCAGTTGCGCGCATTCTGTTTGCGATGGCGCGCGACGGCAAGCTGCCATCGGTACTTGCGAGGATCCACCCACGCTACAAGACCCCGTACGTGAGTACGCTGCTCGTTGCAGTGATCTCGCTGCTCGTCGGTCTGTTCTTCAGCGCGCGCATCGACGATCTTACGTTGATCGTGAATTTCGGCGCGCTCACCGGTTTCGTGCTGCTGCATTTGTCGGTGATCAACCATTATTTCATTCGCGAACGCAGCGGCGACTGGCTGCGCCATGTCGTTTTTCCGATCGCCGGTTTATTGGTCATCTGCTACGTGCTGCTGGAAATGGACCGATCCGCAAAGTTGCTCGGCGGCTGCTGGATCGCGATCGGTGCCGTTTACTACCTCGTCCTGACGTTCGTGCTCAAGAAGAGCGTCGTTTTGGAGGTTTGAATCCGGGGAACGCGGCGCGCATCGCCTGCTCGCTGACCTCCTCGATCTCGAGCAACTTGTTGCGCTCCTTCGCGCCGGCGACCAGCCGAACATAGCGTTTTGCAATACCGAGCCGCGCAGCCACGAATTCGATCAATGCGAGATTCGCCGCATTGTCGATCGCCGCCGCCGCAATCCGAATTTTGACGGCGCCGCCATGAATTCCCGCCAACTCGGTCTTCGAGGCGCGCGGCTGTATGTAGACTTGGAACCGCAGAGCGCGCGCTGGCGTCAAGCCGGCCGCTCTCAGACCGCGGTCAGGAACGACACACCGACGGCTCCGATGAATTCGCCGGCACGGCCACCCGCGCCGCCGCTTGGCGTTTCGCCCGCAGCACCGACCAAACCGCAGTCCTCGGCGAAAATGCGCGCCACGCGATGGCGGTGAAAACTCGCAATCAGCTCGCGGCAAACAATGACCTGCCGATCACGCTGCTCGCCGTAGAGCTGGCGATGCAGCGCCGGCAGCCGGTACCAAGGCTCGCTCGGCCGCACGTGATGCGCATTGTGATAGGGGAAATTGAGCACCAGCACATTGAGCCACGGCCAGCGCTCTGCGATCAAGTTCGAATAGGTGTTCTCGTATTCATAGCGCAGGTCACGGCGCGCATCGACGGGCGCGGGTGCAAGGCTGCGCGTCGCATACACCGCATAGGTGTGCTGAAATGCATCCATGAAGCGCAGCACCATGATGAATAGCCAATAGGCAAGTGCGTAGCCCAACAAGGCCCTTGGGGACACGAAGCCGAGCGCACCGAAGGCCGCAATACGGATCGCGAGCACCCGCACGAGCCGGGCTCGCGAGCCGCGATTCTCGGACGCGAACGGCACCGCAATCACGAAGCCGCGCATCAGCAGCTCCACGGCCGGCACATAAGCCCACTCCAGCGCAATCACCACGCGGCGCAGCCAACGGGGACACCCGTTGAGTGCCGCGCGATAATCAAAGGTCACGACATCGAGCCGGTCGGAGTGATGGCGCAAGTGCTTTTTCTTGAGGCCCACGTAGCTCGCGAGACATGCACCGTTGATCCAGCTCATGACGAGGCCGAGTCGGTCGTTCGCGGCGGCTCCTCTGAACACCGCGTGATGAGAACAGTCGTGAATCAAATATGCCGAATAAATCAGTGTATGCGCGGTCAACACGACACCCAGAGCGTTCAGCCAAAGTGCCGGAAGAGTCAACAGCCAGATGCCTGCCGCCCAGCCGATCAGCGTGTAGAGAATGACCGCCAAATTCGGCAGTGCGCCGTCATCGCGCCGAAATATCCCTTGCATGCGAAACCTCCCGGATCAAGCAGAGGTTAGCATCGAAATCCCGCGCGCATAAGGCTCAACATGCGCACGCGTCGGGCGCGCGAATCACTGCACCAAACTGAGTCGCGCGCGCAGCGGTTCACGCACCGAATTGGTGTGCACGGGGAGCACGATGACATCGCCCGGCCCGGCGCCATCGAGCAAGCGCAATGCGGCCGCCTCCTCGTCGGGCTCGAACCGAATGCGATCGGCGGCGAATCCTGCAGCGAGCAGCGCGCGTTCGAGCAGTGCCGGAACCTCGCCGAGCGCGCGTCCCCGCAGCATCAGCGGCAGCTCCTTGATCACGATCTGATCCGGTGAGAAACGCGCCGCCGTGCGCGCGAGTTCGCCGATCGCCGCATCGTCGCGGTTGCCCGCTTGGCCGAGCAGCAATCCGAGGCGCTTTGGCCGCAACGAGCGTGCGACGCCGAGCAACGACGCGAGTCCGTCGGGATTGTGCGCATAGTCGATGAGCACCGTCGCGCCGCGGTAAGCCCAGCGTTCGAGGCGTCCCGGATTGTCCGTCGGGGCGGCGCCGAAGCGGTGCAGCACCTCGATGATCGCATCGAGCGGAAGGCGCAGCGCAGCGGCGCCGAGCGCCGCGGCCGATAAGTTGGCGACGTTGTAGTGCGCTGCTCCGCCGACGCTCAGCGGCATCTCGGCGATTCGTCCGAGCCGCGACTCTTGCCCCGCCTGATGCATCAGGAGTTCCCCGCCGCGCACGCCGCAAGCGCCGCCTGCGCGCGCCCGCAGCTCGACGAGCGCCGGGTGATCATAGTCGGCCGCGAACAGCGAACGCCGGGCGCGTGCCGCGTGCGGCAGTCGAACGAGCGCGTGCGAGAGCACCGGGTCGTCGGCGTTGAGGATCAGCGTACCGCCCGCCCCGAGCGCGTGCGCGACCACGAGCTTCGTTTCGGCAAGGTCCTCGGCGCCGTCGACGCCGTATTCGCCGAGATGATCGGGACTGATGTTGGTGATGATCGCGGCATCGGCGCGCGCCAAGGCGAGGCCGCGCCGGAGCAGGCCGCCGCGTGCGGTCTCGAGAATCGCAACCTCGACACGCGCGTCCCGCAAAACGGCACGCGCGCCATCGGGGCCGGCGTAATCGCCGAGCATGACGGCCGTGCCGCCGACCACGATACCCTCGGTGCTGCAGTAGCCCGGTGTCAGTCCCGCGGCAGCCGCGATCGCGGCGAGCAAGCGCACGGTCGTCGTCTTGCCGTTGCTGCCGGTAACGAGCAGCGTCGGGACATCGTGCAATTCGCTCCAGCGTACGGCCGAGAGCGCAGGCAATGTGCTGCGCGCCCAGCTGCAGCTGCCCTTGCCTTCGCCGAGCGACACTTGCGCATCATCCTCGATGATCGACACGTCGTGCGCGCTGGCAGCCGCGCGCAGCGCCGTGAGCTCGGGCCGCTGCTCGGCGGCCGCACGGGCCGCGAATGTCGGCATGGCATCGGCGCCGAGATCCTGCGCGAGATCGAATCCCAGTTCGCCGGCGGCATGCGTGGCACGTTCCCAGGCCCACTCATTGACGTCGGTTGCGGTGAACAATGCGTCCGGCGGCGCGCGAAAAACCAACAAGGTACCGCTCGCGCGCTCGACGCAGCGCGGCTCGGGGTCGGCCCAGCCGAGCGCGGCAGCCGCCTCGCGAACGTGCTCTGCCCAGGCCCTATGCGCCGCCTGGTCGGCCGCGTGGACGCCAAGCGGCGTCAACGTGACCGCGGGTCCCGCAAAGTAGCGGTTCGGCCCCGGCAACCGACGAGAATTGTCGAAGCCGTGATTGGGCTCGGCGGCCGGCGCACCAGCCTGCGCTTCGAGGTCGGACACCCGCGCGCCCGCTTCAGTCCGCCGCTTCGCCGACGAAACGCAAGCCGCGCTCGTCGCGCACGAAGCCCTTCGATTCGAGCGCCGCCGCATCCTGCAGCACGAAGCTCGATGATTCGTCTTCGGGCGGTGCATCGGATACCGGCGAGGATGCCGGCCTCGATGGCGGCGCCACCGCCGTCGAAGCGCCGTCCGACGGCTTGAACTTGATCACTTGTTTCCATGAGCGCGTCAGCGCATCGGCGAACACCAACAACAGGTCGCCATGGCGACCCATCCCGAGCGCTGCTGCGATGGCCTCTTGTTCGTCCGGAATGATCTCGATGGCCGCTTCCGGCACGCCCGCATCAAGCAGCACACGCGCGAGCATGTTCGGCACCTCGTCGCTCGCCCGACCGCGCAGGCTGTCGTCGCGGCGACAGATGTAGTGATCGAAATGCCCGGCAACCGCGGCCGCAATTGCGCGGATGTCCTCGTCACGCCGATCTCCAGGTCCCGCGACGACGACGATCCGGCGTCCGCGCACCTCGAGCCGCGCCGCAAGATCGGTCATCGCGGCAACCGCATGGGCGTTGTGCGCGTAATCGAAAATGACCTTGAATGGGTGTTCATCGTAGACGTTCATGCGTCCCGGCGCCTGGTAGAACGTGCTGTCGAACGTCCGTAATCCCTGCCGGATTGCGTCGAGCTTGATGTCGAGCGAGAAAGCCAGCGCCGCGGCGAACATCGCGTTTTGCACGTTGTGCATCGCGCGTCCCTCGAGAGTCGCGGGGATCAAGTGAGTCCACATCAGCGGAATGTGGCGGCCTTTGTCGTAGAGCGTGATCATCTGGCCGTTGACGCCCGCCTCGAGCGCGCAGGCGCGCCCACCCGCGCGCACATGCTCGCGCACGATTGGATGCTGCGGATTGAGCGTCACGTAGCAAAGGTGTTTGGCCTCCGTGTGCGCCGACATGCGGATCGTGTTTTCATCGTCGGCATTGAGCACCGCGCAATCGCGCGCCACTTCGACGACGACGCGCTTGACCTCTGCGAGCTGCTCGAGCGTGTCGATGCCTTTCAAACCGAGATGATCGGCCTGAACGTTGAGCACCGCGCTCACATTCGTGAACGGCACGCCCATGCCGGCACGCAGCAACCCGCCGCGCGCGACTTCGAGCACCGCGATGTCGATGCGCGCATCGGCGAGCACCATGCGCGTCGCGACCGGCCCGGTCATGTCGCCCTCGACGGTGCGCTGACCATCGATGTAGATGCCGTCGGTCGTCGTGAGCCCCGGCGTGAATCCGGCCATCTTGGCGATGTGCGCGAGCATGCGCGACGTCGTGGTCTTGCCGTTGGTCCCGGTGATGCAGGCAATCGGCACCCGCGAGGCGGTTCCCTGGGGAAACAGCATGTCGATCACGGGCCCGGCCGCGTCGCGCGGCGTGCCCTCGCTCGGCGCGACGTGCATTCGAAAACCGGGCGCGGCGTTGACCTCGCAAATCCCGCCGCCGACGGTCTTGTAGCTCTCGGTGATATCGGGGCACAAAAAATCGACGCCGCCGACATCGAGGCCGATCGCCGTGACCGCGCGGACCGCCATGTCGCGGTTGTCGGGATGGATCACATCAGTCACGTCGGTCGCGGTTCCGCCGGTCGACAAATTCGCGGTACTGCGCAGCAGCACGGCGCGGTCGACCGCGGGCACGGATTGCTCGCTCATGTCCTGGCGCGCAAGCATCATCTCGGCCTGCGCATCGAGTTCGAGCCGCGTCATGACTTTTTCGTGTCCGACTCCGCGGCGAGGATCCTGATTCACGAGATCGACGAGCTCGCGGACCGTATGCTTGCCGTCGCCGATCACGCGACCCGGCGTGCGGCGCGTCGCCGCGATGAGCTCACCGTTGACGACGAGCAGGCGGTGATCATCGCCCTGCAGATAGGTCTCGACGATCACCGACGCCGAGTGCGCCGCGGCTGCCGCAAACCCCGCCCGCACCTCCTCGGGCCCCGTCAATCCGATCGATATGCCGCGTCCATGATTGCCGTCATAGGGTTTTGTGACGACCGGATAGCCCAGTCGTTCAGCCGCGCGAACCGCGCGCTCGGCCGAGCGCACCAACTCCTGGCGCGGCACCGGCAGGCCGCAGTTGGCGAGAATCTTATTGGTTTCTTCTTTGTCCTGCGCGAGTTCCACCGCAATGTGGCTCGTGCGTCCGGTGACGGTCGCCTGGATGCGCTGCTGATACTTGCCGTGCCCCAACTGAATCAAGCTCTGTTCGTTCAAGCGCAGCCAGGGAATGTTGCGCTCTTCGGCCGCCTTGACCAGCGAGGCGGTCGACGGCCCGAGTGCGCGCCGTTGCGCGTAACGAATGTATTCGTCGCGCTGCGCCTCCCAACTCCAATCGGCCGGCACGCTGCCGGCCGGCTGCAGGTCCGCAGGCAGCAGCGAGCACAACAGCTGGATCGCCAATTCGCCGGCCGCAATGCCTTCATCGCGCTGCGAATATTCGTAGATCACGGTGTACACGCCGGATGTCTCGGTGCTGCGGGTCTTGCCGAAACTGACGTCGGCGCCCGCTATGTTTTGCAGCTCGATCGCGACATGTTCGAACACATGGCCGAGCCAGGTACCCTCGTCTTCGCGCATGCGCCGCACCAGCCCTCCGCGCTCGCGGTACGAGCAACCATGCTCCTCGAGGCCCGGCAACGCCTGGATCAGCGCGTTCACGTAGCCGTCACCGAGTTTTGCGGTCGGCCAGTGCTCGAGCTCAGCCAAGTCGAGCAGCACCTTGATGACCGGAAAATGGGCGTATTGCGACGGGCCGACGTAGACGTTGCGTTCGAGAATGCGCATGAAAATCCCTCTCCGACTCTACCCCTTGGACTGCACGAGATTACCCGCATCGGCCTCGCGCGTGTGCAGGTTGAACGTAGCACCCTGCGTCAGAATGTGCAGCTTCACGCCCAGCAGACACACGGGACGGCCTTCCTTGACGCTGTCCATCGACGAAAACTGCACCTCGGCGGCATCGACGACCGTGATGCCGCCCGAGCCCAGCACATCGACCGTGTTGTCGGGCGCAATGAATGCCGCGGTGTCCTCATCGAGCCCAATGCCGACCGCAAACGGGTTGTAGGCGAGCGCCGTGAGCAGGCGGCCGAGACGATCGCGCTGCCGGAAATGCTGATCGATGATGAATCGGTTGGTCAATCCCAAGCCCGGTGCGAGGCGTACCGAACCGGCGATCGGCGTGCTGCCTTCGTCGCCGAACGCGATCATGTGTTCGCTGATGAACGCCGCGCCGGCACTCGTGCCGGCGACCGCGACGCCGCTCGCGTTCATCTGCCGCACCGCTCTTGCCACCGCGGTGCCGCCGATCAGCGTCGAGAGGCGCAGCTGGTTGCCGCCGGTGAAGAAAACCCCGCTCGCCTGGCGCAGGCGTTCGAGGCGGCCCGGCTCGTCGGCATCGCGGCGCGTATCGAAGTCGAGCGAGGTCACGCGTGCAGCGCCCATCTCACTGAATAGGCGTTCGTAACGTGGTCCCGTGCCGCGCAGCAAGCTCGCGGTGGGGATGACCACGATATCGGCGGCCGCGCCGCCGGACAGCTCGACGAAACGGCGCAGAATTTGCGGGGAATTTTCCTTGTCCTCGGCGCCCCCGATGGGAACGATCCACCCGCGCTCATTGCCTTCGATGACCTTGCTCGCACACATAGTCCCACCCTCGCTTCACTGCGCGGATCATGCCATTATCCGGCGTGGATATTCACTTCGAATGCACCCGCTGTGGCAATTGTTGCCGCAACTCGAGACTCGCCCTGACGATCGCCGAGGCCGAGACCTGGCTCGACGACGGCCACGACGTGCAAGTCCTTTGCGAGGCAACGCCGTGGCTCACCGATCCTGCGCACGCCGACGCCATCGCACAGCATCGGCTCCGGCGCTCGTTCAGCGCTGCATCCGGCGAATTACCGCTGCGGATCGTCGTGATCCTCGCGGCAAATCTCGTCGGTGCCTGCCCGAATTTGGGGCCGGACGACCTCTGTAGAATCCATGCGCGCCGGCCCCTCGTTTGCCGCATCTACCCGGCCGAGATCAATCCGTTCGTTGCCCTCGTTCCCGGCAACAAAGGCTGCCCAGCCGAGGCGTGGAAGTCGGATCTGCCGATTCTGCAACGTGCAGGGCGCATCGTAGACGCACGATTGGCCACGACATCCGCCGGTCACGCGAGGCCGACGCCGCAGACGTCGGCGCCAAGCGGCGGCTGTGCGCGCAGCTCAAAATCAGAGATGCGGCAATCGCCAACGAAGGCCTTTGCGCACACAGCATCGGTCGCGAGTCGCTGCTGCGCGAATTGAAATTGGCGATGCGGCAATCACAGCCTGACTCGCCGCAGCGTGACTGGCGGCTGGTGTCGAACCGCCCCAAGACCGTCGAGGCACAATCGGCGGTCGGCGCGAGGAGCGTGTTCGCGCATGAAGCGGCACGCATCGCTTTCGAATACCTAAGTTTCGGGTGACGCCGACGGCGCACGCCGGCACACGGGCG
>Ga0187847_10002621_pt1 | contig 14407 bp, 6 predicted proteins | sample June2016WEW_4_10_FD_132458 | JGI IMG/M metagenome (GOLD analysis project Ga0187847, IMG submission 132458) | Peatland microbial communities from SPRUCE experiment site at the Marcell Experimental Forest, Minnesota, USA - June2016WEW_4_10 | ecosystem: Environmental > Terrestrial > Soil > Wetlands...
AAGCGGAGCATATCTCGGTTAGCCGATTCACGATGCCCTTTGGACCCAACTCGCTTGAGTCAGCCTGCGCGCGGCGTACTGATTGGTGAAATTGTTGCAACCCAACGATATTGCTCAGCTGTAAAGCCGTTCGGATTGCGACGTTGCACTCGCATGAGAATGTCCTGTTGTCCATGCCAATGAGGCATTCAACAGTCTCCGTGAATTCAGGACATTTGAACCCAGCGGGCGGAGTGCTATTCTTCGGGGTCTCGCGAATGGCAGCAGGAACCGCAATGGCCAATTGTTCAATGGAGGCGCAGCGGATGAGATGTGCTGCGGTGATGAGTGCGGCATTCTGATTTTGATCGAAAACCGTGTCACCGGCCATGCCGAGCAGCGTTTCTGCAAAGGAGGCCAACGACCTGTGCGCTTTCTGTCTTGCTGTTTGAATGAATCGGTGGCAACGAGCGGCTCGTGCTTCATACTTGCGCCGCTGGGAAAGTGAAATCTCGCTGGACGCAAGGTTTCGTGTGAGTGCTTCGAGTTTCTCTTCAGCTTCTGCGACTGTCATCCCTTACCCTTTCCAAATCGATTGATTTCACTGAACAAGACATTGCCGGTTCACTCGGTTAGACCCAAGTTCTGCATCTTAGTTACTAGTGTGCTGGGGCGTCTGCTCAAATTTGCAAAAACTTTAGTTTCTTCGTGGCTCCCGCTCGTGCCTACATTTATGCTGTAGTAGCTGTAAATAGCAGCTAACGCGCATAATGTATCGAGAACGACAACGTTGCAAGCATTGCGGAATGACAGATAACCGCTCTAGGACTCACGATTCCGCACGGTTTTCTGCAAAAACAAAAGAAAATATCGTGCGATTACGCTAATTGAAGCGGCAGAGCAAATCAGCGCGCGAGAAAAAGGGGCATCACATTCATGCCCGTGAGCTAGATAACAGTTGGCGCGTGCTGCATCATAAGACGCCAAGACGCAGATGCTTTATGCGCTGGGACGGTTGTTCGCCCCAAACATCATCTTGCCGCTCATCACGTTGCTTTTTCAGACCGTGTGAACTGTTGATTGGTTCGAAAGGAGCGAAGGGGCGTTAACACTTTTTTGGGGAGGGTGTTCAGATGGGCGCGTCATCGTGGAGTTCCCAACGTTGGTAAATGTCGAGAGCGAAGGTGCGGTTGCCGGCGTTGGGGTCTGAACCCTAAACCTGTGCCATCAGATCGTCGATGTTCCGGGCAGTGACGAATTGGGCGGGGTTCTCGCCCACGGCGAGCGCATTGAAGTGCGCCTTCCCGCATTCGATCTTGGCCCACTCTCTATCGCGCAAATCGTCCTTGAAAAGACCAGGCTTTGTCTCGACGACGAAGTACAATCGCTCCACTCCGTCTTTTTCCACCAATACGGCCCAGTCAGGGTTGTAGGTGCCGAGAGGCGTTGGAACCTTGAACCAGCCTGGGAGCTTGGCATAGACCTTCACCGCCTCATTCAGCTCCAATTGCTCTGCAAATGTGCGCTCGACACCGGAAGAGTCGTAGACCACTTGTTCATAAACAGACTTTTCCGAGTTGAGCATATTCTTGATGTACCCGGTCAGTTCCTCAAGTTCGAAGAGTTCTTGGGCGTAATAATCCTCGTCTCCGATGCGCTGATACCGGATGCCATCCACCAGTGCAAAACGCTTGGCTCGGTTGATTGACTCGTCCGCCAGTTCTATGAACTGTTGTGGGTTCCGTTTGAAATCATCGAGACGGCCACTTGCCACCAATATCTTTGCAAGACTACGCCGGGTCAGTTGGGTCTTGTCCTGAAGGTCGGTGAGCAAATCAGGCAACTCTATGTCCGTTTCCTCAATGATGATCGGCGCTGCCACCCTGGTCTCTTCGGACAGTACACCGCCGCGCCCGATGGCGAGGTCGGCGATCCGAATCTGTACGCGGGTCTTGGTTATCTGTGGACTCTTCCGAATTGCATCAGCGCAGTCCCTCAGCAGCTTCTCGTTGTCGAACTGCACTCGGTAAGTAGTCTTGTGTTTGATCCGATCCCACAGGGCTTTGAACTCCTCGCTTTGGAGAACTGCCTGCCTTGTCTTCACCGGCCTCCGTTCATCGGCGTTCTTGATGTCGAGCTTTCCAGCAAGCTTCCAGAGCACATCCTTGATCTGCGGGAGCTGTGCCTGGAACTGCTCTGGCAATTGAAACGTTCCGTCCTTGAGCGCCTGCCGGAGGGTGTCCTGCACCTTGCCCCTCACATCGACATGCCCAGCCTCTTTGAGGTGCGCCCAGATTGCTTCAGACTTCTCGACTCCCAACGCCGTTGTCTGGCCTGCGTCGTCCGTTATGGGGATCGAGGCGAACTGGTGCTTCTCCACGATGCCGAAGCGAATGCCGGTATCGGCCTCGATTTCTCTTTGAAGGTTTTCGGCGAATTGCTCGTAGCCTTCATTGGCCACGACCGTGAGTGTGTTCACCTCGAAACCGCGAATCCGTTCACCAGTGTTCGAGTTCACGCAAAGGCGAAGCCCGCGTCCAATCGTCTGCCGGCGGAGTAGCTCAGATCCCATGTCGCGCATTGCGCAAATCTGGAAGACGTTCGGATTGTCCCAGCCCTCGCGCAGTGCGGAGTGGGAGAAGATGAACTTCAGCTTCGTGTCGAAGCTCAGCAGCGTCTCCTTGTCCTTCATGATGAGGTTGTAGGCTCGCTCTGCGTTCTCGCGGCTGCCCTGATTGCTCTCGGATGTGTCTGTCCACCCGCCCTTCTTGTCGATCGAAAAGTACCCCTCGTGAACCTCGGCAGCGTTAGATTCCAGGTCAATTTCCTTGAAGAGGGTGTTGTACTTTGGCAGGGCAGCGGCCTTCCGGTACTCCTCCTCAAACATAAGCGCGTATTTGCCCTTCTCCTGCACGCCGTCAGCGCTGTACTTGCGGTAGTACTCGACCGCATCGATGAAAAATAGGCTCAGCACCTTGATTCCTTGCGGGCGAAGCCTAAGCTCTTTATCCAGGTGTTCCACAATCGTGCGCCGAATCATTTGCCGCTTTATCGCGTCGTTATCTACGTCCCCAATTGACTGGCCAGGCCGAAGTAGATTTTCCTGGTTACTCAGTTGCAGGAATTCATCGCCAACTTTGCACCCGATGTCTTCAACACGACAGTCCGCGTAGACAGCACGTCCAGTAGTCTGTTCTAAATCATCTCCGGGGCGCACGATCACCGGTTCGCGCTTCACATCAAACATCTGCTGCATGTCCAGCTCAACTTTGGCGCTGAACTGGCCCCGCTTGTTGCTGGTCGAGAGCAGCTTGACGTAGGCCTTGTTGTGGCCGCCTTCCACTTCGAGCGAGGCCACTTCGATTTGCTTTACCAGCTTGCGCTCGTAAGCATCTACTGCATCCAGCCGGTAGAGCATGTGGTGCTTGTCGGCATGGGTCGCGGAGTAGCGCAGCGTGCATAGCGGATTCATCTCCCCGAGTGCGCGTTTGCCTTGCCCCTCAAGGCCGCCGTCCACGCTTTGCGGCTCGTCCACAATCAGGATCGGCCGAGTGGCGCGGATCAGGTCAATGGGCTTCTCACCACCGGTTTGTTCGTTGGCGCCTTTGCCGTACAGATTGTTCACATCTTTTTTGTTAATGGCGCCAACCGTGACCACCATGATCTGAATCTGCGGGCTGGTGGCGAAGTTGCGCACCTGGCCGGGCTTGCTGGAGTCGTAAAGGAAATACTCAAAGGGTGTGTTGGCGTAGAGGGAACGGAAGTGGTCTTCGGTGATCTGGAGCGTCTTGTACACGCCTTCTTTGATGGCTACCGACGGTACCACAATCACAAACTTGGTGAAGCCATAGCGGCGGTTCAGCTCGAAGATAGTGCGCAGGTACACGTAGGTCTTGCCGGTGCCTGTTTCCATCTCGACGGTGAAGTCGCCTGAGGCCAACGAAGAAGAGGGCCGCAACCCGTTACGAGTCTGGATTTCAGCGAGGTTGGCCAGAATCTCATCATCCAGTAAGTGCAGGCGATTGCCTATGCCTAGGTCGTTCTCACGAAAGGCGAAGGAATATTGGGCTGCCGTCGCATCGCAGGTGACGGTGAATTCAGTACGGCAGGTCTCTTGACCGCGGAAGAGGTCGCACACCGACTCAATGGCGTCGTGCTGGTAGTCAAGGTTCGGTTCAAAGTGCAGTTTCATGGTTGTCCGCTCTACAGGCTGCGCACATTGTCCAGCTCGTGTTGCTGGAGAATGGCGGAGAGGTTAGTTTTGGCCATGTCATCGGCAAAGGCGCTGTCGCGGAAGATGACCGTCGTCTCACCGGCTGGTGCCAATGCCTTGTGCCACGCTACGATGCCCTGCGCCAGCGGTTCCACTTCGACGCTGCCGATCTGGGCGGCGAGGCAAACCAGCAAGGTGCCTGCGCCAATGTTGTGAACGGCCTTGCCGGCGATGGGCTTCTGCTCGATGGGAATGGTCAAGTCGAGGCCGAGCTTTAGCAGCAACTCGAAGAGAATGTCCTGCTCGGTGCGGTCGGTCTTCAAGTGCTCGATAGAATCGTGCAGCGTCGTAGGGAGATCGTCGCGGTTCGGCTCCCAGGCTCGGATATTGGTCGAGTCCAGCTTGAAAACGCGAAAGCCGAGATCGCCATGGAACATTGGGTTTTCCTCGCGAATCTTCTTTCCCGCACGACGAAGGCGCTCCTTGGTCAATTCAGCAATCGTGCGAGGACGGCCTAATTCGTCACAGTATTTCGCAGCGAGCTTCTGCTCATTGTTGTCGGCGTCGAGTGGCTCCGGAAGCTGAACCAGAACAAAACGTCTATTGAGCTTATCAAGCGCATTCTGTGCGAAAACGGCGTGTGCTGTTGTTCCAGAACCTGCGAAGAAATCCATGACGATATCGTCTCTTTCCGAGGCCATCTCGATCAGGGTCTGGATAACCGTCTCGTCCTTTGGAAAGTCAAAATAGGTTGCTCCGAGCAGTTTGGCCAAGCGCTCTGAAGCAGACCGGGTGGGTTGGTACAGCACGCTCTGCGGCGTGACCCTATCTGTCTCATGCAGGTACAGCCGAAGCATGATGCTATCCGAGGAAATAAAGCTGATCCGACCTTGGTTCACGAGTTCCTCGAACTGCTTCTGATCGAATCCCCAACCACGGCCCTTTGTCAGCTTGATGGTTTCTCCTGTGAAGGGATTCTTCAAATCGAATTTTCGTCCACCGGGCTGTGTCGGATTCTCTTCTTTATAGAGGCCATTCTTATCAATGTATCGATACCGCCTGTGGGCATAGGAGGGCGTGGATTTATTCGCCTTATACCAATTCGCCATTGCCTCAGAGGCGGCATCGTAATTATCACCACACTGTTTCTTGAGGCGTTCGACCTCGCGAAGGATGGGCTCAACAGCCACTTTGGCCACGCTCCACTCACGTTTGGTCAGATTGCGGTTCTTGGCGAATACAACGATGTACTCATGATTGATGCCAATTTGCCGTGCATCGTTTTTTCCGGCACTCTCCCAGATGATCTCGGCAATGAAGTTTTCCGGACCAAAGAGATCATCACAGACGTGCCGGAGATTTGAAACTTCGGTATCATCAATGCTAATAAAAATGACTCCGTCATCCCGGAGCAGGCTCATCGCCAATCTCAGTCGCGGGTAAATCATGTTCAGCCAGTCCGTATGGAAACGACCGGAAGCATCTGAATTTGAAGTGTTCTTGCGTCCGTCAGATTCAAGTTGCCCTGTGCGCATCAGGTAGTTCTTAATGTTGTCCTGGAAGTCGTCCGGATAAACGAAGTCTCCTCCGGTGTTGTATGGCGGATCAATGTAGATCATCTTGACCTTCCTTGCGTAGCTCTTTTGCAGCAACTTCAGAACTTCAAGGTTGTCGCCCTCAATCATCAGGTTGTCCGTTGTATCCCAGTCCACGCTGTCTTGGGGGCAGGGGCGCAGTGTGCCGGTGGAGGGCGTGAGCGCAAGCTGGCGGGCGCGGCGCTTGCCATGCCAGGTCAGCCCGTACTTCTCTTCCCGCTCCTCGACCGCCCCTCCCAGCAGTTGCTTCAGTACCTCGAAGTCCACCTTCCCCTCGGTGAACGCCTCGGGGAACAGCGCCTTCAACTGTTCGATATTCTCCGCCACGACATCCGGGGAATGAGTTTCTGCGTCAGCAGCTACTAACTTTTCCATATTGCATGTCCCCATTTTCAGATTGCGCTTACGCCTCAACATCCGCGCCCATTTGGACTTCGAATGCTTGACGGACGAGGCCGATCACATACGGGATACCCTCTACTGAAGTAAGAGGCACTTGAACATCTCCGTTGCCCCAGCGACCGATACCAGTCATATCCTTGGAAATGCCCCTTGGGTCAATCAGCTCAGAGAACTTCAGATTTAGCGATAAGAGGAGCCTCTTTGCCTGGGGAATCACGTCAACGAAATTCGTTTCAGCTTTGTACGCTATGTAGAGCTTAAGGAATTCCTCGGTGACGCATGGATCAATGGCAAGGACCTCTTTTCGGAGGGCATCAAATAGTTCCTTCATTTTTCCCTCCGCAAGCTGGGGGTGATCCGCGATGCCATATGCACCTGGTTCTGGCGCAGGTTTATATGCAGCCAAAACATCGTCAGAGAGCTGAGGGAGACCCCACACTTTCACGGCCATTTTAGAGAGCCGTTCGGCCCGCCCCTTGATGGCGTCCTCGTCCCAACTCTCAAGCTTCCCCAGCCCCTTGTTTAGTCTGAGCGGACTCTCGTTGAAGCCTCCTGGCATGTCTCTCTTATCTGGGAACGGACGGTCACTGTACTCAGAGTTATACCCGGTCAAGGTGAGATTTCCGAGTGTGTGCAGCCACGTTTCCTGTATCCTCTTCCATTCAGGACCGAGGGCTTCTTTCCATTCACCCGATAAACGCGGATTCTGGGGCATGATGTGTTCTATCGTGTATTCATCTACGGGAACAGGTTCCTTGCGATTAAAGTTTTCCAGGCACCTGAGCCAGTACAGTTTCCTCGGAAAGTTGTATAGATCACGAGTCTGCAACTGACGGCAAAACTCATCGCTTGTAGGAAATCCACGATACGATGGCATGAGCAGAAAATGAGCCTTGATGCTTTCGAGGTAGCGGTCCTTCTTAAGTGACTTGGAGAATGTCGCAAAGGTCTTATTCAATGAGTTTGTAGGCAGCGAACAGATTGCACGACGGAAAACATACGACTCAATGATTCTCACTGCATCAAGGAAATCGGATTTTGCGAGAGTTTGCGTCGAGTAGTCGTGATAAAGCTCTAGGAGCAGCGGATAGGCCACGTCGACCCTCAATTCGCGCAGGTCTTGGAAAGCCAATGTCAGGTCCGGATCAGTTTCTCGGCCCAGTGCCATTGCGCAGAAATAGCGGGCAAATTGACGCAAATCCGCCACGAGCGCTTCGACGCCAGCAGCAACAATCGGAGAGCTTTGCGCATAAACTTTAAACTGTTCGTATATTTCGTTGATGTTCGGAATTTCACCTGTTTTGACGATCAAGTAATGTCGCATGAACCGGTCAAAGGCCCACGAATAGGCTTCTTGACCGAATTCGAGTTCCATCGGACGCCAGAATTGCTTGTAAAGTTGCGTTTGGCGCTCTTGTTCCAATCCCATCAGGATGTAGTTGCGGATCAGGTCAGCTTGACTCAATTCGCGTCCCGTGGAATTCATGCTCTCAAAAATGAGTTGCGGATTATCTTGGCCACGAGTCAAGGCTAAGTCGACCACCATCAATTTTGCCAGGCCCTTGCATAAATCTACGAGGTGGTGCCCTATGTCCTTAATCCAATCCTCAAAAAGGCCAAAATTCTCGTTGATTCGTATGGAGGGTTCCGGGGGTTGTTCGGCGTTATCGACCAACGCAATGAGGGAGTCCTTGTCGGTTTGCGAAAGGATCAGCTTGTAGCGCTTCTCGCCGTTCTCCAAAGGATTTTTAAGGAGGTAACTCCGAATTTTAATAGCTGAGAATCCTTCCAAGGGCTCGTAATTCTGGTCGGGATTGTTCTCCAGGACACGGGCGAGTGCCTCCAGCAAGAGTGTCACGGTGGTGAGACGCTGTTGCCCATCGATCACCAGGAGCGACGAAGGGGAGGTGATTTGATAGATGCTCTTTTCTATATAGACAATGGAACCCACAAAGTGGGCTGTGATCGTGTCGCTTTCGCCAGCACGGATGATGTCGGACCAAAGTTGCCAACATTCTCGTTCGGTCCAGGAGTAGGTTCGTTGATAGATCGGAATCGAGAATTGCGGAGAACTTTTCAAAAAGAGAAGGAAATTTGCTTCTTTCGCCTTCATTCGGGTGAGCCTCCCACCTTCAACAGAGTTTCGGAGAGGTTTCTCTCCAGCTTCGACATTTCCAAGTTAATCTGTACCCTGCGGTTGACTTGCGTTTCCCGACGGGCCTGGGCACGAAGGACGACAAGCTGGCGCTCGATCCTCGCGCGCGCTTCAAGCGCCTCGGCGAGCGTGACCGCTGCCCCTGCATCTGCGGGAACCAAGAACCGGCCCAAAATGTGGGCAGCTTCAAGTGCGGCGAGTCGGACCAATATCCCATCATAGAAGGCAAACAGGTCCCGCGTCGGCAAACGTGACACGGAAAGGCTGGCCAGGAATTCGGACTCCTGAGTTGAGGGGGCCTCTGGGTTCAGCGCGGCCTGGCGAACTTCCTCAATGACTACCTTGCCCGCCTCGCCCTGCGACCAGCGTTTGTGGGCTAGAGACAGGCTGACGGCCCGGCCCTGCCCGGTGGCCAGAATCAAGGGGTAGGGGATGGCCCGGTGAATTAGCTCGATGAGGCGCGCTGGCTTGGCCGCGGGGCGGAGTTCGACCGTGAGGACTGCGACCTCCAGATACTCGCGTACCGCATCCTGAAAGGCCGGTACGCCGATGTTTGTTGGCTTGAGCGCTGCAACCCAGACGATCTCGTCAATGCCGTCCTGAATCTGGCGCTTGTCGGCAGCGGTGGGGGCACCATGTTCCAAGAGGAGTTTCTTAGGCACTCGCTGCTCCACGAGGGCGCTGGGGGGAATCCCGAGTGAGTCGATCACGGGAGCGAAGCTCATGCGCCGGCCGCCTCCTGGATCACGGCCTCTTCGGGGAGTACAACAAGGAAGGCGACGACCTCGAAGTCGTTGATCCCCTGGAACTCACCCTTCATTGCATGAGTGCCGCCGGGGATGAAGAGGCTGGCAATGGCCCGCTCCTCTTTTTTACCGACGACCGAGGCGACCGCCGTGGCGAGCAGGTCCTGGGCCGAACTCATGTCTTTACCGTTCCGGGTGGCCTTGTCAAAGCGGTCACAGGCCCCGGCGTCGGGCAGGTCGCGCCCAATCGAGAGCCGCTTCAGGCGGTCAAGCAACTGCTTGACTTGGGTGAACGGCAGCAAGACCGTGCCGTCGTCACCGACATGGACCACATAGTGCGGCGCCAGGGGGTAACCTGGCTCGATAGTCTTGAGCGCCGATTCTCCCATCGCTCGGAGGCAGAAGATGACGCCGGGGGGGATCACTGCCTCGCCGGCGGTCTGCGTGATTGTGACGGCAAAGGTGCCGAACGGCAGGCCCTCCAGCTTGCCGGGGTGCTCCTTCAAGAAGCCTGCGAGATCGATGCGGAAATCGTTCAGGGTTAGGTCGGCGATGGAGACGCCGCTGCTCAGGTCTTCGAGGTCTATGACAGCTTCCTGGAGCTTGAGCAGTTGGTTGCGGCGGTATTCCAGGTCGTTCATCTGATCGCCGGACTGGTATTCGATGATGTTCTCCTCCCCTGTGGCGGAGATGTCGAGGAGCACCATGCGGCCGCTGACGCGCTGCTCCAAGTTGATGTACTCCTCCAACTCAAGGTTGGGCCAGAAGTTGATGAGCTGGATGCGTTCATTGGTCGAACCGAGACGGTCGATGCGGCCGAACCGCTGGATGATGCGGACAGGGTTCCAATGGATGTCGTAGTTGACAACCGTGTCGCAGTCCTGGAGATTCTGGCCCTCGCTCACGCAGTCCGTGGCGATCAGCAGGTCGATTTCGCCGTCGCTGGCGAGGTCTTCGGGACGTTCCTTCGAGCGGGGAGAGAACGCCGTGATGATGCTGACAAAGTCCTTGCGCAGGTTTGGCAGTGTCGTCTGGTTGTGGCCTGTGCCGGTCACAAGGGCCGCGTGCAGGCCATACTCCTTTAGCGCCCATTCGGCCAGCTCCTTGTAAAGGTATTGGGCGGTATCGGCGAAGGCAGTGAAGACGAGGAGCTTGCGGTTGCCGGGATTGAGTGGCGCACGGAATTTCTGCTCAATGACCTCGCGGAGGGCCTTGAGCTTGGCGTCCCGCGCTGAGTTCACCTGCCTTGCCGCCGAGAGCAGGGTGGCGAGCCGGTTTCGGTCTTCGATGAGGTCCTGCCGCCATTTGATTCGATCCACGTCTTGCAGCAGCACCTTTACCTTGCGCCCGACCAGAAGGCTTTCAAAGGCCGGGTCTTCGGCGTCTACGTCCGCGATGTCGATTTCTTCAAGGGCCTCTGCCTGGGCTTCGATTCGCGCCAGTGTGGCCTCCACATCCGCGAGCTGTCGCTGGACGGTGAGGGAAAAGGAGGTTACCGAGCTTTCCATCCGCTTTAGGACGTTCACACGTAGCAAGTGAACAAGGCTCTCCTCGCGGTCCACCTGCCGGAAGAAGCTCTCCCCACCGCGAATCTTCGTGCTGTACTTGGCGTCATAGGCGTCCTGCTTGTGAGGCAGCACATAGCGGAGCGGCGCGTAGGCCGCGAGTGTCAGGCGGCGAATCTCGTTGTTGATTTCCCTGATCGAACGAAACTCCCCGGAGAGGTCCACCTCGCGCTTGATATTTATAGGTTTTAACCGTTCCGGGAAGCGCCCGGTCTCTTTGGTGCCATAGTATTTCTCGATGTGCTTGCGGGAGCGGGCGATGGTCAGCAGGTCCAGCAACCTGAAGTAATCGAACCCGAGCATTTCAAGCAGATGTGCCGGGCGGCGCTCTCGATCTTCCAGAGTCATCCAGCGATTGAATTGGAGTTGGGCCTGACGAACCGTTGCCTCGATGCTCGGAATCCCGTGCTCGTTGAGCGCCGTGTCGTTAGCCTCGGTCACGAAGGCGATCTGGTTCTTGAGATCCGCCAGCCGATTGTTGACCGGTGTAGCCGAAAGCATGAGGACGCGTGTCTTCACTCCAGCCTTGATGATGCGTTGCATGAGGCGGTCGTACCGGGTCTCGCGTGAATTGTGGGTCGCCTTGTTGCGGAAGTTGTGGGATTCGTCGATGACAACCAGGTCATAGTTGCCCCAATTCACGTGAGCAAGATCAATGTCACCCGAAGTACCGCCGTCTCGGGACAGGTCGGTGTGATTTAGTACGTCGTAGTTGAAGCGGTCGGAGGCCAGGAAGTTGCGGCGGTCATTCGCCTTGTAGAGTGTCCAGTTGTCGCGGAGGCGCTTGGGTACCAGCACTAGTACGCGGTCATTGCGCAGCTCGTAGTATTTGATGATGGCGAGCGCCTCGAACGTCTTGCCAAGTCCCACGGAATCGGCAATGATGCAGCCGCCGAGGCGTTCGAGTTTGTCGATGGCACCTATAACGCCGTCACGCTGGAACCTGTACAGCTTCTTCCAGACCGTTGTGTTCCGGATGCCGGTGGCGGACTTGACGATTCGCTCCTCGTCGAGTTCGTCCCCCATATCCTTGAAAACCTGGAATAGCGTCAGGTAGTAGACCAGCGACGGCGCCTTCGAGTCGGCCAGTTCCTGAAGAAGTGAGAGAAAGGCGGTCTTCTGCTGATCTGAGGCCGGCAAGGCGCTCCACAGGCTCGTGAACCAGGAACCAAGGACGGCGGATTCCTCCGGCTTCTCCGAACACTGGATTAGGCCGAATTGATTGCCCGGAGTGATCCCCAACCCCTCGGTTGTGAAGGCGCAGTTCCCCGTGATGACACGCTGTTTCTCCGACTCGGGTACTCCACCGATCAGGATGGATTGTGGCAGCCGGCCCGGCGCAATGCGCAACTCGGCCTTCCGCCTAATCCACGTACCACACTCACGCGCCAACCAGCGAAGTTGGAGGCGATTCCGGAATGCGCGGTCGGCATTCGACCCGGTCAGCCCCAATTCTTCTCCTCCGGCATTCGGAAGCACGATGCGGCAGCCGTCGAGTTTATCCAGCAAATCGCGCACTTCCGCGTAGGCGAAGAGGGAGAATTCGGAAGAGGCTAAATCGAGGGAGGACGGGGGTAGCAACATCCCGCGCAATTCGTCGATCACACGGTCCGTGCCTGTGTTCTTAACCAGTCTCATTGCACACTAAATCCTGATTCAAGCGTTACATGGAAGTATAGACCGTTCGGTTACGCTTGATATCTCAAGGCGAACATCGTCCAGCCTGTCGAAGATGTTCGTGAGGGCGGCTCAATCATGCCGCTATAGAAAAGGGCTTCTGTATGGCCCATGCTCACAATATCGAATTGTCCAACACGGAACAGATGGGCTGATTCTCGACGAATGGGAAGTTCCGAAAAGAAATTTCTCGCGCTGAACCACAGCCAGACAAAACGCATGAGGGATTTTCAGCTCTGGCAGGTTGATCCAACCAGACCTGGATGAAAAGCGGACGACCTTCGAGGATTTTGGACCCAGGCCATATGGCAAATCCGTTTGATTGCATAACCGATGATCCCAGCCCCGTGAAGTTCGCTGCGGTCACGACTGAAATGGACATGGACAATCATGGCTCTGCTTAAGCTGTATCCTTTGTGCTTATCAGCGCTGTAATGGCAGAAAGCATGTTATTAACAAGCGATGACCATTGCTTTGCAACTGCGTTATCCGGTAATTTCGAAACAAGATCAGCGATTGTAGCTTTCATGTTGTTTTCGATTGATGCACTCCAACGCTTCGCTCCGGCTTCGTAAGTAATCTTCATTCGGTCCGACCAGCTATCCTGTGAACCCAAGAATGTTGCTTTATCAAGATTCACGCCAAGATCCTTCTGCAAGGTATTCCAATAGAGATCGGGGTCGATCATGTCTTCCAGTTCGGTTGAACGGAATGACATAGCGGGGCGTTTCCATCCGAACCTGTATTTTTCATATAGGCCAGCCTGCCCTGCCTTTTTGTCGGCCTCGCGCCCTGCCTTGTCATCATCTGTAATTAGGATTTGGGTTGTTATCGCCTGACTGAGAGAAGAGATTTTATAAGCGATATTTCCGGTACCTCCCAGATCATCAAAAACGACTATTCCTTTTCCAAGCAAGTCGCTATACTCCTGGGACCGATTAATAAACAGTGAAGTCAAAATCTGAATATCGGTTTTTCCTTCAACGAGGATCACATATTCTGCCTGGGTTAAGTTATCGCCCACCTGAACGCCAAGGGAATCACGGATGGCCTTGATCGAATCCGCTGGAGTTGCCTTGGACTTGGAAACAATGATATTAGCCCCTAAAGTATTTCTTGCGACAAGCAAAGGGCTATGCGTTGTAATGATAACTTGATGCTCAGCGGCCATTTCGTGCAAGACTGTCGCAAGCTGGCGCGTAGCCCCTGGATGGAGATGCGATTCCGGCTCTTCAATTGCGACGACTAAGGAGACTCTGCACAAGTACCCAACACCGCACTCTGCTTGGATAAAATGATAAGTAGAGGGTGAGCGCGATGCGGCAACAAACACTGGCGTCCCAGGCGAGTTTTGAGAAGTTTGGTCGTAAGGGCAAGCGAGAGCTGTTTCTAGACCAAATGGAACAGGTGGTGCCGTGGTCGGCGTTGTTGGCGCTTATCGAACCTCATTACCCCAAGGCGGGCAACGGCCGGCAGCCGGTGGGCCTCGCGATCATGCTGCGGACTTACTTCCTGCAGCAGTGGTTCAATCTTTCCGACCCCGGGATGGAAGAGGCATTCTATGACTCGCCGGCCCTGCGCCGCTTCGCCGGAGTCGATCTGGGCTTGGCTGCGGCCCCCGACGAGACCACGATCCTTCGCTTCCGCCATCTTCTGGAGAAACACGAACTATGCGGCAAGATGCTCGATACGGTGAATCTCTATCTGGATAGCAAGGGCATCCGCATCAGCACTGGAACCATCGTGGATGCAACGCTGATCAACGCACCCAGTTCGACGAAGAACTCGACCGGGGAGCGCGATCCTGCGATGCACCAGACCCGGAAGGGACAGCAGTGGTATTTCGGAGCCAAGGCGCATATCGGCGTGGATAGCAAGGAGGTTGTGGTGCATTCGGTAATCACTACGGCAGCCAGCGTGGCCGATGCGCATATGTTGCCCGACTTGCTGCACGGCGAAGAGAAGAAGGTATGGGGAGACGCGGGCTATCAAGGGCAAACAGAAGCGATTCATGAGGCCGCTCCCGCTGCGCAGGATATGACCAATCGCCGGACCAAGTTCAAGAATTATGTGGA
>Ga0187847_10002622_pt1 | contig 14397 bp, 14 predicted proteins | sample June2016WEW_4_10_FD_132458 | JGI IMG/M metagenome (GOLD analysis project Ga0187847, IMG submission 132458) | Peatland microbial communities from SPRUCE experiment site at the Marcell Experimental Forest, Minnesota, USA - June2016WEW_4_10 | ecosystem: Environmental > Terrestrial > Soil >...
CGGGATGTCACGTAGGCGCGGTGCTGGCCGCAACCGACTTCGTCATACCGGCGATAGAAGTCATTGATTCGCGTTATCGCGATTTCAAGTTCGATCTGAAAAGTGTGATTGCCGACAACTGTTCGTCTTCGCGCTTTATAGTGGGTGGTCGCATGTCGCCGGTCGAGGATCTGGATTTGCGCACCATCGGAGTGGTGATGGAAAAGAATGGAGAGACCGTAGGGCTCGGAGCTGGGGCCGCGGTTCTTGGTCATCCCGCAGCAGCTATCGCCTCACTGGCCAATATGCTCGGCCTGCGTGGACAGGAACTTCCAGCGGGCAAGCTCATCCTTTCCGGCGGCATCACCGAAGCGGTAGCAGTAAAAGCCGGCGACAACGTAACCTTGCGTGTACAGAACATGGGCAGTGTATCGGTCAGGTTTGCTTGACCATAGCTGAAGGAGGAACACAGTGCCATTCGCTCAAATATATCTAATCGAAGGACGTACAGAGATTCAGAAGAGGGCCGTGATTGAGAAGGTTACTGACGCTCTGGCCGAAGCCGTTTCTGCCCCGCGCGAAAACATTCGCGTCGTAATTCAGGAAATACCCAACACTCAATGGGGAATCGCGGGCAAAACGGCCAAAGATCTAGGCCGTTGAACCTCTTCGGCCGGAACAATATCTGGTACAAGATGATCGTCCAGGCCGCGAGTCTGTTTCCTGGCAGCAAGACTTAGAGTTCACTGTCTTGTAACAGAATTTCAAGCTAAAAGGGCCAACCGCGAATGCGGCTGGCCCTTATCTCAGCGGATAACTTCTCAAGAAGCCAGGCTGCTTCTGGCAATCGTTAACTCATTTCTGAGACTCTCGGCCAGCGCGCGACAGTTCGTTTGTGCGGACTGTGAGAGACGCACTCCCGCCGGAAACAGAATGGACAGCCAGAGTAATATCTGTGCGCGAAGAACCAGTTGCCGTGCATGAATGAAAAGGTCAAGTTGTTCGTGCTCTGATGCTATGCCAGCGGCAGGAGCGGTGAGTGAGCGAATCCTCGCCTCAAGAAAGGCAGACATCGAACCAAGATAAGCCAGCAGCACCCGGTTCTTGCCGCGCTCGTAGCGCCGACACCCGGCCGGAGATAAATGGGCGCGTATAAACTTTGCCTGGTGTTCGTCGAGCAGGTTGGACATAGCGTCGAGGTCCAACTCTTCAATGGCAGTTTCAGGCGGCAGTGATCCTCGTCGAAGCTTCCGTAGTTCGAACAACAAGAAGCATATCGCTGCAAGGGTGGCGAAAATAATCACGGTAGTCATAGGCTCACTCCTTCAAGCCAGCGCTTCCATCTTCCAACCGTCTCCCTGTCTCCCGCTGAAACCGGCGGGTGGGCCTCCGGAGCCGGCCGGAGAATAGAGATGTTCCAGATTATAAGGGCAAGAGCGTATGCAGTTGCGAGCGATATAGCATAAATTCCGTTAGCGAGCGCACCGGTAGCCAAAGACCGAGCGGATGCGGCAGCTAAGGCAATGGCGCAGTTCACAGTGAAGCCTAAGGCGATACCCGCAGATGTGGTTTGCCAAGAAAGTCCAATTACCCGGTGGGCCGCAAGCAGCGCAAATGACAGGCCGCCGACTAGAAGATCAAGACTTCGCTGCAATACGAAGAGTGCAGCAATCACTCTCTCCTGTTCTGTACCGGGGGCTAGGTATCCGGAGACAAGGCACGTAATGAGCAGAATGATCGTCGCGATCTGAAATACCAAAAGGTAAAAAGAACGCAGCCTAGGAAGATTAGCGAATGATGCTTTATAAGCCTCCTGCGCCACTGCCAGGCACAAAATCGCGAGGTATGTTTCCGAGATCCAGTAAAAGTAGAAGTAGCCCGAGTACGAATTCTGTCTTGCCGGATACGAATTCTGTCTTATAACAAAGGCGAGCAGGGACCGGGCGATGTGCGAAAGAGTGTATAGATAGAAAAATGGATACTCGCGATACAGCTTTCGCGATGTGAGCACACAGAGCAATATGGTTTGAAGAATGGGTGAAAGATACCAGATCGCCTGATGTATAGCGTGTAAAGACATGGCCGCAGCAAGATTATGCACTCGATACGGCCATGCCAAGCAACATTATTTGACGAGCGATCCTGGCTATGAGTTACGTTTTGCTGGTGGGTGGCCATTCCGGACCATCAGTTACTCGCAGCGAAGTGGGCGGCCACTCGGGACCATCGGCCACTTGTATTGAGGTGGGCGGCCACTCCGGACCATCCGCCATCTGAGTCGAATAATCGGGCGGCCATTCCGGGCCATCCGCAACGATCACGTGGTTCGGCTGCAGAGGGGTACTGTTGAGGGCGACACTGGCTGAGGACAAGTTGGCGACCATGAGAAGCAGGCTGAGTAGATGCACGACATCCTCCCGTAAGTGATTTTCTGGAGGTAGCTTGCGCTGTCTTGCTGACGCGTCGGCAAAAATGCGCTATGCTTCCGGTGTCCGGAAAGTGGGAAGCGATGCGGTTACTCGATGGATATGAAGATTTCAAGGTGCGGACCCTGGCTAGGGTTCCAGGGCGTTTGGGAAAAGCCTTGTTTATGCGTCGGTGCCGCCGCCCAGAGGGTTACTCGCACTGGGGAATGCTCAATGCTTACGGCCAAGTAAATGGCAGCAGAATTCTGCGACGTATTGATCGCGAGATCCATCTTGAAGTGCTGTGCACGCCGATGGATGAGTTATTGAACGAGATGCAGCGTAATGAGGAGAACTTGATTCCTTCATTACTGGGGGAGCCGCAACCTCCCGATGTCGCGGTCCTCGGAACGGTGGGTTCGAAACACATGCAATTCGTCTGCGAGACGCTGGGCTCTATGGTCTCCTACGAAAATCAATGCGCATAGCAATTCCGACTACACGTCCGATAATTTCGGCGTCAAGCCCGTTGCGGGCCACCCTGGTTGACTGCTGCGACAGCGGATGCGCCAGCATAAGTAAGTCGCTTCCTGACAACTCGCACCAGCAACATCGAAATGAGTCGCGAAGTTCGACAAAATAGATTGGCCGCTCGTATTCGGAGAGCCATAAGCCCTTCTGTATGGTTGTGTCGCTTTCGTCGATCTGCACCAGCGAGCCGGGCTGTACAAGGGGAAACATGGTGCAGTCTTCCGAACCCACATAGCCATAAGAGTATTCACGGGTATTGAACTGGCTCAGGTACGCCATTGGCACCGCGCCCCAGTTCATCACGAATCGACCCAGGATCGAAGTGCTCTTCGGGTCAAATCCAGGGTCCATCCGGACTGGCACTTGAAGCGATTCGATGTAATCGAGCCCGGTAACTCGATGGGTGCGAGGGGGCATCAACAACTGCTGATCCGATGGCAGATTGCCTATCTCAATCCCATAGAGGCCTAAGAGTGTCCGAACATCCGTGTGGTAGATCGCGGCGAGGCTGTAGAGTTTGAAAATGCTAGGCACCACACCCTTAGTCTCAATGTCAGACAAGCGGCTGATGGAGATGCCAAAGTCCTGATTGCTGTATTTTTCCACTAGTTTGAGACTGGCGGCTTCCACGTGCCTGATCGTGAATCCCAGACGCTCGCGCGTTTTTCTGAGTGTCTCTCCGGGTTCCAAGCGATCCTCCCGCCTCGTCTCCGCTCTTTAGCGCGAGTGGCTGTGTTCGTTATTCAAAACAACAAGCGTCGTAAATCGCCTTAGTTATCGATGTATCACTCGCCTGTTCTTTGTTCCGATCTCAAAACAAGACACTCGTTCAAGCGCCGGTCCGCGGGCGAGGTACACACACAGATCATAAACGAACATAGCGATTATCCCCGGAAATCTGCTGTATCGGCGGTCTTTCCGTATGCGCTGAAGGGTTTGTTCTTAAGTCAGAACTTTGAGACCCCCGGTGCGGTTATCCAACCATGTCGTCCTAATCTGTTACTGCTCACGCAATCAAAAGTAACACTAGGGCGTGTTGAGCGTTGTCGTGTGAAGACGGTGCTTGGGGGAGCACCGTCTTTGCTTTCGGCTTACATCCTAACCTGTTGCCATCTTGGAGTTGGTGTGAAATCGCTCCGGAAGATTGCAGTTTCGAGGGCCATGAGGGTTCGACGTCTTTGTTGTTTGCTGCCCCTTGTTCTCACCACGAGGCCTATTAGCCTCTCGGGTTTCTACGCAGAAATCAGTCCGCACTGGCTTGTCGTCGCGTTGCCGGCGTTTCTTGCCGTCAGCGGAATTTTTCTTTACTCTCTCCTGCGCCAATTCAAACAACACAAACGGGATGCAACAGAACTAGCTGAACTCCGTGCCTCCATTGTCGCTTTCGGCGAACACGAACAGCGCTTCCGTGACCAACTCGCCGAGACGCGCATGGCATTGGAGGTTGCACACGCTGGGACATTCAGCATTGATCTAGCCACAGGTACGGTTACCTGGTCCGACGAACTTCATCGCATTTATGGCCTGAAGCCCGGCGAATTTGGCGGCCGGTTGGAGGACTGGCTGGAATGCTTTTTGCCGGAAGACCGCTCCAGAGCGCTCGCCGAGGACCAGTTAACTTGCGCGCACGGCAGCACAATCCCTGCGGAATTTCGCATTCGCCGCCGCAACGATGGCGAAGTCCGCTGGCTTGAGGCCCGAGGCCAGGTTCTTTTCGACCTCGAAAAGCGGCCGCAGCGTATGGTTGGCATTAATACCGACGTGACCGGGCGGCTGCGTGAAAAAGAGGAGATGCGCGCGTTCGAAGAACAGCTTCGCCACGCCCACAAACTGGAGGCTGTAGGGCGTCTTGCCGCCGGTGTTGCGCACGACTTCAACAATTTTCTGATGGTCATCAGCAGCTATACCGAGCTGATCCAGGAGAGTCTGCCTGCGGGAGAAGGCATCCAAAAATATGTACAGGAGGTCCTTAAGGCCAGTGCCCGTGCGACCGATCTCACCACTCAATTGCTTGTTTTCAGTCGCAAGCGGACTCCTAAAACGACCGTTCTTAACCCCCGCACGGTTGTCCACGATGCAACAAGAATGCTGAACCGGCTGATCGGCGAGGCTGTCAGCGTCCAGGTCCTGGCTGACGAGCCAACATGGCCTATTCGCGCGGATGCTGACCAAATCGTACAGATCCTGATGAATCTGTGCGTGAACGCGCGCGACGCCATGCCAAGGGGCGGGACCATCACGATTCAGATTTTCAACAGCGTGGTCGGTGAACATGATCTGGCTAACAACGCCTATGTGGTTCCTGGAGCCTACGTGGTGCTCTCCGTCGCAGATACCGGCGTTGGCATGAGTGACAAAGACATGGAACACATGTTCGACCCGTTCTTCACCACCAAGCCTGTCGGGGCAGGCACGGGCCTTGGCCTCTCGACTGTTTATGGCATTGTCAAACAGAACAACGGTTACGTCTGGGCCGATAGCGAGCTTGGCAAGGGGACGCGATTCAACATTTACTTTCCCAAAGCAGATGACACGTCACTTACCCCAGCGCCGATCAGAACCGAAATGGCACAGCACTGCGGTACCGAGACAGTACTCGTGGTCGAAGCCGAATCGTCCGCTCGTGAATCCATCGGCGGTTTTCTCCGGCAATGCGGATATACCGTGTTATCCGCTAGTTCCGCCGACCAGGCGCTTCTGATCTCCGGGCGCTACGACGGCTCCATAGACCTGCTCATCGCCGATCGGGTCGATGCTCGCGTGGGCGGCCGCGAATTGTCCCAGATGCTCAATAAGTTGCGACCCGAGGTGAAGGTCATCTACATGTCCATCCACGCCGACCGTTCAGGACTCGACTTCGGACGGGAGCACGCGAACGCTTTCCTGCAGCAGCCTTTCAGCCTGCCCAGGCTCGCACAAACGATGCGGGACGTATTGACCAAGACAGAAGACAGCGATTCTGACAGTCGCTCGGCATGAATTGCAGTTCATTCAGGGCTGCCATCAGCTTGATTCCTTGTTGGAAATGTTTGCCCACCCATGCCCGGCAGGAGTTTCTCCGACGCTTCAACCCGACTGTCTCCGCCGTTCCTTCACAGTATTGCGGCTTCGCATTCGAATCTCATTGTGGGCCTCCCACGGACGGTCATCCGTACGTTCCCCCACAAGGGGAAACATCTCCCGCAGTGTACCTTCAATTTTTTCAACCCCGGCCATTACTGCGGATCGACGCGTAGCGATGTCGGGGAAGTTTTCGCCATACACAATGATCTGAAGGGCGTTGCGGACCTGGTGGTTCAACTCCGCAATCCTCCTCAAGTCGTCCTGCAGTTTGTGATGGCGGTCCCAGGCGGCAGTCAAAACCAGCAGGGCAAAAAAAGCTGCAAAAATACCTAGAATTATCGAATCGGTCAGGGCCTCGACAAGAGGAGGGGCGTTAGAGGTTCTGACCCCCAGATGAATCACAGCCTCGATGAGGGAGGCCGACGCACCAAAGACAACAACCGCCGTCGTCACTCGCAAAGGAGAGCAGAGAATCCAGAGGATGACTCTTTCAAATTGGACACGCAGCAACAGCGGCGGATTTTTTTTCAAGGCTGCCATTAACAGAGTGAGATGCGTCCACACTCGCTCATAGGTGGCCGTAGTGTTGCAGATAAAGCGGGTTGCCAAGGCCCGCAGTCTCTTGAGCGCCGCGCCCCGGCATGTGAGTTCGGTCCCGATCGTTACTGAAGCGCGATCGTTGTAGTTGGCGATCCGGTGCCGCCATTGGCGTTGTTCCCAAAAGAGAGAATCTCGCCGTTCAACCCCACGGCGAACCCGACCGCATTGCCAAACAGCGCGACGTTTGACACGCGAACAAGGGATGTCTTCGCACCTCCGCCCGCCTCCACGCCATTTTCTGCATTATTGCCCGCAGTCGAATTCTCGATGCTGAGGGTGGCCGCAGCCAGGTTGCCTTTTACAGCGAAGCCCGTCAGTCCGTTGCCGAAAGCGTCGCTGTTCCGCACGACTGTGTGACTGTAGTCGCTGGAAAAAACCCCGTCTCCCGCGTTGTTCGAAAAATGCGAGTTGGAAATACTCACGTTCAGTCCGGCGTTTGCCAGCAGCCCCGTGCCTACGATGTTCAGGCCATTGCCGCCATTGCCCCGGCTGACCGTGTCGTCGATAAATATCTGAGCGGCTGCGGCCGGCACAATGTTGATGCCGTTCTGCGTGAAGTTCTGAATCGCGCAGTGCTCGATGTGGAGAGACTTTCCGGAATTAAACTGGATTCCATTCAGTCCACCGCCCGGGGACGGCGCAAGCCCTTGGAACCTGATATTCCGGATGGTCACCTCGTCGGCCACTCCCGCACTGACGGATATCCCGTTGGTGCCAGCCACTAAGACGGACGCAACCTGCCCACCGCCGCCGTCCAGGGTAATCGCCTTGGTGATCGTAAGCGCGCCAAATCCACCGGGATCAAGGGCGTCGATCTCCCCGCCGGCAGCGGTCTTTGAGATGGCGCCGGCAAAGGTCTTGCACGGTGCAGTGCGGTTGCAGGGATTGGCGTCGTCGCCCACTCCGGAGACCCAGGTTCGGGTCGCCTGCGCCTGGGCGGCACAAGAGGCAAAGACGATCACTGCAGCGAGAGTGAGGACTACTCTGAGACGGTTCATCTACGTAGCTCCTTGATGGTTTTGGCTCAACGGCGCGATGGTGCGATCGAGGCAGCCATCCTGCAAACCCGCGATAGCGTACAACAAAAGATGGACTTCCAAAGCACCTCTGAAGCATTACTGCGTTCGGGCTACGCTCGAGATATTCTGCTCACACTCCAACTCCATGCAGCTCTCAAATGGGCGTATTATAGGTTCTCTTAAGGAGGCGGAAATGCCACTTTCAGAGTCGATCGCTCCAATCCTGAAGCAGAAAGGTGGGCTCGTCTGTTCCGTCTCTCCATCGGATTCTGTTTACACTGCCATCGCCATGATGGCTGAGAAGCAGGTAGGCGCGCTGCTTGTGTTGGCCGAAGGCAAGATCGTGGGAATCATCTCCGAGCGCGACTATGCGCGAAAAGTCTTCCTCATGGGCAGATCGTCCAAGGAAACTACCGTCGCGCAGATCATGAGCAGTCCGGTTGTCGTCGTCTCTCCCGAGCACACCATTGGTGAATGCATGAAGATCATCTCCGATCATCACATCCGTCATCTTCCGGTGTTGGATCAGGAGCGCCTCGTCGGCGTGGTTTCCATCGGTGATCTGGTGAACCGCATTATCTCGGAGCAGCGTGAGACCATCCGCCACCTCGAGGCATACATCAGCGGCACGGCCTCGTGAGCTGAGCTTCGCTGTCGATCCTGGTTGTCGGTACTGGGTTCTGCTTTTGAGCCAAGCTTAAAGCTGTGATCAGCCCGGCGTTAACCACGCGACCCTCAGGAGAGGATGTCGAGGACCTTGCAGAGTTGCTCCCTGACTCTCCGCAACTCCTCTTTGCTGCGGGTTCCGGCCATCGGTGCCAGCGCCGCGGGGGCAAGGAACGGCAGGGCAGCCTGAACTCCCACCGTTTGATTCAACCCTGTCTGACTTAACGTTGTCTGATTCAACCCTGCACTCTGCGACCGGCCCGACCGCACCTCTTCGCGCAGTTTCTCCCTCGCTCCGGCAATCGTGAATCCGTCCTCATAGAGCAGTTTGCGAATCTGCATCACGTATTCGACGTCCTTGCGCCGGTACATCCGTTGCCCCGTGCTGCTCTTCGTCGGCTTCAGTTGCGAAAATTCCGTCTCCCAGTAGCGCAGCACATACGTTGGCAGTTCCGCCAACTCACTCACCTCGCCGATGCGAAAGTAGATCTTCTCCGGAATGACTACTTCCGCTTGGGCCCTGGCGTGTTTGCGTTTTGCTGTCGGCATCGTGACCACCACTAGCTACCTTGATCTTGTAACACGAGCGCAAAGCTGCTTCAACGCACCACGAAGAAATGAAAAAGTCTCCGCGAGCAGCGCGGAGACTTAACAATGAAAAAACGAGGTCTAGCCACCTCGCATGTCTGGCACTGTTCCCCAGTACCACAGCGCTCGATTGGAACCTTCTCCCTTGAAGGCCTGTGCATAGATCTGCAATCCACGCCTACATCTTGGATGCAATCAAGTGCTAGTCCAAGATTTTGTGGCCAGTAGCTCTAATTGTCAATACCTTTTCATCTTTTTTCCCTTGACGGACGCCCGAAAGCGCGCAAGTCTCCGGCGATTGAGTTTCCTTTTCGCCCAATTTGCCTCTCTCACATCTCGACGGCACGCTTTAGCTACGGTGTTAACATGTGGGGTTCCGCATCCTTCAGTTTTCGGGCTAGGGCGCTTTGTCCAGTCCCTTCGAGAGGCAGAGTCGGTCATGTCGAACTTGATGTCGGCAATAGTGAAGAGCGAGCCGAAAGCGGGCGTTGATATCCGCGAGGTTCCCATCCCGGCATGTGGCCCCGACGATGTCCTGGTCAAGGTGAAGGTCGCCTCCATCTGCGGTACGGATCTGCATATCTACAACTGGGACCCCTGGGCACAGGGACGCATCGTGCCTCCGCTCATTCCGGGACACGAATTCTGTGGTCACGTCGCATCCGTCGGCCGCCACGTCACCAGCGTGCAGGAGGGCGATTTCGTCTCCGCGGAGATGCATGTCGCCTGTGGCAAGTGTTTGCAGTGCCGAACCGGCCAGGGACACATCTGCCAGAACGTCAAGATCATCGGCATCGATCAGCACGGGGCCTTCGCCGACTATGTAGTGATCCCCGAATCCAACATCTGGAAGCTCGATCCCTCCATCCCGCATGAGTACGCCTCCATCCTCGATCCCCTTGGCAACGCGGTTCACACCGCGCTTTCCGGCGATCTCGCGGCCAAAACTGTTGCTATCACCGGATGCGGCCCCATCGGCCTCTTCGCCATCGCCGTGGCGCGCGCCTGCGGTGCCGCACAGGTCTTCGCCATCGAGGTTAATCAATACCGCCGCAACATCGCGCGGCAGATGAAGGCCGACCTGGTTCTCGATCCCGCGACCGAGGACGTGCGCACCATTGTGCGCAAACACACGGCCGGCTATGGCGTCGACGTGCTGCTGGAGATGGCGGGACACCGGGACGCGGTGAAGCTTGGCTTTGATATTCTGCGCACCGGCGGCCGCGTCAGCCTGCTCGGAATTCCCTCCCGACCCATAGAACTCGATCTCGCCCACGACATCATATTCAAAGGCGCAACCGTGCTCGGCATCAACGGACGCAAAATGTTCGAGACCTGGTTCCAGATGACGGACCTTCTCAAGGCTGGAAAGCTCGACCTGCATCCCGTGATCACCGATCGTCTGCCGATCTCTGATTTCAGCAAAGGCATGGAGTTGCTGAACTCCGGTAAAGCATCGAAAATCCTGCTCTATACCGACGGCGTAGACAGCGCCTTCTAGTAAACCAGCGGGGAGGGCCAACGGTCACGGTGCGTTACGACGCCATGAGGCGCTCTGGAAGACGTGGCTCCAGCTTCTGAAGCAAACGGCGGGCGTTCAGCGCCCCTTCCGGAGTTTCTTCGTGCTTGAGAAACGCATAGACCTCACATTCCCTTGCTGCCTTGCTTAGGCGACTCTCGATTTCACGTAGTGCGGATTCAGAGTATTCGGACTTCCTGAATCGGTAGTAGGCAAAGCTGGCGGTAATCTCTTCCGGCACTTGCAACTTATCGCTTTCCGCGATGCAGAGAGCAACGTTGTGCTCTTTCATAAGGTGGAAGACGCTGTCAGTGAACCAACTCTCATTGCGAAACTCAATCGCAATGCGCGTCTGTTCGGGGATGCATTTCAAGAATGCTTGCAGACGTTCTTTGTCGGCTTTCAAGAACGGAGGAAGCTGAAAGAGTACTGGCCCGAGTTTGCCAGCCGAAGCCAAAGGCTGAATCGAGTTGTAGAAGTTGGCGATGTCAACAGCTACATCCTTGAGTCGTTTTATATGCGTGATTCGCTGATGCGCTTTGACCGCAAAGCTGAAAGCGCTTGGAGTGGCTTCGCACCAGTTTTCCAGAGTCTTGAGCGCTGGACGAGCGCGAAACGTGTAGTTCACCTCGACGCAGTTAAGCTGGGTCGCATAAAAGTTCAGAAATTTTGCCGTTGGCGTCTTCTGCGGATAAAACTCCGGTTTCCATGAAGCGTAGGCCCAACCAGAGGTGCCAATGTGTATTCTGTTCATCGCCGTCTCCGCCATTCGCTGCGCAAATCGAAAACAGGAGGGTTAGATGCTGCTTCGCAGCGCAACGTCTGACCCTTGCTTCCGATTATTTCCCGTCAGGCGTCGGCTGCTCTGTTGTGATATTTCTAGTGATATAAGTGAACTATATTTGTCTTGCCAGCAGGGGGACACATGCCTACCACCCGCATCAATCCGCTCTCATTCCTTTCCGATGAATTAAACGCACTGAAGCAGAAGGGGACCTATTTCAAACTGCGCGTGCTCGACGACGAACAGGCCGCAGTCTGTCATTTTGACGGGCGCAAGGTCATCAATCTCGCTTCTAATAACTACCTCGGGCTCACCACGCATCCCAAGCTTCGCGAAGCCGCGTTGGAGGCCACCCGCAAATACGGAGTGGGCTCCGGGGCCGTGCGCACCATTGCCGGGACCATGAAGATTCACCTCGAACTCGAGGAGAAGATTGCGCGTTTCAAAGGAGTCGAGGCCTGCGTCGTATTTCAGTCCGGCTTCACCGCCAACGCGGGAACCGTCTCGTCGTTTCTCGGCAAAGACGACTACATCATCAGCGATGAGTTAAATCACGCCTCCATCATCGATGGCTGCCGTCTCTCTCGCGCCAAGATTCTCGTCTTCCGCCATAAAGATGTGGCGCACGCCGAAGAACAGCTTGCCAGCGTCGCCAACCTGCCGGGCAAGAAACTGCTGATCTCCGACGGCGTTTTCTCCATGGACGGCGACATCGGCCCATTGCCCGGCCTCTGCGCCGTCGCAGAGAAGTACGGCGCCATCATGATGGTCGATGACGCCCACTCCTCCGGCGTTCTCGGTCGCAATGGGCGCGGCACCATCGACCACTTCGGTGTACACGGCCGCGTTGACATTCAGGTAGGCACGCTCTCCAAAGCCATCGGAGCGCTCGGCGGCTACGTTTGCGGCACGCGTGATTTCATTGAGTACCTCTACCACCGAGCCCGTCCATTTCTGTTTTCCACCTCGCATCCACCGGCGGTCGCGGCGACCTGCATAGCAGCCTTCGACGTCTTGGAAAACGAACCCGAACTGATCGAACGCCTCTGGTCAAACACGCGCTTCTTCAAAAAGGAACTGGGACTGCTCGGCTTCAACATCGGCGGCGTCACCACTCCGGCCAGTGAAACTCCTATCACCCCGATTATCATCGGCGACGGACGCGCCACGATGGACTTCAGCAAAGCCATCTTCGATGAAGGAGTCATGGGTACGGGCATCGCATTCCCGACCGTTCCCGAGGGCAGGGCGCGCGTCCGCACCATCGTCACCGCTACCCACACTGAGGCGGAACTCAGCCAGGCTATAGAAGTCCTCGGCCGCGTCGGTAAACACATGGGCCTCATCGGGTAAGAAAATCGCGCAACGCAAAGGGCAAACTGGGCTGAAAAACCATGGCTGCCTTTTCGGATGTATCGCGCCGCAATGAGGCGGCTACTCCTTCGCCAACTCCGCGAGCAACTCTTTACCGTAACGTTCGGCGCGCTTGGCTCCCACGCCCTTGATCTCCAACAGTTCCCGCATGTTGCGCGGCCGTGCAAGCGCAATCTCCAGCAGCGTATCGTCGTGCATCACGCAATACGGAGGCCAGCTATTCTTGCGTGCCAGCTCTAATCGCAGCGTGCGCAGCTTCTCAAATCTTGCTTCCACCGCCCGCCCATGCAACGTTCCAACTTTACCGCCTGCAACTTTCCTGGCCGCCGCAACCTTTGCTCGCGGCGTCCGCTCTTCGCGTTTATGCGACGTCTCCTTCGCGATGGGCGACTGCCGCAAACTCTCTTCGAACGGTAGCGCCGCAGCATGGAAGAGACTCGTTATGCTCGCCCTCTCTTGGCCGATGTGTGGTCGTTGGCCTTGCTCTTGCCCTGTGCTCAGCACATGCAAAATCCGCGTTCCAAAGTTCTCAACGATCTTTGCATGTACCTCAAAATCATCACGCAACTCCAAAGCGCTTTTCGGTGGATTCGCAACCAGGTTGCGCAACAACTGGTCGGGAAGGTACTGGAAAAAGATCGTTCCCATTGCGCGCACTACATCCCTGCGAAGCTCCTTCATCCGCGCCAGCCGTATATCCTCCGTAGCCAACGCAGCCGGCCCTAGCGCACGCTCCACCACCTCCGCGCGAGGAACGGGAGCATTCGCCACAGCCCGCGGCGCAGGCCGCTCGGCTGCTGCTTCCGCCGCCCTGCCTGACACTTTCAGCTTCGGATTCTTGGCGCGGCACACATCGCAGTCGCAGTTCTCCGGTATTTTATCTTCACCAAAATACTCCAGGATCTGCCGCCGCCGGCAGCGCTCCCATCGCGCATAGTTCTGCATGGCGTTCAGTTGTTTATTGCCCCGTAGCTGCAACACCGAGATTTCTTTTTCGGTGATCTGGCTATTTGTCTCGCCGATCTTTTCGATAAAGAACTTCTGCATCATCACGTCAGCCGGAGCAAAGTAGAGGATGCACTCCGCTGGCAGCCCATCGCGCCCCGCGCGTCCTGCCTCCTGGTAGTAGGCTTCCAAACTTCCCGGCAGGTTGTAGTGAATCACGTATCGCAGGTTGGGCTTGTTGATACCCATGCCAAAGGCGTTGGTCGCCACAACGATTGCATCGTCGTGATCGATGAAGCGGTGCTGATTGCTGCCGCGCGCCTCCTGGTCCATCCCCGCGTGATACGCCACCACGGTACGTCCCCGTAGCTTGCTTCCAATCAGTGACGTCACTTCGTCCACGTGCTTGCGCGTCGAGCAGTACACAATTCCGCCCGACTTCTGCTGCCTGAGATAGTCGATCAGCTCTTCCTGTTTATTTTTTGCTTTGGCAAATACGATCGATTGATAGCTGAGGTTCGGGCGGTCGAAGCCGGTTACGTGAATGGCGGGGTCTTTGAGCCTCAGGTTGCGAACAATGTCGGCGCGCACCTCCGGAGTAGCCGTCGCTGTTAGCGCGATGGTCAGCGGTTCGCCAAGTTGCTTGCGCACTTCGCCCAGGCGCAGATACTCCGGACGGAAATCGTGCCCCCACTGGCTTATGCAGTGCGCCTCGTCGATTGCCAGCAGCGACAACTTGCGCTGCGTGATGATCGACAGAAATCCCGGTGCGCTGAACCGTTCCGGCGCCACATATATCAGTCCCCGGAACCCATCCCGCAATTTTGCCATCACCTCTCGCTGCTCGTCCCAGCTCTGCCCGCTGCACAACATCATCGCCGGAATTCTCAATGTTCTCAGTTGCCGTACCTGGTCGGTCATCAA
>Ga0187847_10002623_pt1 | contig 14392 bp, 6 predicted proteins | sample June2016WEW_4_10_FD_132458 | JGI IMG/M metagenome (GOLD analysis project Ga0187847, IMG submission 132458) | Peatland microbial communities from SPRUCE experiment site at the Marcell Experimental Forest, Minnesota, USA - June2016WEW_4_10 | ecosystem: Environmental > Terrestrial > Soil > Wetlands...
GACAACCGGAGAGGAGTTTGCGGGCTTCGATCCCGCGACTCGAACTCGCCTCGATCCGGCTTTCCATTCCGCTTCCCTGGAGGACGTCGATCTGGCGGCAACACTGGCGGGGGAAGCCTTCGCGATATACAGCAAGTATTCCGGCCAGGAAAAGGGCCGGTTTCTTCGCCAGATCGCATTGGGAATCGAAGGCATTGCGGTTGAACTGGTGGAACGTGCGCATCGCGAGACGGCCTTGCCAGAGAAGCGTCTTCAGGGAGAGTTGGCGCGAACTGCAAACCAGCTCCGGATCTTTGCGCAGCTTGTTGAAGAAGGCTCGTGGGTTAATGCCCGCATCGATCCTGCGCAACCTGATCGCGCGCCTTTGCCGCGGGCCGATCTGCGCTCGCTGCTGCGTCCGCTTGGGCCAGTCGTCGTTTTCGGAGCGAGCAATTTTCCTCTCGCCTTCTCGGTCGCCGGCGGAGATACGGCATCAGCGCTCGCCGCGGGCAATCCGGTCATTGTCAAGGCGCATTCGGCGCATCCAGGCACCAGTGAATTAGTTGGACAAGTCATTTGCCGCAGCGTAAAGGAGTGCGGCCTGCCTGCGGGAGTCTTCGCGCTACTCTTCGGTTCCGGCGCGCAGATTGGCTTGGCGCTGGTCAAGCATCCCAAGGTTAAGGCTGTCGGCTTCACCGGCTCTCTATCTGCCGGCAAGTCTCTAATACAGATGGCCGCGGCGCGCCCTGAGCCGATTCCCTGCTTCACGGAGATGAGCGCCACCAATCCGCTCTTCGTGCTTCCCGAGGCTCTGCGCACGCGCGGCGCGCAGATCGCCGAAGGTCTCTTCGCTTCCTTCACGTTGGGTATCGGACAATTCTGTACCAAGCCGGGACTGGTTTATCTGCCGCGCAATGACAACGCGGACAAATTAGTGGCCAGCGTCGTGGATCGCGTGAATCAGGCAACTGCCTCGCCGATGCTCACCGAAGTAATCTTTCGGAGCTACGAGCGCGGAGTGACTGACCGGAAGGCCCACGGCTCAGTTGAGCTGCTCGCGCAGGCCAACTCAGCAGCCAGCGACGGGCATGTTTTCCCTGCGCTCTTTCAAGTTTGCGGCAGCGACCTTCTCCACGATGGCGAACTGGCGAAGGAGATCTTTGGCCCCAGCACGCTCATCGTTCGCTACACAGATCGAAGCGAGTTGATCGCGCTGGCGCATGCGCTTGAAGGCCAGCTCACCGCAACCCTGCATGGAACGGATGGAGACTTTGCAGCCTTCGCCGATCTCGTCGCCATTCTGGAGCACAAGGCAGGAAGACTCGTCGTCAACGGTTTTCCGACCGGAGTCGAAGTCTGTCACGCCATGGTTCATGGCGGGCCGTTTCCCGCCACAAGCGACAGCCGCTTCACATCGGTCGGCACTCAGGCCATTCTCCGCTTCGTACGGCCGGTGTGCTATCAGGATTTTCCGCAAGCCGCATTGCCCGACGAATTGAAGAACGAAAATCCGCTCGGCATCTGGCGGCTGGTCGATGGCGCGTTCACGCGCGATCCGCTCTAAGACGAACTGCGGGCTCTCTCATGAATGGCGTGATGACTTCGTGTTCCTGAGCCTCAGGATGATCGTCCCTGCCAGCATCAGCGAGATGGACATCACAAGGTATCCGGCGCGTGAATTACCAGTAAGTGCTTGGAGAAAACCAACCAACCACGTGCCAGCAAAGCCGCCTAGCGCCCCGCAACTATTCACGAGAGCCATTACTTCGCCGGCCACATTGTTCGGCAGCATCTCCGGCACAATGGCAAAGAATGGACCATAGGGCGCATACATCGCTCCGCCGGCAACGATCAGGGCCGCATACGCCAGCCAGAAGTGACTCCCAGCGGTCGCATAAGAGCAGAAAAACGCAACTCCGGAAAGCAATAGGAACGGCCATACGAAGACCTTGCGATGGAGAGCACGGTCGGAAAAATACGCGACCACCAGCATCAGAATCACTCCCAGCAAAAACGGCGCTGCGCTCAGCAGGCCTACCGTCTCGATTCTGCGCGTCGATCCGGAGCGGATCATCTCGGGAATCCACAACACGAGTCCGTAGACTCCGAAGCTCCAGAAGAAATACTGGACGCATAAAAGAACGACGCCCGGCACGCGGAGTGCGGCAGAAAGACTCACCGATGGCGGCAACACGGATTGCTCCAGTTCGAAGGCCCCAGCCAGCTGCTCGCAGCTTTCCTGGCCTAGCCATGACGCGTCGCTCGGCCGGTCGCGCGCCACAAGTACCCAGACAAAGGCCCAAAGCACAGATGGAATTCCTTCAAGAATAAACGCCATCTGCCAGCCAACGGCCTTGATCAGATAGCCGGTGACGGCGGCCATCCAGGTAACTGTAAGCGGATTGCCAAGGATGAGAATCGCATTGGCACGCGAACGTTCCGCGCGCGTAAACCAGTTTGTCAGCAGGACCAGCATCGCCGGAAAAATCAGGCTCTCCGCCACTCCCAGCAACAGCCGATCAAGCACCAGCAGCCAGAATGCCGTGATCACGCCCGTAAGTGAGGAGAGGACGCCCCAACTCACGAGAGCAAAGAAAACCAGCCGGGTGGCGCTCTTGCGCATTGCGTAGGACGCCGCGGGAACCTGAAAGAGAAAATAGCCGAAGAAAAAGACCGACCCAAGAAACGCCGCCCTGGTTTCGGTGATCTTGAGCGCCGCAGCGAGTCCGGCAGCCGCACCAAAGCCGAAGTTGGAGCGGCCGAGATAGGCAAGGCTATAGGTAACAAAGACCGCCGGCATCAGAACGATCCAGCGGCGGCGCAAACCCGGCTGATAGGACGCCGGGGTTTGCGGTGACTGATCGATCACACAAGTTTTATATCACCCCCAAACGACATCATCGTGAGATCGGCTGCCGCCCTGCCGTTGCGGTCTCTATACTTGAGAGCGAAAGGAGACTCTTATCGCCGCCATTTCACTCTCGTCGGTACTCGAGACCTCGGATCCAGCTCTGCTCTGCGTCACCACGCACGCACATGGTCCCGCCGGGCAACTGCCGCTATCCGCGGAGATGTTGCTCACCGAGCCGTCTGGAAATCTCTTCGGACTGACCCAGAATGCAGGCATGGGCTGGGATCCAAATCGCTTGCTCGATCCGGAGTTTCTCATTCTCAGCACGCACGGCGGACTGCGCGCCGAGAACGGCGATCCTATTGCTCTCGGCTTCCACACCGGCCATTGGGAGGTCGGCCTGCTGGTTGCGGAAGCCGCGCGCGAGTTGAAGACTCTCGACGCTATTCCCTTTGCCGGTGCATGCACCGATCCATGCGATGGCCGCACGCAGGGCACGGCCGGCATGTTGGACTCGCTCCCTTATCGCAACGATGCCGCGATTGTGCTGCGCCGGCTGATGCGATCGCTGCCCACGGGCAAAGGAGTCGTCGGCATTGCCACCTGCGACAAGGGCCTGCCCGCCATGATGATGACGCTGGCCTCCGCGGGAAAGCTACCCGTGGTTCTTGTTCCGGGCGGCGTCACGCTGCTGCCCGAGTCGGGCGAGGATGCGGCAAAGGTTCAGACTATCGGCGCGCGCTTCGCTCAAGATCAGATCACATTGGAATACGCAGCCGAGGTGGGCTGCCGGGCCTGTGCTTCTCCCGGCGGTGGATGCCAGTTTCTTGGCACTGCCGCAACCTCGCAGGTGGTGGCTGAAGGCTTAGGACTCGCCCTACCGCACACCGCGCTCGCTCCTTCCGGTCAGCCGATCTGGCTTGATGCGGCGCGCCGCTCCGGTCGCGCGATCCTGCGCCTGCACCAGTTAGGCATTGGTGCTCAGGACGTGTTGACGCAGGCCGCGCTCAGAAACGCAATGGTGCTGCACGCGGCCTTCGGCGGTTCAACCAACCTCCTGTTGCACATTCCCGCCATCGCACATGCAGCGAAGCTCGCGCGGCCCAGCGCCGCCGACTGGTCCGAGGTCAACGCCCGGGTTCCGCGCCTCGTCGATGCATTGCCCAATGGGCCGCGCAATTTTGCCACGGTGCAGGTTTTTCTAGCCGGCGGCGTGCCGGAGGTTATGTTGCATCTGCGCGAGGCAGGACTTCTCGACACCAGTGCGAAGACGGTTTCTGGAGAAACACTCGGAACTTCCCTCGATTGGTGGCGCGAAAGCAAGCGTCGCCATGAGCTCCGCCACACGCTTGAAGAGCGAGACGGCATCGATCCCGGCGATGTCATAATGTCTCCCGATCGCGCACGGTCACGAAGACTGACTTCCACAGTCTGTTTTCCTGTAGGCAATCTCGCGCCAGATGGCTCGGTTATCAAGAGCACCGCGATCGATCCCTCACTTGTCGACGAGCACGAGGTCTACAGGCACCTTGGTCCCGCCAAGGTTTTCGTCACGGAAGAGTCGGCAATCGTGGCCATCAAGAGCGGCGAGGTGTCGCAGGGCGACGTGGTTGTTCTCATCTGCGGTGGGCCGGCAGGCGCAGGTATGCAGGAGATCTATCAGATCACCGCCGCACTCAAGCAGCTTCCCCACTGCAAGCACGTCGCAGTGCTCACCGATGCCCGCTTCAGCGGCGTCTCGACAGGAGCGTGCATCGGCCACATCTCCCCTGAGGCGCTCGCCGGTGGACCCATCGGCAAGGTACAGGATGGCGACCGGATCGAGATTGTGATCGATCGCCAAGCTCTGACCGGCTCTCTTCAACTCGTGGGCGACGCCGCTGAGATCTTCGGCGCGGAAGAAGGGTCGCGGCGCCTCTCACTCCGCGAGCCTCGCCCGGACCTGCATCCACATCCTGAACTCCCCGACGATACTCGACTCTGGGCCGCGCTCGTACACGCCAGCGGCGGCGTCTGGGGAGGCTGTGTCTACGATGTCGACAAGATCGTTTCACAACTGAAGGAGCAACCGTGAAACTCTACCGCACCAGCAATGGACAATATGTTGAAGACGGCGGCAGCTACTACCGACTCCCCGAATCTTCCTGGGATGCACTCGTTACGCACGACGATTTCAGCGGGTATCTTTTCTCCATCGTCAGGACGGGCGAGCCTGCCGGGGATTTCTTCTCGGCAAAAATCCTCGCGCCGATTGGCAGCCAGGAGGTCTGGGCGGCAGGGGTCACCTATTACCGCAGCCGCAGTGCGCGCATGGAAGAGGCCAAGACCGCGGGCGGCGGTGACTTCTACGATCGCGTCTATTCGGCGGAACGTCCCGAGCTCTTCTTCAAATCAACGCCCCACCGCGTCGTCGGCCCCGCAGACGACGTTCGCATTCGCAAGGACGCCAAGTGGTCGGTCCCGGAGCCGGAGCTCACTCTGCTCGTCAACCATCGCGGCCAGATCATCGGCTACACTGCTGGCAACGATATGAGCTCGCGCGACATCGAGGGCGAGAATCCGCTCTATCTTCCTCAGGCTAAGGTCTACACGGGTAGTTGCGCACTGGGCCCATGTGTCCTTATCGGTGGCGCGCCACTCCCCACCGATACTCCCATTAGCCTAGAGATCGCGCGCAATGGGCGCACCGAGTTTGCCGGTGCTACAACAATTCGAGAGCTGAAGCGCGCGCCGGATACTCTTGTCGAATACCTCTTCCGCGACAATAGCTTTCCTTGCGGTGCGTTCCTGATGACTGGGACAGGCATCGTTCCGCCCGATAACTTCAGCCTGGCCAGCGGAGACCGGATTCGAATCACCATTGACCCGATCGGCACACTCGAAAATAATGTTGCATAAAAGGCCCGACAACAAGCTCGGCAACCTTCCAGTTTCAATTTCGAAACGAACGATCGCCTTCAAACTTGGACTTATTGGCGCTATCAGAATTTCGTTGTCCCTCGCAAGAATCAATAAAGCTGCGCGACCACTGGGAGCGATGGCAATGCCGCAGAGAATATAGCGATAAACACCTGTCTCCAAAAACTATGAGAAGCTGCTCTCCCTGCATATATCCAATTTGATGACAAGCCCTAGCCTTCTTCATTTCCAGTCTCCTTGTTTCGTGCGCCTCGAGCGCGTCGATAACTTGGGAGCATAACGTATCTCGCGTAGGCCGGTCTTCTTATCCCATCTGTTTACACTACTGGGGTGGATGTCGTTGCGAGCAAAAATCGGATCAGACGAAGCCGAGCCCCAAGGCTATGGCGGGGCCAGCGTCGAGGACGAGAATGAGGTACGGCCCGATTTTGACCGCAACTCCGCAGGCCGGGGCCAATTTTCCTGATTGCTGCGTCGTTCGCAGTTAGCAGACACCCGGTATGCGTCACTCCTCGCTCCTTGAACTCGAAGAAACCGGCTCCCAACGACACCGCCTCAGTAGTGTGAACAGGCCCTAGAACTTGAAGTGAAATTCGCCTTCAATTGTGCGTGAACCGAGCACATTCTGAGCGCGGCCAAAGTTCACGTCCGGAATGTTCGCATCGATGTTGGCCAAGTTGAGTTTGTTAAAGAGGTTGAAAATGTTGGCGCGGATCTCGATTCTTGCGTCTTCGCCCAGCACCTTCATGGTTGGCAACCCAAAGGCCTTGGTGGCCGCCAGATCGATATCCGAGTACCGCGGTCCGATGAACGCATTGCGGCCGATGCCGGGAACGTCAGGAAGGGCGGTGGGTATTGGCGCCGTAGCGGTGCTCCACGATGTGTTGTTGCTTACCACATTTGGAGCGGTGAAGTAAGCCGTTCCACCATTGGCGAAGTGGCCTGCGCTGGTCTTAAATGAGTCGTTAGCCTGGGTCTTGCCAGCGCCGCCAGCATAGGCGGAAGGGCGCAGATTGCAATTGCCGGAGTTCTGATAGAAGGCATTACACGCGATTCCCCCGTAGGTCGGGTTGTAAGGGAACCCGGAGTGGTAGTTGAAGATGGGACTAAAGGTCCATCCGCCGGCTACCTTCTCCGCCCACATGTTGCCGTGGAAAAGAGTGGGCGACCACACTCCGAACATCTTGATCTCGTGGCGCGAGTCGAAATCCGACGAGCCCCAGTTGTAGCCCGGCAGGAATTGGTAATCTGGCTGGGTGTAGGGACCGGAACCGTTATCCAGCGAATGAGACCATCGATACTGCACGTCGGCTTCGAACGAACGCGACATCTCATGACGGAGTTCAGCGAGCATGGAGTTGAAGTTGGATGTGCCAGTGTCCTCATACCAGTCGATGTAGTTGACGATGGGGTTGAAGGCATATTGACCGGAGAGGATCTGAGCGGCGTACTTATCGTAGAGGTTGTATTGCAAGGGTAGGTGACGGCCTGCGCTGCCGGAGTATCCGAGGGTTGCCACCCAGCCTGAGCCAACGTCGTATTGGCCTTCCAGCGAGTAGCGAAGGACATAGCTGGTGGGTAGTTTGCTGTCGACAGCAGTGATGCCGATGGCGGTGTCATCGTTGGGCAGGTTGGCCGAGTTGAAGGTCGAAATCATGGCGGGATTGGCGGGCAACGATCCGTACTGATAGATGTTCGACGCCGCGCCGTAGACGATCTGCGAACCCGTCAGCGTATTGCTGTTGGTAAAGAAGGGCGGATCGAAGCGAGTGTTGGTGGTAATGGCTTCTTCCAGTCCGTTAAAGCCAAGCCCTACGCCGCCGCGAAGAACGAACTTGCCTTTCTCGTGCATGGGGCTCCAGGCAAAGCCGAGTTGTGGCTCTAAGTTATCCTTCTGCGCGTCCACCTGTGGCTGGTTGAGAACGATGGCGAGATTAGTGAACATTGTTGAACCAACACCGAGATTGAGCCGCGGATTGTTACCGTTTTTCTCAGTCATGCCGGCAAAGTACTCCCAGCGCAGACCAAGGTTGATGGTGAGGTTCGGCTGAAACTTCCAATCGTCCTGGACGAAGAACGACGGAATGAATTGACGGTCGTCCTTCCTGGACATGGTGGGCACACCGGTGAGCGGGTTGGCGCCCGAGATGTTTTCGGCCTGGGGTGCGTCGTTCAAGAAATCCCAATAGTTGTTGAAGTAGAAGTTAGAACCTGCCGCCCAGGTTGCGGTGTCAAGATAGGCGAGCCGCGTGTACTGGCCGCCGAACTTGAGGTTGTGGCTCTTATAGACCTTCATCACCATGTCTTTGAAGTTGAGTGTCCACTGGTCAAAGATGCTGCCTATGCTCGGGCCGAAGTTCTCAGGACCGCTCCCGCCGTTCGTCGTGATGTTAGAGAACGAAACGCCGTTGAGCAGTGCGATGTAGTCATCGGGCAGGCCGAGGGGCGATTGCGGGTTATCCGACAACTCATTCCACTTCCAGCCGGCCATATCTGCTCGCGCTTCATTGAGTGTTGAGTTAGAGAAGACGTGGTCGTAGAGCAGTCCGGTGGAATAGTTGAGGGCATTGTGATAGAAGATGTTGGACGCACGCTGCGGGCCGTTGTAGTTTGTGTTGTCGACGGGCACGTAGTAGATGCTCGCAGCCACCAGATCCTTTGAGGTGACCTGGTAGTCCACGCGGCCGTTGTATTGAGTGTTGATGTTGTTGTTGGGCCCGACGGTAGAGACATAAAAGATGTCGGCCTTGCCATCCATGTTGGCCCAGCTGCCTGTGCCGTCGCCGCCCAGACCGGGGGTGTAGACGGTTCCAGAGGAGGTGGTGACGGGATCGGCATAGGAAGGATCTTGCTGCCCGACTCCAATTGTGAGTGGCCTACCCAGGTCGAGGCCCTGCCCCTGAATCCAGTTACAGTTGACACCTTGGATCAGTCCGATATCGGAGCAGAGGTGGTGGTCATTAGCGCCCTCAAGAATGCTTGTGGAGACGACATTTGCTCCCTTGATGGTGAGAAATTTGCTTGCGGTTGTTCCGGAATTCGACGCGGCGTCCAAGCTCGAGGTGTCATACCAGCCACCCCCCGTCGTAGTGCCGTTATTCCGAATGGTGTCGTATCCGAAGAAGAAGAAAAGCCGGTCGTGCAGGATGGGTCCGCCAACGGTGCCCCCAAACTCGTTGTATTGGGCGGTGTCACGCTGTGGGTTGTCGTTTGGATCCCAGCGCTGATAGGCGTTCAGGCCGGGACGGTCGAGCTTGAAGAGGCCCGTGCCATGGAACTGGTTGGCGCCATTTTGCGAGATGATCTGGATCTGGGCACCACTGAAGCGGCCGAGAGAGGCATCATAAGGGTTGGTGACGACCTTCATCTCCTTAATCGTGTCAGGATTGGGCGTAACGACCGCAGCCGAGCCCCAAGTAACACTGGTGACCTGCACGCCATTGATCGTGATGCCATTTGTGTCGTTACGACCGCCGTTGCCGAAGACCTGCGGTTTGTTTTCGGTCATGTAAGGGCCGCTAGAACTGCCCGCTGAGCCGTCGCCCTGATTGCCAGGAAGACTGAATGTGCCGCCGCCAGCGCCCTGCGAGTTATCACCAAACATGCCGGGAGCAAGCAGAGTGAGTTGGAGCGGATCGCGACCGAAGTCGGGCATTTTAGCGAAGTCGTTCTGGCTGACGGTCCCACCAATGCTGCCGGTCTCCGTGTCCATCGCCGGAGTCTTCGCCGCGTTGACGGTGACCGTCTCGGATGTTCCGCCGACTTCCAGTTTGACGATCAGCGAATTGGCCTGCTCGGCAAGAATCGCGACGTTGTCGAGATTCTTTCTTTTGAAGCCCTCCCGTGAGACGGAGATGGTGTACTGGCTGGGAGCGAGCTGGTTGAAGGTGAACAAACCGGTGTTTCCGCTGACAGCGATGATGGTGCGGTTTGTTTCCTCATCGACGAGGGTAACGGAGGCTCCGGGCACAACCGCGCCGGTCGTGTCGGTTACAGTGCCTTGAAGGCTTGCGCCATATTGAGCATTTGCGGGAAGGATAGAAAGCGGCAACAGCAGCAGAGCAGCCAGGCACCGGATAACCGAGCGCCTGGTAACAAGAGAAGAGACGCATTTGCTGCGCTCCCAAACGGTCGGTCTAAGCTTTACTTCATCGTTCATGTGCATCACTTTCTCCTTAAAAGAAACGGTTAGCGGCGCTTCTCGCCTGAAATCGGCGGGATCTCACGTTCTAGGTCTTTACTGATTCGATCAAACAGTCGACCGAGTGCATCATACCCGTGACTTTGGCGTCATACATCGCCTCATCCGCCGCGTGCAGCAGTGATTCGGCATCCATACCGTTATCGGGACAGAGGCTGAATCCGATGCTGGCGCTCGGGTGAAATTGGAACTCTTCGATGAACAGCGGCTTCGCCAAAGCTAGACGAATTGCTTGCACGCTCCGTTCTGCCGCGGCGCCATTGGCCCCAGGCAGAATTGCGGCGAATTCATCGCCGCCGAGGCGCGCCAGGAGATCTCCTTTGCGGATGCACGAGCGAAAGAGATTGGAGAGTTCCTGGAGATAGAGATCCCCGATACGGTGTCCGCAGCGATCGTTGACCTGTTTGAATCGGTCCAGATCGATATACAAAAGAGCAAAATCTTCGCCTGCCGTGTTGGCTTCTGCGGTAGCTTTGTCCAGACTCCATTGAAACTGTAGTCTGTTGGGTAAACCTGTCAACGAGTCATGATAAGCCTGATGAGTCAGCTTCTCCTGCGCATTCGCACTTTCGATTGCAATCGAGGCTAGACGAAGTGCGATCGACATGGTATTTTCCGGATCGTCTTCTTGGCCGTTGCAGAGGGTGACGTCGAAATCAATCCACCCGCTCGGTTCCGAGGAACTGGCGCGAATATACCGGCGGATGAGTCCCGGCGCTGAGACGTCGATGGGGGGCATTCCGGGATGAATGAAACATTCCAGATTGTTGTTCCGCGACCGGACTAAGTCCTTGATCCCTTCAAAGATCTGCGCCAGCGATGAGCCAGAAGTAATCATTTCTAATACCCGGTGCTGGTTGTGTTCTAAGGTGCGCTCCGCCTCTAACGCGGCTGTGCGTTCCGCGACGGCAGATTCCAACTCCCGTTGACGGATCATGAAACTGCGCATGCGCCATCGATAGCTTACGATCACCAGTAGGAGCACGGTTATCGCACTTAAACAGAGAAACGGACGTGTGAGGTACCACGGAGGCAAGACGATGAGGGTGATGCTCGCCGGCTCGCTTCCGATGACGCCGTCGGTGGATTCGGCGAGGACGTCGAACGTATAAGTGCCCGGCTTTAAGTCGGAATACATAATGACTCGTGAGTCGGTCATGAGCCATGTCTTATCGATTCCACGGCGACGATAGAGAAATCGCGTTCGGCTTTCGTTCAAGAAGGTTAGAGCGGTCACCCTGAGTTGCAGGCTGGTAACGGGATATCTCCACGTCAGCGTACCCATTGGGCCGAACGCCTGCCCGCTAGGCGTTTGGCCGTTGATCTGGACTGCGGAAATAAGAGTCCGCAATGGCGCGTTCGAGTGGCCGGCATGCGGAGGTGTGTAGTGCGCAAGCCCTCGGCTTGTGCCGATCCAAATGTCTTCCCCTGCTCCTCGCTGAAAGGCGCCAATGTTCGTGTCGTTCCAGACCAGCCCATCGTCCTCGTCGTGCCATCGCCAGCCTGACCTCCCAGGTTCAAGGACAAAGGCTCCCCGGTCGGTGCCCACCCAGATACCGTTCCTGCTGTCCGATCCTACGAAGTAAGGCACGACACGTCCCGGTGCAGGAAGCGGAGGAAGAACGGTGGCACTCCATTGCCCTTGTCGATCAATAAGCCGGTACACTTGCGCAGCGGTATTCAACACGACGATGGAGCCGTCCGGAGGCTGGGTAATGAACAAGATCTGGCCAGCCAAACCCTGCGATTTCCCCAGTGCGATCCATTTCTCATCCACCCGCACATAGAGTTTGCCGTCGCTTGCCGCCCACATCCGGCCGGCGTGATCGACCAGCATCCCGGAGACACCTGCAGATGGGGTTCCCGATGGAACATCCGGCCGAAATCCAGTCTGGAGTGATCCCCGAAATCTAACAAGTCCACGTTGGTAGCCCGCCCAGATCGAGCCGTCAGCGTCCATGGCGAGGCTCGAAATGGATACATCCAGTTGTCCAGGGCGGGGGTAGATTCGATGGATGCGCCCAGTATGCGTGTCCAAACAACTAATCCCCCCGGGCGCGCTTCCGGTCCAGAGATTTCCGGCCCGATCATAGAGCAAAGCGAAGACATGGTCCCCGGCGAGACCATCCTTCTCGAGCCAGGTGCGCACCGTACCTACTCCAGGCCGGAATCGGAGCAGACCGCGATCCGTGCCCAGAAACAAATCTCCATTCCCTGCAGGTTTGATTGCGAGAATACTGCTGTTCTCGAGACCTTCGAGATCGGTCCAGCCTTCCCACGAATCGTAGCCTCGCCAGCGTTCCAGCCCCGCCCCAAGGTGCCCTATCCAAAGCGATCCTTCCCGATCTTCGAGTGCAATTTCGGTATCGCCGCTGGTCAGACCTTCGCGCATGGTCACCAGCTTCCATCGGCCATTTAATCTGCGGGCCAACCCGCCCTGCGTGGGCACGAAAAGGTTGCCTTCGCGATCCAGACTCAAGACTCCAGTTCCATCGGCGGATGGAAGCGTGCTGCCCCAATCCTCAAAGTGCGTTCTACCACGGTGAAGCACATACAGACGTTTCTCGCTTCGAATCCAAAGATCTCCGTTTCGATCCATTCGGACCGCAGTCCAATGATCCTTTGGCACTCCTTCACGAACGCTGAAGCAGATCGTATTTTCGGCTTGAACTCGGCATGGTCCGGAAGGGATGACATACCAGATATTCCCATCGGGAGCGGCATAGACCGCAGGAACTGAGAGTTTTTCCGTCGAAGGATCGAAGTCGAAATTGCCAAACCTGCCATCCCGGAAAGGCACCTTCACGAGACCGTTATCGGTCGCGAGAATGAAAGATGACGATCTCTCCTGCCAGACAGCAGCTTGCGGCACATTCAGATGAACCGGCATATCGAACTTGTGGAAGTGCTTTCCTTCGAGCCGGTAGAGCGCACGGTTTGTCACCGCCCACAAATCACCCGAGGGAGTTTCGAGGAGATAAATCGAGCCACTGGTGGCGAGCCCCTCTTTTTCACCGAAGCGCTCGAAGGAGGTGCCATCGTATCGAAACAGCCCGTTGAAGGTGGCGGCCCAGATGTATCCCTGTTTATCTTGAATGAGATCGGTGATGACCAGATTGGTCAGCCCCTGGCTCTCGCCATAGCGTTGAAAACTAAAGCGTTGAGCTTGGAGCGCACCATAGAGCGTGAGCAGCCAAAGGACCGCAAAAAGACGCCCCGAGATTCGACGGAATCCCATGTATCTTATATCGGGCGAATAGACGTGGAAATTAGATGTGGTTCATAACTTTCTGGGTACGTACGGCTATGAAGCAGACGCTAGGGATCGATGTTCCCCAGCGTAGAGAACTGATCCCTTTCATGTGTAGTAGACCCCCTTGGGCAGAGCCAATCTGTAGCCCTCTCCAACTTTCAGAGAGGTCGCAGTCAGCAACCGGCGAACAGTCGGTCCCTGCGCCTTCATGGAACAATACGATCCGGCCAAGGTTTACAGCTCAATTGACCACGATGGCCGCTATACCTATGGCAACCTGCCTCGTGTGGCATTGTGAAACCTGACGCGGTTGGCCGAATCATTTTTACAGGTTCTTGCGTAGGAATCAGGTAGCGAAGAAACAGGGTTGGTCGCGGCAAATGAAGCCCTCTCAACCTTCGATCCTCAGTTTGAAGCGGCCTTCAGTTCAGGACTGCGCCACAAATTTGGGCTCGTTCGAGCGCGCGAAGGCGACGGGTTGTGGGTCTCGATCAGCGCTCACCGCGACGTATAGCTCGCTGGCGCCTACATCAATGCCAGCAGCATACGGGTGCAGGATAGGCAGTGTGTCACATCTTCTCTTGCCCTTCTTGGCCATTTGCTCCTCCGACTGCGCCGGTCGGATGCCCGGGGCGCGGACACAGAGCAAACTTCCAATCGAGATCGTCCCCGGAAACCGACAGACGTCATCACACGTCTCTACGCAACCCCAGGCCCACGCTTATCGGTCGGGCTTGAAAACCGGGCACCAATGTCGGCGCGGGCTGTAGCTGTCATCCGACCGGCTTCGACTATCATCGCTCGACTCGCGTTCCTTTACATCCTGCCTGGCCAAGGGCGGCCAGTTGCATGCTTATCGGAACCGATCAAAGCGAGATCTGTATCTCACCACATTGGGGGCGCCTACCGTGCGTGGATCAACCATTGGCCCGAACCAGAAGGTCGGTTTACCAGGTAGCAATTAGCTGTGGGTTGACGCCAACGCCGCGTACTCGCGGCGCGCTTGCCGATAAAGTGGCAGGTCGGGATCGGCGTTCCTCCACCTGTCAAGGAATGCCTCGTACTCGGCGCGCGCCTCCGCGGTCCTTTTCTGCTGCGCCAGAATACGCGCCAGGTAAAGGTGAGAAAGCATGTAGGCAGGCCACGTCGGCTCGATCCCCGGATGCGCCAGAATGAGCCGGTAGTCCGC
>Ga0187847_10002624_pt1 | contig 14391 bp, 5 predicted proteins | sample June2016WEW_4_10_FD_132458 | JGI IMG/M metagenome (GOLD analysis project Ga0187847, IMG submission 132458) | Peatland microbial communities from SPRUCE experiment site at the Marcell Experimental Forest, Minnesota, USA - June2016WEW_4_10 | ecosystem: Environmental > Terrestrial > Soil > Wetlands...
ACTGTCATCGTCGGCGTGGCCTTTGATACAGTGACCGAAGAAGAGGCGGCCGTAGCGCTCGTGTAGATTGGCGAACTGGTCGTATCCGGCGTGTAGGTGGCCGTCAGCGTGTCCGCGCTCACCGCCAGCGAGCCCGCCGGGATCGTGACTGTCGCCCCGCCGCCGCTCAATGTGGCTGCGGGCGAGCTGTAGCTTCCGCTCGAAACCGTTACCGACCCTGTTGGCGTCGGTCCCCCGGTTCCGCCACTGACGGCTATCGTAACCGTCATACTCTGGGTCGTGCTGATGCTCGAAGCTGACGAAGTTGCCGTCATCGTCGGCGTGACCTTTGACACCGTCACCGAAGAACAGGTGGCCGTGGCGCCCGCGTAGACCGCCGAACTAGCCGTGTCCGGCGTGTAGGTGGACGTCAGCGTGTCCGCGCTCACCGCCAGCGAGCCGGCCGGGATCGTGACTATCGTCCCGCCGCCGCTCAATGTGGCTACGGACGAGGTGTAGCTTCCGCTCGAAACCGTTACCGACCCCGTTGGCGTTGGTCCCCCTGTTCCGCCACTGACGGCTACCGTCACCGTCATACTCTGGGTCGTGGTGATACTCGAAGCGGACGGAGTCACCGTCATCGTCGGCGTGACCTGTGACACCGTCACCGAAGAAGAAGTCGCCGTAGCACTCGTATAGATCGGCGAACTAGCCGTGTCCGGCGTGTAGGTGGCCGTCAGCCCGTCCGCACCCGCTGCCAGCGAGCCCGCTGGGATCGTGATTGTCGCCCCGCCGCCGCTCAATGTGGCTGCGGACGAGCTGTAGCTTCCGCTCGAAACCGTTACCGACCCCGTTGGCGTTGGTCCCCCGGTTCCGCCACTGACGGCTACCGTCACCGTCATACTCTGGGTTGTGGTGATGCTTAACGGGGATGGGTTCACCGTCATCGTCGGCGTGACCTGTGACACCGTCACCGAAGAAGAAGTCGCCGTGGCGCTCGTGTAGAGCGGCGAACTGGCCGTGTCCGGCGCGTAGGTGGCCGTCAGCGTGTCCGCGCCCACTGCCAGCGAGTCCGCCGGGATCGTGATTGTCGCCACGCCACTCCTCAGTGTGGCTGCGGACGAGCTGTAGCTGCCGCTCGAAACCGTTACCGATCCGGTCGGCGTCTGCCCCGCGTTTCCGGCGCTCACCGCCACAGTCACCGTCATCTTCTGGGTCGTGGTGATGCTGGAAGCGGACGGAGTCACCGTCACCGCCGGCGTAATTGTCTGCACGGTAAAGCCATAACTATTAGGAGCAAAGAGATACGCGTATGGAAGATTTACCGATGTAAATGAATTGTCGCTGAGGAAAACATTGGTCACTGTAGAATCATCGCCATTGAACCCTTGATTGTCGGAAACGAACGAATTATTAGAGAAAGTAGCGTTTGCAACTCCGGTACTGAAGAGGACGCCAATTGAGCTCGATTTCACCGTGTTGCCTGATATGACGCCGCCGCTGCCGTTCAAGAGGCGCATGGCCCATTGGCTAGGCGCGCTGATCGTGTTGTTCTCAATCGTGGTGTTTGGCGAATACAATGTAATGCCGCTTCGTGAGCCGCCGGCGACAATGGTATTGCCGGTGAGCGTTACGCCGGCGCCCTCCGCTAGAACTCCATCGTAGCCAGCCGCGATTTGATTCGAGGAAAGCGTGGTCCCGACACTCGTAATCACGCCGGTGCCTCCGCCTGCTACGGTCGAGACGGTATCTCCTGTCACAGTCACATTCGCGCCGGTAATGTTGATCCCGGCCCCCCGAATCGTTCCCTGTTGAATAACATCTCCAGTCGAACTGTCTCCGCTCACGTACAAAAGCAGCCCGCTCTGCACCCATGCACAGCTGTAGACGCATCCGATGTAGTTCCCTGAGAAAGCAACCGGACCATTGCCGTACAGTGACAGCACATCCCCGTCTAACACAGTGTTCCCATTTACTTCGGTGGTATCAACATATTGAAGCTCGATGGCATTGCCTTCATTCACCTGGCTTGCCTGTGTTCCGGCTACGTAATTGGAGGCGATTTCCACTCCGGTAATTGTCGTGTCGGAAAGACCATCCAGAACGATTCCATCTGTTTCATGCCCAAGGCAAGCAGGGTAGAGCACAGTGTTGCCCTGAATCAAAACATTGTTGAGACTGCCGGTTGCCATATCAACTGCGTAGAGCGCAACGTAGCTGGTGGGGCAAGGAGATGCGGTCGCGTCGAAGGTGCTTGCAACAATCTGAAGATTGGATGCGCTTGTTCCGCTGGTGTTTTGATAAAGAAATTGGTTAAATCCGCTATCCTTGAATGTAGAGTTTTGCACTGACACATTAGAGTCAGCGATGAATAGAACCCCATTGCCTCCCGCATTTTCTATGGTCGAATTCTGAATTACCAGGTTTGATAGTCCGTTGGAGAATTGAATCCCATTACCCGTGGATCCGCTGTTGCCCCAGGTGTTATTGAATCCCATTCCCTTTGCATCTATAGTGATGTTCTCGAAGCCGACATTGTTCGCGGCGACAGTTAGAAACTGATTCAGTACTCCGCTGTCGGCTCGCAGAATCGCTGAATTCTGCGTGGCGCCCATCACGCTGACAGGGCTGCTTATAGTCAAGGGCTGCGAAAGATAAACTCCAGATGGGAAGAAGAGTACGGAATTGGCCGCACCCGCGAAAGCGTTCGTCAGGGCTGTTGTATTGTCTGTTCCAATGTTTACAGTGGCATTTGTAAGACCAAAGAGTGCGCTTGCTCCCAGGTTCACAGTGGTCGCGTTGACATAAGTGAGTGTCGTCGTAATCGGTGCATAAAGCAGGTTTGTCGCCGCAATAGTCGCAGTCCCGCTGCACGTTGCAGACCCATTCCCCAACGTGGCCGATGTCGGAGAACTTGTGAAGGACTGAAGTCCAGAGCCGGGTTCCGAAATAATCAAACTCGTTCCCGAAGCAATCGAGTTATTACCGGTTAGCGTAACAATTGCTGTCTCGCCTGTGCCCCCGCCGTTAAAACTGGACAGTGTACACGTTTGACCTGCTGTACCGCTGATCGAGCCGCCCGATGTGTAGGTTGCTGCCATCAGATTGGCTGGGCCGGCGAATACTTCAATTGTCTTACCATTATCAGCAGGCGTAAAAGCGGCCGTTGCCGAAGTCAGAGTGGCGCTCCCCGCCACCGTATTCCCATCCACAACCTGCCGGCCATCACCAACAGCGCCGTAATTAAGCACGCTGATCGTTGCCAGTCCCAGGTTGGCCAGCGCCCCCGCAGGTGGGATTGGACTGATGATGCTATTGCCAGGTGGCAGCCCGCCGCCGAGGTTCGCCGAGGCCGCGTTCAATTCAGCTGTTCCGGAGGTGCTGGCTGTGTAGTTTGTGTCACTCGGGTAGCTCGCGACTACCTGGTGCACGCCTGTTGAGGCAGGCAACGTGATTCCGATTGTTGTTGCTGTTGCAGTTTGCGCAGCCGTCTCCAGCACTGTGACCGTGTTACTGATCTCGCTTGCCACTGCCAGGTCTGGAACGCCGTCTCCATTGAAGTCGCCCACAGCTACAAAGCTGGGAGCTCCACCTGTGGCCGGGTTCGTCGTTGTGGCTGCAAATGTTCCATTCCCCTGGCCCAGGAGAATCGTTAGCGTGTTCTGGCCGTAGTTCACAACAGCAAGGTCTGGGACGCCGTCCCCGTTGAAATCTCCCGCCGCTACGGAGATGGACCCGCTCCCCACCGTCACCGGGCTATTGGCCGCTTGCGTGAATGTTCCGCCCCCGTTACCCAGAAGAATCGTTAGCGTGTTGCTGCCGTAGTTCGCCACGGCCAGATCCGGAACGCCGTCTCCGTTGAAGTCCGCCACCACTATGGAACTGGGCTCGGCACCCACAGGTACTGGGCTATTGGTCGCTTGCGCAAATGTTCCATCCCCATTGCCCATAAGAATCATCACCGTGCTGTCGATTGCGTTCGCCACCGCCAGGTCCGGAATGCCGTTCCCGTTGAAATCTCCTACCGCCACGGATAAGGGCCCGTTCCCCACGGTCAAAGGGCTGTTGGCCGCCTGCGTAAACGTTCCGTCTCCGTTGCCCAGAAGAATCGATATCGTGTTGCCGCTTACATTCGCCACCGCCAAGTCCGGGATGCCATCACCATTGAAATCTGCGGCCGCTATAGAACTGGGACCGCTTCCCACGGTCAAAGGGCTGTTGGCCGCTTGCGTAAACGTTCCATTTCCGTTGCCCAGAAGGATCGTGACTGTGCCGTCCCCGTAGTTGGCTACTGCCAGGTCCGGGATGCCGTCTTCATTAAAGTCCCCCACCACTACAGAACTTGGCTCTGCTCCGGCGGGCACTGGGCTATTGACCGCTTGCAAAAACATCCCATTCCCTTGGCCAAGGAGGATCGTCACCGTGCCACTGCTGTAGTTCGCCATGGCAAGATCCGGGATACCGTCCCCGTTGAAGTCCCCAACTGCTACGGAACTTGGCGTGGCGCCAGTTGCCGGATTTGAGACATTAAGGAAATTAAGATTTGCATTGGCCAGCGCAAGCGTTGCTGTGCCCAGCGCCGCGTCACCATTGCTGGTGTCAAGGAATGAAACCGTCCCGGAAGGAGCGGAGGGGCCGGCGCCACCAACCTGCGCAGTCAGCGTGAAGTTACCGGCGCTGCCGCTCTCCGCAATTGTTGTTATCGCCGGATAAAGCCCGGTGACAGTCAGTGCTGCGGTGCTTGAAGTGCTCCCGGCGTAAGCCGCAGTGCTGTTTGGCACTCCCGCATAGACCGCCTTGTAGCTGTGGCTCCCGATCCCCGGAATGAACGTCAATGTTGCCGTTCCCGAACTCGTCAACTGGCTTGTGCCAAAAACGTGGATGTCCGTGCAATACGTCGCGGCCCCGTCGCAGAAACTCACTTGCCCTGTCGTTACCGCTGTAGCTCCAGCCGTCACTGTTGCCGTAAGAGTCACCGCGCCCCCCGATGGCACGGTAGTAACCACGTTGCTGCCTGAGGTAATCACCAGCGCGGTGCCTGTAGATGAGGCAAAGCCCCGCAGTGAGCCACCCCAGAAGAAGGCTATCGAAAGGCTTGCGGTAATCAACAACTGTAGGTCTTTCTTAGCTTTCAAAGTAAATATCTGTCTCCTCGTTGGCATTCGCTCCGGGGAATGATGGAGGTTTGGGTCTCGACTGATTCCGATCCTCGCGTGCGAGGAATCGAAAGGGCTTTACCTGCACCAACGAACGGCACGTGTCCGGGCCTCAAATTAAGAACGGTTACCATACAGAGCCAAAGCGCAGGCCAAGCGCCTTCCATCTAGTTCTTGGGATCTACTTCAAATCTAAACTCGCTTTTCATTTTTTGATACATAATTCTAAGTTTGGGATCGTTACAATGGTCAATCCGGAATCGTTACAATCGTCATTGATCAATTCTCACTACATCCCTGCCCGTTTTGGCCTTCCAGACGCCGTTTATTATATAAAGAGTTAACCTCGACTTCAGTCCCCGGATGTCGGCGCATCGAAAGGGGACAAATGTGCAAGTCCACACCGGAAATACCAAACCACGTCTCCGCGTCTTCTTCGCCGAACACTTTGCAGTCGGATTCCGCACTTCTCGCCGATTCGGAACCCCACACTCACCCGGTTCCATCCCTCACCAGCCACAGGCCGCCACTTGATGCCCTTACCGGCTTGCGGTTTTTCGCCGCTGGCTATGTCATCATCTTCCACACCCGCCTGGGACCAGCCTTGCACAGCCGCGGCTTTCACTTAGCCGGAACCTTTGTCTTGAGTGGCTATCTGGCCGTAACTCTCTTCTTCATGCTTTCCGGTTTCATCCTTGCCTATAACTATTGTCGCCAGATTGAGACCCGAAATCATGCTTTCCGCTTTTGGGAAGCCCGCCTTGCTCGAATTTGGCCGGCCTATCTTTTCTCGCTTCTTTGTTCCAGTTTTCCGCTCAGTCACGTCCCTCGACTTCCGCTTGCCATAATCACCATCTTTATGGTCCAGTCCTGGAACCCCTTCCATCCTGAGTACTCCGGCCTCTGGAATTTTGTCTGCTGGAGCCTTTCGGTTGAAGCATTCTTCTATCTCGTTTTTCCCGTACTGCAGACGTCAATCGAGAAGCTTCGAATCGCCTACCTCCTCCTGTTTGGAGCGTTCATCGTGTTTGTCTGTGCTCTATTCAATACTCCCTACCACAGCATGCTCTTGCGTTACGATGGCCCCTTCTTCTATATCCCCGCTCCCTTGATCCAGTTGCCCACCTTTATCGCCGGAGTCATCCTGGGCAACCTGCTCCTTCACTTCGCCAGGGTCTCGACCGGCCTTAAATCGTCTTGCTCCAGCAACTATCTCAAAAAAACTACGCGTGACCTAACCCCGCTTAAGCCGCACGCAGGTTTTGCGTACTTGACCTGGATTGGGTTGGCAACTTCGCTGATCATTCTGTGCACCGCTCACCAAAACTGGGAGGGCCTCTCGGTAGCGACCTTCTCGATGCTGCTTTTCGGCCTGGCTTTCGAGCGCACCATTCTCAGCCGCTTTCTGTCCACCCACATTCTCATCCTCGGTGGGGGGATCAGTTACGCGATGTATCTGCTGCGTACGCCCGTTCAAGCGTGGGTGTTGGCTTATCCCGCCCTGCATGAGAATTTCATCATCGACCTTCTCTATGTCCCCCTCGTAGTTGTCCCCTTGTCCTTGCTGTGTTTCTATTTCATTGAAGGCCCTTCTCGCCGCGCCTTGCGCCGCGTTTTCGCAATTCTTCAAGGCAGTAGCGTTTGAAAAACAACCCGGGCCTCAGTCGAAACCGCGCACATTCCGTGAGTGCGATTGCACCGCAAGCACAACTGAAATAACTCACGCACTATCAACAAGTTAAACAGATAACCCGTGCAAAATGAGCACCTTTTGGAAAAATTCGGCTAATTCTCCACAACCCAAACCCTCGATTAGTTCAACTCTCAGCAACCCAAATCAGGTGCGCGGGCTCCCGGGTAGGTGCATGTCGCAAAGAATCCCAACCCTCCGAGAAGCCATTTGCCCCTGTGTGCAACCTCCTGAGCAACCCTTTGGGCTATGTAGAACAACCCTCTGATCGAACATTTGAGCCCAATTTCCATGAGACCGGCAGGCGGAGAGCACAACTGTCTCTCTGAGTCGACCGCAGCCGGGTCAAATAAAAAGACCGCTGAGCACAGATGCCCAGCGGTCAGAAATGAATGCGGTCTTAGAATTCGTCGCGGTCTTTTTCGCTCGTTGCTCGAGGCGTGGTTCGGGGCTTAAAAGACGGTCACATTGTATGCGAGGCTCGGCGGTTTTCCCGTTCCACAAATATAGACAGTTACCTTCCCTTTCGATGTTACGGAAGCTCGCAGAGAGAAACCCGCGCCGACATCCGCCCCGGTCGTACTGCTCACGGCTACGGGGTGTCCTGGCACTGCGCCGGGAACGTCGGCTGTGCCCGAATCACAAGATCCAGAAAGCGAAGTTCCAGTGATTGTCTCGGTCGTACCGGACAAGGCAAGTTCTGGACCGCCAGTTGAAGTGCCGGCAAAGGAGGCAGCTGTTTCCGGTATAAGCACGCCACGCGAGTTAGCGATACTCCCGGCAATGATCGCTCCGCCTGTCGTATTTGTTGCAGGAGGCGCTCCACCGAGCGAACCATCAGGAATCGAATCCCTGAATGTATCCGGATTCCCCTTATCAGGAGCGTTCGTATTGTATCCGGTATTCGCAGGAACCGTGAGGGCGTAGCGTTCGCTGCCTGGTTCTCCGCCAGCCGCGCTGCGATAGAACTTATAACTGTCCGCGCCAACCACACCATAAAAATGTGCAGTGATCGTGTTTGTTTTGCTCACGCTGTCAGCACAATTTCTAACTGCGTATTCGCCAACGGGAACTGATTCGCCGGCACCCGATTTGCTCGTGATCTTGTAGTAATACGTCGTTTTACCACTCGTGGAACAAGAGAAGCCCCACGCATAAGCTGGCGAAACTAGTTGTGTCACCGTTAGTGGGCCGCCAAGCACACGGATCTTTCCGGGAAAGTCCACTCGAAAATCATCAACGCCCGCAGCATCACCGTTCTGCAGCCAATTCACACCATGCTCGCCCATTCCCTGCCCTGCGGGTGCGTCATTTTCTATATAGGTCAATTGCTGAGCTGTCGTCTTGCTCACAGCGACATCGAAATTCTGCTTCTCAAATCCGATGCACGAATGGCAGATGAAAGTGTTATGCGCGGACCCTCCCGTTGCACTGAAATCGACAATCGGCACCGTCGAAGGTGGAGCGAGTTGGCCGGAAGTCAATGTGAAATCGTTCAGATTGATGCTATCCCCAGCTCCGTTGCTCCAGATAAAATCGCCGTTCGCGGGAAGCGCGGAACTAGCCGGATACATTCCGTGATCGATTGAGAGTATCCCTCCTGGAACACCAGAAGAAAGATTGCTCAGAAACTCCGCGAACATCGAAGTTCCTGCGACGTCGGCCGGCCCGCCGATCTGGGGAGCGTACACCCGGGACGGGCCATCGGTTTCCTCGTTGTAATTGGCAACGTCCAGATGCGCCCCGGTACCAAGGAGGAAATCCACGCCGTTTTGCAGGTTTTCGAGCGTTCCGGAGACATGCCACCAGTTGCCGTCGAGCATAACAAAGCTCACGCCGCTGAAATAGCAGCCGATGGTTCCCGAAAAAGTCCAGTCCACCGGCTGCGAGTGCTCGGCGGCGAAACATGCATCCACGTTAAAGACATGAACATTGTCCACATTGTTTCGATCATTCTGCACAGCGGCGGGATCGGACAAAATGGCAAATTGGGCGGTCGAGTCCGAAAGCTTGGCCGAACCCGGCAAGCCACCTACGCCCGTTTGATTGCCCAGGTAGAGGTTGTACAACTTATTGAACGAATTTGGATAAGGACCTGCGCCGGTGTCGTTTAAATCCACCAGCGATCTTGGCTTAGTGCTGGGCTGATCGCTTCCCATAATGTTGAGATCATGGATCGCGCATCCGTAGCAGTTTTGAATACGAATCACGTCCTGAGCAGGCAGGTAACCGCCCGATCCTGTGCCCAATCCAGCGGTAGCCGCATAATAAGTCAACTGTGTCGAGTTTGGAACGCTCAAAATGAGATGTGTCCCATTGAACTCCGATGGGGTGGCTCCTTCGACATCAACAAGGCATTCCCGGTACTTTCTCGCACAATTTGTGCCGCTGAAACCGTGGCCTGACGTGACAACCATTGTCACTGTATTGCCGGTTTCCGATAACGATGCGATTGGCTTGGCGGCTCCCGCCCAAATTATGGTTGTTCCCGAAGTGCTTCCAGAACCCGGCACCGCGCTCACTCCTGAGGACATGCCACAACCCTCAAGTTGAGTTCCACGGCCTCCGGCAATCAGCAAAGTTGTAGTAGTGATAATTGGTTTGCAGCCCAGTAACAATCGTCCCTTTGCCGAGTTCGATGGAATCTGGCTGGTGATTAGGGTATTGAATGCAGCGCCATCGTCAGTGCCAAGAATCATGGTCAACCCTTTAGCGCTGGTTGCCGGGTATGGCGCGTCGAGCATCGCGGCAGTTGCAGATTGAACGGATGCAAGAGTGCCGGTGAAAGTGCGCCCCGTATGCGCCGGATAGAGAATGATGATTTTCCCCACATCCCCTGAGGAAAAATGAGCACATGTCGAGGTTATGGCCGCGCCTGATTGAGTGGTTACGACATCGTTGCAAAGCCGGGCATCCTGCTTTAGTGTTCCCTGCGTCGTTGATATGCCGCTGTTGACCACCGCAGCCACTGTCTGCGCCGTACCGAAGTTGGCCACAGTGGCACCATTGACCGAACTGAGGGTAATAAAGACAGCGAATGCAAAAGCGCGCTTCATGCGGCGATTCTACCTCCAAAGAGACGAGAAGGTTACAACCCACACTGAAGTGCGGATCATTACCAGCATGATATTGACGTCTTTCCTTGCAATTGAAGAATTGCCGAAATGGAAAACAGCAACCTGATTTGCGAGACCTGGATCGCGGCAGTCCTCTTGAGATGGAAATGAGGGCTTGGATATTGGGAAGCGTCGTACACCCCCCAGAAACTGCACAACTTGAGCATCTGAAAGGATCGACTCAGGCGCGCCGGTGTCGATTCGTCGAAGAAAGAATGTTAGGCTTTACGGTTTACGCGCAACCAAAGTAATACAAAAACCAGGCCATTTCGTAAACCGAGAAATCAACGGGTCGACAAACGGTGGAATTAGACGAAAGGGTAACACGATCAGCCAGCCCAACAGAATATTAATTCTGCAACCAACGCGCAACAGCCACGTAATCTTCTGGCTGGCAAAGCCGCTACAAAAGCCGGTTTCCAATACTTCTAGGCCTGCATTCCCGCAAAGTTCGCGAAGATCCTCAGCCGTATAGCCACGCCGCACATGGCCACCGTCTTCAATAACCGAAAAGGGGCCATTGTCCTCAGGAGTAATTGCGATGTAATTGTAATTCGGAGTAGTTAGCAGCAATACGCCACCTGGTTTCAGGCAGTTGGCAATGTCGACCATGAGCTTTTGATCGTTCATAATGTGCTCAATGTTCTCAAGACAAATGGCGATGTCGAAGCTGCCTTGCAGGTCCGATCGCTCATCCAGTTTCCGCACATCGCATATCTCAAACTCCGCCGAACTGGCGCCGCAAAGCGCTGCACGCTGAGCCGCTACATCCTGGTTTCTTTTATCCCAGCTAAGCCCCAGCGAACGGTAACCACGTAGAGCCGTGCCAATGGTAAACGCACCGGACCCGCAGCCAATATCGAGCAATTTCTTCGACCCGGAAGGAATTGCGGGAAGGCGCTTCTTCACCCACAGCCATCGATCGAGGATAAGCGTATCGCCGTGTATAACGGTAGCCGGAAACCCGAGTATACGTACCAACAAAGAACTCATAGCGTAAGGAACCTCCAAGTGATTTTCTGACTGACTGCTTGTGCGAGCCGGTGCATTGTAGTTAGGACTGAAGGCCGCTCGCATACGCCTAATGCCGTCTGAGAGGCGCGATACCCCTCGTATTCTTCAATCGCGACAATACCCCGAGTCATGCATTCCTGGTGTCCCATAGCAGAGGTTTGATGAACAAACGACTGGTCTGTGCGTCTTAGCTTTGGACGCGATCTTAGATCCGCATACCACGACGCCATTGACTAATCCGAGCAAGAACGAGGATTGCTATGTTGCCCTGCAGTATATCTTCAGGGCCGGATCAACTATTATTTCAAACCATCTTTCAAATTCCGCTGTGCCTTTAACTTCGTTGCCACAAACCTCGTCATTTAGAGAGGTTCTGCGAATCAGATCTACATCCGCCTTGCGACAGCGCAGATGGGGCAAGAGAAATGTATAAGCTGTCATTCGGCTTTCTCTCGACAGCCTCACAGGAGAGGACTTGCTGTATGGAGCCCGCAAGTATAGTCGCCAGAATAGCGTCCCCTTCCGCGGTTGGATGCGTCTCTCCATCTCGATACAGATCCGTTCTCCATTGGGGAGATCTGGTGACATCAAGAATCTTCAGATTCAAGGTTCGAGCGATCTCTTCTAATTGCGCACGTTCGGGCAACCACTCATTCCCAGCTCTAGCGGCCAGAAACTGACTCTTTTGAGGATATAGAAATAGGAGTCCGGGCGTTCTCTTTCCCGTAGCGACGCTAATCTTTCCGATCTCACTCCGGAATGTTTCCATGCCTTTCATTGTTGCGGGCCCGGTTGGTGGCAATTCACTTGGAAGAGAAATAAAACGCGCAAGTATGTACCGTCGAAAAGCGTACCAACTAGCCCAAACGGGGTGGTTGCGAGGGAAGGCATAGTCGCTTGACCACGGCGCAAGTTTGCTTGTCCCGCCCACCATATACTCCCACACAAAGAAGTTCGCCGATGCTTCCACATCTGGATTGCGCTCCAAATAGGCAGTTTCGTTCAGGTTGGTCCAACCGCCAACTGCAATCGGCCAAATCGAATAGCCCGAGCCCATCACCTTCTGAATCAACGGGCCTAACTTATCCTTCTGATCTAGAGGATTGCCTCCCGCGACGATGCTATTGCCTATAATTAGGATGTTTGGATGAAGCGCTGGATTCCATCGCAAATCCGTGCCCATGCTGCGGTCATTGAACACCCACCGATTATGGCGAAGGAACATCCCCGACTGATTCGGATTCACGATATACCCGAGACGGTCATCCTGCTTGTAGATTGGAAAATCAGTTATCCCACTTATTCTGACACCAAACTCGATTATTGCGAACATCAGGACACTCGCAACCGCCGCCAGACACAACCGTTTGTACGTCCTAGTTAGTCTCATGATTTTCTCGTTGGGCCGTCGTACGGCTTCGGTATCACTGCCAGTCGCACCAGCTGCGGCTTGTATGTTCCACAAGGCAACAGTTTCTGGAGGCCAGCCATTGCTCCTTCAAGAACCTTGACAACACTTCGACCATCACTTTATCAAGACTGCGATTCTCCCTGAGCTGTGGAAGAACCTCCAAGTTCTAAGAACGGGAGCCCGGCCGTGCACAGAAACTCCCGGACCGTTGGATACTTATGGCCGACGACGAGCAATTCGCATGCGGCCAACTCTGCCAAGGACCCCACCAGCAGGCGGGATAGATGAGGAATGACCTTGTTAATGTACTCTTTGTTTGCGCCAGTCAACTGGGCAAGGGAAACGTTCGGGTCATAGATCTTGAGTTCATAACCTTTCCCGAGAAGCCGCTCCGCCAACTCAACGAATGGGCTCTCTCGCAGGTCGTCTGTATTTGCCTTGAAACCAAGGCCAATCAACCCAATACGCCGGTAGTTAGTGCCCGCTACCCGGCTAACAGCTCGCTGAACGACTCTTTCGTTGCTTGCCAGCAGCGAGTTGATCAACGGAAGTTCCAGATCGTGACGCTTCGCTGCATAAGAAAGGGCGCGAACATCCTTGGGAAGGCAGGACCCGCCAAAAGCAAACCCAGGCATGAGATAACGTGTGGAGATGTTAAGCTTCGTATCGTTGCAAAACACTGACATGACCCGCTGTCCGTCAATGTCTTCCTGTTGGCAGAGTGCGCCGATCTCGTTGGCAAACGCAATTTTCAAAGCGTGATAACAATTGCTTGCGTACTTGACAAGCAGCGCCTCCCGCGGTGAGAGGACAAAGAACGGTGCAGAGATGAACTGATACAAGGAGCGCAGCGTCGTCTCCAACTGCTCGTCGTCCACGCCGAGCACAGTGAATGGAGGACATTCAAAATCCTCAATCGCCGTTCCCTCTCGCAGAAACTCGGGATTCACACAAAGCTTGACACGTCCGGGGGCGTCAGCGGAAAGGACCTCTTCACACTGTTCGTAGATGGACGGTAGAATGCTGCTTCGCATGATGACAACCTGGGTGCGATCAAGTTCCACGAGAGCCTCTGCGATCTGCTTACAGGCGCGCAGCAGGTGCGTGGCGTCGATGTCGCCATTGGCGCGGCTGGGTGTTGCTACCGCCACAAAGCAGACCTCGGCTTGAACCAAGGCCTCACGAAGATCGCAGGTGGCGCGAAGGCAACCTGAACGACGCGCTTCAGCGACCTTCTCTCCCAGGTTCTGCTCAACGATGGGCGTTCGTCCGTCGTTGATAATTCGTACTTTCTCTGCGTTGATATCCACGCCCCAAACGGTGTGGCCCGCGGTGGCAAAGCACGCGGCGGATACGGTCCCCACGTAGCCCAACCCGACAATTGCAATTTCCATTCGATTTATCCTCTTGCTCGTGCGGCTCTCTTCCGGAATGTTGAACAGGACAACGCCGGCACGGAACTGATCAATGCCCCCAGGCTTTGCGTTCAAGCGCCGTTACTTACGGCAACGCGACGCACTTGCACCCTTGGCTCTAGTCCGTGTGCTCTCGTCCTCGCTATACCTGCACAAGCGCTCGCCCTGCGAGCAGTTTCTCCAAGTGTCCATCCAGAATGCGGAAATTGTGTTCCCATGACCACTGTGCTTGCACATACGTTAATCCCTCTTTGGCCAGAGAATTGGCTAGTGGGTGATCGCTCAATAATTTCAAAACTTGCTCTGCAAATTCTTCGGGAGTTCGACCGATTAAGACTGCCGTTCCTTCCGGCGCCCGGATTCCCTCATTAGCTTCTGGGCTGATCACCATTGGAAGTCCGGCAGCGAGACCCTCAAGCAGCTTGTTCTGCATGCCCGCAGCCATGCGCATTGGGTTCACACCTACCGATGCCTTCCAGAGGTACGGACGCACCTCATCGACGAATCCTGTCACTACGATCCGGGGATCCTCAGCGAGTTTCAAAATCGATTGGGGAGGTCTTTTACCCACAATTGTGAATCGGGTTTCCGGGCGCTTCGCCCAGATCAG
>Ga0187847_10002626_pt1 | contig 14387 bp, 11 predicted proteins | sample June2016WEW_4_10_FD_132458 | JGI IMG/M metagenome (GOLD analysis project Ga0187847, IMG submission 132458) | Peatland microbial communities from SPRUCE experiment site at the Marcell Experimental Forest, Minnesota, USA - June2016WEW_4_10 | ecosystem: Environmental > Terrestrial > Soil >...
GCCTGGTTCTCCATGCGCAAAGCCATACCCGCCGATCACGATAGCGATCAGGCTGGCGGCTTTGGCAACCGTCCCGGTGAACAGTGTTTGTAGGGAGCTGATACCGGAATCAAATGGTGATGCGTGAGCAGCGATTGGGACGAGCAATACGCAGAGAAGCAGTGCTCCTCCACGCGCCAGGAACATCTTTGCGCGCTCAATCGTTGATGTTGTGAGAGTGATTCGAATGCTGAACATTGGCACCTCCAACGACTCTTCAGTCGTGATGTGCCTGACATTAGGCGCGGCGTCGCGGGGTGTCCAATACTTTGTAACTATGGGACCATAGCCTGCGCCTATGGATCGATTCAGGAGAGTATTGCGCGATCAGCCGAACATCGGCAATTGGCGGGGAAGCTCAACCCCAACACTGCCCACCGGACGCTTCTTGCCGCTCATTTCATCGACGCTCTCACACATCTGCGCCATACGTGAGGCGAGCAGCGGCAGCACATGCCGTTGCGTGTCGCGGGGGCATATAAAGGCTGTCTTCACATGAATTGATAAGCCTGCAATACTGCGTAGTGTTAGCTCGGGATCAAGGGGCACGGTTTCAAGCATCATCCCGAATCCCGCGCCGATCTTGACCAGGAATTGCATGTCGGTAGGAGAGGAAACGAAGTCCGTGGGCGTCAGTCGAATCTTTGCCTTGGCGAACTTACGCATGATTTCGTCATAGCACAAGGGATGATGATCCCGTGAGAAAGTGATGCGAAGGCGGTCTTCTATATGTTTTTGTGAAAGGCTCTCAAGCCGGGCAAGAGGATCATCCTGACGCAGGCAAACCAAGACTCTCTGAGTGCGTATGCGGTGAACGAAGAGTTTGTGGTCGCCGATTGGCATGATGACCAGAGCAGCATCGAGATGTCCTTCCGCAACCATAGCGATAAGCGCCCCTGAGCCCGCGCTTGACGGCTCAATCTGACCGTCTGGCACGAGGTCTCGGTATCCGCTCACCGTAGCCTCCACAAGCTGATGATTGATGAAGGGCGAGTATCCGAAGCGCATCGGGAGATTGATTCCTGAATGGACGGAAGACGTGCTCTGAAAGGCGAGCGTGCTCAAATGCAGCAGCCGTTTAGCCGCTTCAAGAAAATGCCTGCCAGCGGGCGTAAGCTCCGCTCCAGCGCGGCCACGCCGGAAGAGCGTTGCCTTTATGCATTCTTCCAGCTTCTTGATTTGGGTACTGAGTGAGGGTTGCGAGAGGTGGAGCCTGATTGCCGCTCGACCGAAGTTGCATTCCTCAGCGACAGCAACGAAATAGCGGAGATGACGAAATTCCAGCCCATCGTACATGCTGAACCTGCCCTTCGCATACTCTGCGGCCATGATCTGTTTGTGGCCTTAGAGCCGTTGAAATGCTCTATTTCGGTGCGTATTCATTGGAGATGTGCGGTGTTGCAGGCGGGGATTCGACATATTCCTGGTAGAGCAGAGATGGATGCGGATTCAAGGGCCGTGGGTACGACTGCCGCAGGCCCGTTGGCTGTGCTCGTTCCTTCGTGCATAAACATTAGACGATAAAACAGGCGTTTGTGCTCAAAAAGAACCAGCAATGCTCATCAATAACTTCTTGGTGCCTGCATTTGCGGGGCATCTGGCGAGTCGCAAGCTCTTGCACATGGACGCACTTAGCATCAAATCGATGGGCTTTGCAATAAAAACGAAAATCTCCCAACACGCATCCATAGGCGCAGGCTATGGTCCCATAGGCAGGAAGTATTGGACAACAAACCCGCTGGCCTTCACTCTGAAGGTGTCCATTTGGAACGGCAGTCTGAGGAACCCACGTTCTCACGGTCGAGTCGCTGAGAACGGCCTTGCGGCTCATCAATCATCAAAGGGCACACGGAAATTCTGAGTTCGAGTCAAAGGGAGGTCACATGGACCACAGCGTAGAGAAGTTGCTCTATTCCCGCCGCGATACCGCTGAAGCACTCTGCCTCAGCATTCGTTCTGTCGATTACCTCATCACGACCGGGCGTCTGTCCACGCGCCGAATTGGTGGCAAGATTCTCATTCCTACGAGCGCCGTCCGGCGCTTTGCCAGAGAGGATCACCCGGAATCAGTTCGCGCCGCTGGTGTTCCCACGCCTTCCGACGTGTCCCTCACCCGCTTTGCGCCGCAGAGCGAAACGATTGATGACCAAGCGCCCATGAGAGCGAACGGCAGTCGGTGATTTATTGGTATGGGTATAGGGAACCTTCCCAGTCATTTCCCTGAATCCTCGAAGTGCTGGGGAATATTCCCGTACATCATTGCGGCTCGATGTATCGCCTGTAAGGTCTCCCGCATCAAGTCAGGGGTATCCGATACGTTCGAGAGCATGGTCAGGATTTGATGCGAGGAGACAAACTCCTCGTCCTCCAGGTAGTGCTCTGGATGGTTGGTTGTGACCAGAAGGCTGATCGGGTCTTTGCCGCCATTCCGCATACGTATCCGATCCAATGTCTTGTGAATAAAAGGATGCGGTGGTTCCATAGACAAAAGAGGGGCTGCCGTCTTCCAAGGAAGATTCAGATCGAGAAATACAACCAGCGGGTGAGACGGTCTCTTGTCAATGGCGTCATTCAGGAGCTTTCCAATGGGCATATCGTACTTGCCTTCCTGCGCACGGGCTCCGGGTTGGCCCATCACGCCGGGTCGGTGCTTGCTTTTGGCTTCGACTGAAATCTTCTGCCTGGTGACCCTATGAGTTGCCGTGAACTCCGCATGTCGGGTCGAGCGGTCCGTCTCATCCTCATGTTCTATATCGAATCCAGCTCGGATGCAGGTCGCCTCGGCAAACAGTTCGTGCCTTGCTCCGTGGAAGAGGTTATGGTTTTTCAGCCGCTCTACCAGATGCTTGTCCAAGCGTGCGGTGTCATTCACAACCCATAGATCGTAAGCAAAGCCGAAGTACGCTTGCATCGGCCCGGTCATCTGCGAGATGTAAATGCCGTTCGGCGTTCGCTCCTGCTTGTTCATGTACGACAGCGCCTTGTATCTCAACTCAATGACCGGATGCCGCTCTCCTCGGGGCTTTGCAAATTCAGCTTCAGACCATTCACGTCCAAAAACATTTTGGAAGAAGTTGAGCAGAATGTCCGTGAAGTACTTGGCCTTGTCTGAAGGTTGCCAGACGATCCCTCCACCGGCAATAACGAGCTTGTAGCCATTCACATCCATTGCAATCGGCGGGCGAACATGACCAAATTGCCGAGTGAACTCCAAATCCTTGCGCTGCTGCTCTGCAAACTTACCGGCGATATCAGGTGGAATTGGGTGTGATTCGATCTTTGTCACTCGGAACTGCGGGGCGGCAGGGGGACGCACAGGTAGTGGAGCGGGGAAAGTAGTCGAACCTCCGTGGCATTTCTTGTATTTCTTGCCACTATTGCAGGGGCAAGGATCATTGCGGCCAATCTTGCTCATGGGCAACCATTGGGAAGCTGTCTGAAGTTTAGTGCAAGAACATCTCTGTCTCCAAGCGCCAGATAGCACGAGGCTGCTTCCGAGTCCTCGCGATCCGGACTTGAACCGCTGCGCAGCGGGTCAGTAGACCATCCTGCCTCAGGAGTGGAGTCCTTTTGCCGATCTTTGGGCTGCATTCTTCCGCCAGGATTCCTGCCGGCAAGTTCGGCACCGGGCTTTGGGGTGGCCATTGCGCTGTTCGGTCACGGTATTCTCTGGGGTCATCGGGTGGCCGTTTGGGCACGTCTTGAACTGCACTGGCGGGGCCGCTGTGACCTGGACGGGCGGGGCAGCCTTAGGCGAGTTGGTGACCAGCAGATGGTCTGGATTGCAGCAGGCTTGTCCGATACACTGACCAGCCGGAAGGCGATGTTGCAGATACATGCCAGCCGGGACCGGCCCTTCACAGGCCTCATAAAAAACTCGGTGGGCCTTCAATTCCTTGTCGCCGGAGTACATCCGGCCGTATCCGTAGGAGTCTCGTGTGCCCCTGAACTCCCAACATTCAGTGACCGGAAGAACCTGAACCGAGTTGATGAGTTGCTTCAGGGTGAAGGCCATATTCAACAGAATACGCGCTTCAACCGGGCGGTAATACGGAAGGGGTGGCGGAGTGTCCGTTTTGGTGTCCGTTTGTCTTTGTATTTGGTGCGATATGGTGCCTTAAAGTGCCACTTTTCCACAGATTGAGAGGGCCGCGCTAGACAGTATTCTGGCCAATTTCATGTGTTTATTTTGTTGATTTCATTGGTTTTATATGGCGGAGAGGGAGGGATTCGAACCCCCGGTACCCTTGCGAGTACGTCTGATTTCGAGTCAGGTGCATTCAACCGGGCTCTGCCACCTCTCCGTATTGTCATTGTCTTCAGTCATCAAGGCTACCGAACGCCGGACAATCGAGCGATTGCCTTGATGCGGCTGGCCGCTAGCTGCCCTTTCCGTCTCCTGACGGATCGCGCAACGGGAGCCCTAAGACGGATTCCCAATGCTCAGCCCCAGGCCGCAACCAACACCTCAATAGTTTACCGGCAAATGCGCAACGGTTGCAATCACGGCGCCAGTCCGGCAAAACGGCGTCTGCCGGCGGTGTGGTTTGCCGGTGCTGCGAAAGTGGTTAACACTATCTGCCGATTTGCAAGAGAAGAGCAAAACCATCGACACCGGCATGGTTCCGGAGGGATGTGGCCCGCCACGTCCCGCGAGGAGGGTTCTTGTGGGAGATTCGCAGTCGCGGAATGAATCCTCTTGACGGATTGCGTTCGCTGCGCTATAAATGACTTATGGTCATAACTGCCTTAGATTCGGATATGAATGTAGGTCAGATACGTCTTGCTGCCACTTCCGACCAGACTCAGCCTCCCGGCGGCCTGGCCCATACGCCAGGGACTGGCCGCAGGCAGCGCCGCGCCGCCGAAACACGGGTGCGGCTTTTCCGGTGCGCGCTGCAACTCTTCGCCGAGCGAGGTTTTTCCAGCGTCACGGTGGAGGAGATCACCGAAGCTGCCGACGTTGGCAAGGGAACCTTCTTCAACTACTTCGAGACCAAGGATCATGTGTTGTGCGTGATGGCCGAGATTCAGCTCGGCAAAGTAAAAGAAGCTATTGCGAATGCCGGGCAAGGCAAACAGACGATTCGCACGGTGCTGCATCGGCTGGTGTTGCGCCTCTCCGAGGAGCCGGGACGCAGCCCCAGTCTGGCTCGCGCCTTCCTCTCTTCGTTTCTGGCCAGCGAATCTGTTCGGATCATCATCGCGCGTCATATGCAAGAGGGCCGCGGGATGATCGCGGAAGTTATCGCGGCGGGGCAAGAACGCGGGGAGATCCAGCCGCGGTTAAAGAAGGAAACAGTTGCCATTCAACTCTTGCAGACTTGCATGGGAACTGTTTTGTTTTGGTCGCTGGATGGAGCCTCCGAGCTTAAATCGCGAATCGAAGACAGTTTTCAACACTTCTGGAGAGCAGTCTGCATCCCCGCTCAAAAGCAGGAATCATGAAATTGGAACTACGCATTGCCGCTCTTTTTTGGTGCGCTGGCTTCGTTGTGGGCGCTACAGCAGGCGGGCAGCAGCCGGCACCCTATCGGCTTACGCTGCAGGATGCGATTCAGAAAGCGCTTGAGGCTAATTTGAGCGTGCTCTCTGCCGGAACGAGAGTGGAAGAGGCTGGTGGGACGCGCACGCGCCGCCTATCTGCCGCATTGCTTCCGCGCGTGAACGCGCAGACCTACGCCAACGTGCAGAACCGCGACCTGCAGGCCTTTGGGATTTCAGCACCCGGCTTTCCGGATGTGGTTGGACCGTTTTCCAACTACGATTTCCGCGTGTATGCGCAGCAAAACATCGTGGATATGGAAAGCCGCCATGAGCTGAAGGCCAGCGATCGCGCACTCGACGCCGACAAGATGGATGAGCGGGATGCGCGCGACATGATTGTCCGGGCCATTGCAGTGCTTTATCTGAACGCGCAATCCGCGGCGGCGCGCGCCGACTCCGCGCAATCGCGGGTGACTGATTCCAGCGCCTTGTATAAGCTGGCCAAGGACAAGCACGACGCTGGGACGGCAACCGGCGTCGATGTGCTGCGCGCCCAGGTCCAGCTTGCCAACGACCGCCAGGCGCTGCTGGTCGCGCAGAATCAGACCAAGCAATCGCTGCTGGCCCTGGCGCGCAATCTGGGCATGAGCCCCGGGACGCCGTTGGAACTTGCCGAACCGCTCGATTTTCAACCTTTGCGCCAGCCGGAGATTGACACGCTAGTATCCGCGGCGCTGCTCGCCCGCGCGGATTATCTCTCGTTCGCCCGTCAGCGGGACGGCCTGATCGAGCAGCAGAGCGCCAACCGCGCGCGTTCTCTCCCCAGACTGAGCATCAACGGAAACTTCGGCGAGATAGGGCGCAGCATCGGCGGAGTCAAGGGCACGGGCCTACTGCAAGGCCAGATCGATTTCACCCTCTTCGACCGCGATCGCAATGGGGAAGCGCAGGAGCTGGCCAGCCGCGTGAAGCGCATCGACGATCAGATTGACGATCTGCGACGAGGGATAGAAGAGGATATCCGCGAGGCGCTCCTGAATCTGGACTCCGCGGCCGAGCAGGTGGCTGTTGCCAATGAGGGCAAGGATCTGGCGCGCCGCGAATTGGAGATGGCGCAGGATCGCTTTCAGCAGGGCACTGCCAACAATGTCGAGGTGGTCACCGCGCAGGACGAGTTGGCGCGCGCCGAAGAGAACTACATTCTTGCCGTCTCCAGTCACGTGGATGCAAAGTTTGCCCTCGCCCGCGCCGTGGGCGATACGGAGAAGAACATCATTGAATTCATGGGGAATCCATAAGCGGTACTGAGGGCGGAGCCGCAATCGGGCGCGAAGCATGGGAGGTTTGAAGAAATGAAAAAGATAATTCCTGTCTTGATTCTGCTGGCTGCCGCCGTTGCGGCGGGCGTGTATTTCTACCCACGCCTGATGAAGAAGCCCGCGCCCGTGAATGACCTCACGCTCTCAGGCAACATCGAAGCGCATGAGAGCCTGGTCGGCTTCAAGGTGCCAGGGCGGATTGTCGATCTGCCCGTCGAAGAGGGCCAGCAGGTGGAAGAAGGCGCGCTGTTGGCGCGGCTCGACGACGCCGACTTGAAGCAGCGAGTCCGCGTCGATGAAGCCGGCGTACAGGTGCGCGAATCGGCTCTCGCGCTCACGCTAGCTGGAACCCGCCATCAGGAAGTGAAGGCGGCGCAACAATCCATGATCGATGCTCAAGCCGATCTGGACGAGAAGAAACTCGACAACGACCGCGCTCAGCAGCTCTTCGCCAAGGATGAAGTTACGGCGCAGGACCGCGATCAGGCGGCAACGGCGCTGAAGCGCGCGCAGGCCATCTTTCAGGCGGCGCAGCAGCGTTACAACGAGGCCGTCGAGGGAAGCCGCAAGGAAGATATTGCCATCGCGCAAGCCAATGTCAACGAAGCCAACGCCAATCTCGGCCTCTCGCAGGTAAATCTGAGTTACACCATCTTGCGCGCTCCTTCAGCGGGTGTTGTAACCGTGCGGGAGGCGGAACTGGGAGAAGTAGTTGCGCCCGGCTCCCCGGTAGTTACACTTGCCGACCTCGATCACGTATGGCTGCGCGCGTATATCGCCGAAACCGACCTGGGCAACATTCACTGGGGCCAGGCTGTAACTATAACTACAGATACTTACCATGGAAAGCTATACCACGGACGTGTTTCATTTATCTCATCGACAGCGGAATTCACGCCCAAGAGCGTGCAGACAACCAAAGAGCGGGTCACGCTTGTCTATCGGATCAAGATCGACATCGACAATCCGAATCACGAGCTCAAGCCGGGGATGCCCGCCGACGCTCACATCGAGCTTACCGCTGCCAGACCGGCTACGGAAAAGCCTGGAGCACCGGCAGGGCAATGACCGATCCTCTCCAATCCGAGATTGTGGTCGAGGGGCTGACCAAGAGCTTTCCCGGCGTACGCGCGGTCGATGCTTTGAGCTTCGACGTGCGCGCAGGAGAGATCTTCGGCCTCGTCGGTCCCGACGGGGCAGGGAAGACAACCACCTTGCGCATGTTAGCCGGAATCATGCCGTCCGATGCGGGCAAGGCCACGGTCGCCGGCTTCGATGTGGCGCGCGATCCGGAGGGGGCCAAGCACGCGCTCAGTTATATGCCGCAGCGCTTCGGACTCTACGAGGACCTGACTGTCGATGAGAACATCCGATTCTACGCGGACCTGTTCGGGGTGCATAAATCAGAACGAGGTCTCCGCTCGACGCAGTTGCTTGAGGCCGCGGGCATGAGCGAATTCCGCAAGCGCCTGGCCGGTAAGTTGTCAGGCGGAATGAAGCAGAAACTCGGCCTGGTCTGCGCGCTGATCCATCGGCCCAAAGTCATTCTGCTCGATGAGCCGACCACCGGCGTCGATCCTGTTTCGCGGCGCGACTTTTGGCGGATCCTCTACGAACTGGCAGCCGAAGGCGTGGCGATTCTTACTTCGACGGCCTATCTCGACGAGGCCGAGCGCTGCCATCGCGTTGCCCTGCTGCATCAGGGCAAGCTGCTCTTCTGCGACACGCCGGCGAACCTCAAGGCGCATTTGAGTAAAGGGGTCTTGTCGATCACCGCGCCTGCGCCGCGCCGCTTGCGCTGCGAGTTGGAACACGCGGAAGGCATATCGAGCCTCTTGCTGACCGGAGATGGACTGCACGTTGTTGTGGACAACGCGGCCCGCCGCATTCCCGAGTTTGAAGCCCGGCTCAGGCGTGCCAACCTTCCCTACGATACGATTGCCGAGGTAGCGCCCTCCATCGAAGACCTCTTTGTCGATGCAGTCGGCGCGGGAGCTGTCTCCCATGCCTGAAATCGGTAACTCTGTCGCGCCTAACTCGGTAGAGGTTCAAAGTCTCGTCAAGCGCTTCGGAGAGTTTGTCGCGGTGGACCGCATCGATCTTGCAGTCCGCAAAGGCGAGGTCTTCGGTTTTCTCGGACCGAACGGCGCGGGCAAATCCACCACGATCCGCATGTTATGCGGATTGCTCAAACCAACTTCCGGTCGCGCGCGGGTCGCAGGGTTTGACGTGAGCCAGAAGCCGGAGTCCGTGCGCCAGAACATTGGCTATATGTCGCAGAAGTTTTCTCTCTACAACGACCTCAAGGTCATCGAAAACATCCGATTGTTTGCCGGACTGTATAGCGTGCCAACGAAAGACCTGCAAGGACGGATCGAATGGGCGTTGTCGATGGCTAACTTGAAGGGGCAGGAGAATCTCATCACCGGCACGCTGCCCGGCGGATGGAAGCAGCGCCTGGCGCTGGGCTGCGCGGTCCTGCACAAGCCGCCCGTTCTTTTTCTGGATGAGCCGACCTCAGGCGTCGATCCCATCACGCGCCGTCAGTTCTGGGACTTGATTCATACGATGGCCGAGGAGGGAGTTACCGTCTTTGTAACTACGCATTACATGGAGGAGGCCGAATACTGCAACCGACTTGCGCTGATCTTTCGCGGCAAGATCGTTGCGCTTGGGACGCCATCCGAGTTGAAGCGGGATTCGATGAAGGGCGAACTTCTTCTGGTCGAGTGTGAGCCGCTGGGCGAAGCCGTGGAAGCGCTTCAATCCGCGCCAGGCGTGATGGACGCGGCCGTCTTCGGCAACGCTCTGCATCTCGTGGTCGAGGATGCGGCGGCCGCCATGCCGAGGATTGAGAGTTATCTTGAGGATCGAAAGATTGCGGTACTCCATATCGAAAGGATTCGCCCTAGCCTGGAGGATGTCTTCGTCTCGATGACGACGGACCGCGAAGCCGCAGGGGGGCGAAAGGGATGAGCCTGACTCGCTTGCTCGCTATTGCAAGGAAAGAGTTCGTGCAGATCTGCCGCGATGCGCGCAGCCTCGTGATCGTCGTGCTTATGCCCGCCATTCTTGTGCTTCTCTTCGGCTACGGCGTCAATCTCGATCTCAAGAGACTGCCGGTGTATGTCTTCGATCAGGACGGAAGTCAGCAGAGCCAGGACCTACTCAAGCATTTTCAAAATAGCGAGTATTTTCACATAGCTCGCGTTGTCGGCAGTTATCCTGAGCTGTCTCGCGCGTTGGATGACGGCCATGCCAAGATGGGAATTATAATTCCGTGGGACTTTTCTCAGCGCCTTCGCGACGGGCGGCCCGTCGATGTGCAGGCGCTTGTCGATGCATCGGATGACAATACGGCCAATGTGTTGATCGGTTATTCCCAGGCAGTCGTCCAGAGTTACTCTGCGCAGATTCAAATCGACTGGCTGCGGCAGCGTGGCCTTTCGATTCAGCCGGCCTCACTCTCCGTTGAAACCCGCACCTGGTACAACGAAGACCTGGAGAGCAGCGCCTTCATCATTCCCGGCGTGCTGGCGCTGGTCATGTCGGTCATCGGCGCGTTTCTTACTTCGCTGACGATTGCGCGCGAGTGGGAGCGGGGAACGATGGAGCAACTTATCTCCACGCCCGTGAGCGCGATGGAGATCATGCTCGGCAAGCTGGCGCCCTACTTTGTCCTGGGAATGTTCGATACCGCGATGAGTGCAGGCATTGCAATCTACTGGTTTCATGTGCCCTTTCGCGGCTCCTATCTCACGCTGACCGTCGCGTCGGCCATGTTCATGGTGGTCGTGCTCTCGCTGGGATTCTTGATTTCCGTGCTGGCCAAGAATCAATTTGCGGCCAGCCAGATTGCATTGCTGATTACCTTTCTTCCGGCATTCCTGCTCTCCGGATTTCTTTTTTCCATCGAGCAGATGCCCGTCGCACTGCAAGTTATCACGCGCGTCTTACCGGCGCGCTATTATGTGTCCGTGCTCAAGAAGATCTTTCTCAAGGGAACGCCCGCATCCATGCTCTATGCGGACCTGGTTCCTCTGGCTGTCTTCGCGTTGGCGCTGGCGCTCGTGGCAACCCGCAGCTTCCACAAGAGGCTGGAATAGAGGAGAATCGCGATGCTGCCGCGCCTGAAGCAAATGCTGATCAAGGAGTTTATCCAGGTCTTCCGCGACAAGCGGACGCGCTTCATTCTTATCGGTCCGCCTATTATTCAGATGCTGGTCTTTGGATATGCGGCTAACTACGAAATTCGCCATGTTCCCACGGTCGTACTTGATTTGGATCATAGCCAGGAAAGCCGCGAGCTGGTCTCGCGTTTTACATCGAGCCGTTACTTTGACGTGCAGGAGCAGCTAACCGACTCGCGTCAGCTCGGCGATGTGATCGAACAGGGAAGAGCCACCGTAGGATTGGAAATCGATGCCGGCTTTGCCGAGAAGCTGCGCAGCGGCCAGACCGCGCCGCTTCAGGTAATCGTGGACGCGACCAACTCCAACACCGCGCTGATCGCCTCTGGTTATATCTCGCAAATTGCGCTGAGTTATGCGCAAGAGGTCCAGAGGGACCGCATCGATCGCATCGCCCCGCAGATATCGGAGGTGATGCCGTCGGTCGAGCTCGCGCCGCGGCCTTGGTATAACCCCGGGCTCAGCAGCCGCTGGTTCTTTGTTCCGGGGATCATCGGAAGCCTGACTCTTGTTCTTGTGATCACTCTGACCGCATTTGCCGTGGTGCGCGAGCGCGAGATCGGAACGCTCGAACAGATCATGGTCACGCCGATTCGCCCGGTCGAGTTTATTCTCGGCAAGACGCTGCCGTTTTTTTTGATCGGCCTCTTCGATGTCACGCTGATTGCAGTGGTCGGATCGTTGTGGTTTCAGGTGCCATTTCGCGGTCATGTTTACGTACTGGCGCTGGGCGCTGTTCTCTTTCTCCTGTGCATGTTGGGCGTGGGCCTGCTGATCTCAACAGTGTCGTCCACCCAGCAGCAGGCAATGGTGACGGCGTTCTTCTTCATTATGCCGGCCATCACGTTTTCCGGGTTCGGTTTTCCCATCAGCACGATGCCGCGCTGGATGCAGATTTTCAGCTATGCCATTCCTCTCCGCTATTTCTTGATTGTGATTCGCGGCACGTATCTGAAAGGCGTGGGAATGGAAATTCTATGGCCGCAGATGGCAGCCATGGCCGGCCTCGGAGCCGCGCTGCTCACGGCTGCCATTCTGCGCTTCCACAAGGCGCTGGACTGAGCAGAGGCCCGCGCGCCGAAGCAACGGAACCAGAATCGGAAGAATCCTGCTGTTCATCCCGCGGTCAACCGTGTCCGCGCGCGATAGAATAAAAGGGTCCAACTTCTTTGACTTCTTTGATGTACCTTTAACTTTTGCCTTTGTTTCTTGACGGACCGAACCGGATTGCAGCGTAGATCCTTTGCCGGATGCGCCGTTTGGCCCCCACGCGGAGTTTGGGAGTTCAGCTTTTCATGATGGAATTCCATATAGCCCGGGATGCGCGCGAACGCTACCAGTTCGCGGAGCCGCTGTTTTCCTATGCGGGAAATGTCGTCTTCGCGAATGTGGCCGGCTGCCGCGAATTTGCGTACCGCATGAACGAGGTTCGCAAGATTGAGAAGCATCCGGGGCCGGCGGTTCATGCCGGACAACTCTACGCCATGGGCCTGATCGACGAAGCCAGCCACATGCTGATGGCGCGCTATCGAGAACAGCTTGACCCTGCCGTGATGACCAACGCGCTGAACTGGTTCTCCGCCACGGTGGGGGCCGAGGCGCTGGGAAAGATGCTCGTTGCATTCGTCGAGCAGTTTCCCGGCACATTGGTGATGCGCGGCGAGTTGACGCCGCTGGAATGGCTCTCGGGACAGACCGAAGGAACGTCGCACTGGGCCGTCGCGCTCGAAGAGCTGCTGCTCCTCTGGACCGCCAATCGCAACGAGGCCTTTAAGCCCTTCGAGGAGCTTTTCGAGGAAAAAGGCCTTGCCGATAAGACTGTCTACCGCAAGGTGACCGAACAGCTTCCCGAATACTTCGCAACGCGCCCACTGATTCGCTTGCCGAATCTCAAGCCGATGAGCCTGCTGGAGCTGCTGCGCGCGCCGGCCGTGGGAGCGCCGCGCTCTCTCAGCGACCAACTCGCCCTCATCCGCAAGCTGTGGAAGCCGATGCTGGGCGATAGCCTGGATCGCTACCTGCTGATGGCCGGCGAGATTCTGCGTGAGGAAGAGCTGGCCCTCTGGATGCAGTTCAACCCTCCCGACGCCGCCGCCGAAGCCGCGGCGCGGCACCGTCGCGCGACCGGCCAGCAACAGTGGCCTTCGGTGGTCAGCACTGCCGAAGTGCCTGTCTTCGGCGATCCGGCCCACGAATACGAGAGGTTCAGCACGGATACCGCCTGGATGCCGACCACCGTGCTGGTGGCCAAGAGCACGTATGTGTGGCTGGCGCAGATCAGCAGGCAATATGGGCGCGGAATCGGCCGCCTCGACGAGATTCCGGACGAGGAACTGGCCTGCCTGGCGCGCCGCGGCATCAATTCGCTCTGGCTGATTGGCGTCTGGGAGCGCAGCCGCGCGTCGAAGACCATCAAGCAGCTTTGCGGCAATTCGGATGCGGTGGCTTCGGCTTACTCGCTCTTCGATTACGCAATTGCGGAGGATCTGGGAGGCGAGGCGGCATACATCAACCTGCGCGACCGGGCCTATGCGCATGGACTCCGGCTGGCCAGCGATATGGTGCCCAACCACATGGGCATCGATTCGCCCTGGGTCGTCGAACACCCGGATTGGTTCATCTCGCGCCCGGAGAGGCCTTATCCCGTTTACAGCTTCAACGGCCCCGATCTCTCCCACGACGGCCGCGTCGAGATCAAGATCGAAGACCACTACTTCGAGCAATCGGACGCCGCCGTGGTCTTTCGCCGCCGCGACCGCCAGAGCGGCGAGACCCGCTATATCTATCACGGCAACGACGGCACCAGCTTTCCCTGGAACGACACGGCGCAGCTCGACTACCTGAATCCGGCCGTGCGCGAGCAGGTGATCCAGACCATCCTGCACGTGGCACGCCTCTTTCCGGTCATCCGCTTCGATGCGGCGATGACCCTGGCCAAGCGCCACTTCCACCGGCTGTGGTTTCCCGGCCCCGGAGCAAGCGGCGCTATCCCGTCCCGCGCGGAATCGGGCATGAGCCAGGCTGAGTTCGACCGCTGTATGCCGCATGAGTTCTGGCGCGAGGTGGTCGATCGCGTCGCCGCCGAGGTCCCCGGAACGCTGCTGCTGGCCGAGGCCTTCTGGCTGATGGAGGGCTACTTTGTCCGCACGCTGGGGATGCACCGCGTCTATAACAGCGCCTTCATGGTCATGCTGCGCGACGAGGACAACGCCAAATACCGCTCCGTCATCAAGAACACGCTGGAGTTCGACCCGGACATCATGAAGCGCTACGTCAATTTCATGAGCAATCCCGACGAGCGCACGGCGATCGATCAGTTTGGCAAGGGCGACAAGTGCTTTGGCGTGGCCAC
>Ga0187847_10002628_pt1 | contig 14372 bp, 10 predicted proteins | sample June2016WEW_4_10_FD_132458 | JGI IMG/M metagenome (GOLD analysis project Ga0187847, IMG submission 132458) | Peatland microbial communities from SPRUCE experiment site at the Marcell Experimental Forest, Minnesota, USA - June2016WEW_4_10 | ecosystem: Environmental > Terrestrial > Soil >...
AACACGACAGCGCAGGCGTTCAAGCTGGTTACGCCCTCGGCCTCTTCCGGCGAAGGGCCATACGGCGGAGTCGCCGCGGCGATCCCCGGCACAGTGATGGCCGAAAACTACGATACCGGCGGCCAGGGGGTTGGCTACAACGTGACCTCGATCAATGGGACGGATAACGGCTATCGTCCCGATGGCGTCGATCTGGAAACAGCATCGGCTCCTGCAACCGGTAACGATCTCGGCTGGTCGGCTTCCGGACAGTGGTTCCGCTACACAGTCAATGTCTCCACGGCCGGAACATACACGGTCACCTTCCTGGTTGCCGCGGAAAGTGCAATCCCCGATGCATTCCACTTATCGAACTCGTCAGGAACCAATCTCAGCGGCTCGATCGCCGTTCCTGATACCGGCGGATGGCAAACGTGGACGACGGTGACGGCCAGCGTAACGCTGCCCGCAGGTACGCAGACTCTGACGCTGAACCAGGACGCAGCCGGTTGGAACATCGACTCGTTCGCATTTGCCGGATCTGGCGGTGGTGGGAGCGAGGGTCCATACGGCGGAACACCTGCATCGATTCCCGGCACCGTGATGAACGAAAACTACGATACGGGCGGCCAGGGGGTTGGCTATAACGTGACCTCGACCAATGGAACGGATAACGGCTATCGTTCCGATGGCGTCGACCTGGAATTAGCATCGGCTCCCGCAACGGGTAACGACCTCGGCTGGTCGGCTTCCGGACAGTGGTTCCGCTATACGGTCAACGTGTCCACGGCGGGGACGTACACAGTCAGCTTCCTGGTTGCTGCGGAGAGCGCGATCTCCGACGCATTCCATATATCCAACTCGTCGGGAACTACCCTGAGCGGCTCGATCGCCGTTCCCGATACCGGCAGCTGGCAAACCTGGACGACCGTGACGGCAACGGTTACGCTGCCGGCGGGCGTGCAGACACTGACGCTGAACGAGGACAACGCCGGCTGGAACATCGACTCGATGGTATTTGCTTCTGGCGGCGGTGGCGGTGGCACAGGCGCTTGCAGCGGCGTATCCAACATTACTGTCGGAGGGACAACCTACACGCCGTCATGGTGCCAGGAATTTACCGGCAGCGCGGGTCCTCCATCCACAACCGCGTGGAATTTTGACCTTGGCAACAACGGCGGCTGGGGCAACGGAGAAGCGGAAGTTTACTGTGGTCCTCCGGGGTACCCAAACAATCCCTCTCAGTGCCCCACAACGTTCAGCACATCCACCGCACCGGTCTACATCGACGGCAACGGGCACCTCGTGATCCAGCCCAGAAATGTAGGTGGGACGTGGATATCGGGCCGCATGAATACGGAAGGAATTCAAAACTTCGAGTACGGTATCCTCGAGGCCAGCATCGAGCTGCCCAACACCACAAACCAAGGTCTCTGGCCCGCCTTCTGGACCCTTGGCAGCGACATCACAACTGTTCCGTGGCCCAATTGCGGCGAAGCCGACATCATGGAGAACTGGTCTCCGCAAGTTGACGGAGGGGCAGGTACCACAGGGAACAATTCCACCGTTCACACAGCTCTTACCGGAGGGGACGGAGTAGGAGGACGTTATACCTTCCCCAGCGGACAAGCAACGGACACTGCCTTCCACACCTATGGAATCGTTTGGACGCCGAATGAGATGCAGTTCTTTGTGGACAACGCATCCGCGCCGTTCTTCACTGTCACGCCCAGCAGCCTTCCCTCAGGGGATACGTGGCCATTCAATGCCGACCTTTTTGCGCTTCTGAATGTCGCTATCGGAGGCACTCTTGGCGGATCGACGAGCGGACTATCCAATCCGGGGCCGATGACGGTGGACTACGTTCGCTACTACACGGCTCAATAAGACGCTGAGCTATCGTTGTCATCACGTTCAAGAGAATTAACTGACGGGCAACGGGAGGCACACCGCGCAGGATCGGGTTCGGCGGTGTGCCCCGTTGTCAGAATGCCGTCTGAATACGGCGCAAACTCGATTTGTGATGTGGAGGCTTTTCAGATGAATCACGTTGGAAAAGAGCAATTTGCATCTTGCCTCGTCGGCCACATGGTCGTTCGCTTCACGGCATGTCTCTTCGTTATCGCCGCATGTTCTCACGCCCTTCTTGGGCAACTTAGCATGTTGCACACAAACGGCCGCTCGATCGTCAACGCAAACGGCACCACTGTTCACCTGCAGGGCATGAATCTGGGCGGGTTCATGGTCATGGAGCCGTGGATGTGTCCGGCCGACGCTGGTGGGCTTCCTGACACCTACAGCATTATTGCGGAGTTGGACAGCCGCTTCGGTGTGGCTGAAGAGCAGACCCTTATCAGGGACTACCAGCAGGCCTGGATCACCCCGCAAGATTTCGTCAACCTCAAGAATGCTGGTTTCAACGTCATCCGCGTTCCCGTGTGGTGGGGAAATTTTTATCCTATTGCGAATGTTTCCAATTCCAGTTGGAGATCGGATGCATTCACGGAGCTTGACTGGGTAGTCAGCCAGGCTGCCGCGCAGGGCATTTATACGATCATCGATATGCACGGAGTGGTCGGCGGACAGAGCACTTCGGACGATACCGGCCAGGAAAATCAGAATCAGTATTGGACCAACGACAACGACCAGGGTAATACCGCGTATATGTGGTGGCAGATTGCCAACCACTACAATGGCAACCCAAACGTTGCCGGCTACGACCTGCTCAACGAGCCGATGAACGCGCCCAGCAACAGCGCCGTCATCAGCGCAAATGCCAGCCTGTATACCACCGTCCGCTCGGCGGATCCTTCTCACATCATCATTATCGAGGGAACCTTCGGCAGCTGGGACTGGAGTATGCTGCCCAATCCTTCCTCAGAAGGCTGGACGAACGTTGTGTATGAAATGCATGAGTACGAGTGGAACGATTCCGAGGCTCAAGTCGAGCAGGGATCAGTTAACCAGGTTACCGACTTCAACAACCACGCCAGCTACAACGTTCCCGGCTATATCGGCGAATGGAATGACATGGGCTATCCCGCGGCGGCATACCAGTATTCGGTGAGTACCTATAACAACGGCAATGAAGACTGGACTATGTGGGCGTACAAGGGTACGGACGGACTGAATCCGAACGGTTGGGCAATGTACGGCCCGAGTTATTGGGCCACGACACCCAACGTTTCTACCGATTCAGCTGCGACCATCGCCGCAGACTGGGCGGAGTGGACCACCGCCAACGCCTTTGCGCTGAATACCACGCTCGGCTTCACCGAAAGCAGTGGCGGCGGTGCGACGTTGACCACCGGCACTCCGTACAACATCGTCAACCAGAACAGCGGCTCTTGTGTGGACGCAACCAACGAGGGTACGACGAATGGAACCACAGTGCAGCAGTGGGCTTGCGGCGAAGGCACTTATAGCACTCAAACTAACCAGCAGTGGGAGTTCACCTCCGCGGGCGGCGGCTATTACAAAGTTACCAACGTAAATGCTCCCAGCGAAGCGTGGAATGTGGTTAGCAACGGCACGACCAACGGCAGCCTCATGCAGTTGTGGACCTATGCGGGAAATCCCAACGAGGAATGGGAACCGGTGTCGCTGGGTAACGGCTACTACAAATTTGTCGGCAAGGGCAGCGGTCTCTGCCTGGATACTCCGGGAGCATCGAAGGCAAATGGTGTGCAACTGGATATCTACACCTGCAATGGAACAGGAGCCCAGGCCTTCATTCTCGTGGCCCCATAGGGAGTTGCTAATCTGCAAGAAAAAGAATTGGAGATCCTCTTGCAGTGTCAGTGACCTGAAGGATAGCTAGGCTGGGCGCGACACTGCACTGGGCGTAGCAAATGCGTTCAGGCGTGCTCCACTGAAGCGTTGGCAGAGAAGGGCCACACGGTTCATGAAATGGCGAAACAAAGCGACGCCGTTAGGCTCCTTGCGTCTCACCGGACGGTGGCTGCCAACGAAGCACGGTAGCGATCTGGCTCTATCCAGATTGGTAATCAGCACATGGCGCCGGGCATCGCGGAGTCGTTGCGTATTCAGCTTCGACAGCAAAGCTGCATTGATGAAGCTGTCTCGGTCGGGTTGTCTGTCTCGTGGCATGCAACGACGGAGGTCGCCGGTCTTTTGCCAGTGACGGGACCCTCGATTGAATTGCTCGCACGGGGTGCGCTCTTCATTTGATGGAGCAGAGTGACCAAGCGGGCCAGTCCTTGCTCGCGAGCAGCCTTGTTGCCCGGGACTGTGTTGTTGGGGTCTTCGCCTGCTCGCATGAAGCCATGGCCAGCGCCATCGTAAGTCACCTGCTCATATTGCTTGCCGGCCGCCTTCATGGCTGCGGTTGTGGCTGGAATCGTGGAGCCGATGCGGGCATCGTTCCCGCCATAGAAACCGTACACCGGAGCGACAATGCCGGTCACGTCAGACGGTCCGGGACCATAGAAGACGAAGGCTGCAGAAAGGTCTTTGCGGTGGGTGGCAAAGGCGAACGACTTGCCTCCGCCCCAACAGAAACCTACTACCGCGATTTTGCCATCGCCTGCGGGAATCTTCTTCGCGAAATCGGCAGCGGCGTCCAGGTCAGCGTTGACACCGTCCGGATCTAGAGCTGAGACGGCTTTGACGGCAGCATCCTGAGAGGGGAATTCGCTGCTGCCACCGCCATTGGGACCGAAGGCGGAGAGAAGGTCGGGAGCGACGACGATGAATCCTTCCCCTGCAAGCTCATCGGCCATTTCTTTCGCCCAGTCAGTGAGGCCGAAGATCTCATGGATGAGGATCACTACAGGTGCTTTGCCCTTGATTTCGGGATAGACGACAAAGGCCTGCACGGTGCGGCTCCCGTGGTGGAGAGCCACATATTCGTGGTGTCGAGGGGAGGCATCAAGGCGGGCCTTGGCCCAGTCCTGTGCCTGCGTGAAGGCAGTGGTGAAGGAGAGCAACAGAATGCCAGCTAAGAGCCTGAGGGCGTGGGGAGTCGTAGGCGTCATAGGGGGAATTTTAGTTCCCCGAAACGACTTGCCACAAGAGTCCTCAAAGGCAATGTAGATCTGGCCTGTCTGACGCTCGAAAAATACTTTTGATGAGAGCTTCTTATTTTCCGGGTTCGTCCGAGTTATGGATGAAACACTCATGAATGGCTGCCAGCGACGCATTGGGCCATTTGTTCGCCACGAGGTCATTCTCGCTCAACTGGTGCAAGACAAAATCGATCGTTCCATCGGCACGCACAGTCGCCTGCAGATAGCCATAGATGTTGGTTTTGGACGCCTTGTCGGCCTCAGGCGGAAGCTTGTAGCGGTGCGCCCCTGCACTGCCGATGATAATTCCCGGGACCACCGTCCTGCGCTGTTCCCAATAAGGCGTGTTGTAGATGTTGGGCGAGTAATAGTGTGAGTGGCTGGAAATGATGTACACATGTTTGCCGGCTGACTGCGCGTTGAAGAGCCACGAGTAGACCAACTCGCCGGTTCGCGTTCCCAGGTCCCAGTCGTCCATGGCGTGATTGGAACTGGTGGAGTGGGGCAGAGACTCGTGCATGCCGGCAACGATGGTCCGGATTCCCGAATTCGGAGCAAGATCGTGGTCGAGCACAGAGCGCAGCCAATGCAATTGCGCATCAGAAAACTCATCCCTGGTGGCGTTGTCCAGCGTGATGAAGTCCACTCCAGCGTTGGTCCAGTGATACCAGGTTTGCAGCGGACCTCCCGTCGTGCCATCGGCCTTACGCTGAGCCTCAATCTCCGGTCGGCTCAAGAAGTTTGAGAACTTCGCAATATATCCTTCACGCGTCATTGGCCTGACCGCCTCGTGGTTGCCACGTCCGAGGAAGACGGGGAACGAGCCGAACGATGCCATCTGGTACTGGAGGAAATCATCCCAGGCATGCTGTTGGTAATCGAGGTGGAGGAGATTGCTCCAGCCTGGCTGCATCGCCACCAGGTCTTCGTCGGGCGCGGACATCCACCTGAAGTCGCCGAGGTGCCAGTAAAAGGCGTCCTTCTCAGCTTTGACCTTGGCTGCGATGGCCGGAACCACAAAATCACCGCAGTTGCGACTGTCGCCGGAGACGGCGAAAGTCCATGAAGGCGGGGCGGCTTGCGCTCCGGCGAAGACAGCCAGGCAAGCCGGCAAAGCTAATACAGACAACGTAAGCGGGGGAAGTGAGAGACGCAGCCTCGACATGCATTCAGCATAGCGGGCGTAACTGCTGAAGTGAACGGCTGATCGCTAGGATGCGACTTCCGTCTCCACAGTTCTCACAAAGCGACCGGCCAGGGCAGCTAGCGACAGTACCGGTGTAACGACGAATCCCGCGATCAGGCGAGGCAAGCGGCGAAAGTCATCCAGCAGAGAGCGGCCGCGATGACCGGTTAGGAACACGCCTCGGCGCATCACGTGCAGATGGAACAGCGCCGAAACCGCTGCAAAGACACAAACAGCGAGCGTAGCCTTGGCTGGAGCGGGCGCACCGACGGCGCGATGGACAAGCCAGTCCAAAACCTGGGCGAGTGCTGGAACACCAATAACCACGGTGAGGTTTCCCAAAGGCCGCGAGCGGAAGCTCAAAGCCCTTTGCTGCAGGCCTGCGTAGAGACCTGCCGTGAGCGTCACATAAACGACTTCGACGAGGACGACAGGGACCCCAGCGCTGAGGAAACCATGGACGTGGCCGGCCCGCATCATTGCGACCAGATACACGGTGGACCGCGCCGCTGTGCTGAGCAGGGCACACTTCCAATTCCAGCAGGCAAAGGCCTGCGCCAAAAAGGGAGTCCGGCTGTGCGGGTTCATAGCTCTATGGTGAAGGGGTTCAACCAATTCGACATCAAGGGACCGTTACAACCGGGTTGAGATTGGTCTGAGTACCGTATTCAGGTAGATTCCCGACTGATTGTGACTTGAGTCACGGTGGAGTGAAGGAGCGCCCGATAGCCTCAGACTGGTAGGCGAGTCGCAAGGCGAGCGAAATCATAGCAGCCCAATTGCACGCAAGGAGTGTCTTCATATGGCTTATGTAGTGACTGATGCATGTACCAAGGATTTTGTTTGTGTGGCGGAATGCGCCACCGCGGCCATTGCGCCGACGGTGGGTGATCCGGCTGCCGGCACCGTTTCGCAAGTGTTTATCAATCCCGATGAGTGCATCGACTGCGGGAACTGCGCTGACATTTGCGCCCAGCACGCAATCTTTCCGATGGATGATCTACCGGCCGACAAAGCCGAGTTTGCCGAGAAGAATCGGGCATTCTTCAACTAAGACGCTGCGGCGTGCAAGGCCATGAACGTTCGTGGGTCGCTAAGGCCCCGTCTTTGCAGGCGCATCTGTTGTCGTTTGGCCCGGAGGCGGTGCAGTAGGTGCGGTTAACGGGGCTGCAGGCGAAGCGGCCAGTGGTGCAGGCGGAGCTTGCTGCGGAGCGGAGAGCTTGCTCAGCGCAGCCGGAGCCATGGGCATTACAGGTAGTGTGAGCGTCTGTACCGTCTGCGGATCGTCGCGCAAGCGAAGATAAAGTGTCCCGTTGACAGGGTGAGGCACACTCAACTGTGTCCCCGTGAAATCAGGCGGTACCTCGGTGGCATTGTCCATATCTGCTGTGGTCCCAACGGACGTGGCTAGGAATAGATCGGACCCAGTCAACGCGCAGGGTTTGGCTACCACGCGTGGGCAGTGCAGCTCTTTGAATCCAGGGAGGCGCACCAGCGTTCCCAACGGCAGCCAGTCGCCAGCCGTTCCATCGGCCGAGACGGGCCGCGCCTGTAGCCGTCCAAAAGCCGAGGAGCCGAACCGAGTCAGTGGTTCCATTGTTCCAATGGCGGTATTTGCGTCCTCCAGCATCAGGCCGCCATCGGCCAGCGATAGAGTGGTGTGGAAACTCAAGTCGGGGGCAGCCACTTCCACTTTTTCCGTCCGCGGGAAATTTGTGGGCACTTTGGACTTGAGGAAGAAGACAAGACGCCCACTCAGCGGCAGGTCGTCGGGGCTTCCGAGACGGACAGGCGACGCATCGGTGGCATTATCCTGAATGCCTTTGCTGAGCAGCTCAACCTGGGGTCTTGGCGGATTCACCGTCACTGGCGCTTTCAAGTGGCGGCCATCGCGCAAATCGACATTGGCGAGATAGGCCTTGCCAGGCTCCAGGCCGGCAGTGGAGTCGGCGGCGCTCAGCTTCAGGTTGTCGACATCTTCTTCGCGCGTCAGTGTGCCGGGAGTCCACGTCACCCCAGCCACTGTCACCTTCGCAACTTCATCAAGGCGTGTGCCCTTCAGCAGTGCCTCGGCGTCGCCTGCACTCAGAGTAAGGCGGTCAAGCGAAGCCGCCTCGGCATACGCATTCAGCTTCAGCGTGTCCGGCTTTTCCAGTCCAAACTGAAAGATGTTGATCGTTACCGGCCCGGGAGATGCGTCTTTCATCGGAACGGCCACTTCGAGAGTCTCGGGTTTTGGCGATTTCCAGGTCAACTTCAGAGGATCGGCCGTGCCTCCCTGTGCCTCCAGCCGGTCTACGCAAAGCGAGCTCCGGCCTTCAATGTGGAGAGTGTCCTCGCGCCCAACCACCAGGGCAGACTGGTCGCCCGCGGTGAGAGTCCACTGGCCAGGCTGAGGTGCACGAAGGCGGAAGCTCGGCCCCTCCCAGTTGTCAAAGCCCCATTTTCCAGTGACCACACCGGTCAGATCGCCCTGGGGCAATGTCGGAACGGGCTGATCGAATGCCAGACCACCCTGAGATGAATCAGCTTTGATCGGCAGATCGATCGGACCGCTTTTGATCTCTATGTGCAGCTTTAAATCGTGAGCCAACTGAGTGCTGAAAACCAGGGGCGCACCCTCCGCGGGTAGCGCCAGGCTCGGCTTTTGCGTGCAGAAGCTCTCTGTTGGGTCAACAGGATGTAGCGCAGGAGGTATGGACGGTCCCACAGGAGGAAGCGCCACTACGACGACCGATTTTGGATCGCGGAACGACGGGGGCAGATTCAAGCGCAGATTCAGTTCGTCGTTCGTCGGCAGCGCCAGCGCCGGAATGTACTGGAAATGCGCAGTATGCAAGGAGGACAGGATCTTGGCGGTATCCACGATGGCCCCCACATAGGGGCTGTACAGTCCCCCTCCCGCCATCGGCGCATAGCTGAGCTGATTCATCAGGTCGCCCGCGGTCCCGTTTGCCAGTTGCATTACCATCGATTGGGCATTGGTGTCGTCCAACACCAGGCCCTCCTGGTGTTGCGTCAGGCAAGACGCCTGCTGCTCGACGGGCCGGTCAAAGCAGTTCTGATCTACCTTGATGCCGAGACTCCGGGCGGCCAGCCCGGCGTGGACTTTCAGCAATTTTGGATCGGTCTGGGAGGTCGTCTTCACCTCGTCCAGGTAAGCATTCAGACGCATTCGCTCCCAACTTGCAGCCTGCAGGTCCTGGGTGGCGCGGACAAAAGAGCCCGGACGGTCATGTACCGCCTTGCGCAAGGTGCTAAAGTCGCCACCGGTTTCCGGCGCCAGGAACACCACAGCCTGCTGCGCTTCCTTGGGAACCGTCACAAACACACCCTCGTCCCGCACTTGGCGCGACCAGGTCTCCACGCGGGTAAACCAGTCTTGGGGTGGGGGATTGGTGGAACCGCGCAAGAACGCAACGATCAGCACGTAGCGTTCTGACTGGCTTTCGGGAAAGTCGGGATGAATCCAAAGCCGATCGCCGGGCAGCAGATTGGGAGTCTCGCCGATTGGAAGAGTCACCTCTCCGCGTTTCACATGCACGTCTACCTTTGGCCCGGTGAGGTCGAAAGCAGGCCCATCGGCGCACCGTCCGGAGAAAGCGAAACACAGCAGGAACAACAACAGGAGACAGCGGCGCATATCTCCATTGTACGGAGTTCTGAGGCAAAAATGGATTGTCCGCGCCCAGTTGCCGTTACGCTGAGCGGCTCCGGAACTGCGCTTCGCGTTGAATCCAAAGCAAGAGTCCGCAAGATCGGGTACACTGTCCGTGTATAGCTTTGAACCGAGGGTTAGGTTAAAGGTATTTCTCTGGTTCATTTGGGTAATAGACAAAATGGAAGATGGCTGTCATTGGGCAAGAGCCATAGCATTATCATGGATTGCCTTACATTGATTTGAGTCATAGTGCCAGCCTCAAGAAAGCCTGAACAGTAAAGCCAGTAGCCCCCGGGAATCTGTAAAGAAATGTTCTGACCATCGCCACGGTGGGTTTCGATTCATCCATCGTGTTGGCGCAGGTTTAAAACTTAAGACTGCTCTCGCTCACACGCATTTGATGCCGGATTTCGGTACCCGGTAGCAAGCCGACAGAATCGGTTACAGCGCGGCAGCGGCAGAGCGGCGTACGGAGAAGAAAGTTATGAAATCGACAAAAGCTGTTCACGGAAATGTAGATGTGAGCCACCTGAGCATTCCCGACGCGGAAGAGATTGTGGAAGAAGCCTTGAATGAGTTGGCGTTTTCGTCTGACCCCGGGCTGGCGCGCGCTCTGCATTTTCTGGCGCCTCCTGGATATCAGGCCATTGTGGAACTGTGCAGCGAAAACGGCCGAAGCAAGCGGCGTAATGCATCCGCTGAAACCTGGTCGCCGGAAGAAGACGAGGTACGCATCTACTTTGAGCGCGTAGGTGACGGCGAGGCCGCGCCACGCGCTTCTCGCGTATCCCGCGCCCCTCAAGAGCTTTCCTATGACGATGATGAGGACGGCGACGGCCAGGAGGCTGTGATTCCTGCAGATCTTGACGCGCGCGTGAAGGAACTCTGCGCCGCTCTGGCTGAAGCGGAACGGGGCGGACACGCCTTCATTGCGCTCAAGTGGTTTCGCGACTCGTTCCTGCCGCGCAAGGCCTTTCGCTGGAACCAGCACCCCGAATCGCGACAGGCTGTATTGGCTGAAGCCATTCAACGCGGCGTAGTCCTCACCAGCAAGATCGCAAACCCCAAAACGCCCGCCTATCCCACGACCACCATCCGCCTCAACCGTGCCGAGGCGGGAGTTCCGGACGAAGCACAGCGCTTCCATCCCGTTGCCGTTCACGGTGATTCGATCGCCGAAGCCATCGAAGAGGAACGGGGGAACCTGTGAGCTGCTATTTCCTTGAGGCCACCGCATTCGCAAAGCTGTTCGTGCAGGAACAAGGGACCGACGCACTGATCCGCCTCATGGAGGCCGTTGAGGACAATCGCAAACTTATCTCCGCATCTACGCCGCTGGAGGTCTATGCCGCCGTGCGGCGTCGCGAGCGCTCCGGGGTTGTTTCCCCGGAAGATGCAGTGACCGCGCTCGATACATTGCGCCTTGAAGCCGCGCGCATGGTGCAGCAACCGCTGAATCCGGCCGTGCTTGAGGCCGCTCGCCAACTGCTCGACCGGACCACTTTGCGCTGGCCTGACGCGCTGCAACTGGCCGCCGCCCTGGTGGCCCGCGATATGTTTCAGGGCACCGAGATCATCTTTGTTTCTGCATCGCCGCAGCTTCTTGAAGCCGCCAAGACTGAAGGGTTTCATACGCTAGATCCGGCAAAGGAACCGGCCGTGGCAGTCACGGAAACGGCTGCATCGGTCACGGAACCGGAATAGCCGGTCTGCATGCGACGAATTGCGCATATCTGACTCAGACGAGTCTGTACGTGCGAAGATATCTGAAATTACGCGCCTGGACCTGCCGGGTGCGGTATGATGTTTCCGGTTCTTGAAGTCACAAGAAAGACTTGGCTCAAGATGAAAGACCCGCACAGCTATCCTCCGCTCGATCTATTTCCCAATTGCCCAGCATTTGACGGATATCACTGCGTAACCAATTCGCTGGCAAAGATATTCCATCATTCTGGCCATCCCCTGTCTGAAGACATGCTCCTCGGACTCGGAGCCGGAATGGGCTTTATCTATTGGCAGATGAAAATGGGCGCCGGCACCGCCGTCTTTGTCGGTGGAAGAGGAAATGGCAAGAACTTCTATAAGGATCTTGGCGGAAGGGTCGGCGTCAAAATCAGCGAAGTTACCACTTCAAGCGACAAAAAGGCGGAAGCTTCGCTACTGGAGAAACTCGCACGCAAAGAGCCGGTTATGCTCGGCGGCGACATGGGCTTCCTGCCTTGGTTCCACTTTCCGGAAGACTACCATTTCGGCGGCCACACGTTTGTAGTTTGCGGTTATGACGGCGAAAGGACTGTGCTGGTTTCCGACATGGACGCGCAGACCGCCGGCTTGAAGAAGGGATTCTACTGTCCGGTTTCTCTGGAACAGCTCAGGAAGGCGAGAAGCTCGCCCTTCAAACCTTTTCCACCGAAGAACCTGCGGCTGGAGTTCGACTTTGCGCGATTTCGCAATCCGCGAATCGCGGAAATTGTTTCGTCCATCGAACAGACCGTTGATGCCCATCTCAATCCGCCGATCAAGAATTTTGGCGTGGAGGGATTACGGCACACGGCGAGTCAGCTATTGAAATGGCCCGCGATCTTCAGTGATAAGGACCTGCGGATGAACCTCTTCAACGTATATATCTTCATAGAAATTGGTGGAACGGGTGGCGGCTGCTTCCGATACATGTATTCAAGGTTCCTGAAAGAGGGAGCGAAGATTACGAGGAATCCGGCATTGGCGAAGGCCGCTGAAGAATTCGATCAAGCCGGCAAAAAGTTCAGCCGAATTGGATTGTTATTCAAGGACGCCGGGACGATGAGCGATATCGAGGCGAAGATACAGGCCGCGTCTCACTTGTTCCGCGACATTGCCGATCAAGAGGAACGAGCCTGCGCGCTTCTCAAGAACAGCTTCTGACACCGTGCGGCAGACCGTAAGCCAAGTCTCAAAGGCATACACGCGTTCAAGGATGGGAATGATCTGAAGTCCGCGGTTCCTACTCCCGTCGAAATCGATTCGCCTTCTCAAACTCAACCCGCAACTCCGGTGTGCGCAGATTCTCGCGCAAGTGGGTGATGCGCTGTTCGAGAGCATGAAGTGCTGCTTCTACAGCTTCGGTGTTGGTATGGGCGATATCGCGCCACATGGAGTACGGACTCGCGCCAAGGCGTGTCATCTCGCGCAGGCCACGGCCGCCCACATCTTTCAACTCCGGCGCATCACCCACTTGATCTTCGAGCAATGCGCTCAGAGCCGTTGCGACAAACTGCGGCAAATGGCTGACCCACGCCACCAGTTCATCGTGTCTTGCAGGATCGAGATCGATGATCTTCGAGCCCATCGCCGCGACCCACTTACGCCAGTCTTTCACCAGTGCCGCGGATTGCGCTGATCGTTTAGCATCCGGATCGTCGGTAAACAGCCACACGGCTCCGCGAAACAGATTCGCATCGGCCAGCGCCGCACCACCGCGTTCCTTGCCAGCCATCGGATGTCCAGGGAGAAATGCCGCTCGATTCGGAGTATTGAAGAGGCGTGCGGCAGATTCTGAGATCACGCGCTTGGTGCTGCCCACGTCCGTCACCAGGTGATCCGCACCGAGCGCCCCGGCCAGCTTCTCCATGAAATCGAGAGTCGCGTAGATAGGCACAGCGAGCAGGATGAGCTGGCTTTCTCGCGCAGCTTGCAGCGGGTCAGCGGCGCCGGAGTCAATAGCACCCATGGCCAGTGCCACTTGGACCTGATCCGGGCTTCTGTTCCATCCGGTGATGGTTCCGCCAAACCCCGCCGCGCGCAACGCCAATCCCGCCGATGTGCCCAGCAGGCCCGTCCCCAGGATGGCGATGCGCTCGATCATTCGACCGATGTTTGCTCCGTCTTGCTACAGTGTTCTTCCCACCGCTGTCGCAACAACCTTCAGCTCGCCCATCAGCTTCTCGAACTGGTCAAGGTATAAGGTCTGCGCCGCGTCGGAGGCAGCTTTATCGGCGTTGGGATGAACTTCAATCAGTATCCCATCCGCGCCCGCAGCCACGGCGGCCAATGCCATGGGTGCTACCATGTCCCGCCGTCCAGTTCCGTGCGAAGGGTCACCCACAATTGGCAAGTGTGAGAGCTTGTGCACCACCGGAATGGCCGAAATATCCATCGTGTTGCGCGTGGCCGTTTCATAGGTGCGAATTCCCCGCTCGCAAAGGATCACGTCGTAGTTGCCGCCGGCCATGATGTATTCGGTTGACAGCAGCAACTCTTCGATCGTGGCCGAAATGCCACGCTTCAACAGCACTGGTTTGCGCGCTTGGCCCAGCTCGCGCAGCAGGTTGAAGTTCTGCATGTTGCGCGCGCCCACCTGGAACAGATCGATATACGGCAGCATCTGATCGATCTGCGAGATCTCCATCACCTCACTCACCGTCAGCAGCCCGTTGGCATCGGCAGCCTCGCGCATCAGTTTGAGCCCAGGGATACCCAATCCCTGAAAGGCATAAGGCGAACTGCGCGGTTTGAAGGCGCCTCCGCGCAGAAAGCTCGC
>Ga0187847_10002632_pt1 | contig 14358 bp, 9 predicted proteins | sample June2016WEW_4_10_FD_132458 | JGI IMG/M metagenome (GOLD analysis project Ga0187847, IMG submission 132458) | Peatland microbial communities from SPRUCE experiment site at the Marcell Experimental Forest, Minnesota, USA - June2016WEW_4_10 | ecosystem: Environmental > Terrestrial > Soil > Wetlands...
CATGCTGCGTGGCGACACACACTGTGCTGCTGTAGCGATCCAATGCGCTCATAGATGAAAGCCCCCGCGACTTCCATGCAGAATTCGTGAGGGCGATTGCTGCGATCCGGCACCCAGACAGCACCCTCCTCATTTCATCTATCTCCGCAAGTACCTGGAGTTGTGAGCCTTACGTGCGTGGCCACGCAATGACCGCTTCCGAACCCCGCAGCGGTCACGGTTCTGTAAGCTGGAAAAAAGGACGATAGCACGATGGTTGCGAGGATGAATTGAATTGAAATGGTCTATGGTTGCAAAGGTTGGATTTGAACCGGCGACCGCTGAGTTACGAGTGATGCAACGCATGTATTTTAGATAGATTGGAGAGCATGGTTGGCAACTTCAAAGCGGGCTAGCGAGCCGCAAATGAATTTACAGAATTGGTATTTGAGGTTGGTCCGGGTTGAAGAGACTGGACCTCAGTGGCAAGTTGGAGACACATCGTTTCGTTCGGCGAGACGTATTGGGATATTGCTTCTGGGGCGAATTCTCAATTTGAGACGCTGTAATGCTCGGATTCATTCCTGCCCGCGCCGAAATTGGATGTGCATTTACCTAATAGTTGCGCACTGACAGTCCGAGCGGGCGCTCCCTGCGGTTGTTAGCGCTCAAATCCTTAAGATTTGTTCAAGCAGTTGGCCAAGCGCTGGCATTCCGAGAATAGATCGATCCAGGTGCGACTTATCTTATCTAAGATAAGAATGTTTTTGGGCAACCGTTTCGTAAAATTGTGCTACAAACATATCAGGACGGCAGATTAATTCAATCTGTCCAAATGCTGGGTAATTTCCCGAGAGTCATAGAAAAGCGGTGAATTGTGGAACAGTGGGGACCAAACCGACGACCAAGTCGATTTTGGGGGCTCATGTTCACTGCACTGGCTTGCTGCGTCTTTCTTTGGGGACTCCAATACAAGCTTTCTCTCTACTACCCTCCCAAAGCCCCTTCCCATCAAGTTCCAATGGCAAAGCTCCTTTCAAAGAACGAGCAGTCAAACACCCAAGAGATTTCAAAATATACCCAATCGAAGCAAGCAATTAAAGCACTACTGACACCGTACGGTCTGCTCCTTTTCATTCTGCTTGTCGTGTGCGCAACCCGCATGCAGGCGTCGTGTGTTCTGATATCTGTGAATGATCCAGCCTTTGAATTGCGGCAAGCTCTTCGAGAGGCATTCTTCGTTCGACCCCCTCCCATCCTCACCGCGTAATCTTTCGGAAATTTGAGTTGGGCAGTTGCTCCTGCATTGGGGCACGAACCCACGCGTCCTTGTTCCCTTCAGGGGTTTCTCCTGCGGATAACATGGCGATCCTAGCTACCTTTTCAGACTCAACATCCTAGCTCTATTTGAGGTGCATTCAACTTATGCGAAAGCAGACCTCCTTGTTTCTCGTTGCTGGATTGTCACTTTCGATTGGCAGCTGCATCGTTGCCTGTCGCGGGAACGGCAAAGACTCCTCCGCCAAAGCCGACGAGGTTCCGTCAGCTCAAGTGGCTACGGCACAACGCGGAAACCTCGCCCATACATTGAGCCTTGCCGGTCAGTTCCAGCCCTACCAGGTAGTTGACGTCCACCCCAAAGTCACCGGCTTCATGGAGAAGATCAATGTCGACATAGGAGACAAGGTGCACAAGGGACAAGTTCTCGCGGTGCTGGAAGTGCCCGAGCTGAATGCTCAACTGAAGGGGACCGGCTTCGAGGTCGAGCGCTCCAAGGACGAGCTGCTTCGCGCTCAGCACGAAATCAAGCGCGCGGAAGCCACGCATGCGGCTCTACACGCCGACTACCAGCGTCTCCTGGAAGCTTCAAAAGCGCAGCCTGGTCTGGTTGCACAGCAGGAATTGGATGACGCACAGAGCAAGGATCTATCTTCGGAGTCCCAGGTGGACGCAGCCAAAGCTGCGGCGGCGGGAGCGCAGGAACACACTCAGGTGGCCGGCGCGGACAATGAGCGTGTCCAGGCACTGAAGAATTACACCAATGTCACGGCTCCTCTCGACGGTGTCGTGGTGTGGCGCTATGCAGACACTGGCGCGCTTATTCAGAGCGGTACCAACTCGAATGAACAGGACATTCCGATCGTGCGGCTTTCGGAGAGCGGTCTGCTGCGCCTGCGCATGCCAATCCCCGAAAACGACGTGCAGTTCGTGCATCTCGGCGATCGGATGCAGGTGCGCGTCGATGCAATCGGGCGCTCGTTTACCGGCAAGATTGTACGTTTTACGCGTGACGTGAACTTCGAAACACGGACGATGGAGACCGAGGTCGACGTTGACAATCGAGACCTTTCGATCGATCCAGGCATGTATGCGAATACACAAATGCAGTTGGCGCACGCTGACAACGTTACGACGATTCCGGTCGAGGCCCTTGTTCTTAAAGGAGATCAACAGTCGGTCTATTGCGTGGACGCCGATAACCGCATCCGCATCCGCACTGTGCAGGTAGGACTTCGCGGATCGAAGCTGGCGGAGATCAAGAGCGGGCTTGAACCCGGCGACCGGGTGGTTATTGGAGGACAAGAGAATTACGCCGAAGGCGAGCGGGTTGAGCCGATCCTCACAACGGAGCCTGCTTCCGAGACTGTCCATGAGTCAGGCGGAGTGATCGACCTGAAGGCAGCAGCAGAGGAGAACAACGGAGGTGCGAAGTAATGCCGAAGTTCGCCCTCAAGTATCCGTTCTTCATCATCATGCTCTGCTTGATGGTTTCGCTCGTCGGTGGAGTCAACACGGTTCGCATGCCGGTGGATCTCTTTCCCAAGATCGATATGCCGGTAGTGGTGGTTGCGACGTTTTATAACGGCATGCCACCGCAGCAGATCGAAGCCGATATTACCAACACTTTTGAGCGCTTCTTTACATTGGGCGCCAACATCGACCACAGCGAGTCGCGCTCTCTAACTGGCGTAAGCCTGATCAAGATCTACTTCAAGCCGGGCACTGATCCGAACGCAGCGCTGAGTAACATTGCCAACCTTGCCATGGCTGACCTTCGCCGCCTGCCGCCGGGAACGCTGCCCCCGGTGGTGCTTGGCATGGACGCCTCGACGCAACCTGTGTGCCTGGTAACACTCAAGGGACAAGGTCTGAATGAAACGGCTCTCAAGGATATGGCGCAGTTTCAAGTGCGCAATCAGATATCCAATGTGCAGGGCGCTTCGGTGCCCCAACCCTATGGCGGAACATACCGCCAAATTCAGGTGTATGTCGATCCGATAAAAATGGAGGCGCGCAACCTGAGCCTGAACGACGTGGTGGAATCGGTTGACAGTTCGAATCTCATCCTTCCGGCCGGCGACGTGCGCATCGGTTCGAAGGACTTCAATATCTATGCCAACAGCCAGTTTCCCGACGCAAGCTCCATGAACGAAATGCCGCTGAAGTCCGTGGGCAACGCGTCGGTGCTCGTAGCAGACATCGGAAAGGCACAGGACTCGGGAGCGCTGCAATACAACATCGTGCGCATCGACGGTCAGCGGTCTGTCTACGTGCCGGTCTTCAAGCAGGGCGGAAACAGCAACACTATCACCATCGTTAACGGCATGAAGAATGCCATCCAGCATCTGGTCGATATTCCGGCTGCTCTGAAAACCGCAGTGGTTTTCGATCAATCAATCTTCGTAAAACTGGCCATCAAAAATCTGGTCAAGGAAGCCAGTATTGGCCTGGTGCTGACCGGCATCATGATTCTTGTCTTTCTGGGTAGCCCCCGTGCGACCTTCGCGGTGTTGCTGTCGATTCCGCTTTCGGCTCTGGTGTGCCTATTGCTGACAAGCGCGATGGGTGGCTCGATCAACACCATGATTCTCGGAGGGCTCGCCTTGGCATTTTCCCGATTGATCGACGATTCCGTTGTGGTGCTTGAAAACATCTTTCGCTATATGGAGATGGGATTTGCACCAAGGGACGCGGCTGAAAAGGGAGGCATGGAAGTGTCGCTCGCGGTCCTCGCAGCGACCTCGACCACTTCCATCGTCTTCTTTCCCGTGAGCTTTCTCTCCGGGATCAGCAAGTACATCTTCACTCCTTTGGCGCTCGGTGTCGTGCTGTCTATTTTCGCGTCCTACTTCTTCGCGATGACAGTGGTACCGCTTTACTGCGCAAACTTTATTCGACTTAAAGACGAGTCCGAAAATGAAGGGACGAAACCGGGCTTCTTCCACCGTTTCGAACATAAGTTCAACGAGAAATTCCAGCACCTGCTCAATTGGTATGAGGGGCTTGCGATGCGCGCCATGCGGCGTCCGGGCTTCACGGCGGCCGTGATTCTGGGCGGCGTGGCGCTCACTATGCTAGTGCTCTTTCCGTTTCTCGGTCGTGCCTACTTTCCCCGAACCGATCCCGGCCAGTTCGTGATCAACGTGCGGATGCCAAGCGGCACTCGATTGGAAGTGAGCAATGAGTACATCGCGAAGGTTGAAGACATCATCCGCGGCGTTGTCAAACCTTCCGACATGGACATGATCGTATCCAACATCGGTGTTTACCCCGACCTTTCTGCGATTTACACAAGCAACGCATCAATGAACACGGCCTTTGTTCAGGTAAGCCTGAAAGAGGAACATAGCATTCCCAGTTACGAGTATATGCAGCGCGTTCGCGAGGAACTCTCTCAGCAGATGCCTGAACTCACAGCCTACTTTCAGGCTGGTGGGCTGGTGGATGGAGTCGTTAATCAGGGACTCCCTGCGCCAATCGACATCCAGGTCAGTTCCATGGATATGGATGGCGCTTATGCGCTTGCCAGGGAACTGGCTCAGAAAGTAAAGGCGATACCGAACGTCAGCGGCGTCTATATTCCGCAAGACATCGATTATCCGGGAATTGCTCTGAACATCGATCGGGAAAAGGCCAGCCTGATCGGACTGTCTGCGAAGGACGTTGTTCAGAACGTAATCACGGCCATGACCTCCGATGGCATGATCGCGCCCAGCTACTGGATCGACCCAAAGAGCGGTAACAACTACATGGTCACAGTCCAGTACGCAAACAGCCTGATCAACAACATGTCGATGGAGGACTTTGAAAACATCCCGCTGCGGGGCGTTCACCCAGCCGGCTATAGCCCGATGCAGGAGGCGCGTGAGACTTCCAGCGATCAGCGCGAGTTCTGGAGGGGTGATCACACGGCTGGATACACTCCCTTGAGTTCGGTCGCGGACCTCAAGCTGATCAATACACCAACCGAAGTGGATCACTACCAGATACGGCGCGTGATCGATGTCTATGTTTCAACCAAAACTGAAGCCCTGCAGGGCGTCGGGAGAGATGTCAACAAACTGCTGGCAAACACGAAGACGGACAAGAATACGGTTCTGAATTTGCGCGGGGCCGTCATAAGCATGAACAAATCATTCGAGGAGTTCGGACTCGGACTGATCATCTCTGTGCTCATGGTGTACCTGATCCTCATGGCCCAGTTCACCTCCTTCATCGATCCATTCATCATTCTCATGGCAATTCCTCCAGGGCTTGCCGGGGTCGTGATGATCCTCCTTCTGACAGGCAGCACGCTGAACATCATGTCTCTCATGGGCGTGATCATGATGACCGGCATCGTCGTCTCAAACAGCATTCTGATTGTTGAATTCGCCGGGACTCTGCACAAGGAAGGAAAGAGCCTGCTGGATGCAGTCGTGCAGTCGTGCAAGATCCGCCTTCGTCCGATCCTGATGACATCGCTGGCAACGCTGTTGGGCATGATTCCGATGGCGCTTGGAATGGAGGCGGGCAGCGAACAGTATGCCCCTCTGGCACGTGCGGTTATCGGCGGATTGGCAGTCTCGGTTGTGGTTACCGTTTTCCTGGTGCCTGCTGTTTATCTGGTTGTCCACGGTCGGCGGATTGAGAAATCAGCAGCTGCATCGGAGGCCTAGAGAATGGCAACCCGCATGATTGTTGGTCATTTCGATAGCAGCTTCGGTCCTCAAACGGATCGCTCGCAAGCGACGAACCTCGGGGGTGCGGAGTAATGCCGAAGTTCGCCCTAAAAAATCCGTTCTTCATCATAATGCTCTGTCTGATGGTCTCGCTTGTGGGGATCGTGAACACCGCGCGGATGCCGGTTGATCTGTTCCCCAAGATCGACATGCCCGTGGTTGTGGTCGCTACCTTCTATAACGGAATGCCGCCGCAGCAGATCGAAGCTGACATCACCAATACTTTCGAACGCTTCTTCACATTGGGCGCCAATATTGACCACAGCGAGTCGCGGTCACTGACTGGCGTAAGCCTGATCAAGATCTACTTCAAGCCGGGAACCGATCCAAATACGGCGCTTAGTAACATTGCAAATCTTGCCATGGCTGACTTGCGCCGCCTGCCTCCGGGCACACTGCCTCCAGTGGTGCTGGGCATGGATGCTTCGACGCAGCCAGTCTGCCTGGTGACGCTGAAGGGCCAGGGACTGAACGAAACCAATCTCAAGGATATTGCACAGTTTCAGGTCCGCAATCAGATATCCAATGTCCAAGGTGCATCCGTCCCGCAGCCGTACGGTGGGACCTACCGGCAGATTCAAATCTACGTCGATCCGGTCAAGATGGAGGCACGCAATCTCAGCCTGAACGATGTGGTTCAGGCTGTGAACAAGTCAAATCTTATATTGCCGGCAGGCGATGTGCGCATTGGCTCCAAGGACTTTAACATCTACGCGAATAGTCAGTTTCCTGATGCGAAGTCGATGAACTCGATACCACTCAAATCGGTGGGAAATTCGTCGGTGCTGGTGGCGGACATTGGAGAGGCTGAGGATTCCGGCGCGCTTCAATATAACATTGTGCGCATTGACGGGCAGCGGTCTGTCTATGTGCCGATCTTCAAGCAGGGCGGCAACAGCAACACCATCACGATCGTGAACGGGATGAAGGCCGCAATCAAGCACCTGGTCGACATTCCCGAGTCATTGAAGACCGCAGTTGTCTTTGACCAGTCGATCTTCGTAAAGCTGGCTATCAGCAACGTCACCAGGGAAGCGGCGATAGGCCTGGTGCTCACCGGCTTCATGATTCTGATCTTCCTCGGCAGTCCTCGCGCCACGATTGCTGTGCTTCTTTCTGTTCCGCTCAGTATGGTGTTCTGTCTGCTGGTTACCAACTTCATGGGCGGCTCAATCAACACCATGATTCTTGGCGGCCTGGCGCTGGTATTCTCCCGTCTCATCGATAACGGTGTCATCGTGCTTGAGAACATCTTTCGCCACATGGAGCTGGGAGAATCTCCTGACCTTGCCGCGGAGCGCGGCGGCACTGAGGTCTCAATGGCCGTGCTCGCCGCTACCTTCACGACATCCATTGTGTTCTTCCCAGTTACTTTCTTCAGTGGAATCAGCAAATACATTTTCACGCCTCTGGCGCTCGGTGTGGTTCTTTCCATCTTTGCTTCCTACTTTTTTGCGATGACGGTAGTGCCGCTCTATTGCGCGAAATTCATCCGACTTCGCCATGAGCCGGACGGGCGCAAAGAGACGCAAGGAGGCTTATTCGTCAGGTTCGAGAAGGCATTTAACGAACAATACGAGCGCATGCTGAGTTGGTACGAACGGCTGGCCAAGCGTGCAATGCAGCGCCCTGGCTTGACGGCGGCTGCCATTTGCGGCGGAGTGGTTCTTGTTCTCGCGTTGACCTTCCCGTTTCTTGGCCGCGCCTATTTTCCGCGTACCGATCCAGGCCAATTTGTCATCAACGTGCGCATGCCAAGCGGCACTCGTCTGGAGGTCAGTAACGACTATATTGCCAAAGTCGAAGGTGTCATCCGTGGCGTGGTCAAGCCAGCGGACCTGGACATGATTGTTTCCAATATCGGCGTATACCCAGATCTGTCCGCGATCTACACCGCTAACGCGTCCATGGACACGGCTTTCGTGCAGGTCAGCCTGAAGGAGCACCACAGTATTGGGAGTTACGAATATATGCAGCGTGTGCGAGAGACGCTCTCGCGCGACATGCCTGAACTCACGACGTATTTTCAAGCCGGCGGGCTAGTAGATGGGGTTGTGAATCAAGGACTGCCAGCCCCGATCGATGTGCAGGTGAGCTCAATGGACATGGAAGGCGCATACGCATTGGCCAAGACCCTGGCACAAAAAATCCAAACGATGTCGAACGTGAGCGGTGTCTACATCCCGCAGGATTTGGACTACCCGGGCATCGCGCTGAATATAGACCGCGAAAAAGCCAGCCTCATCGGGCTTTCTGCGAAAGAAGTGGTGGACAACGTGATTACCGCAATGACGTCTGACGGCATGATTGCGCCAAGTTACTGGATTGACCCGAAGAGTGGCAACAACTACATGGTGACAGTTCAATATGCCAACCGGTTTCTCAACAACATGTCGATGGAAGACTTCGAGAATATCCCTTTACGGGGCGTCAAGCCGGCTGGGTACGACCCGATGCAGGACGCTCACCGGGCCGGAAACCAGTCCCGCGAATTGACGCGCGGGGATCACACGGCGGGCTATACGCCCTTGAGCTCGGTTACCGATATCAAGCTCATCAATACTCCTACCGAGGTCGATCACTATCAGATTCGGCGCGTGATCGATATCTATGTTTCCACCAAGACGGAGGCATTGCAGCGCGTTGGAAGCGATGTTAGCAAACTCCTTGCGAACACGAAGACAGACAAAAACACAGTCTTGAATCTGCGGGGAGCCGTGGTCAGCATGAACCACTCTTTCGAGGAGTTTGGGGTTGGGCTAATCATTGCAATCCTGATGGTCTATCTGATTCTCATGACTCAGTTCACGTCATTCATTGATCCGTTCATCATTCTGATGGCAATTCCACCGGGACTGGTTGGGGTCGTGCTGATCCTGCTGGTCACCGGCAGCACGTTGAACATCATGTCCTTGATGGGCGTGATCATGATGACCGGCATCGTGGTTTCGAACAGCATTCTGATTGTTGAATTCGCCGGCACTCTACACAGTCAGGGCTTGTCGCTCTTGGAAGCCGTGGTGCAATCGTGCAAGATCCGGTTGCGCCCAATCCTAATGACATCTTTGGCGACATTGTTGGGAATGATTCCGATGGCCCTTGGGATGGAGGCGGGCAGCGAGCAGTATGCTCCTCTCGCACGAGCAGTCATCGGCGGGCTCGCCGTCTCCGTGGTCGTGACCGTATTTCTGGTTCCGGCCGTATACCTCATCGTCCATGGACGACAAGAGAAGAGCTCCGCAATTGCGGGGGAGGCATGACGTTCATGAAAAAACGTAAGAATCTGCGAGCCTGTTGCGGGTTCGTTTTCGCTGCAGTGGTTGTAGGTGCTGGCAGCCTTGCCGGCCAGGCTCCTGGCACGAATGCTCCACTTCCAGACGCGCCGCAGGCTCCGCCGATATTTCTTGCGCAGCAAGCTTCGGGGCCTATCGCATCACCATTCGATCAGGCGTCCTCGAAGCCATCCGATAACTCAACTCCAGCTGAACACCCGCGCCTTACACTGTCGGATGCCGAAAAGATAGCCATCAAGAACAACCCACGAGTGAGCGTGGCGCGTCTTCTTGCGATGGCGCAGCATCAGGTGATGCGCGAGACACGTTCGGCCGAATTGCCGACCGCGAATGCTGCGATCACCGCAGTGCAGGCGGAGGACGCATCACGCATCTCTGCAGGCTCTCTGACGGCCTCTCGCCTGTTTACGCATGCCGGGGCTGGTGGTGGTTTTACGCAGCTTCTCACGGACTTTGGCAAAACCAGCAATCTGGTCGCGTCTTCGAAACTCCAGGAGAAAGCGCAGAATGCAAATGCGCTCGCGACGACAGAAGACATCGTCATTGCCACCGATCAAGCCTTCTTTGACGCGCTTCAGGCCCAGGCCCTACTGAAGGTTGCAACCCAGAATACTTCCACGAGACAGACCACGCAGACTCAGATTAGCTCTTACACACAGAATAAATTGAAGTCCACTCTTGATCTGAGCTTTGCGGACGTCAACTTGTCTCAGGCAAAGCTGCTGGAGCTTAGTGCAAGAAGCAATGCGGACTCTTCTATGGCCGCGCTGGATGCGGTTCTAGGCCTTGACAGGCAAGTAACATACGACTTGGTAGAGGACACCAGCCCATTGTCAGCTCCCCCCGCGGATGCCGATCAACTCATTCAACTCGCGCTTCGGCAACGACCTGACCTTCAGGCACTGAATCTGAATCAACAGGCAGCCGTTAAGTTTAGCCATGCGGAGCGCGATCAGAAGCTCCCAAGCATCACAGCTGCTGGAACTGTCGGGAGCGTTCCGATACGGCCCCCGCAATACTATGTTCAGAATTGGTGGGGCGGGATTGGGGTCAACATGAACATTCCCATCTTCAATGGCTTTCTCTACTCCGCACAAGCAAAGGAGGCGTCGATCCGTGCACAAGCCGACTCCGAGCAGGCCCGCGAGCTGAAAGATCGTATAGTCAGGGATGTTCGCACCGCGTGGCTGGCAGCGAACACAGCTTATCAAAGTGTTGCTGTCAATCAAGAGCTATTGAACCAGGCCAACCTGGCCCTCTCTCTAGCGCAAACGCGCTACCAGCTCGGATTGAGCTCAATCGTCGAACTCAGTCAGGCCCAGTACCAGCAGACAGACGCTGCCATCGGCTACACAAATGCTCAATATCAATACCGCCTCGCGCTTGCAAACATCGCCTATCAGACTGGAGCGACTCCATGATCGAAAATTTCAAGCTGAAGGTCTTCCGAGTCGTCGCGGAGTTGCTCAATTACCGAAGGGCCGCTGAGGAGCTTCATCTGACCCAACCTGCTGTCACCTCCCAGATACGATCACTTGAGGAAGGCCTTGGAATCGCCTTATTCGACCGTATCGGCCGCGACACGAATCTGACTCCGGCCGGGGTAACGCTATTGCAATACGTTCGACAAATTGAAGCGATTGCCAACGACGCAATTGCCGCACTTGCGCCGTTCGGAGGACAGGAAGGAGCTGAACTGAGCATCGGGGCCTCCCATACGATAGCCGTCTACCTCTTGCCGAAGCTTCTTACCCAGCTTTTGCGGGAATGGCCACGGCTGAAGATCCATGTCATTGGCGGAAGCACGAATGAAGTTCTGCAAGCTCTGACGGCTCACCAGATTGCCATCGGATTGATTGAGGCACCGGCACATCGGCCGGATCTCAAGGTCGAGGTGTTCGGAGAGGACGAGTTGACGCTCATCGTCAGGCCAGATCACCGCTGGGCGTTGAAGGGAAATGTCAAGGCAGCAGAGCTGGTTCAGGAACCGATTCTGCTTCGGGAAGTTGGCTCAGGCATGCGCCAATTTGTCGAAGAGTATCTGGAACGAAACGGTGTCCTGAGACAGCAACTGCGCACAGTTGTCGATCTGAATTCGACCGAAGGTATCGTTGCAGCGGTTGAGGTCGGCCTTGGCATAGGGTTCGTCCCCTACATGTCAATTGAAAAGTCCTTGGCTTTGGGAAGTGTGAAAGCAATTCAACTTGACAATGGTCCGATCCGCCGGCAATTGAGCATCGTGCTCCTGAACGGTCCGGACCCACGGGGGCTGGTGGGACAACTGGTGGATCTTCTGAGAGCCTTCGATGCGCCCTCGTTGCATGCTGCTCCGAGGATTGTCAGAGGTGAAGGTCTGAACAACGTGGTCGTAATGGCAACGGCGAATGGGGCCGGGCATGAAGGAACGCTTCCTGAATGAATACTCTTTACTTTTCCATGGCAATCTGTATCACTTCGATCCTGGCCGGATTTCTCGGCGCACTGACCGGGCTGGGTGGTGGAGTCGTCATTGTCCCTGTGCTGTGCCTTCTTTTCAAGGTTAATTTGCACTACGCAATCGGAGCGTCGCTTGTTTCTGTGATTGCTACTTCGTCAGGGGCCGCTGCAGCATATGTTCGTGATGGCTACTCGAACATTCGAATTGGGATGTTCCTGGAAGTTGCTACGACGTTGGGCGCGTTACTCGGTGCTTACCTGGTCGCGAAGGTTTCTGCAGACTGGATAGGCATTGTTTTCGGGGCCGTACTCCTCTATTCCGCGTGGGCATCCCTGCGCCATGTAGAAACCGCTCTCCCCAGCAAGGAGGAGGACACACTAGCGGCACGCCTAAATCTCAGAGGAGCATACCCGGTGCGGGGCGTTAAAGTACAGTACACTGCCGACCATGTACCGGCCGGCTTCGGCATCATGTTCGTCGCAGGTACGTTGTCAGGTCTCTTGGGAATCGGTTCTGGAGCGGTAAAGGTGCTGGCGATGGATCAAGTAATGAAATTGCCCTTCAAAGTCTCAACCACAACGAGCAATTTCATGATCGGCGTAACAGCTGCAGCGAGCGCGGGAGTCTACCTGAGCCGCGGCTATATCCTTCCAGATCTGGCCATGCCCGTGATGCTTGGCGTGCTCGCCGGGTCGCTTGTCGGTTCCCGAGCGCTAATTGTCGCCAAGGTAAGAACACTGAGATGGGTATTCGCGATTGTCATCGTTGCGCTCGGCGCTGAAATGATCTTCAACGGCTTAACAGGGAGACTGTAAGTGACGCACGCAACCGATCAACGCCTTGAGGTCGCGATGGGGAAAATGCTGCGAATCGGAGTAACGGTCGCGGCAATCGTGGTGTTCGTCGGAGGAGTTATTTACCTTTGCCAGGCGGGTGGGCCTCTTCCCGACTATAGCCACTTCCATGGAGCATCTGCCGCGGGCGACCACTTTGGCCCTGTCTTTTCTGGAGCCTTCCATTTTGAAAGCAAGAGTCTCATCGAGTTTGGGATTCTGCTCTTAATTGCTACTCCAATCTGCCGTGTATTGTTCGGCGTAGTCGGGTTTTTCCTTCTGAAGGACTGGTTCTACACTGCCGTGAGCACGCTTGTACTGACCGTGCTGTTAGTAAGTTTCTTCGTGAGGAGATAGATGACATGCCGATCATTGGCGACAAAGCCGATTTGAATTTGAATGCAATCATTTACGCGACCGATTTTTCTCTCGGCGCACAGAATGCGGGCTTGTACGCCTCGCACCTAGCGGGATATTTCTCGGCCACGCTGATTGTGGCGCATGCCTTCACGCTCTCACAAGCGGCTCTGGAGGTGGAGATCGACAGGATATTGGTCAGCCAGCAGAGAAAGGACCTGAATACACTTCTGGAGAACAAAGCCACTCAGCTGGCGGGGAAATCAAGCGAGGCGAATTCGGTTTTGCTCGAAGGTGATCCGAAAGATGTTATTCCTGCGTTGGCGGAAAAGTATCAGCCCGCGATGATCGTATTAGGAACGCATGGGGGCGGTCGTTTCGAGCGGGGAATCATTGGCTCTACTGCGGAGAAGATCCTACGTTCCACACGCTGGCCATCCCTGACCGTTGGTCCTAGGGTCAGGCCCGCTTCTTCGAAAACACTTCCATTCGAAAGAGTTCTCTTTGCAACCGACTTCTCAGCAGCTGCCGCTCATGCGGCGCTCTATGCTGTCAGCATCGCCGAGGCATTCAGGACAAAACTCGACATACTCAACGTCATTCAAGAAGGTTCGGTCGCGCATCCCGATCGATTATCAAACCTCCAGAGGGACTTTTACGAGACTCTTGACAGGCTTGTGCCGGAGCTTGCGAAGGAGTTTTGCGATCCGAGAAGTTTCGTCGAAGTGGGGAAGGCGCAAGAGCGGATATTGGAACATATAAAAGAACATTCCATCGATCTGCTCGTGCTTGGAATTCGGAAGAGCTCCCATCTCAGCATTGAAACCAGAACGTCGCGGGCCTTCCAGATTATTGTCGATGCGGAATGTCCCGTTCTTACGATTCAACATTGAGCAGCGTGCTTCAAAATGGGGCGGTGGATGAAAAGAAGAAAGAAACAGCAAGGCGAGGCTTTGGAGCGGCCGCTTCATTTACCCGCTTGAGAGCTCTTTGCTTTGAAGGCTCCCTGCGCTGCTCCAGTTTCTCGAGGGCATCCTCAACGTCGTTATGAGAGACGATGGCATAGCGTTCGAAGACGCTGCGAGTCTTCCATCCGCCGATCTTCATAATGATGCCCTCTGCAATTCCGGCGCGTCGAAAATTCCGCGCTGCTGTCCGACGCAGATCATGGAAGAACAATGTCGAACCTTAGCCGGTGTTCGAAACACGTAAGTTATTGATTCGACAATCGACAGAATCGCTCAAATCGCCACAACCGACATCTTCAGGCACAATCTGGGTACAATCTGGTTCCACCACTGCCCCCACGTCAGCGCCAGACCTCGTATCGGAATCGCTTTCATTTGATCTGAATGTCCCCTGTCCCACCCTCACCCTTATTTGCCCAGCACGCGGTAGTGACGATAATCGATACGCCGTGCATTTGTGACTGTACGGAGCATGCACCGTAACACGGG
>Ga0187847_10002633_pt1 | contig 14357 bp, 13 predicted proteins | sample June2016WEW_4_10_FD_132458 | JGI IMG/M metagenome (GOLD analysis project Ga0187847, IMG submission 132458) | Peatland microbial communities from SPRUCE experiment site at the Marcell Experimental Forest, Minnesota, USA - June2016WEW_4_10 | ecosystem: Environmental > Terrestrial > Soil >...
GCCCGTCCGAGCCGCGGCCAAGCGGCGTCCACCCGGAAGAGGGCGAAGTGGAAAGAAAGACGCGAAGCTACCTACGAAGAAGAAACCGCTTGAGACCTTTTCGGTCGAGTCCGGAGGTGCAGTTCTATGGTCCTCGTAGCTTGAAGCGCCGAAACCGACTACCCCGGATAGCCGTGTGGTAGATTGGCTCACTCAGAATGGGAACAGTGCTCGGGAAGCCAAATGCCGACATCACTCTATTTTCTGTCGTGGGGAGCGCTGATTAGTTGCTTGGTTTTTTTCGCGACGGAACGTGAATTCTTGGAGGCTCTGCGAAGAAGATGGTTGCCGCTCGGGCTAATTCTCTTCCTGGCCCTCGTTTGGCGACTTCCCTTCGAAGGGCATTTTTTCTACGGTCTAGAGTATGAAGATTCTTACATCTATTCGGTGGCGGGACGGTCGCTGGATTCTGGCACACGAAACTGCGCACGCGAGGGCTCGTGCTATTTGACGAGCGTGTGCGCCGTTGGAAACTGGAATTCGTGTAAGGTGACTGAGACTTCTTCAGGGCATTTCGTTGGTTATCCTTTCCTGATCGCGATTGTCTCGCGAGTTCTCGGATACCGCCCTGCGGTGGCATCTTATCTGAGCCTGGCGGCGTCGATGATGACCGTAGTGTTCGTGTTTCTCTTCGGCAGGTTAATCGATGGGGACATTGCAGGACTAGCGGGCTCGGTTATTTTTGGCCTCACTCCCGTATTTGCAGTACAAGGCGTTGGCACATACGCCGAGCCTGTTTCGAATATGCTCGTGGTTGTGTGCCTATTGCTTTGTGTTCGGTTATTCAGTTCAAATGCCGACACCTCCTTGCGTGCGTTAGTCATAAATTGGCTGGCGCTGACATTTACTGCGGTCTTCGCCATTGCCGTTAAGAGAGAAAATGTGCTTCTCGTGCCTGTAGCGGTGCTCATCGGGTTAATTTTAAACCTTGAGAGAGGGCCGCATGGCAGGGCATGGGTCGTGAAGCTGCTGGGGCTGGTCAGTGCTACTGTATGCGTTTGGTTTGCTGCGGTTCAGCTTGGGCTAGTGACAGTGGTGCGGAAGGAGACGGTGGAGTATGCGACCTTTCCCTTCAGCTTAGCTGTTTTGCGGACGATGTTGCCCCTGTTCTTAAGATCGTATGTGTCCCTGAGTTGGTATCTAGGCGGTAGCATATTGGTTGCAGCCGGGTTAATTGCTGCGGTCCGAACAAGGAGAGGTGGCATGTATGCGATGTTTGTGTTTATCGCATATCTGCTGCTGTACTCATCCCATGTGCGCAGCTATTACCAATTGGAAAGTGGTTCCGTAAATCAGTTCGACACACTTCGCTACTCAATGAACCTTGCCGGAGTCTGGTCGATATTGGCTGGTCTGGGCTTCGCATATTGTGCGTCTATCCTGGAGAAAAGATCTTTCGGGGCGTGGTTTCAACGGTGGTCAGGACGGACAGTCTGGGTTCTTGTTGGAGCCTATGCCCTGAGCAGTTGGGTGCTGACGAGTCGGTGGAAGGAAGATATGGTTTCTACCGAACTTGCAGTCCGAATTGAGCCAACTGAGTCAGCCTTGGAAATTGTGGACGATCTTGGCACGCAGAACACGTTTGTGATCACGCTCGAACCACTCTTGGTGCACATGCTTTGTCGTCAGCCGGTGAATGTAATTGGTTTTCCATATCTGACCCGACCGCTGGTGCAAGATTTGCTGCGGGACAATCCACATGCAACGTTGCTGTATGTTGAGCAGGCGATTTACAGCTCACCGGCTGACCAGAAGAGATATCGGGCGGCTTTCGATTTTATCGATGGCGTTCACAAAACGAGATTGTATGCCGGTAACAACTATGGAATCTATCGTATCGATTGGTCTGAGGATCAGCATCTACAGCCGCGCTGAGAGTTGATAATTGCCGTAATGTCAATGCTAGATAGCGGATGCGGCAATCGTGTGAATGCCGCGACTCTGCACTTTGGTATTCCATTGGAAAAAGCCCCCACACTGATCTTTGACAGCACAGTCCTGGCATGCTTCGGCGTAAGCGTTTTTCCAATCGGAAATGGATTGTTTCGAATACTTCCAAAGAGATCGTTTTAGGAGACACAATTGGAGATTGTAGATTCGGACGTCTATGCCAAATCTGGCAAGAAAGACTACGCTGCTTTCCAATTGATCTTGATAATCGACAGGATCTATCCACAGCTCGTTCATATTCCGGGGGGCGTAGCCGATGTGTTCCATTCCCATAAAGGCGACATGATCGACAAAAGTAAGATTTCTGCAGATGTACTCTGCCAGGTTGGTCAGGCGCGGTATTGTCAATGCGTGCAGTACGACGCGGATTTCGGTTTCGACACCATGTCGGGCGAGTTGATGCAGACCCAAAATCGTTTGGTCGAAGGCGTCCCGTGCTTGAACGATGTAATCATGCAAGGCTGCGTGATCGGCGTAAAGAGGAATTCCGAGGCTCAGGTTCGGATGGCGGACCGCTGCAAACCTTGAAGCGAAGTCAGCCCAAGCGAAACGACGACCGTTCGTCAGCATGTGCACATAGGTGGAAGGCATGGTGTCCCGTAGTTTGGCGACGATGGTCAGTAGCCGTTCTTCCAGTAGAGTGGGTTCTCCACCCGTTATGCAGAGGTAGTCGGGAGCGGGCGTCATTAGGTCGATGAGCTTCAGGTTGCGCTCTGTCAGTGCGTGTGCATCGTCTTTGTCGATTGGAGGCTGTGAACACATCAAACAGTTGCTGTTGCACCTCTCCGTAGCAAATAGTGTGTTGTGGCGGGATTCAGGGCGGTACAGCGTGCGAATGAAGCCGTTTGCTGATTCGAGCACAACAATATGTCCTGAGCTGAGGTGATCAATGTCTCGAACTGAATGCACAAGGGGCGCGGAAAACCGTCGGCCATTGACTTCCTGTTTGACAATGAGGGCTGCATATCCGTGAAAGTCGTTTGGGCTTTGATCCAGCGAAGGCAAGACCAGCGCAGCATTTTTTCTTTCGCTGGCGGGGAGTGGTTCGAGCGTGATTCGCGCAACAATCGGTTTCCCAAAGCCACGTGCGGTGCCTGCAGTGTGAAGTTTCATTGTGGAAGACTCGCTCGAATCTCGGTCAGATTTCGATCCGTCACCCATGCCCACAGGATGTTCTGAGTATCCGGATTGCCGTTGTGTAACAACGAAATAAGGTGCTCGATGACGCGCATATTCCGCTTGCAAAATCCACTTGTTGCTCTGTGGCCGAACATGTCACGTTGGGTGGCGTGATGATAGACGGGATCGGCTCCGCAGTATGGCTGAAAGGCGCAGTCTGAGCACCCAGGTAACGACTGGTTACAGGCTGCCTGGAGTAGGTTCACGAACGCGGGGCTTGTGAATATCTTTGCCCGCGAGTGTGTCAAGACGTTGCCCAACCTGAATGTATGATCGCCCATCTCCGCGAGCATCCGGGATTCATCTGTCGCATACACATCTCCATCGTAGTTGTAGACGAGGACGTTCAAGCCAGCACCCGACGGAGACTGCAGGTCAACATAGCCGGTTCCCTCAGGCGTGAGAATCTTTTGGAGGAGGATCTTTGTATATATCTCGACGAGATTGTAGCCCTTCTTATTGATTTCAAAAATGTGATCCAGACCTGCTAGGTAAAAGTCTAGAAAAGCATCCATTTGGTAGCCAGTTCGGTGACTACTCTTGATCGCGAATCCGTATGGGCTGATCGGTCTTAGAAAGATCGTGTGAAATGACTGGCGCACGTATTCATCGATGATCTCGTTCGGATGTTGAAGCGAGAGCTGCGTGGTCGTCATCAGAGCTGCAACTTGGTCGGCACCCAACACGCGGCGAGCCCGCTTTATCCCGTCGATGGCAACTCTGTAGCTATCTCCTCCAGGCCGCGGACGATTTGCATTGTGGATGAACTCCGGCCCATCAAGCGAGGTGGAAAGCTTGATCCGCTCGGTCTTGCAATAGTCAAGAATATCGTCGGTCAAGAAAGCTAAATTTGAGGTGATGACAATGTCGAGTTCTTTGCCTAGCCGGGCCGCGCCTGGTTTTGCGATTGAAATGATGTACTTAATCGTGTCAAAAGCCAATAGCGGCTCTCCGCCCTGTAGTTCGAGGGTGAGGTGTGGGGATGGCGATTGCAACATCATATTGACTGCTGCGGCCGCCACATCCTGGGGCATATCGAATTCGCCCTTGTTGACCGTCTGTCGTGACACTTGGCAGTAGTGGCAGGAGTGATCACAACGCAGAGTCACGACGAAAATGTGCAACTTGGTCGATCCATGTATAAAGTCAAACTTGGTCCGGTACTTTGACGCTAGAACATCGAGAAGAGATGAGGAGTAGTCGTCGTAGATGAAGTGCTTTGCCTTGAGGCTGGGATATATATCCTCGACTGGAGTCAGTTTTCGTCGTACGACTCTCTCGGCCGTGCCGAGAGGCGCGAGAAGGAATTCACCACATTCATTGACGAGGATTTCGGTTTCTTTATCGAGGCGGTGAAAACGGAACGGCAGAAGTCTATAGGCGACTTTGGACGGCGCGAAATCTGTTATGGGTAAAAAGGACCGCGCCACTGGCGTTGCTCCATCTATTCAGAGGATCTGGTACTTATCCTGATTAGATCCGATGATTCAGCGTCGCTCCGCGCAACCGGGTCGTCAAAAGTACCAGGCGGGGGATCTTCCAATACTCCGGATTCAGCAAATGCCTTTGCAACAATTAGTTCCCTTACGCCGGCGGTTTCCGCTTGAATCTCTATGCGGAGTTGCGAGTCCAACAGAGCATCATATATTTCGGGCAGCCATTCATCGATTTTCCTAATCTTCGGCTGGTCAAGAGTTGGGGAAGATACACGCAGTCCGACTGTGACTTCTAGAAGGTCGCCCCTCTCCTTCAAGTGGCAATAAAGGTCTTTGCCAAACCAGTAGCAGGCTCTTAGAACCGCCGATTTTGAATAGATCTTTTTATCGATTGAAATGGTCGCGGCGGTGTGTTGATCGTCAAATTCAACGGGTCCGAACTGGACACTCATATAGCCCTAGAAGCGTGCGACGAATGAGACGAGTGCGAAGAATGAGAGGAGTGTGAGGCGTGAGATGCGTGCGAGGCGTGCGAAGCGTGAGAAGCATGCGAGGAATGGGACGAGTGCTGCGCTATCATTTTCAGACCCTTATTTGTCTTTCTGAGGACGAGCTTCGACGGCAACCGATGATGCGTACCGGGCTCGATGACCCGAGAGGTGTTTTCCGAAAGGGGCGGAAGAGTTGGAGAAGCGATTAAGGGAGAAGAATTGCTAAAGGCAACGGTGCCTCCCAGAAGGAGGGCCAGTTTGCTCGATATACGTCGGAAAAACGCTCTCAGCTTTTGTTCATCCATTGCCTCACCCCGAATTGCCAGAATGTTACGCGTCCAACAGTGCTATCGGTCAAGTATCTAGAATGGTATTAGTCAGAATGTAAAAATTAGTGTGGCTTGTGGACTCCATACCGATTATTGCTCCTAGGGTTTACGTAGTGCCCGCCCTTGTGGTGGGCATTCCTTTCACCAACGTATCTTCCACCGTGCGACGCAGTGTGATGCGATCCGCTATATCGGGGACGGGTTGTGTAGCTGTGGGTGTGGCCGGATGACGTAGAATGCTTTACCCGTTGCCCGAATGTCGGAGTGGCGAGCAACAGCAAAGCTAAAGTGAGCTGAAGTAGCTTTTTCATATTATTCCGCCAAACCGCGTTACTTTGCTCCGGAGTCCGGCCTGTTTCATGATCCTGTGAATTAGCCGTTTATTGATGTGGACTCGGTGCGCTGTCCGGAGCGCTTTGTTTGCGATGAGGACTGTAGTCTTCGGTTGACTTGAGTTCAATAGCACGTTGGTGCCAAGTGCTTGAGTTGAAGTCCGGGATACCAAATGGCGGAGTTGGTCGCTATGCCCACTTTCCCTAATCCAGGAACCAGTCGCTAGGAAATGGAGCCGGTCAATTACAATCCCTTGTTTGGGGGAAGCCAGCCGGGAATGGGAGATCGAGCACCATCACAGATAGGACATGGCCGACATGGGTGATTGCCGTTGCGACGGCGGTGAATGCGATTGCCGTGGTCGTGCTCGTCTGAATCACTCGCGGTATGTCGTGAGTGCGAAGCGGCAGGCTGACGCAGCGGAGTCACAGGCGAAAGCTGCTACTGCTCAGGCCGGGATCGAAACAAGGCTATGTCAAAATCAGCCGCAAAAATCAATCCGTCGAAGGGCTTGTACATAAAGCTTGGAGAGTCGGGGAGATGGGAAAAAGAGTGCCTGGAACACGGAATTCTCCGCTTCGGATACAGTCAGACACCGTTTGAGGCAGCGGCATCCGGGGACTGGGAAAAGGTCCGGAAGGTATGGCTCGATAAACGAAAGGACGAGGGGGCGGCAACAAGAGACGTAAACCAAATCCGGAATTTCTTCGAAGCCGGCGAGGATACGCTCTGGATTACGTTCAACGGCGGATTTCTGTGGTGGTGTTTCGCCAAGCCGGGTGTGAAACAGCATCAGGACGAAGAGGGGAGTTACCGGAAAACGGTGGACGGCTGGCATAACACCGACATCAAGGGCGCAAAGCTCTCTTCGGAAAAGCTGTCTGGCAATCTCCTTAAGGTGCAGTCCTTTCAGGGCACGATCTGCGATGTCAAGGAGTTCGAATACCTGAAGCTGAAACTAAATGGACAGGTGCTGCCGCAAGTCGAGGACGCAGCGCAGGCCGAGAATCAGATGGTGGAGAAGATTGTTCCTCTGATGCGACTTCTGACATGGCAGGATTTTGAACTGCTGGTCGATCTGGTTTTTGCGAACAGCGGTTGGCGTCGCCTGGGTCAGGTAGGAAAAATGCAAAAAACGGTCGACATTGAGCTTATGCTGCCGACAACGGGCGAGCGCGCGTTTGTGCAGGTCAAGTCGTCCGCGTCAAAACAGGATCTGACGCAGTATGTAGAACGACTGAAGGAGTCGCACGCCTACGACCGGATGTTCTTCGTCTGGCATTCCGGTGATGTCGGCGAGGTCGAAGAGACCAATGTCGTACTCATCGGCCCTGATCGTCTGGCGAGGATGGTTTTCGACGCCGGGCTGACGTCATGGCTGCGCGAGAAGGTATCCTGACCTTCGGAGCTATTTGAGTCTTGCGACACGGCGCTGTCCCTTTCTCGCGTGAGGGATCGTAACCCGCGGGGCCGAGACGCGACGCGGCTCCGTGAGTCCCCGCGAGACGGGCGAGTAGAGCCCGGCCGGCGGGGCCGGACGCGCCGGAAACAAGATGGTTCGTAGGGTTTCTCTTGCCGCTAGATTTCGGGGACGGTCGTACAGCGGCAGCGCCGTGAATGCGCGGGTAGCAGACATAGGGTTTGTCAGCGAACAAGATACGCGTAAACGATGGCGGCGGCGATGGCCAGGGCCAGCAGGATTCCCGCTTCCCACAGTTTGGGCTTGATGACTTCGAGATTAAACTCGCGAATGCGGAGCCGGATCATAACTTAAAGTCTCCCTTCAGCTATCGTCGCCAGACTACCGCGGATGCCCTGCGGCGCGGAAGAACTACCTTCCGCATAACTGTCCTCGCTTGTGCGACTTATGCGCGAATACTTAGTCCGGCATATCATGCTGGAAGTAGGAGTTGCGGCCTTGGGGCGGCAGGCGTTAGCCTCTGCACAAGTCAGGAAGGTGCTATGCGCGAACTAAAGAAAGAAGAAATTGAATATGCTATAAGCCGCCTCGAAGTCCACATGGCTTCGCGGGGCCTGAACCAGAGCGACCTGGATGAACTGACGGGCGTCGAGCAATCGACGATCTCGAAGATTCTCCACCGCAAGCAGGAACCCAGCCTGGAGAACCTGCAGAAGCTTTTCGGCGGCCTCGGCCTGCAACTAGCGGACGTGCTGAAAGCGGCCGCGGACCGCCTGCCGAAAATCCTTCGCGGCTATCTCGCGACGCCACTGACGGGACTATCCGAAGCGGAGGATTCTTCGGTGAGGGCGGTTGTCGAGGCGGTGCGCCGCTGCGCCGGCGCGGCGGAATTCTCCGATCCGCCCGTCAATGTCTACTGGCCGGGCGAGCATACGCACCCCAAGCGCCACCCGAAATACAAGCCCTCGACCGTGTACCTGATCGACCGCTCGCGGGCCTCAACATTCCATTTCCTGGTCATCCTGTGCGGAGCGCCAAGCTTCGGGGTCGGCCAGGAAAACGAGATCGCAACGCAGGCGGGCGTGCCCGCCATCCGTCTCGTGAATTCGCAGGTGTCGCGGATGATGCTGGGATCGTTCCTCAGGAGCTTCGACGTTCAGTACACCGGCAGTCTGAAAGAAGGGATTTTCTTCAACGACGAGGACTTCACAAAAGCGCTGCGCGGGATCGTGAAACTCCACTATTCACACGGCGCCCTTTATTCGACCATGAACGGCAACGATTTCGGGCCGCGCCTGAAGAGGCTTGTCGATGAGCGCGTCCGCGACGACCGAGCCTTCGCCGAAGAACTGGGCGTAAGTCTGGAGTATGTCCAGGCCCTGATGGTGGAGCCGCTCGCGGTGAGCAACCCGAGCGCCCGGCTGCTGGAACGCATGAGCATCCTGCTGGGCGAGAGCGTCGGTTTCCTCCTCGGAGAAAAGGAGAAGGACGACGCGACCTACCGCGAGAGCAAGGAAAATTTCAACGCCTGGGTGCGGGAATCCTGCGACGATGTTGATGCGCGGACCGCGAACGAGATCTTCGATCACTGGAAGGTCGACTATTTCGCCCGCAAGGTCGAGAACAGTCCGGTCTCCCTGCGCAGCGAGGTCAGGGCCATGGGTAAAGCCGACTGGGACGGGATGTTCCGGCTCGCGAAATCGAAGAAACCCGCATCGAAGCAGCAATCCATGTTCGGCACATAGGAGACGCATGTCCCTACTTGTGGAGCGTTTCGCGGCGGCAAGGGACGGTGAGGGGCCTCGCAGCCCGCAAGACGAGATCGTTCAATGCGTGAAGGCGCTGCGTCGGAGTCTCGGTTTCCGGGCGGTGGCGCCGGTCCGGCTGGAGTCGTTTCTGATCGCCCGCAACATACGGGATGTCACCACGGACGACACACTGAAGGCGGACGGGGCGCTGGCGCCGCTAGGCGCGGATTTCGGCGCGGGATTTCGCATGATCCTGCGGCGGGATCTCCCGGAAGGCCGGATCAATTTCACGGTCGCGCATGAGATATGCCACACGTTCTTCTACGAGCGCGTGCCGGAAATAAAATTCGCCGCTCATCCCGCCGATCCGGAGGAGGAGCGCCTTTGCAACAGCGGCGCCGAGGAGTTGCTGATGCCGGGGCTGGACGTGAAGCGTCGCGCGAAGGAAAAGTCTGTGTCGCTCGCCGCACTGCAGGCGCTGGCAGCCGATTACCGGGTGAGCGCACCGGCGATGCTGATCCGCCTGCGGAACCTGGGCCTCTGGAAAGCAGAACTCGTGCTGTGGCACGGAATGACCAACGGGACGTTTGCCGTCAAGCGACTATGGGGCGGACGGATGGCCGACTGGCGCTGGGTGGAAGACGCGATTCCCCGTGCCGCGCTGTCCGCATCGTCGGGGAAAATCCTGTCGGGGCACACCTTCTGGGTCGTCGACACGCCGCGCGGGCAAAGGTTCAAGCCAGTTGTGTATCATGTCGCGCGGCACCGGGGCGACCTGCTGGCGCTCGTGCTGAAGGGACACAAAAAGAAGCCGCCGCAGGGGTCGTGTTCCGGACAATCGGAATTTTTTTCGCGCGCCCTCAAGCATGAAAAAACGCAAGGAACATAAAGTTTGCCTTCGCTTCGTTCTCGTCGATAGACCGCGGCTAAGACGGAATTTTGGAGCGGGCGGCCGTTGACTTCCCGGCGCGCGCGGGCAGAGTCCCGTGAATGTTGAGGGCACCAGAAAAAGGAGCGCGATGAACGATGGATCGAAGATGAAAGAGAGCGCTGTCGTGCGAAACCGGCCAAGCCGAACACTTGTTTCGATAGAATCACGGCGGTAGGGCGGGAAGGAGCGCCTGCAGAAGTTATGACCGAGATCATGAATTGCTTGCCGGAAGGCGCAAGGAAACACTTCATTGATTTGCGGAATATCCGGCTCGAAGCGGAGACAGCAAGATATAGGGCGCGCCTGACCGAGCTTCGGGCACAGATCGCGGCCAAGAATCAGGGTCGCTCGGGCTGGCAAGAAATGGAGGAATGGAAATACAAGGAGGAATTGTCCGACAGTCTGGCGACCGGTTATGTTCAGGATGCGTTTGAAACCTGCCGCTTGTACGACATCGCCATCACACAGCCGATCTGCAATTGTCTCGTGAAGGCGGTCGAGGATCTGCTCGAAATCCAGTACAGGAACGCACTTCAGGCGCAGGGGCAGGGTCTGTCGGACGTTAGAATCCCCATCTCCGTTCGGCAGCAGGGCAACTTGAGAAGCAGAAAGATCATGCCTCAGATCAGGGTGACGATCGAATCGTCACGGGTAGAGGACGTGAAGAAGAGGACTGCAATGGCAAAGGAAAAAGAGAGATATGGCGATACCTACACGCAAAACATCACGCAGCACAGCGGCGTGATGAATGCTTCGCAGACGGGGAACGTGTCGGCCCAGCAACTGACGGTCGGCGAACTGGATGCTCTGCGGCCGGCCCTGGCCGAAATGCGGGCTTTTTTCAAGAAGCAGGAAGAGTCGGTGGACGCGGACGAGTACGTCGGCCTGCTCGCGAGCGCTGAGAAAGCTGCTGGCGAAAAGGACGAGAGTAAGATGCTCGGTTACCTGAAGCAGATTCCCAGCAAGGCATGGGAAGTCGGAAAGGTGGTGGTCCCGCAAGTGCTCCTGCACTACCTGAAACTGCGCGGTATCGCGTAATCGCGAATCTTTCACATGGTGTGGGGCCAAACTCAGGCTGTAATTCCGTATTTCGCCGCCAGAAATTTCTGTAGGGGCTTGGACAGGACAATGGTCAGTTCTTGCCAGGTCAGCAACTGCAGTCTGCAGCGCAGAACACAGCTTCTAACGGCGCGCATGACCGCATACCAGTCCTCGATGAGATCCGGTCGCCTCGCATCGCACAGAAGGCAGAACGTTCCTCCCGTCGCGGAGGCAGCGAGCACGCCGCGGATCAACTGGTAATTGGGGACGACATCGGACGTCATCAATTCTTCCGGATCGAACACTTCATCCAGATCCCGATACCTCTGGATCATCCTCGTGGGCGCCGTTTGAAAATCCGTCTCGGTGAGTTTGGCCTCCACCATGAGGTCTCCGAGTTTCATGTCAATTTCGGTGCGATCCGTCTTGCCGTTGCGGAGGGGGATACCCGGCCTGAATCCAAACTGCGGCATCAGCCCGGAAGACACTCCCAGCACGGAACACAGGGCGCGATTCTCGACTCTGCGCCGGCAGCAGAAGACATTCATGAGCAGCGCGTCCGAACTGTTCGCGCAATCTAACTCCTTCCATCGCCAGCCCGCGCGGGGCGATGCCCTGCGAGAGCCGGTATGGACCTTCGCAAGCCTGCGCGCCCATTGCGGATTGGCGCAAATGTTCCGGAACGATGCGGGATAGAAATTTCCGTGCCGGTGGTTTTCGCTGCGTCCGAAGATGACGCTGGGCGTCTCGGCAGGGGTCAATTCATGTAGCGATCCGCTCGCGACCGCGATCTGCTGGCCGCGAACGCTGAGTTCGCGCCGCAAGGCGCCGGCCCATGGCATTTGATCCTCCTTAATCATCGCCCGCCCATGCCGAGCATCTGCCGCAATCGTGCCTTTAGCACTGTCTCTGCCGGACTCTTGCATCCGCGGTTCAGCCAGTTTTCAAAATCCTGAATTTTAACGATGTGGGTGACCTCGGGATTTCGGACCTTCACGGTGACGGTGGTCAGTCCACGTCCGATCTCTCCCACCCAGTCGTGGCCGCGTGCCGCGGCGAGGGCTTGGGCGACGGCTTCGTAGAGCGTCGCGGCTGTCACGTCGAGCGTGTGCGCAGTCTCGTTCAGATCATGGATAACCACTGTGCAGGCTTTGAGAGGCACGAAGGCAATTTACCATATTCGCTATTTATTCGCCTTTGCGTCTGACACGTTATATTTACTTCAACAAAACCCTCTCTTTTAGGGGGTTTTGTGCATCAATATATTGACATCGGGGTGCAATCTAAGATATTTTAATCATCAAAACCCCCTTTTATCGGGGAGTTTTGTGAAGGAGAATATCATGGAGTTCAATACCCGGTCCCTATCGGCGCAGGAAAGCCGGGTTGTGCTTGCGTTAAGAGAACGCGGGCAGCGCGAGGTAACCCGCGCCGACATCGTCAAACTCCTGGGCGCCAGTCTCAAGGCCGCCGACAAAGTCATCGGTTCCCTGCGCCGCAAGGGCTGGCTGGAGCGAGCGGCCTGGGGCGAGTATCTGCTGATACCGCCGGAGCAGGGCCCTGACGCCCTGGGCGACAGCAATCTTCTGGCGCTTGCCAGTCGCATCGCCAATCCTTATTACATCGGCTTCAGCACCGCCGCGGCGCACTATGGACTGACAACGCAGCATCGCAACGTGATTTTTCTGGTAACGCCAGAGCATCTGCGCGCGCGGCGCGTGGGAGAGGCGCAGGTGCGGATCGTCAATCCCAAACCAGACAAGTTCTTTGGTTTCGATGCGGTGGATGTGCTCGGCTACAAGGTCATGATCTCCGACCGCGAAAAGACCGCCATCGACTGCATCGACCGCCCGGCACTGGCCGGAGGGACGGGCGAAGCGGCCGTCATCCTCGCGACCGCCAGCAGGCGCCTTGACTGGACCAAAGCGGCCGACTATCTGGAGCGGATCGACTCGACAGCTCTGGTCCGGCGGTTTGCTTGGGTCATGGATCACGTCAAGGCCGACATGCCCGCCGAAATCCGCGAGCGTCTGCTCGTACTCGCCTTTCATGGACCGAGAACATGGCTCGGAGGCAATCCCCTGCGCAAGGTGCCCGGTGCCATCGGCTACGACAAGACGTGGCGTCTATTTGTCAATGTGACACCGGAAGAACTGCACGGTAGCGCTGGGCTGGGTCGGCGCAAAGCCGTCAGAAAGGAAAGCTAGGATGCTCACGCAGGCGCAAGTGCAGCGTTACTCCACGGAATCTGGCCTTCGCGACATTATGATCGCGGAGAAGGAAGTGGTGCTGACGTTCCTGCTTCAGCTTCTGTCCGAGCGTGGCATTCTCGACAGGCTCGCCTTCAAGGGCGGGACCTGCCTGCGAAAAATGTTTATCGGCAGCCAGGGCCGGTTTTCAACCGACCTCGACTTCACCGGGATCGAGGAGCACGATCACGAAGACATCATCCTCGAAATGATGCAGGGCTTCGAGCGGCCCTTTCACGGAATTCAGTTCGCGATTCCCGACGACAGCTATTACGAAACGCAGGACGGCCTGTCCTGGGGCGTCAATCCGGCCTATGCGCATGATTGGAACGCTAGCGGCGTGAGCGAGGTCAAGCTCCAGATCAGTCGGCGCGAGACGCCGACGCTGCCGACCGTACGCCTGCCCCAGATCGAGCAGAGTTATTTCAAGCTGTTGCCATTCGTACCTTCCGAAATCATTTGCCTTGCGCTTCCCGAGATCCTTGCCGAGAAAATCCGCGCCTGTTATCAGCGCAACAAAGCGCGCGACATCTACGACCTGGGCGTATTCGCCACGCGGCCACTCGATCAGGCGCTCATCCGCCGCCTCGTTGTGCTGAAGCTCTGGCAGGCGCGGGATACGTTCGATCCGGCACGCCTAATCCAGAAGTTCCAGGATGGCAGTGGCTTCGACTGGGAAGACCTGCGCCAGCTCCTCAACCGCGCAGCGGTCATTGATCGTGAGACGATTACGGCCGATTGCGTCAAAGGATTCGGATTTCTCGCAGACCTCACGGACGATGAGCGCACGCTCGCCAGTGACAAGTATCAGCGTGAGCAGGCTGTGGCCGAAAGACTGAGAGCGGTGCCGGCGCGGGGCTGACTGTAGTGTGTGCGGGAGTCCTGCACTATGACTGCAGAGAAAACAACTGTACGGAAGGGGTCTTGCGAACGAGAAGAATCCAAAGAAGAGTTATTAGTCATGACATGGGTTCATTGCGCTGTCTCGCCTATCCGAGGGCCAAGTATCCGTCCCAGAGCCATCCCATCGACCACCGTTGCAGCGGAATCTTCGAGGTAATACCGCAGTAGTGACACGGTGTCTCCGTCGGCCGCTTCAATCCTGTCCAAGTGACTTGATAGACATTGCATCGATGCCTGGGCCGACGACAGCAGATTGCGAACCAGCAAATGTGGCGAAACCACGTCGCCGAGTTGTTCATCGGACAGAA
>Ga0187847_10002634_pt1 | contig 14357 bp, 20 predicted proteins | sample June2016WEW_4_10_FD_132458 | JGI IMG/M metagenome (GOLD analysis project Ga0187847, IMG submission 132458) | Peatland microbial communities from SPRUCE experiment site at the Marcell Experimental Forest, Minnesota, USA - June2016WEW_4_10 | ecosystem: Environmental > Terrestrial > Soil >...
GCGTACACCCGGGCGGCGCCGCGGGACAGCAGGGCGCGCGCGAACGCCAGGCCGATTCCCCGGCTCGCGCCGGTCACCAGCGCGACCGATCCCTCAATCTCCATAGTTCAGCGTCCTCCTGCGTACTCCCCGGCATGTGCCTTTATTTCATGCCAGAGCCAGTGGTTATCCGAGCCGTTCCTGCATCACTTCCGACGGATCTCCTTACTCGCCAGAAGCCATGAATCGCCGGATCTTATGAAGGTGTCATGATACGTTCCGGTCGTCACTATCCTGGTGTCTTCCACTTCCAGGAAATCGGATACGGCACTCGCCGTGTCACCCTCGACCATTATCCAGGTATTGGCAGTAAGCAACGTGCCGTGATAATCACCGGTCATCGCGCTCTGAAGATCACGGATCACGTTCGCCCTGCCCTGGAATGTGCCCCGGCGCGACGTCACCGAGGAATCCTCGGCAAATATCTCCGCCAGTTCATCCCACTTCTTGGAATCAAACAGCTGGCAGTATTTCGCGATTGTCCGGCGGATACCGTCCTCGTCGCTCATTTGTCTCTCCTAATTCCAGGACCTTGCTGGTAGTCGATGGCTGCGCCGGGCCGGACCCTGGCGGCCGGCCCGGCCTGAACACGCATGCGCACGCACGCTGGCACCGTAAGCCGCAACGCCCACCCCGAAACGGAACCAGGTGGGCCACTTCGAAATACGGCTCAGATCCAGATGAGAGCGTCCTAATCAGGTTAGGGGAAATCGGCATAGTCCTCGCTGTCGGCTGAGTAATGTCATGCGGTCTGCCGGTAATTCAGATATCAGTGATGCGCAGGCCGGCATGCGCCTTGTAGCGGCGGTTGATGGACACCAGGTTCGCGGTTAGTGACTCGATCTGGCGGCAGTTGCGCAGCCGGCCCCCGTACACGCCCCGTACCCCGGGAATCCGGGCGGCCAGCGCCTGCGCCAAGTCGGTGGCGGCCCGGTCGTCGCCGAGCACCAAGATGTCCTGGTCAAGGGTTTCCGCCTCAGGGTCAAGCAGCAGGACGGCTGATACGTGGTGGAACGCTGCCACCACCCTGCTGCCGGGCAGCAGGGCTGCGGCCTGCTGCGCTGCCCTCGGGAACCGGCAGCGGGTACGCGCCGCCCTGGTCGAAGCCGAGCGGGTTTACGCAATCGACTACGGTCTTGCCGGCAAGTTCGGCCGCCAGGCCCGCCAGCAACTCGCCATGGCCCTCGTAGGGGACCGCGACAATCACCAGGTTCGCCTCGCGGATGGCGTCGCGGTTGGCCAGCCCGCAGATAGCGTGCCCGACCTCTTGGGCGGCAGCGCGGGCCCGGTTGTAGCTGCGGGAACCGATAATCACGGGATGCCCGGCCATCGCGAACCGCCGGGCCAGCCCGCGTCCCTGTTCGCCGGTGCCGCCCAGAATGGTAATGATATGCCCGTCGAGGGGCGGCGTTCGGGGGCGTGGTACTGCGTCATAGGTGAACTCAGCCATTACGCGAGAGGTATCTCGACGGCTACGTTCGGGTGCGGGTAGAGCGAGCCCACGTTTTTCGCTCCGTACTTGGCGCGGAAATACTCCAGTACCCGCGCGAACATGCTCGCGTCAGTGACCGGCGTGCCGATCGCGCTGTACCGGGCGCCGCGGGCGGCCAGGCGTACTGCGGGCGTCTTGAGCAGGTTCTTGTACCACTGACTATCCGTTCCGTCCCCCGGGACCAGGTACAGCTTCTCGCCGCGCCTGACGAACCACACCGGACAGGAGACCGGCTTGCCGGTGGCCCGGCCAGTCGTGGTGAGTTCAAGCTCGTCCGTGCGTTCTAGGGCGGCCTCGAAGCTGGCGAGTGTCATGGTGTCATCTTTCCTTTCTATAGACGCGCCGGCGCTTGTTCGCGCGGCTATCCGCGATATACGGAGCGGCTATCCCGATGGCCAGGAATAGCGGGATGACGATAGGCATGAGAATGAAAACCAGCTCTGATCCGTCCACGGCCGGCCTCCTTCCCCTCGCTTCGCGTGGCTCAGACCCGCTCGTAGCCTCCGTTCCACCAGTCGATGAGCAGCCGGGCGTAGTCGTCGGCGGCGTCCGCCCAGGCGAAGTGCCCGGCATCGAGGTGGTCGTGCCTGTTGTGCGGGAGGCGCTCGTGCAGATACTCGCCGTTGACCGGCAGGACGCCAGGGTCGTGGTCCCCGGTGATGATCTGGACGGGTGTCTGGATCATCGGCAGAAGGTCGCCAAGCACCGGCAGTTCGTCCTGGTAGGAGCGGACGAAGCGGATCGATTCGGCGAACCGGTCTCCTTCATAGCTTTCGAGGAAGTCCTGGTGGACGTGTTCGGGGAGCTTGTAGTGCTCGACGAAGGCCAGCACCGAGTCGACGCCCTGGTGCGGGTCGATCTGGCGGAGCGCGTCCAGGTTCGGCGCGTCGACGGCATCCTTGAGGACGGACCCGATCTGGATCGGCACCGCGGCGGTGCCGTTGCCGACCGTGACGCTGCGCAGCAGGCCGGGATGGTTCGCGGCGGTGAACAGCAGCGTGGATGTGCCGATGTCGGGGCCGACGGCATGCGGCCAGGTCAGTTCGAACGCCTCGACGGCGTGCGCGACGAACTCGCCCATCGTTGAGGATTTGAGGAGGTCGTCGCGCCGTTGGGAGTGCCCGAAGCCGGGCAGGTCGATCGCGACCAGATGGGCGTGCTCGGCCAGGCGTGACCACATCTGCTCGAAGGTGTAGAGGCTTTCGGGCCACGGGCTGAGCAGGATCGCCGATACGTCGCGCGGCTCGCTTTCGGCGTAGCGGATGGACAGGCCGTCGATCTTTTTGACCTGTGGCTTAATGGGCGAGTCGGCTGAGGCGGGCATAAGTAATCTCCTTTTGCGGGTAATGGACGATGCGAGGGCACGTTCCCGTCGGCGTTCATGTAGTGTTCCTGTCCGGTCAGCCCGAATCGCTGAGGAAGGCGCAGACGTCGGCGGCGAACTCGGCGTGGTGCTGGAACAGGAATCCGTGTGCCGAGTCGGGGTAGATCTTCAGCTGGGCTTGCGGGATCAATCCGGCCAGCAGGTAGGAGTAGTGCGGCAGGATCATCGGGTCGCTGTCGCCGTTGGCCACGAACACCGGCATCTGCAGGCAGCTGAGCCGCTGCAGCAGCGCATGATCGGGGATCCCCCATGTGCAGACCGCGTCATACTGCGCTTCGCGCGTCGCCCAGGTCGTCTCCGCGTCCCGGTCCTCGGTTCGTCCGTACATGCGCTGCAGGGCTTGCTGGCCGGCCTGCCGGCTGGCCGGCGACCGGGCGAAGAAGATGTCGAGGTACTCCTCGGGGCTGGTCTGCGGCCCGCCGATGGCGCCGATGACCTCCGGCGCCCAGCCGTGCATGCCGGCGGCGCCCTGCGGCGCCGCAGACGCCAGGACCACCCGCCGGACGATGGCGGGCCTGGTCAACGCGATCTGCTGCGCGACGAAACTGCCGATGGAGAAGCCGAGCAGGTCAACCTGGCCCAGGTCCAGGGCCTCGATGAACGCAATGGACTCGTGCGCCATCTGCTCGACGGTGTGTGCTGTTTGCCCGGTGGAGCCGCCGACTCCGGCGTAATCGAAGGTGACGACACGGCGGTCCGCGGCCAGCGCGTCGATCAGCGCGGGGTCCCAGTTGTCGAGATTCCCCCTGAAGTGCTGCAGCAGGACCAGCGGCACCCCGTCGCCAGGCCCGGTGTCGCGGTACGCGTAATCAACGCCGTTCGCTGCACTGACCAGCGTGTTCGCAAGCTCCGAGTACCGCACCGTGCGGTCCTTGCCGGTGATCGTGGTCATGTGGGTTGCCTTCCTGTGCGGATCTGGTTGTCAGTTGCCGGTCCGGGGGCCTGGAGGCCCGCTGTCTCGGCGCCGGCCTTGGGCGAGCTCGGCGTTGGTGGTGGCGTGGCCGGCCAGGCCCCATCCGCCGTCGGGGGCTTCGGTGGATAGGGCCCGGGTGCGGCCGGCCAGCGAGGGATCCCCGGCAGCAGCCGCCACGATGGCGGTGAGCTGGCTGACTACGGGCAGCTGCTTGTCCCGGTCCAGGGCGCCGACGTTGGTCAGGACCTGGACCTGGACCCGGACGCGGGTGCCGTCGCCGTCCGCGTTGACCAGGCAGCCGGGCGCCGCTCTCAGGGTTGGACAAGCCATCGCGGGCCAGCCGGCTCCTCGCCCGCTTTCCTGTGGACCGAGCGCGGTCACGGCCTGTGTCCCGGGAAGCATTCCAGGCGCGCCGCGCCGGCAGCAAGCAGGCCCAGGTGCGGCCTGCTCGCAAACCGGCCGGTCGTGGCCGGGTAGCGCCGGGCCTCTCGCATGCTCAGAACATGCCGTTGGAGTTGGCTGAGGTATCAGGGATGTTCTGGATGACGTCCCAGTGCTCGACCACCTTGCCCTCCTCGAAACGGAAGAAGTCCGCGAGAGCCAGCCCTGGCTCCCTTGGCGTGAGCGTCATATGGGAGTGCGTCACGACCATCTCGCCCTGGGTAATCACGCGCTTTATGTCCAGGTGTATCTCAGGGAACTGGCTTCGCATCGAATGGACGAATGCGATGAATGCCTCCGCTCCATCTGCGACCTGGGGGTTGTGCTGGACGAACTTGTCGCCGACGTGCTCGGTGACGGCCGTCTCGGGTTCGCCGAGGTTGAACGCCGTGTCCAGGAATCCGCTGGCGGCTGCCTCGAGTTCTTTCTCACTCACGAGTCGTTTCTCCTTTTCTTTTTCCGGCATCGATGGATCATCACGCCGAGTTCTAGGGATGTACGGACGACAGGCGGTCCGGTCTCTTAGGCAAAGCGGCGACCAGCTTGTTCGGCAGACCGGAGTACGGACCGGCCCGGTGCGTCGAGTCTGTGCCGTCGTGGGCGGTGATAGCGGGCATGCGAGTGCCTTCCTGTTCCCTTTTATTTCTCAGTTCCTGGTTCGGATGGCCCTCTAGGTGAAGGCGGGCTCTGCATCGAGGAAGCGAGCCGCATGATCGGTAAAGAGCCCTGGGTACTGGAAGATTGCCCCATGCCCGGAATCGGGATAGATGACCAGTTGAGCCCGCGGTATGCGCTGCGCGAGCGTGTACGCATTAATCGGCGGCTGCATGATGTCGTACCGGCCGTGCACCACCAGCGTGGGCTGGGTAATGGCCGCTAGCTCGGCGTATCGCTCACCTTTTGTCTTGCTCCACTCGACGACGGCTGCCCGCTGGGCTTTCATCGTGGCTTCAGAACTCGGGGGATCCATGTCCTCAGTTCGCTTGTGGCGCCGCTGCCAGAACGCCTGGCCGGCTTGCTGACTCGTCTCGGACGGCGCGAAGAACAGAAAGAGAAAGTCCTCCTTAACCGGCACCGGATTGTCCGCCACGGTCCGGGCTCTGGGATCCGTTCCCTCCGTATCGCCGGCGCGGGGTTTGGCATCGGCTACGATGAGCCGGCGCACCAGCTCCGGGTTCGTCCGGGTGAGATCCAGTCCGATCATCCCGCCGATCGAGAAACCCAGCACATCTACCTCGGGCGGACCAAGAACTCGGACGAAGGCGGCCACGTCCTGGCCCATGGCTTCGAACGTGTCACGTGGATCCCCGCTTGAACCGGCGACACCCCTGTAGTCGTACAGGATCACCCGTCTCCCCTGGGCGAGTCCGTCGGTAACCAGCGGGTCCCAGTGGTCCATCCCGGCGCGATAGTGATTCAGCAGAAGTATCGGCGTTCCCTTACCGGTGCCGAAGCTGCGGTAGGCGATCAGAGCGCCCTCCACTTCTGCGAACCTGGTCGGAGCCGTGGCGTGTGAATAGGAAGTCATCCCGCCTCCGGGTTTCACAGGTGCGGGCTGGCGGGCTGGCCGGTCTGCAGGCTCGCCATCTGGGCCCGGGCGGCGGCTACCAGTTCCTCGTTGGTGTTCGCGTGGCCGGCCAGGCCCCAGCCCCCGTCGGGCGCTTCGGTCAGGAGCACCCATGTCCGGCTGGACAGAGTAGGGTCGCCCGCTGCGTTGGCGGCGATGTCCGTCAGGCGCTCGACCATAGCCAGCTGCTTGCCGCGATCCAGTGCGCCTGCGTTGGTGAGGACCTGTATACGCACGTAGTTGCCTCGGCCGTCGACGTTGGACAGGCTCCCATCGGCGAGGTCGTGTACGAAGGCTGCGGTGTTCTGCCGGAACATGGGGATGTCCGGTACTTGCTCGATGGTCATGACCGCGGCGGCGAGATCGGCGGCGAGCTGGTGCTGGTCGGCGAATGTCCCGGCCGTGGCGTATACGTCGATCATGGGCATGGTGACGCTCCTTCGGCGGATCGTGGTTGTCGCGGGCAGGGTTCAGGGACTTGCGGATGCGGGCACGCCGGTCACCTGACGCAAGAGCCCGAGCACCTCGGTGTCGAGCCGCCTGGCGACCTGTGACGCGGCCGCGTCACGATACGGGGCGAGGGTGCTGGCGACGCTGTCGTAGGCGACCCGGGTTCCGCCGGGCGTTTGCTCGAGGAGGATGGTGACCGGCGCGTAGGAGCCTGCGTCAGGCACGTGGCGGGTCATCTGTTCCATCGTGACCGGGTTGCCGGCGATCAGGCGGACCAGGCGGCGCCCGGTCTGGCCTTTGGCTTGCGGGTCGAGAGCTAGCGCGGCGTCGAGGTCGAGCTGAAGGAATAGCATCAGGCCGGCGCTCCCCTGCGCCCGCCGGACTAGCGAGCTGAACTGCTCGTATGACGTGCTCGCCGCGAGCTTGCCGAACAGCGCCCCTATGTCGGGCCGGGTGATGCCGCCGAAGATGCCGTCCAGGACGGCCTGGAACGGCCGGTCGCTGTCGAAGACGTGGCGGCGTACCACTACGTCGAGCACCTGTTCGGATGCCATCTGCTTCCTTCTCCTCTGCAGGTCGCCGACCGGCGTGACTGGTCAGACCCCGTTGGCGGCGGCCCGGATGACGTCGAGCACCAGACCGGGCTGGGAGAGCATGGGAACATGGCTGCTGTCGACCTCGTAGGTCGTGGCGCCCATGCGCTTCGCGGCGAAGCGCTCCAGCTCGGGATGGACGGTGTGGTCGTTGTTGGCCACGATGTACCAGCTCGGCTTGGACTTCCACGCGGTGCCCGGAGCGTTGCGGCTGAAGAGGTCCGGGGCCGGCGTGACCTGGGTTGCCCAGACCAGCTTTTGCTCTTGCTCGGACAGGTCTCCCGCGAAGTACGCGGTGCCTGACGGGAGCAGCCAGATGCGCCCGTCGGCGACTTCGATGTGGGAGAAGATGTCGGTGACGGGGAACTGTTCCTGCTGGCTCTGGGAGGTCTCGGTCTCGTCGGGGGCGAGGGCGGCGATGTAGACGAGCCCGGCGACGCGGTCGTCGGTTCCTGCGGCGGTGATGACGCTTCCGCCGTAGGAGTGGCCGACGAGGATGGCGGGGCTGCTGACCCTCCCGAGGGTGCGCAGGAGGGCGGCGACGTCGCCTTCGGGCGTGTCGAGGCTGTGCTGTGAGGACGCTACCTGGTATCCCTCGGCCTGAAGCGTGGGAATCAGCTTGCTGAAGCATGAGCCGTCGGCCCAGAGCCGTGGGCGAACACGATGCTCGGCTTGGTCTGCGACATGGATTCTCTCCCTTTTGACGTGTCGGCTCCCAGCTGAGATTTTTCGCCCTGCAGATCACCGGGGAATCGCTCGAAAAAGCCATTTGTTGCTGACGCCAGGCTCCGGTCTAGCTATCCCTTACTGGTGGCCTCGTGGTCTGGATGGCTCGGGCAGCCCAGGCGTACACTCCCGACGTGACGGCCGAATGGTAGAAGGCACTCGGAGGACTCCTCTGCGTGGCCGCGGCGACGAGCTCGCTGCCATCGCCACCCGCCTCGATGAGGTCCAGTCGGGAGTCGGTTCGGTCATCATCGTCGAAGGGAGAGCTGGACTCGGCAAGACCCGGCTCCTGGACGCGTGCGCGTCCATGGCCGCCGAACGCTCCTTCCGAGTCGGACGAGGAGCGTCAGAGCCGCATCGCCGGGCGGTCGACCTGGACCCCCTCTTCGACGCGCTCTTCGGAGGCGACAGGCCCCTCATCGCCCGCGACGCCCTGAGCGACCTGCATGCCTCCCCCGAGCAGAGGTTCTGGCTACTCCAGGACATCCAGGCTTTGATCGAGGAGGCAGCGCTCCGAGACCCCTTGCTCATCTGCCTTGATGATCTCCACTGGGCCGGAGACGGCTGTGCCGTCGCGATGCGGCAGCTGCCACAGCGGCTCGCCTCCCTTCCCGTCGGCTGGGTGATCGCGTTCCGCCCGAATCAGGGCCTTCAACCGGTGCAAGCCGCCAAGTACCAGCTGGAAGACGCGGGGGCCGAGCTGATCCGCCTCGGCCCGCTCCGCCGTGAGGCGGTCGCCGAGATCGCCACCGACGTTCTGGGTGCGGAGCCGGACGAGGAGCTTCTGCAAAAGGCCGAACGAGTCAAGGGAAACCCGTTCCTGCTCATGGAGTTCTTCCGCGGCCTCCAGGACGAGCGCATCGTGACCGTCGAGTCCGGCAAAGCGAGGCTCCTCGAGGATCGTCTCCCACGGCGCGTCAGTGACAACATGCGTGGCCGGCTGTTGCGCATGTCCCCGGCAGCGGACCGCCTGGCCACGCTCGCTTCGGCCCTGGGCAGGCGGTTTACCGTCTATGACCTGGCCGAGATGACCCGGACGCCGGTCGCCGACCTGCTGGATCCGATCAAGGAACTCGTCCAGGCCGACATCTTCATCGACAGCGACGACCAGCTGGCCTTCGGACACGACCTGATCCGCGAGGCAGTGCGGGCGAGCTCTCCCGTCCCGGTTCGCCGGGCCCTCGACCGGCAGGCTGCCGATGTGCTCCTGGCCCGGGGCGCGCTCCCCGTCGAGGTGGCGCAGCAGCTTGGGGACAGTGCCGAGCCCGGCGACGAAACCGCCATCGCCACCTTGCTGCAAGCCGCTGACGCCCTCGGGACGACCGACCCTGCAACCGCCGCCGAGCTGGCCGGCCGGGCATTGGAGCTGGCACCCGCTCGGCATCCGCTTCGGGGACCCCTAGTGGCCAGACGTGCCATCTCCCTGTTCGCCGCGGGCCTGGGCGAGGAAGGCAAGCGGTTCGCCGACACCGCGCTGCGGCAGGTGCTCCCAGCCGAGGAAGAGGCCCGGGTGCGGTTCAGTGTCGCCAGCATGTTCGACCTGTCGCCTGACGTGCGGGCCGACAATGCCCGCGCGGCCCTGGCGCTGCCGGACCTGACGGCCGATCTACGAGCCTGGCTCTGGGCGTCGCTGTTTCACAACCTGGTGGTAGCCGGCCGCACCGATGAGGCACTCGCCATCGAGGGCGAAGCACGCGAGGCGGTGTATTCGAGCCGTAATCACGCGTGCTGGTTCGCCTTTGAGCTCCCCGAATCGGCCGTGCATTACCAGGTCTCCGGCTTCGGCCGTGGCCTGGAGATTCTCCGGACAGCCGAGCGCCGGGGACTCGGCGTCCAGGAAGACGCGCGGCAGCGGCTCGCGCACAACTTCCGGTCCTGGCTGCTGGCGGCTGCGGACCGGTACGAGGAGGCCCTCAGCGCGATAGACGAAGGCATTGCGGCCGCACAGCGAGACCGGCAGAACTGGGCACTGCGCATGTTCGAGGCCTCACGAGGGCGCCAGATGCTCCAGATGGGTCAGCTCGGCGAGGCGGCAGTAGCACTTGAGGGACGGCACAGCCGTGACGAGGCGCACTTGGTTGTCGGCGTGCTCGAGGCTCCGTCGGTGGTTGCCCTGGGGAAGTTGAAGATCCACACCGGCGACGAGCGCGGTGCGGCAGAGGTGGCCGAGATCGCGACAATCATGCTGCAGGCAAGCGCCCCGAGTGTCCGGTCTCATGCCGCCTGGTACCTGGCGCTGCACGCGATGTCTTTGGGTAAACCTGACGAGGCACACGACTGGCTCTGCGCCTCCGGTCATGACGATCGCCTGAAGCTGTTCCCCCTGTTCCCCTTTGAGATAGCCGACGATCCCCAACTGGTGCGGATCGCGGTCGCCGTCGGCGACGAAGAACTCTCCGTGCACGCCATCGAGCAGGCAGAGCGTCGCTGTCAGCTCAATCCCGGCGTCGTCTCCTTCAAAGCAGCGGTGGCGCACGCGAGGGGACTGTGGCGGAGTTCAACCTACGACCTGGAGACCGCAGCGGCGCTTTTCGAGACTGGGCCACGCCCGCTAGCGACGGCATCGGCACTGGAGGACCTCGGCCGGTTGCAGGTCTCGGAGGGCGCCACCGGTGACGCGATCGCCTCGCTCGACCGAGCCCTCGCGATCGACGTGCAGGCCGGTGCCCGCTGGGACGCCGCGCGGGTCCGCGGCCAGCTCAGACAGCTGGGTGTACGGCGGCGGATCGTCATCTCGGACCGTCCTGCCACCGGCTGGGAGGCTCTGACCAGCGCCGAAGCGGCCGTCGCCCAGCTCGCCGCGGAAGGCAAGACTGACCGCGAGATCGCCGAGACATTGTTCATATCACCGCACACCGTGAACACCCACCTGCGCCACATCTTCGACAAGCTCGGCGTCAACTCCCGGATCTCCCTGACCAAAATGGCCGAGGCGCTACGGACCCGACATGCCGATTGAGCTGCCCGAAGCGCTTTGATGTGGTCCGACCGGGCGGGGGATTAGACACCACTCGTCTCATCGCCGGTCATCGCAACTCGCAGGCGGTCGACGACAACGCCGGTCCGTCGGTGAGAGATCCCGGGCCTGCGACAAGGTCACCGACACCGAATACGGCCGGGGAATGATGTCAGACCAGACACCGAAGGTGCTGTCGTTGTTGCCGCCCAGCCAGGCCAGCGCATGCAGGACTCGCGCATCGGTCGCGCCTGAGTCCGGGTTCCGCCTTACTCGACATGGAAAGCTTCCGCATGCTGCCTCATGCTGCCGACTGGGCAGCCGCAGTCAGCGGCCCGGGAGCAGATGCCCAGCACCTCCCGCCCGCGGCCAACGCGCAAGGCCAGATGGCGGCCGACAGCCTCGCTGTCACGCGCCTGGCGGCGGTCAGACGCGAGGGTGCCGGAGACGGTAGTAGTCGTCTTGGGTGAGGTCGGGCCGCTCGAACAGCGGGTCATTCTGCCCGGTGGGCAGGGCGGCCGGCCTCAGAAGCACTGAGCGGATGCTGGTCCGGGGGCAGGCGCTGCGCGGCGATCAGGGCCTTGGCAGATGTGCTTCCCGCGGGCGCGGTGAAGACGACAACGCGAAGACCCTCGTGCCGGACGATGTCGCAGTGGAGCTGGAGCAGGCCTAGTTCGGGATGCTCAATGGTTTTGTGCTCCTCGTCGTAGGGAGCGACTTCACGTGCCTTCCAGAGCTCGCAGAATCTGGGGCTAGCCGCGAGCAGGTCGCTGATCAACTGGCCCAGCTGCTCGTCATCGGGATATTGCCCAAAGCTCGATCGCAGGTCCGAGATGATGCGCTTCTCAAACAGCCGCTCTTCCTCAGGCGACCGGAGGACCCGGGTGGGCAGGCCGGTGAAGTAGCGCCAGACCTTGTTCCGCTCGCGTTCGGGACGCTCGTTCGGGTCACCGAAGATCGTGGCCCACATCGAGTTCCAGATAATCGGACTCCAGCTCGGGTCGTAGATGGCCGCCGGGTTTCCGGGCAGCTGGCGGACCATGCGGCGCAGGCTGTCCGGAACTGCCTGGTGTCGTCGCGCGCTGTCCTGCGACGACTGGCCCGCGAGGAAGAACAGGTGGATCCGTTCAACGTTCGACAGCCGGAGGGCCTGGGACAGCGCGGTGAGTACCTGCGGTGACGGCGCCTTGGCTCGTCCCTGCTCAAGCTGGATCAGGTAGTCGACGGAGACACCAGAAAGCTGGGCGACCTCCTGGCGGCGCAGCCCGTGAGCCTTCCGGCCCGAGGAAACGGCCACCCCGAAGTCCCCTGGGTCCAGCCGCTCCCGCCAGTCGCGCAGAGTCGCGCCAAGCTCGCTGGTCGAAACAGCCATGATGTGGATTTTACGGTGGGCCATCTGGGTGGTGATGTCAGCACCACCCAGTGCCCTACCGCCCGAGTAAATGGCCGGTTTAGCCTGGCGACTGGCCTGATAGAACCGCCAGACGGTACCCAGTCCAGCCAAGCACGGACCGACTTCCTCTTTCTTTGAAAGGCGCGACCTTCATGAGTACCGCGACTATGCAGATGCAAACCGCGCCGATCGATGGTCTGAAGATTCGCTACGCCGACTCGGGGACGGCCCATGGCCCGGTCATCCTGCTCACCAGCCCCTGGCCAGAAAGCTTGCTCGCGTTCCGGCGTGTCTGGCCGCTTCTGACGCAGACCGGGCGGCTAGTCGCGGTCGACCTACCGGGGTTTGGTCACTCAGAAGGGCGGCCCGACGTTTTCACCCCCACCGCCATGGGCGAGTTCCTCGGCCACTTCATCTCCAAGCTCGGCCTGGGCAAGCCGCACCTCGTAGCGCCTGACGTGGGCGCCAGCGCGGCCCTGTTCCTGGCCGCACGCCACCCTGATGCGGTCACCAGCCTGGTCATCGGCGGCGGCGGCGCGGCCTACCCGCTCGAGGTGACCGGCACCCTCGCCGACATCATCGCCGCTCCGGGGATTGAGGGTTTTCGTGGCATGGACCGCGCCACGCTTGGCGCGAGCGTGGAGCCCGCGGCGGCCCATGGCCAGGAGCCCGAGGTCTGGGAAGACTACGTCTCGGCCTACGAGAACGGTCGGTTCGCCGAGTCCACCCGTTATGTGCGCAGCTACCCGGAGCAGCTTCCCGTGTTGCGTGACCTGCTGCCCGGGATCCAGGTGCCCGTACACGTCTTCGCCTCCGCCGACGACCCTCTAGTCCCGGTGTCCAACGGCGAGTACCTGGCCCAGCGAATCCCCGGCAGCAGGCTGACTATCCTGCCCGCCAGCCACTTCGCCTGGGAGGAGATCCCCGACCAGTTCGCCGCCCTCATCACCGACTCGGTCACCGAGGCCAAGAACCAGACCAGCCAGTGACCGCATCCGCCGCTGGCGCTAGCAACGTCCACATGATCATCCTGCCCGGCGGCGGCTACGCCGAGCACGCCCCCCACGAGGCCGAGCCCATAGCCGACTGGCTCGGTCAGATCGGCGTTCCCGCCAGCGTGTTCCGCTACCCTCTCCACACCCGCCACCCGGTGCCGCTCGAGGCGCTGCGCGCCGAGATCAGCCGCCGCCGCGCTGACGGCGCCCAGCGCATCGGGCTCATCGGCTTCTCCGCCGGCGGCCACCTGGCCGGCCTGGCTGCCCTGACCCCCGGCGCCACGCCCGACCAGGCCGTGCAGTTCGCAGTGCTGGGCTACGCCATCACCTCGATGGAAACCGAGACCTACCGCCCGGCTCGGCTGATCTTGCTGGGTGAAGGCGCCAGCCCGGAACTGCGCCGGTCGACCTCGCTGGACACGCTGGTCACGCCCGGCTCACCACCGTTCTTCATCTGGCACACCGCAGAGGACCCCTACGTCCCGCCCGAACACGCCTACCGCCTCGCCACCGCACTCGCGGCCGGGGGCGTCCCGCACGCCGTGCACGTGTTCGCCCACGGGCCGCACAGCCTGGGCCTGGGCCGCGGCGCCGGCCAGACCGAGCTCTGGACCACGCTGGCGGAGACCTGGATCCACGAACAGGTGTGACCACGTCAGAATGCCTCATCCTCCGTGAACACCCGGAGGCAGGCAGACCGATAAGGAAGGTACTTACATGGCCGCGACTACCGAGGACCGCGCCTACTCCGGCCTGCCTAACAAGGCCGTCAGCGCGGCCGATGGCATCGACTACGCCTACCGCGACACCGGCGGCGAGGCCGGCGGCACCCTGCCGCTGGTCTTGTTCCAGCACTTCCGCGGCAACCTCGACAGCTGGGATCCCGCGCTGATTGATGCCCTGGCAGCAGGCCGGCGGGTCATCACCTTCGACTACGCGGGCGTCGGCGGCTCCACGGGAACGACAGCGAGCACCATGGGAGAGATGGCGCGGGAAGCGATCGCGTTCATCGCCGCCCTGGAGCTGAGCCAGGTGGACCTGCTCGGGTTCTCCATCGGCAGCTTCGTCGCCCAGGAGGTCACGCTGATCCGGCCAGCGATCGCCCGGCGGGTTGTGCTGGCCTCCTCGGCGCCGCAAGGCGCAGCCGGCATGCATGGCTGGGCCCCTGAGGTGATCGGAGCCGTCGGCACCCCGCAGACCAGCCCGGAGGAGTACCTCAACGTATTCTTCGCCCGCTCCGACCCCAGCCGGCAGGCCGGCCAGGCCGCCCTCAAGCGCATGTACGCCCGGAACCAGGACCGGGACACCGCTACGAACTGGGCCACTCGCCAGGCCCAGTACGACGCGGTCTGCAACTGGGGCGTCCCCAACCACGCAGCGCTACAGCGGGTCTCCGCCATCAAGCACC
>Ga0187847_10002635_pt1 | contig 14345 bp, 10 predicted proteins | sample June2016WEW_4_10_FD_132458 | JGI IMG/M metagenome (GOLD analysis project Ga0187847, IMG submission 132458) | Peatland microbial communities from SPRUCE experiment site at the Marcell Experimental Forest, Minnesota, USA - June2016WEW_4_10 | ecosystem: Environmental > Terrestrial > Soil >...
CGGGCTCGACCTTCGAGCTAATCCTGCATGGTGCGCCGTTCGGGAGTTGAACCCGCATCTGTTGGGTGTAGGCCAACTATTCTGGTCCGTTGAACTACCGGCGCGACAAATTGGTAGAGGGTACAGGTGTCGAACCTGTCTGGCCGCGCTAATCTGGCGCCGAAGTGGGTATAAGCCACTGCCCCTCGCCGGAGGCCCCTCCACTGGTGGCTCGCGATGGATTCGAACCATCCACGACGGCTTTATGAGAGCCGCGTTCTTCCTACTGAACTAGCGAGCCGTTACTACCCTCGGAATCTGGCTGGCCGGGCAGGATTCGAACCTGCGCATGGCGTGAGTAACAGTCACGTGCCTTTCCAGCTTGGCTACCGGCCAAAAACACATCCGTAAAAAGCAAAAGGCCCCGACTTTTGTCGGAGCCTCGGAAATCGAATCTGAACTTAGAAATCTAACGAATAATCAGACCAATCCCGAGGGCCGAGCGCGATTGACGCGCCGTCTCATAATGGATTTGGTCTTTATAGTCATCTTCGTAATGGAGTATAGCACGGACATTTCGCAACCGAAACGCCGGTATCGCCTGCCTTCGGGTTCTTGCAGATTGTGTGAAACTCACAGGCCCGGCGGGACGCCGGGCCCGTGAATTTAGTTGACCCATTTCGTCTGCTCTAGCGAGCGGATGTATTCGATGACCGAATCGCTCCAGCCATCGATGTTCATCCACTGGCCGTAACCGACGCCGTTCTTGTAGCTGGCCACATTGACCATGTACGCCTGCTTCGTGAGTGGCGCCGGCGCGACAGTTTGCGGATCGCCCTCACCGTAGCCCTGCACAGTGGTGGTATCCGAGTAGTGCCACTGGCCGTCCGTGATGACGATGATGCGATCATAGCCGTCACGGTTTGCGGCGGCGACACCAAGTCCACCTCGGCTCCAGTTGTTCTTGGTGGTGGCCAGCGCATCCCGCAGTGCAAACCCGCGTCGCGGAGGAACCTCATACGCCTTCTCGTTGAATGCGTAAACGTTCACCCGTTCGGCAGTTTCGCGAAGCAGAATAGCGAGCCCCGCCGCAGCCTCAAAGCGATCCATGTCGCCGTTTCTGCTGAGTCGCGCCATCCACATTGAAGGGCTGGTGTCCACAACCAGCGCAGTCGTTCCCGGCAGCGCAGGCTGCTTCTTGAGCGAACGGAACATCGCCTGCTCAAGTTCGGCCTCGTGCTTCGGAGCGTACCGCGCAGCGGCGATGAAGCGAAACGGCAGAATGCGGTCCGTCTTCATATCACCCAGAGCACTAGCGACCAGCTTGTCGCTGACTCCGGCTTCATGCATGTTGCGCAGGTTACGGAGCAATGCTAGTGCGCCCAGCTTCTGTTCGCGAAGCAGTCGCTCCCAGGCCTCGCGCTTGTCAGTTCCGGCCGAGAGAGCAACTTCCCACGTGTCGGGCGTGATCATGGTTCCAGCTATCAGCTTCTTCCACATTGCTGCCTGAGCCCCATCACGAGGCTTAGCATGACAAAGAAAGAGTACATCCCGCAGCTTGATCGGCCCGCCACGGTCATACTTGGCGAGCTGATACTCATCAAACTTTGGGAAGGCCGCAGCCAGCCCCTTCTTCACCTGTCCCGAGAGCGGCACACGTCCGTCCTTCCAGTAGATGGCAACAAACTCTGCAAGTTCATCGGCACGCTGGAGGATGCTTGCGAGCGTCTCCGACACCGGCGCACGGTGCGTCTTATGACGCGCCATTTCGCGGACGATCAGAAGCGGCGCGTGACGCAGCTTCATCTGCTCGCGAGACTCAATGGCAAGGGCAGCCACCTTCTCGGCCGCAACCTTCGGCACTAGCTCGGCGATGCGCCCGGCGATCTCGATCCCGTCCTCGTAGAACTGGCTCTCCCAAAGGAGACACGCAAGCACCGAGCGCCGCAGCTGCATCTCCGGAGAGATGTGGCGTGTGAGCGTGCCCTCGTGCGTGCGAGGTGCATTGTTGAGATTCAGGGTGTTCAGTCGGGCCATTGTGGCCTCCTTTCGTAAGAACCGTGGCTACTTATTAGTCGCCGTCAAACTCGCTAATTCACCGGGGAATTGTCGGCAACGGTATTGCTCTGCCAGCTGAGCTACACGGCCCGTAGGCTGTGGCAGGACTCGAACCTGCGCCCTTCGAAGGAACCGTCGCACATCACCACCGGTGAACTCGTTGTGCATCTCATCGCCGGGGAATGGGCGACGCGGTACCGGCATCTCTGCCTGCCGCGGACCGAAGTCGCACGGCCCCGAAGTAACCGCGATCTGTCACCACCGGCGAGTGCTTTACACCAGAATTAACTGACTCGCTGCCATCCAAGCGCTCTTCTCTCTCCTCAAGAGTCAAGAGCAGATATTGGCCGGGGAACGAGCGACAACGGAACATTAGGTGTCCTTCCATTTAGACCATGCGGGCACAAATTCCCGCGGCAGGATTCGAACCTGCATCTCCCGCGTTCGAGGCGAAGTAACCGTAGTCTTCACCACCGGCCAAGCTAATTAATGCCTAGTCCAAGAAAGCCACATTCCGCATGGCGTGCGAGAGATTCTCTGTGTTGCTGAGAACCTCGTGCCAGCCATCCAGCATGACCGTCTTGTGGTCTGGATGGCGCACTCGGCCACGCACATACACCTTCGGATTGCGACGCATGACTCTCCAATTCCAGCGACTCCGTTCGCCTTCCGAAAGAGCCTGATATTGCTCGTTCGTCAGACCGTTTGGTGCGCCAGGGCTGACATAAACCGTCTCCCCGCCCACGCGATAAAGCTTTTCACAGACATGGGGCTTACCTCCTCCACGCGCGATAGGCTCGTTTCGCAAAACAAGGAACTGGTCTACTCGCGCATTGGGCACTGGTACAAAAAACCATTCCCCTTGGCGAATGCGTGCTGCGTTGCTGCGCCGATCGCGATACTTCGTCCGAATTCCGCGCTCACTGCTTTGCACAACATCGGGTTTGAGAGCCTGTTTCGCATCTCGAACGCGACTCACTGGCGTACTTTCCGGAATGCCAGCTACAAACCAATGACGTTCATCGTGGCCAAGTAGAAACCGGTGCTTCTCAGCGGCACGTCGGCTCAGCAAGAGCAAGTGACGATCACTCGGTTGAACATCCAAAACCACCAACTCAGTCGTCGACGCCTGGGCACGAGAAATCAAGAAGTATTCTCCGTTCCGATCTTGACGCACGTCGAGCGCAAGGTCCTCGGAAACCATTCGCCCCGAGAGCCTGTTCCTCCTTAAAAGTTGACCAAATTCAACTCGCGCTCCCATCCTTGCGAAAGCGCGTTCCAACGAATTCATACTCAATCCGATCTAAGGGCCACTGCCCGAACTTCTGTGGCCGACACAAATGAGCGGCCACCGCATTTAATGGTCAGGGAATAGGCGGTCACGGCAGGGCTTTCGCCCAAGAGGATTCGAACCTCACAGCCCGAAGGCTGTTTCTACCAGAGAAGTATCCGTAACCAATCACCACTGACCGAACCAGTCAAGCTGGGGGAATTAACGGGAGCGGTATAGTCGATTTACAGTCGAAGGAACCGCGACCTACGCCACCCAGCTAAGTTTTCTGTTGTGCGGAAAGAGCGCCTGGTTGAACCGATAGGATCGGTTAGCGCGACCGAAGCGACGCCCTATAGCAACTCAGTCGAGTTATCGGCTGATGTTGCCCGCTTAGCGATTTGTTTTCAAAAACCACCAATTTGGGCGTCCTTTCGTAAGAAGATCACCTAACATGCCATGACTTCGCGTCTTTTGCAATAGGAAAATTCGCCAGGTCGCATCTTCTGGAGCGCCTAATGTGAGCATCGTCCTCCCTGTGTCGAGTAAGTCTCGCGTTGACCATATACCAAACCTATCGAAAGCCTTGTCCACTCACGTCTATTGACCCTCACTCGGGCTGAACTGAAACGCGACTGCGCCCTTGTGCTTCGACCACCTCGAAGCGCACCGGCAAGAACGCGCGGATTACTTCCATGTTCGTTCTTGCGTGCATGTTGAGGCTCATCGCGGTAAATGAACCCCCTCCGGCCAATGCGATGGGCAGCAGAAGCTGATCGGCTAGGTGCTCATCCACCACCGCAGTCGAATGCATGTACGCATGTGCCTGTTCGGCTGCGTCTTTCGCAACGTCTTCTGCACTCACACCAAGCTTCCCAAATGCAGTGAAGATCTGTGTCACATTGGAGCTCGCCAATTCAATCGTCACCAGGTTGCCGGGACTAACTGAATTCTTTGTGTCCTCGCAGCGCAGCAACTCGGCGTCCCAGTTCAGTAGCTTTCCGACCGTATCCAGTTCCCGCTTAGCGATGTGGTATGGCAAGTTCGCCACTAGCGCGGTGGCCCGTTTCGTCGTGATCTCGCCCCGCTCCTCCAGATTCATCGGTTTCAAGACATCTGTCGGAGTAATCTCAACAACAATGCGGCCTCCACCCGCCGGATAAAAACCGTACCGTTCCAGCTCAAGCTTCACTTTCGGCCCCATACGCTCAATGAGCGGAATGAAACTCCGCTGAAGAAAATCGAAGGGCGGAGCGGCCGGATTATGTGTTCCACCCTCGATCTCAACCCGGCTTGGCCCGGCAGCGGTGATCAGTGCCGGCAAGATCGTCTGAAGGACGAGAGTTCCGCTGCCTGCCGTACCAATCGCGAAACGAAAGTCCCCGGCGCGAATCTTGCCTGGCACAAACGTAAGCGCTTTGGAACCCAGCGAAGCCCCCTCGACTTCAGCAGAGCCAACTTCTGCCGCCGCCTGGACTGCTGTCAGGTGTTGCCGCAGCAGTCCAGGCTTCTGACGATTTGCGCGAATGTTCTCGATTCGGAAGGGTTTTCCGGTTACAAGTGACAAGCTGAGTGAGCTGCGCAGAATCTGCCCGCCGCCTTCACCGAAAGACCCATCGATCCGAACCATCGTCTCTGCCTTCACAACTTCCGTTCTAGGCATGAATCATCCTTTCACGCAAACAACCTGACGCAGGGTGTGTACGATTTCCACCAGGTCGGCCTGTGCCGCCATAACTGCATCGATCGGCTTGTAAGCCGCTGGTGTCTCATCGATCACATCTGCGTCCTTGCGGCATTCCACGCCCTCGGTCATGCGGATGTGGTCCTCCACCGTGAAGCGTTTTTTTGCTTCGTGGCGAGACATCGCACGACCTGCGCCGTGACTGCAGCTATGGAAGCTCTCCGGGTTGCCTTTCCCGCGCACAATGAAAGAACGTGCACCCATGCTGCCAGGGATAATTCCCATATCTCCCTCGCGCGCACGTACCGCGCCCTTACGCGTGACGAGAACGTTCTGGCCAAAGTGCGACTCGCGTGCCACGTAGTTGTGGTGGCAATTGATACTTTTCAGTTCGGCTGTGAACTCCGGCACGTGTCTGCTACCGCGAACCGCATCCACGATCTGGTGCATCATCAGATCCCGGTTCGCGCGAGCAAAGTCCTGCGCCCACTCGACTGCTTCGACATAGTCATCGAAGTGTTCCGTGTGCTCGGGGAAGTACGCAAGATCACGATCCGGCAAATTGACAAAGAATCTCTCCATATCCTTCTTTGCCAGTTCGATAAAGTACGATCCCATGCGGTTTCCCACGCCTCGCGACCCGCTGTGAAGCATGAACCAAACCAACTCGCTTTCGTCCAGGCAGACTTCGATAAAGTGGTTTCCCGTTCCCAGCGTTCCAAGGTGGTTCACATGATTTCCGCGATCCAACTTAGGGTGCTTCGCCAGGATGGAGTCGTATCGGGGCTTCAGACCTCCCCATGCCTCCTGGTTGTCAGCGGGAATTTCGTGCCACGCACCTCGATCTCCCGCCCCGCCGTGATTGGTACGGCCATGCGGAACGGCCTGCTCGATCGCTTCGCGAATGCCATGCAGATTATCCGGCAGATCACGAGCATTCAGTGAAGTCTGGACCGCCATCATTCCGCAACCAATATCCACACCCACCGCTGCCGGAATGATTGCGCCTTTGGTTGGAATCACGCTTCCAACAGTCGCGCCAATTCCCCAGTGCACGTCAGGCATCGCGGCGATCCAACGAAACACGAACGGCAACTGGGCGACATTCAGCAACTGTCCTTTCGCCTGATCCTCCAACTGCACACCTTTAGTCCACGCCTTGATCGGAACACCCTGCCCGCCGTGGATAACGTTGTAGGTTTCGCCTGACATTTTGATTCTCCTTCCGCACTAGAGAAAAGCAAGTGCTGGGCCATAAAGGGCTTTTCTGCAAGTTGCTGAACTGTCGAGTGTTGCACGAAATGGCTCGTGCTTCGATATCCGAGTGTTTATATTGTAAGATAAGTTCATATTCCAATGGATAAGGATCAGCGCAGTGTCGTCGTTATCGGCTTGCTAGGCACCACCCTCGATATGGGCAAACACCCTGATCGCTGGCAGAACTGGCGTCCTTCCGTTTCTCTCTGTCGACAGCCAGACATTATCGTCCGTCGCTTTGAACTGCTGCATGGCAAGCGCGACTCGTCCTTAGCAAAAACGGTGCGTGCTGACATACGAACTGTTTCGCCGGAAACGGAAGTCCGTCAACACGAGATGGAGTTCAGCGACCCTTGGGATTTCGAGGAAGTCTACGAGACTCTTTTCAAGTTCTCTCGCCAGTACCCATTCGATACGGAATCGGAAGACTACCTCATCCACATCACGACAGGTACTCACGTCGCGCAGATCTGCTTGTTTCTCTTGACCGAGTCGCGGTATATGCCAGGCCGGTTGGTGCAGTGTTCGCCAGAACGAGATCGGAGTTCGCCAGGAACGATCAAGATCATCGATCTCGATCTGTCCAAGTATGACCGGATCGCCTCGCGATTTCGACAAGAGCAACGCGAGGCAGTTTCTTATCTCAAGGGAGGCATCGATACCCGGAATAGTGCATTCAACCATCTGATTGATCGAATTGAGCAGGTTGCAATCGCGACCCGCGATCCCCTGCTCCTGATGGGTCCGACGGGTGCCGGCAAATCGCTCTTGGCAAAACGAATCTACGAACTGAAGAAGAACCGCCGAGCCGTCGAGGGATCTTTTGTCGAAGTGAATTGCGCGACTGTACGTGGGGACGCCGCCATGTCTGCGCTGTTCGGGCACGTGAAAGGAGCGTTCACAGGCGCTCAGAAGGATCGCCCCGGCTTGCTTCGCGCTGCGGATAAGGGAGTACTGTTTCTGGACGAAGTTGGAGAACTCGGTCTTGATGAACAAGCAATGCTGCTTCGGGCCCTGGAGGAAAAGACATTTCTTCCTTTAGGTTCGGATGATGAAGCTCACAGCGATTTTCAACTAATCGCAGGGACGAATCGGGATCTACTTGCTGCCGTGCGCCAAGGCAGATTCCGTGAGGATCTGCTGGCACGCATCAACCTCTGGATATTCTCGCTCCCGGGGCTCAGGAATCGTTCCGAAGATATAGAACCAAACCTCGATTTCGAACTAGATCGTTTCGCCGAGAAGGCTGGGCGACGAGTCACTTTCAGCAGAGAAGCTCGGGACACATTCCTGGCGTTTGCGCTTTCTCCCACCGCCAATTGGTCCGGGAATTTCCGCGATCTGAACGCGGCGGTCGCTCGGATGGCTACGCTAGCACCAGGCGGTCGAATTTCTACTGTCATCGTAGAAGAAGAGACTAAAAGGCTGCTGGCATCGTGGAGCGCCCCCGGCGAGTCGCCTTCTCCAGCCGCTCTTCAAGAATTCCTTGATGACAGGCAGTTGGAAGAACTGGACCTCTTCGATCGCGCCCAACTGGCCTTCGTCGTGGATGTGTGCAAGCGGAGTCGCTCTCTGTCGGATGCCGGCCGTACATTGTTCGGCGCATCGCGAACGCGCAAGACCTTCTCAAATGATGCAGACCGGCTCCGCAAGTATCTGGCACGATTTGGGGTTGAGTTTTCAAGAATCCAGCAACTCCCTTGAATCCGAATTTCGAACAGAGCTAGCGTCGAGCCGTGCTGACGATTCGTGCCATGACCGGCGGTGAAGGCTACGCACAGCGCCATCTCCAACAGAGCGACTACTACGACCAGAATCGGACGGTCGAAGGCCGGTGGCACGGACGCGGCGCTGAACTGCTGGGTCTCAAAGGAGAGGTTGCTTCCAAGGATTTCGAGGCAGTGCGTCAGGGCCTCGACCCACAAACGGGAGAGTTCCTCCGGCAGCGCCACAGCGCGGATCGCATTGCTAGCAATGGCGCGGAACAGAGTAAGGCCCGGTCCCTCTATGACATGACATTTTCAGCGCCGAAGTCCGTTTCTGTCGTGGCCATTGTTGGCGGTGATGACAGACTGATCGCATCGCACGCAACCGCCGTGCACGAGGCCCTAGAGGAAGCGGAAAAATACTCGGCCACTAGAGTTCGCCTCGCCGGCCTGAACGAAAATCGAGCCACCGGCAACTGGATCGTAGCTTCCTACACTCACGACACGAGTCGTCAGCTAGATCCTCAGCTCCACACTCATGCCGTCGCTGCCAATCTCACTTACGATGGCACTGAAGGGCGTTGGAAGGCGCTACAGGCTTCCGGTCTGTACGAACGTCGCAGCTACCTGACCGAGGTCTATCGCAATGCCCTGGCTCGCGAAGTACGCGCCCTTGGTTACGAGGTTGAAAACCGTCACGATGTTCGTGGTCGAGACAGAGGATTCGAGATCGCAGGATTCTCCCAGGACCTCCTCGACAAGTACAGCCAACGCAGTGCCCAGCGGGATGCGGCCATTCTGGAGTTCACCAATTCACGTGGTCGTGCGCCAACAGACAACGAGGTTGCGGTACTCGTCCGCGAAACGCGGGCTGACAAGCTTCAGGAGATATCGACCGAGCAAGTCCGTAACCTTCAGCAAGAACGAATGACCCCGGACGAGAAGCAAATGCTTCGTGAGATTTTGAACGACGCTCAGACACAATCCCATTCGCCTCAAATCAATCGCTGTGTGCATGAGGCCTCGCTTGCCTACTCTCAGGAGCACATTTTCGAGCGTCTCTCAGTCGCCAGAGAGCATGAGGTTCTAACCGAGGCTCTTCGTCACGGGCGCGGTAACGTCGAACTCAGCGACCTTCAGGGCTCTCTCTCGCTTGAACGCGCGAAAGGGACTCTCATCTCAGCTGAGGATGAAATTGCGACACACGCGACCCTCCAACGCGAGCGCGACATGATCGCCGTAGTTAACCGAGGGACAGACCGCTACGACCGCCTCGGTAAAGGCTGTGACTTTGAGCCTTTGGACAAGCTGCGCCCCGAACAAAGGCGCGCCGTCGAAGCAGTGCTCGACTCTCGCGATCTGGCGATCAATCTTCGAGGTGCCGCCGGTACCGGCAAGACGGCTACGCTACGTGAAATTGACCGTGGCCTCAGAGAAGCCGGGCACGACGTTTTTGCGGTGGCTCCTACCAGGAGTGCCGTGGACGAACTGGAAAAGATCGGCTTCCGAGATGCGATGACTGTCTCACGACTTCTCGAAGATCAGGAACCACAGAGCACTCTGCGCGGAAGGGTCTTGATCGTCGATGAAGCGGGCATGGTTTCTGGCCGGCAAATGCAAGGCCTGCTGCACCTCGCCGAAGATCAGGGAGCCAGAATTGTTTTCTCCGGTGATACGCGGCAAATTCCCAGCGTCGAGGCCTCGGATGCGTTGCGTATCTTGGAGCGGGAGTCTGGCCTGAAGAGTGTTTCCCTTACTGAAGTACAGCGGCAGACGAACTCTGTCTATCGCGAGGCCGTAAAGACCATGAGGCATTCACCGGAGGAAGGGTTCGCACAACTGGAAAAGCTCGGTGCCATTCGCGAGGTCCCCGTCTTCGACCGAGGCCAGATAGTGGCGGAGTTGCATCGCGAGTTCCGAGCCGAAGGGCGCGATACGCTTGTAGTTGCCGGCACTCATGCTGAGATTTCCCAACTCACCGACGCGATTCGCCACGATCGGAAAGATCGCGGCGAATTGGGAGTCAGCCATTCTTTTGATCGGTACGTCTCGCTCCAGTGGACGACAGCGCAGAAACAAGAACTGTCCAACTACCAAGAGGGGCAGGTTCTGCAATTCCACAGAGACACAAAACTGGTAAAACGCCATGAGTCTCTGGAAGTCGTGCGTGTTGGCCCTGAATCTCTGGTTGCGCGGAAAGAAACCGGTGAAGAGGTGAACATCTCGCCGAAACAAACACGGGCATTTTCCGTTTATGAGCGTCAGCCCATTGAGGTTTCCCCTGGCGACACCCTCATGCTCACAGCAAACCGTCGAGGACCGGAACTCCGGGCGACCAACGGAGAGCTGGTCAAAGTGAGTTCCCTAGATGGTGGTGCCATTCGCCTAGAAGACGGAAGAACACTTCCTTCGAACTATCACGAGTTCACACACGGTTATGCCGTCACCGCTCATAGAAGCCAGGGCAAAACGGTAGATACCGTCATCATCTCGGCAGACGCTATGAAAAAAGAGCTGTTCTATGTTGCGGCGAGCCGCGGCCGGAGCGAGATCGCTGTTGTCACCAGCGACCGCGAGCAACTTCGTGAATCCGTCGGCGTATCCACGATGCGACAGTCCGCAATTGAACTGGCTCGAAAACAGCTATCCGCACACGATCCGGAAAAGGGCCACCGTGTTGACCTTATGACTGGGGTGAACCGGCAAGCTGGACAGCAGATCGGAGAGCAGCATTCTTCCGTTCCAACTAACACACCGGAACCGGAAAGGACTCCCCATGTCGGCGTGGAACATGACCTCGGTGGCCCCAGTCTTGGTCTTGGGCTTTGAGGTCTCGTGGAGAGCCACACCTGCACATTCCCCACATGGCGGAGAAAATGGGCCGGGGGTAAGGCTTGCGTCAAGGCCGCGCTCTGTGCGCCGCGAAGCGGTCATGAGCCTTGACACGAGCTGCACCCCGGCTATGCTTAGCGCCGTGGGGAGACGAAATTGCTCAGAGTTACTTCCACGAACTCACTCGTTCCGCGCGTTTCTGAAAAGCTCCAGAGAGAGAGTGATTGCGGGCACGGAGCAACGCCTTGCGGCCTTCAGGAGTGCGCGTGTATACAAGTTCAACCGGTCCCACGAGGCGTTTCCACCGTTGTGTGAATATCTCAGCAACTTCCTTCTTCCGCGCCAATGCATCTGGAACCGCGAAATAGTCCTCTCGGAAAACCCTCCAAATCTTGCGTCGTGCGAGCAAGTATCGCGGGTTGTCAATTGGGCTCAGTATCTCTCGTAAAGCACGAAGAAATGTTGCCTGTTCCTTGCCTGTGCCGCCCCCTATCCAGCAGAAGACGGTCCCGTCGCCATTCCTATCGGCATAGACGCGAAACACGCCGGCGTGCTGGTCAATGGAGCCCTCGTACTCCAGGGCTTCGAGAACTGCACGCCCGATCTGCTTGATGCTTCGCTCGGGAGTGCCGTGCCGAATGAAGCGCCACAATGCAATCAGGCTCCAAGGCAAACTCACAATTGCAGCAATTCCCAGCAGCAATGTGGCGAAGGTCCAAAAGTCTTGAGTCGTCCGAACTCGACCTAGCATCCGTCCAAAATATTCGAGGATCGCGACGACAATATAAGCAGCTTGGATCAAAAGCGCCGCAATTGTGTTTGTGAGAACGAACCCGCGAGGCAGCGACTCGTCCGGTGCCTTCAGGCCGTCCGTCATCTGCTTGATGGAACCTGCACCCAGCGCATCCTGCCACTGCTGGCGAAGGCCTGCGCGGTCGAGAGCACGCTTGCAAGTTTGGGTATTGATCTGGGCGATCTGATCGCGGCTGAATGGCGGATGTCCGAATCCCAATCGCTCGGTTCCGTTCTCGATCACTGGCGCGGCAGAATTCACACCGGCGAATGCGGAGCAGCGCCGAACCAGAAGCTCATAGTCGTCACCTGGACCAAATACACCCGGCTCGACACAAACGAGATGCCAGATATTGGCCGTTTTCTGTGGCTGAGCTGAGTCCACTCGGATCGAACGCCCCCTCATCTGGTTCGAGAGAACGAAGGAGCCGACAAAGCTGGCAAGTACCAGCGTGTTGATGCATGGCGCGTCCCAGCCTTCCCCCAGCAAGGATTTCGTTCCCACTAGCACGGTTATTCCGCCCTGCTGGAAAACCGATGTAATCAAGCGAACTGAGCCACGATAGCATTCTCCGCGTATTTCGACGCTCGAATAATCTGGGTCGTGGCTTAGCGGAGAGATCGAGAGGTCTCGCGGTTCAATTCCCAATCCTGTCGCAGCCTGCCTAAGGATTGGCTCCGCGCTGCTGGGAATGATTACCAGCGACCCGCTTAAAATACCCAGACGAATATCTGACAAGGCGGCGCGGCGCAGATATTCAAATATCGGAACGATGCCAATGTCTTCGCAGACTGCAAGCTCGCCCGTGGATTTCGGCATCTCTGCCTTGCGAATAAAGTCTGTGAGAATGACGCACCGCAATTCGGCGCCCTGACTGCCCGATTCAAGCCGCACGATTTCCTCAATAGATTTCAATTTGGTGATCGATGTGGTTAGCAGCTTTAGATGGTCTGACGGATCGCGGAGCTTTACCCTTCGCCGTTCAATCGCGCCGATCTCCAGCAGCTCACGCCGGAGCAACTTGAGAATTTGTTCGCTCGGTTGGAAACTCTCGACGTCGGAGTACAAGCAATGCGAGAGCAGCACCTCAAGCCATTCGAGTTCTAGCACAGGAACTTGTTTGTGAGACAAGCCGAGCGTTTTCAATACAGCGTGTGGGATTTCCCGTCCAGCGGCGTGCAGAAAGATGACCATGCTGGAGAGATATTCAGGGTCTTCAAGAATCTCTTCCGTGTGTTCGTCGGGCATCGCAATCCACGGGTGAGTAAGGATCGCATCTTTGAATCCCTCGTTTGACCGGAGCCGGTCAACAAACGAGTCCACGGCAGTGCGGAAATCCGAGATCACCTTCTGCTCTTTCTCGGTAGGCGTACTGAAGTAGACGTAATCCTGATGCGGACAGAGGTCACCTTCGAGCACCAATTCAGGGACCGAAACCTCCGCATCGACTGGTCCGCAAAGCTCTTCGTATCGCTGCCATTCGAACGGAGAGACATCGTAGGGCGGCGTTGCCGTCAGGGCAATTATCGTTGGCTTGTCGAGTTGCGCCGCCACTGAGGTCAACGTTTTCCACCACTCGGCGCGGAGATGGTGTGCCTCGTCGAGGACAAGGGCTCCGAACTTTGCTTCGGTGAACGCCTCGGGAAGCGGGATGTGCTCTTGAGCGCCGTGGCTAGCATCGGTGCCGTTGTTCAGCGGCTCGAACAGGTGTTTGTTAGAGTCACCGTTCTCCTCGGCTTCAATAGGCTGCGCTTGCTCCTCCGGTTCGCCCGAGCAGAGCGCGTGCAATGCTTGATAGGTCGCAACTGTCAGAAACGCAGGACTCCTCAGTTCCGTAGAAACCCACGCGGGTCTGCCGCTGCCCGGAGGCAGGAAAAGATCGACAAGACGATCAACCCACTGGTCGCGGATAGTGATCGTCGGTGCCAGCACCAAGGTGGGCTGATTCACCCGCTTTATGACTTCGAGACCCAGAACTGTCTTGCCCGATCCCGGCGCTGCTACCAAATGCAACCGTCGGTTTTGCAAGTAGCCGTCAAGGTGACTCAATAGACGTGATTGATAGGCGCGCCAGGTTTTTCGGAACGTCATTACGTCCGGGAGACTTTCCCTTTTCGTGTTAGGCGATGCCAAAGGCATGAACTGCTGAATTATATGGTCGCAGACGGCTCGGAGCTACTGCTGGGTCTGGTCCTACGCTCCCAAGAGAACGTTCGACCGCGTTCGAAAATATTTTCGATACCTTTTCCCTCCCGCAGGTTCCTTTTATAGATAGAAGGGAAAATCTCGCGACCGATCGATGGAACCGCCTCGCCAAGGAGGGGGTGTTGAGTGCGGCCGTTGCAATGTTCCCGTGGATTCCCCAAACGTACCTAAAAGTACTTTTAGGCGCTTTAGGCACTTTAAGCAATTGTTGAGAAGTTTGTTCGAAGTCAAAAAGAAAAAAGATTCTTTGATCGGAAGCAACAAATGCGTCTTGTACGGTTTCTATACGAATAATGTTCTCGTCCGCCCATGACGCGAAGACTAACGCCAGCCGAGTAGTGAATGGGCTCGAAATCTGTCGGACGAAGTCGGACGCCAAAGCCGACCTTCAGACGACGCGGTGATTTCAGCCCGATCTCGACTCTCGCTGCAGGAGACTTTATGAGCGAGATGCACGAAGCAACGCCAGTCAGCCAGCCGTTCCCTCATTTCGAGAGGTTAGTCGATTCGCGCGAGGCGGCAGCCTTGCTGCAGATCCACCCGAAAACACTTCAACGACTC
>Ga0187847_10002636_pt1 | contig 14341 bp, 9 predicted proteins | sample June2016WEW_4_10_FD_132458 | JGI IMG/M metagenome (GOLD analysis project Ga0187847, IMG submission 132458) | Peatland microbial communities from SPRUCE experiment site at the Marcell Experimental Forest, Minnesota, USA - June2016WEW_4_10 | ecosystem: Environmental > Terrestrial > Soil > Wetlands...
AAAACATATTGCCTACCTGGTGCGGGCGCGGATTGTGATCAAGACGAAGCGTGGACGAGAGAGTGTGTGCACGCTCAGGCCAGGGGCGATCAAGACCGTCAGCGACTGGGCGTTTAGCTATCGCCGATTCTGGGAAGAGAGTTTCGACAAACTGGATGCAGTTGTAAATCAAATGAAGAAAGAAGAAAGAGGAGGCCAGAGATGACCAAAAACACGGCTAGCGAAATTGAGCGGATGGTCGTCACAAGAGTTTTTGACGCCCCACGCGAACTGGTTTGGAAGGCGTGGACAGACCCGAAGTACGTGATGCAATGGTGGGGACCGAAGGGCTTTACTGCGCCCGTTTGCAAGATGGATTTTCGCGTTGGAGGAAAATCTCTCTTCTGCATGAAAACGCCCGATGGGCAGGAGTGCTGGAATGGGGTTGAATACCACGAGATTGTTCCCCTGGAGAAGATCGTTTCCTCCATGTACTTTTCCGACTCGAAGGGAAACAAAATTGAGCCTGCGGAATTAGGAATAGAACACGAGGCCATAGACGGTGCGTACGACGTGACCATCTTTGAGGATCTCGGAAACGGCCAGACGAAACTCACCCACATTGGAAATGAGCCCATGGAGAGCGCGAAAAATAGCGGTCAATTGGAGGGCTGGAACCAGATACTCGATAAAGTTGCCGCGGTTGTTACGAAGCTAGCGCAGGCGAAATAAGAAGTTGGAGTTTCGACGATTGTCATGCGGCGAGATCTGAACATAAAGCAAGTCTGTTCCGGAGACCCAAGGGTGGGCGGGGCGGGTGGATCGGCCGGGTGCCCCACACATTCGCGTACGTTGCGAATGTGTGGGCGCTGTAAACCGTTGTTTCGCCGTCCGGGCCGATTTCGAATAGTATCGCTTGCGCCGTAATCTAATTTCTTCAAAAGAAAAAAACGTTTGACGGTCGTCAAGAGCGAGGGGCCGGTCGCGGACCTTGCTGCCTCTGTAACGCCGAATCCACGCCTCAAAAGTGGAGCTTATATCCCGAAGAAAAAGAGGCTTACCCCCACTTTCGTGGGATGTTCAACGAAGCGGCTGGACGGATAAACTTTGCGCAAATAGGTGCAAAAGATTTCCTGTTATGGAATGAGTGTGGCGTCAGGCGGGGCTTGTGATATGGGAAAGACTCCTATAAAGTAGTGCTTGCAATCCCGCTTCCCCGGTGTTCTTTCGGCTTGATAACTGCTGTTCCCAAGACAGGCCTAGTGGCGAATTCCTAGAGGAGTAGTCATGATTTCGATCCATTTTCTTCCATCCGGGGAGAGGGGAAGGATTTCAATTTCCCGCTGCAGTCTCCTCTCGATGACGCTCCTGTGCGTCGCGCTGATTGGTGTCTGCTCCGGCCAGGTCGCGATTCCGACCAGCCGCTCGGACAATGCGCGGTCGGGCGCCAACACCAGCGAAACCATGCTGACGCCCAGCAACGTGAACAAGAACCAGTTCGGCTCCATTTTCAACTATCCGATCGACTACCAGGCGCTGGCGCAACCGCTGTATGTTCCTAATGTGAACATCAACGTGAACGGACAAGTGTCGACGCATAACGTCGTCTACGTTGCGACCATGGCTGATTCGGTCTATGCCTTCGATGCCGACAGCAATGCCGGCTCGAACGCGAATCCTCTCTGGTGGATCAATTTCACAGATATTGACAACAATCCTGCGAACGGCCCTGTCCCTGGGCTTTCCACGGCCAGTGGCGAATATCTGCCCTGTTCGGGCGGCAAGACCACCGGTTTCACGCAAGAGGGGATTGCCGGCACCCCGGTGATTGATACCACAACGGGCACGCTGTACGTCATCGCCAAGACCATGATGAACGTCAACGGCACGGTAACGGTTTACCACTATCTGCACGCGATTGACATCACGAGCGGGGCAGAAAAATACAATGGACCGGTTCAGATTACTGCGTCCAGTGTCGCTAATAATGGGCATCTGACCACCTTCAGCAGCCTGCATCAGTTGAACCGGCCCGGACTGCTGCTTCTTAACGGAGTGGTCTACGCGGGATTTGGCTCGAACGGATGCAATGACAACAATACCGGGTGGCTGTTGGCTTACGACGAAAACACTCTGCAGCAAGTAGGGTCGTTCAACACTTCGGCGGATCTAGGCCTCGCTTCGATCTGGCAGACGGGCAACGGAATCGCCGCGGACGAAGACGGCAACATCTTCGTCGTGACTGCGGAGAGTTCCAGCTACAATGTGCCGACGGGTGGACAGAGTTACTGTAACAGCGTGCTGGAGTTGACCAATACCATCGGCCAAGCGAATTCGCTGTCGCTGGTCGACTATTTCACGCCCGATGATGTTGCCTATCTGAACGTTCACGATCTGGATTTAAGCGCCGGCGGACCGGTAGTTCTGCCCGATCAGAACGGTCCAGCTACGCACCTTGTGGTTGCTGGCGGCAAGACGGGCACCCTCTTTGCTCTCAATCGCGATGACCTGGGCTGGTATTCCAGTAATGATGGGCAGCTGTCGGCAGGACAGACGAACGGTCAGGAAATAGATGGCGAGGTCGGCCACCTGTTCGACTCGCCCGCCTATTGGAACGGGATGCTCTATTACGCCGCCGATGCAGACGAAATTAAGGCGTTCGCGCTCACCAATACCGGCAGCTATCCCCCGGTTTCGACTGCGCCTATCATGCAAACGTCTCGGGAATACGTGGGCAGTCATTCTCCCTCGATTTCGGCGAATGGGAACACCAACGGCATCCTATGGGTAATGAGCGGCGGTGGGTTATATGCATTCGATGCGACCAACCTGGAGCCGCTTTACAACACCAATCAGAGCGGGGTCCGCGACACGCTGCCCAAGACCGCTCACTTCGCTACACAGACGATCGCCAACGGCAAGGTCTATGTGGCTACGCTAACAACTCTCCAGGTCTACGGGCTGCTGCAAGGGTTGAATCTGGTCACCGGCGCGAATCAGACTGGTCCCATACTTACGACGCTCCCTCAGTCCATCCAAGTGCAAGTCGTTGACCCTTACAGCGGGGCGCCTATTCAGGGCGTGACCGTAACTTTCAGCGATGGCGGCAAGAAAGGCACGTTCAGCAATCCTGTCGGGTCATCCGATCCCAACGGGAATGTGTCGACCACCTACACTTTTTCTAAAACCGCAGGCGCTTACACCCTGACGGCGAGCTCTTTGGAGGCTGCGAGTTTGTCGATCCCGGAAACGGCGACCCCGGGGCCGGCGACACAAATGGTCATTCATGCGGGAAATAAGCAGACGGGACAAGCGGGATCGATCCTTCCTACCCAGCTGAGTGTCGCTACTTTAGATTCCTATAAGAACGGCGTGTCGGGCGTTACGGTAACGTTTGTGGACGAGAGCGGCTTGGGCACCCTCAATCCGAGTACTGCTGTGTCGAACAATCTCGGATTCGCAGCGGTCAGTTACCAACTGCCGAACACGGACGGAACATACAAAATTTCAGCCACGGCGACGGCATCCCAATGCCCCACGTGCAAGTCGCAAACATTCGTAGAAACTGCCACGGGCGATGCTCCAGCAAACCTGGGCGTGGTTTCCGGAAATAACCAGACGGCGCCGGTGAATACTCAACTGCCGCAGCCTCTGGTGGTACAGGTCACTGATCAGAGTGGGAACCCAATCGCGGGAGTTTCGGTTACGTTCTCGGCGCCCTCTGGAACTTTAAGCAGCGCCTCGGTGACGACCAACGCGAGCGGACAAGCCAGCGTAAACTACACGACGGGGAATTCGGTTGGGACGGTTACCATCACCGCTGCCGTAGACGCACTGAACACACAGTTCACCGTCAATGTAACGGGCGACAACTTGCGACGGTGACCATCAGCGGGGAGTGCTGAGAAGTCCGAGAGACTCGTAATCACGCGATTCGGACGGCGCCTGCGTGCTCAGCTCGTAGCCGAGATAGTGCATCACCGGCCCCCAGGCAGCTTCAATCTTTTCCACCATCGGAGGGGGCAACTCCGCGCGCCAACCGCCGGAACCCGCCGCACGCACGAAGGAAAGATCTTTTCGCGACCCTTTGGTCAGTTCGCATTGGTCGGTCTGCGCTTGTTCGAGTTTCCGCATTCGGCCCGCCGAGCTTCGTTCCACGGCCTGAGCAATCTGCTCGGCGCTGGAGGTCTTGCCCAGAAAGGCGACAATCTTCTGCAGTTCGCGAGGGGTGTCGGCCACCATGTCCTCATAGCGTAGCAACAGAAAACGCGCCGGATCTTGCCGCGTGGCCAGCCAGGTGGTGACGTTTTGCCCCCAGGATCCATGCGGGCAAGTCTTGCCCACAAGAAAGCGTCCGACGAAGGTTTCGATGGGGGAATCGTCGGCGATTTTCTTGAGCTTGCGATGATAGTGGTATTGCGAAAGGACCACGTCACGCGGGTCGCGAACAATGTAAATCACTCGCGGGAATCGCGGATCAAAGCAATCGTGACTCTTGATGATGCGCGGCCGCGGCATCTCGTCAAAATCTTTCTTGCTCGTACCGGTGGGATCGGGAATTAGCCGGTGAATATTCGCGAATGTGGCCGGTGTGTCCGGGAACATGAGATTGCCGAGAAGAAACCGAGTCCAGGTATTGCCGGATTTCGGGAACGAAACCAGAAAAACGTCATCTGGGAGAATCAACAGGCTGCGGCCGGGCCGATGCTGCCCGAGCGCACGTTTTATTCCGGATTTGATGTGTCGCAACATTTCAGTTTCTACCTCTGTTCCCCGCGGGAACGAATTTCTGCTGAACCAATCGCTTGGGCACAAGAATGTCTCATGCGGACGATCCGTGCCGAATGCGCTGCAACAGGGAGATGAGTTTCCATGTAGCTCCGGGCGCGACGCTCAGGCCGAACAGGGTCCAACTCAAGCTCAACTTGTGAAAATAGCCGTTGGCTTCCGCAATCAATTTTCGAGCTTCTGCAAACTGACGTTGCTCCAGTTTATTTTTGCCTTCTTCCAGCAAATATCGGGCTCGGATTTCCGCCGCGCGTTTCTCGACTACCTGACGATCCGCATCTTTGAGCGGAAGCGTTTGTTTGTATTTTTCCAGGATCGTGCTGTACCCTTCGGCCATTTTTGCCCGCGACTGGCTGAGCGAACCGGGGCGCCCGACGGGCATGTGCGCTTGCAGCTTTCGTGAGTAGGCAATTTTGGCGCCGTGGAACGCGGTGCGCACCCACATATCGTAATCGTCGCAGCGGGCAAGCTTTTCGTCGAACATGCCGGCTTTCACAATGGCCTGCTTGCGCGCGACCACGGTCGAAATCGGAATCTGGCAACGCTCGACCAGCAAAGAGCCAAAAGTTGCCTCGCCCGCGGAGGGACAGCGCTCCATGAATTCGCGCTCCTCGCCCGGGAGTCCCACCCATCCGTTGGAATAGGTCAGACCCAGCGACGGGTCGGCGGCGAACAACTGCATCTGTGATGCAAGGTGATCCGGCATCCAGGTATCGTCACTGTCGAGGAAGGCGACAAATTCGCCGCGGGCGTGCTGAATGGCATTGTTCCTCGCTCCGGCGGCGCGTTTGTTTTCCTGCTTGAGGTAGATAATCCGGTCGAGATATCGCGAGAGGTACGGCTCGAGCACTTTCTCCAACTCCACCGTATCGGGAGAGCCGTCGTTCACTACGATGGCTTCGAAATCCTTGTAGGTTTGCGCAAACACCGAATCGAGGCACGCGGTAATCAGACCGGCGGTTTTGTAGCTCGGAATGATTACGCTGACCGTCGGGGCGGGAGTGCTGACCTGGGGTGCTTGGCTGGATTCGGCTGTCTGCATGCTTTCCCTGATTGCTTACGAACTCTTTTGTTTACGAGCTGTGAAACACTTCTTCTTTATCCCCGGTGAGAATGTTGTTGACCGCTTCCACTCCCATCATCACCGAGTGGTCCATGTTTCCGATTTCGTAGCGCCAGGCGCCAAAGCGCCCGCGGGAGTAGATTCCCTTCTCCAGCAGCGCCGGTTGCAGCACGCCCAGCGCCCGGTCTCGGCCGAGGGTTGGGATCGGATAGGAATAACCCACGATGCGATGATAACGCGAGACGACACGGCTTCGGTCCGTCTCTTCCAGCATTTTGGCCTTGATCAGTCCGGTCGTGATCTGCTCCAAAACTTTCTCCGGATCCGGCGTTTCGCCCACGCGAAACGATATTTCGCACATCAGAGAGCTGTAATGTTCGGTGTCGCCGTTAGGAACGTTGTTTGGTGAGTAGTGAGAAAAATAGGTTGCGCGATAACACGGCATGGCGGAATCCGTGAAATAGATCCAGCAGCGTCCAGTCTCGATTTTCTTTTTCAGGCCCAGCCCGACGACCAACAGGTTATTGTGTTCTAAACCTGTGGTGGCATCCGACAGTTTGCTGTCCGGCGCCTTCATCATTTTCACGAACAGATCGAGTGGCGCAGTAGAAATCAGCACGTCATAGGTGTCGCCAGTACCGTCGGCAAAAGAGATCTGGCGGCGGACGGGATCAATCTCGGTCAGTTTTTTTCCGGTATGCACTTTCGCGGTGAAGTGGCGAGCGATCCGGCGGTAGATTTCGCCGGTTCCTCCGTGCAGTGGAAATTTGAACTTGCTGTTCGGTCCCCAGCCTACGTCGTCGCGCTCATAAAGGACGTTCTCAAGCAGACGTTTGAAATCCACGACCGCAACCCGGTCGGCGATCCAGTGCTTTGACATCTGTTCGAGCGGCGTGGTCCAAACCTTGGAGTTGTACGGAAACATGAAGGCTTCGGCGATTCCCTCACCGAACGTGGCCAGGATCCAGTCGCGAAAATTGCCCGCCTCGCGGCCGCCTCCGTTGGCTGCGGCTTTGGCCGCTCCGAGCAGGCAACTTACCTGAATTTCTTTGGGCAGGTATCGCAGATTGCTCTGGAAGGGGTAAGGCACCCAGGAATCGTCGCCTTGCACAATCCAACTCTCGCGAATGCGCTCGTGAACTTCTTTACCCAGAACCTTGTCGATCAGGTCGTCGAAATACTTGTAGTGCGAGAAGATGACGTGACCACCTTCGTCCCAAACAAAGCCGTGCTGATCGACGTGCGAAGTAGCGTGGCCGCCGACGTCGTCGGATTTCTCGTAGAGCACCCAGTTCTCATAGCCAAGTTCGTGCAAACGGTAGGCCGCACCCAGTCCGGTCGGTCCTCCTCCGATGATGACAATCTTCTTGCTCATAGATTGGTTTGGGGGAAAAGCTCTCAGTTCCGGAGGATGCGACCGAATGGAGGATGAGCGGCTACTCTTTGCAGACGCCCGGTGTCACCCCGAAATTGCAATCAGCAACCATCCGAACATTGTGGGACGAATACGGCATTGTAGCATCCCAATTTTGGGTCGCAGGACTCCACAAGTAACCCTATTCGTAAGGCAACAAGCCGAACTCCGCTCTTTGCGCTACTCGCGCCACAAACCGGTGTGGTGTGCAATTGGGCTACCTTAAGAATTAAGGTTCCATCCTGTTTCTTTAAGTAAATACAAGACTTAGCAGGGGAACGCGGCCAGCAATGGTTCCGTATGCATCTCTTTGCGGTTAGGCGGAAGTCCACCGGGGCGGGTGCTGCTAAAGGTAACTGGTATCCTTAAAGGTTCGGGATGGGGAATTCGGAACATAATCGGACGAGTCTCAGGTAAATGTTGCAATTTCTTTCGCACTCGTTGAAGAGTCACCCAGGAGTCAGATTTGCCATGTATTTTCAATAGTTTACAGGAAGATTTGTGGTGTATCTCGGAATTGTAATTGCTCATTGCTTAGGGTTACACTAACTGTCGTATAAATCGATTCATTAGGGACTCTGCCTGTCGGACCAATCCTCGCCGCCCCCCGCGAGCCTAGAGGCGAGTCTGGGGAGCTGACATTGACTCACAGGGATTTGAATTCCACAGAAAAACTTGATCTACGCATCGGGAGGATCACAGAATTGACCGCTTCGACGAGCCATCTCATCTCTCCACACGGGGGAGAACTCATTCAACTGCAAGTACCGGCAGAAGTTGCCGCGGAACTGAAAGGGCATTCTAAAGAGTGGCCCTCGTGGGATCTCACGGCACGACAACTTTGCGATCTCGAACTGCTAATGAGTGGGGGCTTCTCGCCGCTCTCAGGATTCATGAACCGCGCCGATTACGAGGGCGTGTGCCACAACATGCGGCTGGCCAGTGGGGTACTCTGGCCGATACCGATCACGCTCGATGTAACCGAAGAGTTTGCTAAGAAGCTGACGCCGGGCAAGAGCAAAATTGCCCTGCGCGATGCTGAAGGAGTGATGCTGGCCGTCCTGACCGTAGGGGACGTATGGCAACCGGACCGCACGGCAGAGGCGAAAGCTGTATTCAATTCGACAAGCAGCGCGCACCCGGGCGCTGACTACGCTATCAACAAGTCGAACCCGTGGTATGTGGGCGGCAGCATTCAAGGAGTCCAGCCGCCGTCGCATTACGATTTCCGTGCTCTGCGACTGACCCCCGCCGAATTGCGGGCCGAATTCCACCGGCTGGGCTGGACGCGGATCGTCGCCTTCCAGACCCGCAATCCTATGCACCGCGCCCACGTCGAACTGACGATGCGCGCCGCCAAGCAGGTCGAAGCGAATCTGCTGATTCATCCTTCGGTAGGCATGACCAAGCCCGGCGATGTGGATTATTTCGTTCGCACGCGCTGCTACCAGTTGCTGCTGTCCAAATATCCGCACGGCACGGTGAAGCTCTCGATGCTGCCGCTGGCGATGCGCCTGGGCGGACCGCGCGAAGCGATCTGGCACGGCCTGATTCGCAAGAATCATGGCTGCAGTCATTTCATCGTGGGCCGCGATCACGCTGGTCCCGGTAAGGACAAAGACGGCAAGCCGTTCTACGGCCCCTATGAGGCGCAGGAACTCTTCACCAAACACGCCTCCGAGATGGGTGTGACCATGGTTCCCTTCCAGATGATGGTCTATCTCCAGAACGAGGACCGTTACGTACCGGCAGATGAAGTTCCCGCCGGCGCCAAGGTACTCGACATCTCGGGCACCGAACTGCGGGCACGATTGAACGAAGGCCGCGACATTCCAGCATGGTTCACGTATCCGGAAGTCGTGAAAGAGCTGCGCCGCAGCTATCCTCCACGGGATAAGCAAGGCGTGACGATCTTCTTCACCGGACTTTCCGGATCGGGCAAATCTACCATCGCTAACGCTCTGATCACGAAATTCCTGGAAATGGGTGGCCGTCCGGTCACGCTGCTCGACGGCGATCTGGTGCGCAAACACCTGTCGTCGGAGCTCGGCTTTTCGAAGGAGCACCGCGACATCAACATTCGCCGCATCGGGTATGTCGCTTCGGAAATCACCAAGAACGGCGGAATCGCGATTTGCGCTCCCATCGCTCCTTATGAGGCGACCCGCACGCATGTGCGGCAGCTGATTGAGCCGGTCGGCGGCTTCATATTGGTGCACTGCGCTACCTCGCTCGAAGTATGCGAAGAGCGCGACCGCAAGGGCCTGTACGCCAAAGCCCGCGCGGGCATCGTTAAGGAATTTACGGGCATCTCGGATCCATACGAGGCACCCACCGATGCCGAAGTGGTAATCGACACCGCCAAGCTGAGCCCCGAGGAAGCGGCGCAGACCATTATTCTGCACCTCGAGCGAGAGGGCTTCGTCGGCGCCAACGGCAACGGTTCGTGATGTCAATAAAGCCCATTACTACAGTGGGCTTTATGAGATAATGGCCTCTGAAAACGGCTCTCAGGGCCGGTTCTCAGCGTTCTCAATTCCTTAACCTGACCATGGTTTACTGAGAACCGGGAACCGGCACCTGGAACGCATCGAAAGATGGCATGGAATTCTCGCTGTTAAAAATTCTGATCGGCTTCACTGTGGGGACGCTGATCGGTTTGACGGGTCTGGGCGGCGGAGTCTTATTGCTGCCCATGCTCATTTTCGGCCTGCACGTGCCCGCCATCATTGCCGTCGGCACCGACGCACTCTTTAACTTCTTCACCAAGATTCCCGCCAGCATCATGCATCTTGCCAAAGGCACAGTGCGCAAGAAAGTCGTTGTCGCAATGGCCATCGGAAGCATTCCCGGTTCTTATCTGGGTGTGACGTTGCTGGTCCATCTGCGTACCGTCTACGGCGCCCACGTCAACGATTTCATCAAATCGGCGGTGGGGTTGCTGCTGGTCATTATTCCGGCGCTCCTGCTATTCCAAAGACGCATTGAAGACCATCTCGCCAAACGCCAGCCCACCATGAAATCGTTTGCCTTTATGAGCGTGATCGGGCTGGTCGGCGGATTTCTGGTCGGCATCACTTCGGTCGGATCAGGCAGCATCATTATGATGTTGCTTCTTCTGTTCTATTCGTTCGCGCCCAAGATCATGGTGGGCACCGACATTACTCACGCCGTGATTTTGACCGGCGTCACCAGCCTGTTGCACTGGCGCGCAGGCAACGTTGATTCCCACCTGGTCGTTGCCCTGCTGATCGGCTCGATTCCGGGCGGCATTCTGGGCTCGCATCTGAGTACGCGCGTTCCCGTAACCTGGTTGCGGCGGATTCTGTGTACCGTGCTTTTGATGACCGGCGCTAGAATGCTCTGGGCGTAGAAGAGCAGGTGTCGGTTGTCAGGTCTTAGGTCTTAGGTCTCAGGTCTTAGGTCTTAGGTCTCAGGCCTTAGGTCTCAGGTCTTAGGTCTCAGGCCTTAGGTGTCAGACATCTGGCGACTGGCGGCGCGGGAACGAAGTAGGGCAGAAAAACCTGACACCTCAGACCTGACACCAAATTTACCAACGGAGCATTGATGTCTTCTTCGAAATCCGCGGAAACTCTTGAACGCATCCAGGCCGCTCTTGAAGCGGCACGCACGGTGCTAAACGGCTTTACTCCCGGCGCTATCGAGGCCAAATTTAAAGTTGGGGACGATCCCGTAACGGCGGCCGATCGTGAGGTGGACGTTGTCCTCAAAAAGCACTTGCTGCGCGCCGGCGAAGGGTGGCTTTCGGAGGAAACAGTTGATGATTTCTCGCGACTGGATAAGCAGCGCGTGTGGGTCGTCGATCCGCTCGATGGAACCCGCGAATTTGTGCAGGGCATTCCTGAATTCTGCGTTTCGATCGCTATGGTGGAAAATGGTATTCCGGTCGCCGGCGGAATCTGCAATCCAGCTACCGACGAACTTATTCTCGGTTCCCGCGACAGCGGCGTCACCTATAACGGCAAGCCCGCCCAACCGAGTCAACGCAAGGATCTGCACGGGGCGCTTGTGCTGGCCAGCCGCAGTGAAGTGAAACGTGGCGAGTGGAAACAATTCGAATCCGCAGAGTTCCAGATTCGTCCGATGGGCTCGGTCGCTTACAAACTTGGCCTCGTCGCTGCCGGCCGCGCCGACCTCACCTTCACTCTGGTTCCGAAAAATGAGTGGGACGTGGCCGCCGGAGCCGCACTTGTTGAAAGCGCCGGAGGCTGGACGCTCAAACTCGATCAGTCCGCGCTGCGCTGCAATCAGAAGGATCCGTTGATCTCCGGCCTGCTCGCCGGCGGTCCATTCCTTCGCGATCCACTACTCGGGATGCTTGACCGTCAAGCGCAAACCATCGCCGCCGACAAAAAAGGCTGACCGGCCCTGATTTGGGAGTTTTGCCATCATGGCGCGTATCCCCTTTCTGATGTACCACGAACTCGAGTTGGCTGGGCGCAAGCTCTGCCAGTCCGAACCCGGTTACGTGCGCTACATTTTGCCGCTCGAGAACTTCCGCAGCCAGATGGAATGTCTGAAGCAGTCCGGCTTTCGCGGCCTGAGCGTCAGTGAAGCTTTGCGTTTTCCCGCAGAACCGGGTATCTGCATCACATTCGACGATGGCTGCGAAACGGATTGGATTGCAGCCGCTCCCGTGCTGCGCGAATTTGGTTTTCACGCAACTTTTTATTTGACCGCGGGATTTCTGGGAACGCCCGGCTACTTGAGCGACGAACAGGTTCGCAACCTTGACGCTCAGGGTTTTGAGATCGGCTGTCATTCGATGACACACGCTTATTTTTCGGATCTTCCGGAGACGGAATTGAAACGCGAGATCGTGGATGCAAAAATTCGGATCGAGCAGATCCTCGGGCATGCGATCGAGCATCTCTCCTGCCCAGGGGGACGATACAACCGGCACGCGCTGGCAATGGCGCGGCGGGCCGGATTCAAGACGGTCGCCAACAGCGACTTCCATTCCAACGATTCGGCCACCAGCACCGATCACCTGGGCCGCGTCGCCATGCTCCGCGATCTCTCGATGCATCAGTTCAGCGACATCTGCCAGGGGCGCGGCTTGTGGAAAAAGCGGCTCCAGCATCAGACTCGCCGCAACATGCAGCGCCTGCTGGGAAACCGCGCCTATGACCGGCTCCGCTCGATTTTACTGGGGGAATCCCGCTAGTAACCTAGTGCGGTTACATTTGTAATTCGCGGTTTTTTTCTTGCCGCCTACAACATCCTGCCCACGCAGATTTTCAGGCCACTCAACCAAACACCTTGTCCCGCGCCTGTTTCGGCCAACTCTCGCAAATGCAACCGGTGGATCACTGCCCCATGCGAAACCGTACATGTCGGGTCCACATGCACTAGTGGATTATCGCGTGAACTTATGGCATCTGGGATACACCGGCCTATCTGGGTAAATTCAGCGTGTGGACTTGATCGACTTAGTCCCCCATTTTGTAAGGTCGAGGTCTTGCGATGTTTAGGTTGATGTCTGAAGTCGGGATTTCTAGCAATCATGGAAGGTTTTCGCAGCGGTTTGTAACACGAGTCGGCGCACTGATGCTCCTGTTGGTGATTACTTTGATCACCATCTCCTGCGGCACGGTGGCTCAAGCTTCCGGTCGATCGAGTGGAGGCCTCGTGCTCTCGGGCTCACTGCCACCCGGCGCAGTCAATCAGTCTTATAACGCTGTGCTCTCGGTGAGCGGGGGGAATTCGCCCTATCAGTTCTCCGTCCAGTCTGGCACGTTGCCGCCGGGCCTCACTTTGAATTCGACAACCGGATCGTTCACCGGCCAGCCCACCACCGCAGGCAACTACACGTTTGTGGTTGCGGTCACAGACAAACCAAGCTCCGGTATAGCAGTGCAGCCATACGCGATGGCCATCAAGAATGGCAGCGGGGGCGGTGGGATTACGGTCAGCGTTTCTCCCTCGACCGCTAGCTTGTCTTCAGGCGGAACACAGCAGTTCACCGCTACCGTCACGGGAACCGCAAATACTGCGGTTACGTGGTCGGCTACAGCGGGTTCAATTGGCAGTAACGGCCTTTACACCGCGCCCGTAGTGAAGTCAACCAGTTCCGCAACGGTCACAGCGACCAGTCAGGCGGATTCGAGTCAGTCCGCCAGCGCTGCGGTCACGATTAACCCACAGGGACAATCCTCTCTTCAAATCACTACTTCAAGTCTTCCCCAAGGGCAGCAGGGACAAATTTATAGCGCTGCTTTCTCGGCCTCCGGTGGAACGCAGCCTTACGCGTGGAGCCTGACCTCCGGCAGTCTTCCCCCAGGAATCACACTGAATACCAGCGGGGACCTGAACGGCACGCCGACTGCGATCGGAACGTCAAATTTCTCGGTGATGGTGACGGATGCCACCGGCAAAACCGCGACCGGTACATTCAGCCTCACGGTCACGGCCAGTACTGGTTATGATGGTCCGGCGCAACTGCCCAAAGTGACAATGGCCACCGCCATGTCTGACTCGCCCGCACCGGGAGCCCTTGTCAGCGTCAACGCCGGCGGTGATTTGCAAACGGCTTTGACCAACGCCTCCTGTGGAGACACCATTCAACTTCAGGCGGGCGCAACCTTCACCGGCTCGTTCACATTGCCGGCCAAAAATTGCACGGACGGTGATTGGATCATTATTCGCACGAGTTCCCCAGACAGCGCTCTTCCCGCTGAAGGACAGCGGGTTACACCCTGCTACGCAGGAGTTGCTTCCCTGCAAGGGCGTCCGGCATACAGCTGCCAGAATCCACAGAATGTATTGGCGAAGGTCGAAATGGCTAAGACAGGAAACGGGCCGTTTCAAATCGCTAACGGGGCGAATTTTTACCGATTCGTTGGCCTCGAAATTACTCGGGCTAACGGACTCAGGGGCAATGGAGCCCTGATGGAGCTGGTGGGAACCGCCGACCACATTATTCTGGACCGCTCGTGGCTGCACGGCAACGCGCAGGATGAAACCAACGATGGTTTCGCAATGAGCGGCGGCACCTACATTGCGGTCATAGATTCCTACTTCAGCGATTTCCATTGCATCTCGGACAAGGGATCCTGCACCGACGCTCATGCCGT
>Ga0187847_10002637_pt1 | contig 14339 bp, 9 predicted proteins | sample June2016WEW_4_10_FD_132458 | JGI IMG/M metagenome (GOLD analysis project Ga0187847, IMG submission 132458) | Peatland microbial communities from SPRUCE experiment site at the Marcell Experimental Forest, Minnesota, USA - June2016WEW_4_10 | ecosystem: Environmental > Terrestrial > Soil > Wetlands...
CGGCTTTGGTTCAAGACATTTTTTGGCGAGCCGCGCGTCGAGCAGCACACGAACGCACATCACAGCGTGCACGAGTCGTCGTGGATTATGCTGCTGCCGCTGGCGATTCTCGCAGTTCTTTCGGTGGTTGGCGGATGGATCGGCATTCCCGCCGCGCTCTTCGGCAGCAACCGCATCGAGCACTTCCTGGACCCCGTCTTTGCAAACAGAGCAGCCAGCGAAGTCGTCGCATCAACAACCGGCCACGGCCTCGAACTCGTCCTCGCCCTCGTTTCCGTTCTGGTTGCAGTCGCGGGCTTCTACATTGCCTACGTCTTCTACTACGAAAAACCAGAAACCGCCGCTGCGCTCGCAGGGCGTCACCGGCCTGCATACAATCTGGTCAAGAATATGTACTGGGTGGATGAGTTCTACCACGCATTTCTGATTACGCCGCTGTTGATGTTCACGCGCGGGATTCTGGAACTCGTCGTTGACAACGGCATCGTCGATGGCTCTGGTGCAGCCGCGGGTGCCACCACGCGCGGTCTGGCCTGGATCGAGCGCAAGCAGATATCCGGCAACATCCGCTCCTATGCTGGGTGGCTTGCCATCGGGGCGGCCGCCGTAATAGCCGTCATGATCTTCGGCAACTCTCTGTGGGGCCACCTATGATGAACATCGACCACATCATTCTGACCCTCATTGTCTTCTTACCGCTGGCCGGCGCGCTGCTGCTGGCGCTCTTGCCGGATCGCGGCAAGACGATGCAGTGGGCCGCGCTCGCCGTCACGCTGCTAACCTTCGGGCTCACGCTTCATCTGCCGTTCCACTACTCGTATGCGAGCCAGCCTGGCAGCTTCCAGTTCGAGCAGAACCTGCCGTGGATTGCCACGCCAGCCATCCACTATCATCTCGGCGTCGATGGCCTGTCGATGTGGTTGATGGTGCTGACCGGTCTGCTCGCGCCGCTCGGTGTATTGATTTCGTGGCGCGCCATCGGCGAGCGCAAGAAGCTCTTCTATGTTCTCTTCCTGCTGCAGCAGGTTGCTATGATGGGCATCTTCGTCTCGCTCGACATGTTTCTCTACTACGCGTTCTGGGAGATGTCGCTGGTGCCGATGACGGTCCTGATCGCCACATTCGGCCGCAGCAAAGGCCGCCGGCGCGCGGCAATTAAATATTTTCTCTATGCGTTCATCCCCTCCGCGTTGTTGCTGGCTGCGATGCTCTGGCTCTATGCGCAGACGGGCACCTTCGATCTGCCGAAGCTCGCCGCACTCGCCACGCAACACGCAATCTCGCCCAACGGCGCCGCGCTGTGGATTGCATCGCTGGGCTTTCTGCTGGCCTTCGCAGTCAAGGTCCCTGTCTTCCCGCTGCACGGCTGGCTGGTCGATGCCATCTCCGAGGCTCCCACCGCGGCCGTGATGGTGCTGGCCGGCAAGACCGCGCTCTACTCCATGCTGCGCTTCTCCTTCGCCATCTTTCCCGAGCAGTCGCAACGCATTGCGCCATTGATGATTGCGCTGGCTGCCATCGGCATCGTATACGGCGGTCTGCTTGCGCTGGTGCAGAACGATCTGAAAAAACTTGCAGCGTACTCCACGCTGGGCCAGCTCAGCTTCATCGTTCTCGGCATCTTCACCTTCACCATTGCAGGACTGGACGGCGGCATCTATCAGATACTCAACGAGAGCCTTGCCGGAGCGGCCCTGTTCATGCTGCTGGGCCTGCTCTACGAGCGCTACGGCAGCTACGACATGCGCGAGTACGGCGGACTGGCGCAGAAACTGCCATGGGTGGCAACGATGTTCGTCCTGGTGACGCTTTCCATCATCGGACTGCCCATGCTGAACAGCTTTGTCGGCGAGTTTCTTATTCTCACCGGCTCCATGCAATCCCCCTTCGCGCATCATCACCTGTGGACTGCGATGGCGGCTACCGGAGTGATTCTGAGCGCGGCGTACATGCTGCGAATGATCCAGCGCGTCTTCTACTGCGACGTGGGCCCGAAGCCGCAAGCGGTCGCCGGATGGGATCTCGACGCGCGCGAACATATGACGCTGTGGCCCGTGGTCGCGCTCTTCCTTGCAATGGGCCTCTTCTCGCAACTGTGGACGCGCGCCATCGACACTTACGGCGCGTCGATGGCCGATCACTTTGCAGCCATCCATGAAACGCCGCCCGCCGACCCTGCGGCGCTACAGACGACTTCGCCTCAAACCACCAACGGAGGCGCGCGCTAATGAATCTACCCACCTCCGTGATCGCGCTGCTGCCCGAGTACGTACTCACCCTCACCGGCGTTCTTATCATGCTCATCGAAGCGGTGTTGAAACCCGCCACCAGCCGCAAGCCGCTTGGCTGGCTGGCTATTGCTGGCACCACGGCCACCGGCTTCATTAGTTGGTATCAGCTTCGCCTCGGCGTACTCAGCGCCTTCAGCGGCAACATTCAGGTCGATGCTTTCAGCATCTTTTTTCACCTGCTGATTGGGGCGGTGGTTGTGGCCACGCTGCTCGGCTCGCTCGACTACTTCGATGGCCACGCCAGCTATTCGGGCGAGTACTTCGCACTGGTCCTGTTTGGGGCTGTGGGCATGATGTTGATGACCTGCTCAGTCGAGCTTCTGATGGTCTTCATCGGGCTTGAGATTTCTTCCATCTCGACATACATCCTCGCGGGCTTCCGCAAGGGCCATGGCACGGCGGTCGAGGCCTCGATCAAGTACTTCCTGCTCGGCTCGTTCGCCACGGCATTTTTCCTCTATGGCATAGCACTGGCGTATGGCGCAACCGGCTCGACCAGCATCGCTGCCATCGCTGCGGGGCTCGGGGCGAGTACGACCCCCCGCATGGCCTTCCTCGCGCTGGCCATGATGCTGGTCGGCCTCGGTTTCAAGGTCTCCGCCGCGCCCTTCCATGTGTGGACACCGGACGTCTATCAGGGTGCACCCGCACCGGTCGTCGGGCTGATGTCCACCGCGCCCAAGGCTGCCGCGTTCGCCGTCCTGCTACGCATCACCTTTTCGGGATTTCCGCTGATGCAGCACCGCTGGGCCATGCTGATGTGGGGGCTCGCCGCGCTTTCGATGACCATCGGCAACCTTGGAGCGCTGAAGCAGACCAACGTGAAGCGAATGCTGGCGTACTCCAGCATTGCACACGCGGGCTACCTGCTGGCCGCCTTCACGGCGTTTCCTGCCGCAGGCATCAGTGCCGCATGTTTCTACACCGCCGCCTACGCTGCGATGAATGTTGGGGCCTTCGCCGTCGTAACCCAGGTTGGCGGATACAAAGAGACACTGTGCAGCTTCAAGGACTATCAGGGACTCGCCATGCGTAGTCCCGTGCTGGCTGCGCTGCTCGCTTTCTTCCTGCTCTCGCTGATCGGGATCCCGTTTACCGGCGGCTTCTTCGGCAAGTTTTACGTCTTTAGTGCAGCGATCCAGGCCGGCCACGTCTGGCTCGTTGTCATTGGTCTATTGAACAGCGGCGTCGCCTGCTTCTACTACCTGAGGCTGCTCAGTTCGGTCTATACGAAGACGACCGAGACCATATCCACTCCCGGCCAAACCGACGCCAGCCTCACTGCAACACCACCGATCAGCGTTCCTGCGGGCATCGGTCTCACGCTTGCCGCCGCAGCCACGCTGCTGCTCGGCATTTTGCCCGGCAACATCCTCCAGCTGGCCAACTCCGCCAGTCTCAGCCTGCGCGCAACCGCTGCAACCACACGGTCTGCGGCGTCCTCCATCGACAACCAATCCAGCCTGTCCCCCTCAGGCAACGGCCGGTAGCCTGCAATAATAGATACAAACGGGCGCAGATTCATTACAATTCCAGCGACGGCTGCAACCCGCATCCGTCGTCATTCAATCAATCAGTGAGCATACCGGCCATGCAGTTTCACTCCGTCAATAGCCTCAGGGCATTCTTCGTCTCTCTCCTCTTTCTAGCCTGCTTCGCCACAACCGGCCATGCGCTGGTCGCGCCACATATCGTCACTGCTGATCGCATCGCCGCTGCGGACCGTGCCGCCGATGCTGATCGCATCGCACAACTGGAGAAGCAGGTGGCCGAGAACAAGGCTTCCTCGGCCGCCGCTGCGGCATCGGCAGCCGCCGCCACAGCCACCGCGCAATCTGCCGGCGACAATGCCTGGGTGCTGACCAGCGCACTGCTGGTGCTGATGATGACCGGCCCAGGGCTGGCGCTGTTCTACAGCGGCCTGGTGCGCAAGAAGAACGTGCTGGGCACCATGATGCAGAGCTTCGCCATGATGGCCGTCATCACGGTGCTGTGGGTGGTCTGCGGCTACTCGCTGGCCTTCGGGCCGGGCAACGCCTATATCGGCGGCCTGCACAACGCGTTTCTGCACGGCGTGGGACTGACGCCGAACCTGGCCTACGCACCCACCATTCCCGAGCAGAGCTTCATGATCTATCAGCTCATGTTCGCCATCATCACGCCGGCCTTGATCGCGGGGGCCTTCGCCGAGCGCATGAAGTTCTCCGCCATGCTGCTCTTCTCGGTGCTGTGGGCGCTGCTGGTTTACAGCCCAGTGGCGCACATGGTGTGGGGCGTCGGCGGTCTACTGAACGCGGCGGGCAGCCATCCCTGTCTGGACTTCGCCGGCGGCACTGTAGTCCACATCACCTCGGGCGTCTCGGCGCTGGTCACCGCGCTCTATCTGGGCAGACGGCTTGGCTACCCCAAGGAGGCCATCTCGCCGCACAGTATGGTTCTCTGCTTTATCGGCGCCGGCCTGCTGTGGGTGGGCTGGTTCGGCTTCAACGCGGGCAGCGCGCTGGGCGCGGGCCCGCTGGCCACCAGCGCCTTCGTCAACACGCAGTTCGCGGCGGCTGCGGGCGCAATCAGCTGGGGCGCGGCGGAATGGATTCGCAGCGGCAAGCCAAGCGCGCTAGGCGCGGTATCCGGCGCGGTTGCGGGGCTGGCAACCATCACCCAGGCGGCGGGCTTCGTGCAACCCATCTCGGCGGTGCTGATCGGGCTGATCGCCGGTGCGGTCTGCTTCTTTATGGTGGTCAAGGTGAAGGGCTGGTTCGGCTACGACGACTCGCTGGACGCATTCGGGGTGCATGGCGTAGGCGGAACGATGGGTGCTCTGCTAACCGGAATCTTCGCATCGAGTGCGATCAACCCCATCTTCGGCAAGGACGCCCTCGGCCATCCGCGGCCCACGGGCTGGGTGGACGGCAACCCTGCGCAGGTGCTGCATCAACTCACCGCCGCCGCCATCGGCTGGGGCTTCGCCATCGTCGGCACACTGGTGATTCTGTTTGTCGTCGACCATGTTGTCGGGCTGCGGGTCAGCGAGGACGACGAGGAGCAGGGCCTGGATCTGACGCAGCACGGAGAACAGGGCTACGACTGGGACAGCACCACCGCATGAGTATTTTGCCTCATCCGTTCGCAGTTGTACCGTGAACGGATGCAGCGGAATCGCGCTCAGAAGCCGTTGGCCAATAGAGACTCCACTGTCAGCTCGCGCATTGCGGCATCGGCCTGCGCGCGGCTCTCTGCGTACTTGGCCATCACATCCACCTCGATGTTCAGCGCCATTCCCGGCGTGAGCGTGTGCAGGTTGGTGGCCGAGTAGGTATGGGGCAGAATGGCAATCCATATCTCGTCACCTTCGATGCCCGCGACCGTCAGGCTGATCCCCTCGACGGCGATAGATCCCTTCAGAACCACATAGCGCATCAGCTCTCGCGGCAGGCGCACGCGAACCACCCAGTCGGTAAGCCCTGCGCCTGCCTGCGACGCGTCTGGTTGTGTTGCGGCCGGCGAAGTCCAGCCGCTCTGCACGAGGTCCGGCTGGGTTCCTGCTGCGACCGGCTCAATCGAGATCAGCGTGCCTGTTCCGTCGACGTGGCCCTGCACCACATGACCGCCCAGCGGTGATCCGGCCGCGGTGGGCAGCTCCAGGTTCACTAGCGAACCCGGAACCAGGCGCGAGAGCGTGGTGCGCGCGATGGTCTCCGCGGCAAGGTCGGCCGAGAAGCGTGGAGGAAATGCGCCCGGCTCGATGCTGAGCGCCGTCAGGCAGACCCCGCAGACGGCGACGCTGTCGCCCAGATGCAGCCGCTCGGCGATCCCCGGCGCGGCAACTGTGAGCCGCGATGCGCCCGCCGTCGGGGTAAAGGCGATCACCTCGCCCGTCGTCTCTATCAGTCCGGTAAACATAGCTCTAGCCTAGCGCATCTCCTCGGCTAAATGAATGACGACTCGTGTGGGCTGCGCCAGAATGACGACGCATGGTGGGGTGGGGGCGATTCGTGCGATGCTATTGGGAGACGGTGTTTTAATGCGTTGCGGAGGGGTGGATTTGGCGGATATTGCGGCATTTCTGGCGGGATTCGAGCGGTTTCAGGAGCGGTACTTCGGCGGCGGAGAGAGCGTCTTTGAGCGGCTGCGGCAGGGGCAGAGCCCGCGGGCGCTGGTGATCTCGTGCTGCGACTCGCGGGCCGATCCGGGGATGCTGCTGGGCGCGGGGCCGGGGGAGATCTTCGTGGTGCGGAATGTGGCGAATCTGGTGCCTCCGTACAGCGACAGTGCGGAGCTGCCCGGCATACGCGCCGACATCGAGTTCGCGGTGAAGGAGTTGAACGTGGAGCGGATCATCGTTCTGGGGCACTCCGGCTGCGGCGGGATTGGCGCGCTGATGGACGGCGAGGGAGAGCCGGGCGGCAGGTTCGAGTTTATCGGCGCGTGGGTGAGCATTGCGCGGGCAGCGCGGGAGCGCGTGCTGCGGGAGATGGCGGGCGAGAGCCGCGCGGTGCAGCGGAAGGCCTGCGAGCAGGAGGCAATTACACTCTCGCTGGAGAACCTGCGGTCGTTTCCGTGGATTAAGGAACGCGTGGCCGCAGGAACGCTGATGCTGCATGGATGGTACTTCAACATGGACGCGGGCGAGTTGCTGGGCTATTCGGCGGAGATGGGGAGATTTGCGGCGCTGGTGGCGAGGGCCGGAGATGGCGGGGTCAACGTGGGGTGAGGATGAGAGTGTGGGTGATGCTGGGCTGGGTGGCGGCTGGTGTGAAGGGGAGCGGGTAGGTTGTGCCGCGCAGCCAGGATTGGAGCTGGTCCATGTACCAGGGACTGGCGGGGTTGCCGGACTGGCCGAGTACCAGGTTGAGGGTGGTTCGGTCGGGATCACTGAGGTCGGCGGTAAAGCGCTCGGAGGGGCCGAAGGCGTGGCCGACCTGCTTGACGGTGGTGAGGTCGCCGCTCTGCTGCTGCGGGCCGGTCCCGGTGGGCACGCCGAGCAGGAGGCGGGCGAGCAGGGTTACGCGGGAGAAGATGGGGTGATCGATCTGGAGCGGGAAGGCGCTTCCCTGCTGCCAGCCTCTGAGGTCGCGCGGAGCATGGGCCACGCGCAGGCCGCGCTGGACGACGGCGGCTAGGAAATCGTCCCATGTGGCGAAGCCGGTGGGGAGCCAGCGAGCGGGAGCGTGGGAGATGAGCTGTTCCTCGACGCTGGAGCGCTCGCCCCAGGTATAGACCTGCCAGAGGTTGGCAACTCGGGCGGCGTCGTTGCGCAGGTTTTTTACCCTGGAGAGGTCCTCGCCTTGCGCAAGCGGCGTGGCGGCCTCTGGAGCGAGCTTGGGGATGAGCAGCATGGGCCAGAAGGCGACACGGGCAGCGTTGACGATGGCAGGCGCACTGGAGTTGGCATCGACGTTGCCGTTCCAGTCGCGCAGCAGATCGGCGGCCTGATGCAGCGTCGAATCGTTCTTTAGCGGGCCGTTGGCGTGGTCGATGGAGTAGGCGAGCCGCTGGGCGATGATGTGGTCCAGGTTGGAGTAGACATCGTTCTGGAGGGTGAGCATGTCAGCCGGGGTAAGCGGGTGGCTGGGGGCAAGCGTTTTGTTGGACGCAGTATTTTGTGGGGGGCTGACTACAGGTATTTTTCCGGGGCTGGCTTCGAGGACACGGTAGATGCGTTCGGTGCGGTAGGGCGCCATCCAGTCGAGGGTGATGGGATAGCGGTAGCCGGGTGGGATGACGCTGGCGTTGGCCGTGGCGAGAACGCCGTCGGCGGGATCGAAGGCCTGGGGGAGCTGGTCGAAAGGGATGGTTCCCGCCCACTCATGGGCGAGCGCGTCGGGCGCGGTGGCGTCGGTGGGGACGGGCGAGAGCGGGCCGGGATTGTTGATGTCTCCGCGAATGGGAATGCGGCCAAGGGCGTGATATGCGATGTGGCCCTGATCGTCGGCGAAGATGAGGTTCTGCGCGGGGCCTCCCCAGGCGGCGAAGGCGGCGAGCATAGAGGTCCAGTCGGTGGCCGAGTCGACGGCGAAGAAGGGCGCAGTGAGGTTGGCGGGGTCGTATATGGTCCAGCGAAGGCTGAGGCTTCGGCGTTCGGTGGGGAAGACGCTGGAGACGATGGGGATGTCTGTATCGCCGTGGCGGGTGAGCGGGACGTCAAGGATGACGTCGGCGCTGCCGCGGACCTGGATGACTTCGGTCTGGTAGCGAACGGCGCTCCAGGTGCCGTTGGGGAGCTGATACTCTGCGCCGGAGGCGGTGCCGCGAGTGTGCTCAATGTAGAGGTCCTGTACGTCCGCGCCGAGGTTGGTGAATCCCCAGGCGACGTGGTCGTTGTGGCCAGCGATAACGAATGGCGTGCCGGGCAGTGTGATTCCGGCGACGTGGAAGTCGGCCAGCGGAGCGGGGTTCGCGGCTTGCAGGTCAGCCTCGTACCACGGCTCTGGCACGCTGAGCGAGAGATGCATGTCGTTTGAGAGCAGCGGCTTTCCCGATGCGGTGCGCGAGCCGGAGACAGCCCAGGCGTTCGATCCGGCGACACAGGTGCTGCAGGGCGCGTGGAAGAGGGCAAGGGTCTGATTGAGGGCGAGAAGGTCGGACGGGGAGGTGGTGGCGGGTGCGGGTTTGTGGAGGTGCGATTGCGACTCGTCAAGCGGCATGTCGTTGTACTCAGGCTGGGGCGCGGAGACGTCGGGAATGGGCTGGCCGGGGTAGTGGTCGCGCCAGGAGCCTACCGGGTAAAGATCGGCGATGAGGTCGGGCGAGAGATGCTCGGCGAGAGCCTCGCGGCCGAGCTTCGCTGGGAAGCCGGTGGTGAGGTCCTGAAAGAGGGCGAGCTCGACCAGGATGGAGTCGCGCGGGGTCCACGGGGCGGGCTGGTAGGCGAGCAGACGGAACTCGACCGGCAGGTGGGCGCGCTGGGCGGCGATGGAGGCGTTCACGCCACGCGCGTAGACCTCCAGCCAGTGGCGCTGATCGGCGGGAAGAACGGCGATGGCGCGGTCGGCGGCGGCGCGCAGTTGGAGGATGCGCTGCAGGCGGTCGTGCTCCAGCATGGAGCGGCCAAGGATGGCGGCGAGCTGGCCGGAGGCGTGGCGGCGCAGCAGGTCCATCTGCCAGAGGCGGTCCTGGGCGGTGACGTAGCCCTGCGCGAAGATCAGGTCGTCCATCGAGTTGGCGTGGATGTGAGGCACGCCGCGAGCGTCGCGGGCGACCGTTACCGGCGCGGCGAGGCCATGGACGGCGAGCGAGCCATCAAGTTGCGGAAGGTTCTGGCGCATCGCATTGCGGATAAAGTGACGCCCGGCGAGGACTGCGGATGCGGCGAGTGCGGCGAGAAGCGCGAAGAGCAGACAGAAGACGAGCAGCCTGTGGCCCGCGGCGCGGCGAGTGGGCCCATTGAGGTCGGCTACGAGAGCGGCTTTGAGTGCGACGTCTGCTGTGGGCGGGGCTTCCGGCTCGGCGTCTGGTGTGGGCGGACCATCGGGCGCGGCGTCTTCTCCGCTGTTGCCTTCCTCGCGGCGCAAGAATCCCCGGTAGCGCAGCTCGTTCTTGCTGGGATGAGCGGATGTGCTGGACTGAGTGGAGTTCGGGTCGTCGCTGCTCATGGCTTATGACAAGTCTAATCCAGCAGTGGATCGCGTGTGCGTGGTCGAGATCGGGTCGCCGGGATGAACGTTGGGAAGGGTGAGCACGATGACAGCGGCGGTCGCGGCGACGATGGGCAGGATAAAGAGACTTCCCTCCGGCCCGGTGAGGCCTCCGGAGAGGAGAACGCGGCCCGCCGGGCGCGTCGCGAAGAGATGGCCCTGAACCATCATGCCGCTGTCTGCGACGCCGTAGAGGAAGGACTGTGCCCAGTCCCACGCCGCGTGGAAGCCGATGGCCCACCAGAGCGATCCTGTGCGCCAGAGGCTGAGGCAGAAGACGACGGCGATGAACGCGGCGGCTACGAGGCCGATGGGCGACTCGCCCGGGTTGGTTCGATGGCTGAAGCCGAAGCCGAAGGAGAGCAGCAGGGCCGCTGTCCAGAAGCCGGGGGCGTTGATGTTGATCCAGTGTGCGTTTTGCTTGCACGAGTACCGTGTGTGAAGCCAGCCGTAGATTCCGTTGATGCCGCGCGCGAGGGTGAACTGGAGGTAGCCACGGAAGAAGGTCTCCTCAAACAGACCGACCAGCAGGAAGCCGGAGAGCCAGAGGGCGGCGAAGCGAAGCGCACTGACATCGAAGAGCAGGCGCGTGTCGAAGACCAATAGGCCGGCAGCGCGCAGAGTGAAGACGAGAAGCGAGAGCAGCGCGACTCCCCAGGCGAGGCCGCTGAGGAAGTTGGGCAGGCGGCGCTTGCCGCCCAGTCCGTAGGCGGAGTTTGGGCGGCGCTCGATCTTGCCCATCAGCCAAGTGGCGATGAGAACCGAGAGCAACGCTGTCCCCTCGCCCAGCAGGACAGCCTTGGGCGATAGGAGCACGGGAGGAGCGGGGGCGGAGGGTTTGGATGACTGCGGTTTAGGCTGCGCGGTGGCATTCGGCTGCGCGGCTGAGTTCGGCTGAGTAACAGCGGGTTGGAGGCGCTGCGGACTGACGATGAATATGCCGCCGGCCATCAGCGAGCCAAGCAGGACGATGTAGAGCAGCAGGCTCCAACCAGCGCGCAGTCCGTCGGAGCCAAGGAATATAGCGCGCAGGGTAAAACTCGGCGCAGACGGCAGAATCGGCGAGGTAATCTCATCGGCGGGCGTGGTGGAGAGCGCGGCGGACTCGTGGGGTTGCAACTGGTGGGCTTCTGGCTGGTCTCGGTCAGGCAAGTGAAAATCCTCGGTTGAATGAAAGTCTATACGGTGAATACAGAGAGGTGGTTCCACACGCGTTGCAGCAGAGGCTTGACACAGGGGCGCGCGGCGACAATCCTAGAGCTTCGTATTGCAATGGCTTATTGTCGCGCTGAACAATCTGCGTGGCTGCGAAGATAGAGTTTGGCACGGAGGGATTTCGCTTGAACTGCCGCGTTTTTTTTCACGATCACTGCTTCGATGGCGCATGCTCGGCGTCGCTGTTCACGCGCTTTCACCGCGAGTGCATCGGGGAGGCAGAGTTCAGCTACCACGGTCTGATGCACAGCGCGGCGGGGTCGCTGTTTGACGAGTCGGCGTTCGTCGCGGGCGAGAATGCGATTGTGGACTTCAAGTACTCCTCCTCGCCCAGGGTGACGTGGTGGTTCGACCATCACCAGAGCGCGTTTCTGACGGCGGAAGACCGGCACGATTTTCTGGCGTGGCAGGCGCAGGCGAACTCGGCCAAAGTGATGGCGGTGCGCAAGCCTGCCGATGGCGGGAAGTTTTACGATCCAGGCTATATCTCCTGCACCAGCCTGATTGCGGATGTGGCGCGCGACAAGTTCGGCTTCAATACCAAACCGCTGACAGAGCTGATCTACTGGGCGAACATCGTGGACGGGGCGAAGTACGAGAGCGCAGAGTCGGCGGTGGAGATGGACGCGCCGGCGATGAAGCTGACCATGGTGATCGAGAGCTCGGGGCAGGGATTTGTGCCGCGCGTGATTCCCTTGCTGACCGAGATGAGCCTGCAGGAGGTGCTCGACCAGCCGTTCATCCAGACCGAGCTTGGGCCGCTGATGGAGCGGCACCGCGCGGGAATTGAGCTGCTGCGGGAGCGGACAAAGCTCGAGCGAGGCGTCATCACCTTCGACATTACGGACCGGCTGACCGAAGGCTACAACAAGTTCATCCCGTACTACCTGCACCCGGCGGCAACCTACAATGTGGGACTCAGCCTGTCGAGCTTCCGCACCAAGGTCTCGGTGGGAACCAATCCGTGGTCCAGGGTGCCGCTCGCGGAGCTGGCGAACATTGCGGACATATGCGAGCGCTACGGCGGCGGGGGACACGCGAGGGTGGGGGCGGTCAGCTTCTCGCCGGAGAAGGTGGACGACGCGAGGAAGGCCGCGAGGGAGATTGCGGCGTTGCTGAGGGCGCAGGGGTAGAGGCGGTTCAGCGTGCGGTGAGGGCGCGGGTTTTGGTGGGAGACATCCAGCCGTAGTCGATGCGGAAGCCTTGCTTGGCCAGCTCGTTATCGACGTAGTCGCGCTCGAGTTCGTTGACGCCGAACTGCGCGCCCGCCTTTGATGTGGTGTTGATCTGGGTGTATCCGCCGGGCTGTACCTCTCCGCAGGAGTAGGTATATACGTCGCCATCCAGCAGGTTGCGCAGGTTCATCTCGAAGGTCTCGCGGGTCTGGAGCCAGCGACCGGTCTGGGGCAGCGCGATCTTGTAGACCATGAGGGCGGTCTCGTGGGCGCGGTCGATGACGGTGGTCTCGAGGTGCAGTTCCCTGCCCCCGATGGGCTTGAGGCGCGCGGTGCCCATGACGAAGGGCCCACGTCCATAGACTTGGGCGAAGTATCGCGCGCGGGCGACCTGCATCAGCGCGTCATAGCGGAAGTCGGCCAGGCCGAAGAGCGCGCCAGAGGCAACGTCGAGCCCGGCAGCCAGCGCGCGGTCGTGGTTGTCCATGCGGGCGTGGAAGTTTGCCTTGCGCGGACTGGCCGAGTGCCAGCGGGCGTAGGCGCGCTCGTCGAGCGTCTCGTCCCACTGGACGATGCCGCGCAGTCCAGCATCGGCGAGGGCCTCGTAGGCCTGGCTGGAGAGGTACTCGGTGCAGAGCAGGACACCGCCGCCATGGAGGTTCTCGACAGCGCGGACGGTGCGGGAGACGTCGCGGACGAGCAGGTCTGTGTCGTACTCCGGGTCGGTGGCGTAAACCAGCTCGACGACGCGGGCATCGCGGGCCAGCACTAATGCAATCTCGCGGTCCAGCTCGGAGAGGGAGAGGCGATAGCGCACTGTTTCGTTGCGCAGGGCTGAGAAGTTGCAGTAGGGGCAGGCGTCGACGCAGAAGCTGGAGACGTAGATGGGGGAGACGTAGCGGACGCGGTTTCCGCTGGGCGCGCGCCAGTGCTTGCGAGTGTGGGCGCGGAGGATTTCGAATTGCTGCTCGGCACCGGGGGTGACGCCGATCTGAAGCAACTCGGCTACTTCGGCGAGGCTTGGTGGTTCGGATTGGCTGTGCGCAAGTATTTCATCGACGCGCATCGGCGTGGGGCAGCGGACAGAATCCAGAATGCCGCGAACCTCGGCATTCCTCTCTGCGTAGACGGAACTGAACAAACTCATGGCTCTATTCTTTCACGCTTGCGAGAGGAGGTGAACCACGCTGCAAATGAGATTGCACCGTTGCACACGAAGAGCTTTGTCTTATTTGACTTGCATGGTCAGCGCAATCCACGCCGGAGTTCTGGAGCCGGTGCCTGCTTCAACTATGTCCAGGGTTGGCGCATATTTTGGGTCGAGCGCGGTGGCTAGAGAGAGCAGATTGACGCTGGTCTTCGGGTCCCATTGCCCAGAGTAGCCCACCTCCCCCGCCTGGTCGCGCGCGGCGTCGAACTTGACCGTGGAGTGGACGAACTCCTGATGCTTCTTCTCGCCGAGGGCGTACGGGACGAGCCAGTCGACGGCCCTCTCCACCGAGGGCGAGCCGGTGACGGCGGTGTGAAACCAGTCTTGGCCGTGAGCGCGGGCGGCCAGCGCAGCAGTGGAGAGGGGCTCCAAATCGTAGACGACGTAGTGCAGCGCGTCGCGCATGGTGAAGTCCATGACCGAGCCGTCGGGGTGGATGTTGCGTTGGACCTGTCGCGTGTAGGCGCGGGCGGCGCGGGCGATCAGCGACGAATCCCCTGATTCATACGCGCCCAGCACGGCGAGCTTTACGCGATGACTGCTCCAATTGTTAGACGGATCCTTGGGGTTGTTCTGATCGAGCCAGTCGAGATAGATGATGGACATCTTGCGGAAGAGATCGACGGTGCGGCTCTCGGTCTTCGGTGGCAGGTCGCCGCGCGTGAGATCGAACGCGACAAAGAGGGGGCCAAACGGCGTCTCGTCGATGGGATTGCCGCTGACCTGGTAGGTCGCGGCCCACGCATCGAGAAAGTTTGCGGCTTGCGCGAGATATTTCTTATCGCCGGTCAGGCGATAGGCGAAGGCGAGGCTC
>Ga0187847_10002638_pt1 | contig 14335 bp, 14 predicted proteins | sample June2016WEW_4_10_FD_132458 | JGI IMG/M metagenome (GOLD analysis project Ga0187847, IMG submission 132458) | Peatland microbial communities from SPRUCE experiment site at the Marcell Experimental Forest, Minnesota, USA - June2016WEW_4_10 | ecosystem: Environmental > Terrestrial > Soil >...
ACCCTGCTCGGCACCACCGCCTGCAACCCGCGCTACTATTACCTCAATCACGGCCCGCAGCCCAACCTGCCAACTCCCGCAGGAACCTACACTGTCACCGTCACCGCGCAGACCAACAACGGCGTGACCACCACTTCGCACGCAACCTCGTTTGTGCTCGTTGTGAATTAGCCGGCCGGGTGCCTCAACAAAGAAAAAATGACCTGCAGCCTCAATCCTGCCGCAGGTCATTTTTTATCCCTCTTGTTCCGCGCCTACTCCAGATTGAATACCACCTTGATGGCCTCGCCTGATTTCAGGAATCCCATGGCATGGGTGAATTCGGAGAGCTTCAGCCGGTGCGTAATCACCGGCTCCAGGTTCAGCTTGCCGCTGGCCAGCAGAGCCTCCATCTGGAACCACGTCTCGTACATCTTGCGCCCATTGATGCCCTGCACCGTTGCGCCCTTGAAAATGATCTCGCGCGCCAGGTCCATCTCCATAGGCTTTGACGGAATCCCAAGCAGCGACGCGCGTCCGCCGGTCCTCAGCAGGCTGAAGCCCTGCTCAATGGCTTTGGGATGGCCGCTCATCTCCAGCAGCACATCCACGCCAGTGCCGCCTGTAGCCTCCAGAATCTGTTCCTCCACGTTGTCTGTGGCCGGGTCCAGAACCAGGTCTGCACCCATGGTGGCGGCTACTTGCCTGCGGTGCGCATTCACCTCCACAGCAAAGACCTTCGCGGCTCCGCAGGCCTTGGCCACGGCAATAGAAAACAGGCCAATTGCTCCGCAGCCCGTCACGAGTGCCGTTCGGGCGGCAATGTCTCCGGCCAGCACGGTATGCACTGCGTTGCCCAACGGATCCAGCAGCGAGCACCAGTCGCGCGGAATCGTCGGCGAGAGCTTCCAGATATTGGTTTCCGGAATAATCACGTAGCCGGCGAATGCGCCGCTGGCGTCCACGCCCAGAATCTTCACGTGCTGGCAGATGTGCGCCTGACCGATGCGGCATTGCAGGCACTTGCCGCAGGCCACGTGCATCTCCGCGCTTACAAAATCGCCTTCCTTCACCGCCGTCACGCCAGCGCCCACCCCGGCCACAGCGCCTGAAAATTCATGGCCCGGAATCAGCGGCGGCTTGATGCGCCCCTGCGCCCACGGGTCCCAATTGAAAATATGCAGGTCAGTGCCGCAAACGCTCGCCGCCAGTACGCGAACCAGCACTTCGCCTGGGCCCGGTACGGGCACCGGAACTTCGCGCAATTCGATGCCCGGTGCCGCTTTAGCTTTAACTACCGCTTCCATAGTGGTAGACATATAGTGCAATCCTCCTCAATACAGCAAACGTACCAGTCTACCAATTGCCGCCGCAGGAGGTCACGCCGCCTGGTGGAAAAGCACGAGGCAAGGCCGGAACATTGAGAAGGGAATTGCCCAGCTCAACCCACCGCCGGCAAGCCTGCCAGTGCCATCGCAATCTCTTCAGCAGGATACTCGTAGTTCTCCAGCTTCCCTGCCTGGTATGCGATGTAAGACTGCATGTCGAAGTGCCCATGCCCGCTGAGGCTAAAGAGGATCGTCCGCTCCTTGCCTTCCTGTTTTGCGCTCAGGGCTTCAGCAATCGCCACAGCGACAGCATGGTTAGCTTCCGGCGCGGGAATGATTCCCTCAGCGCGGGCAAACTGAATCCCAGCTGCAAAGGCATCCAACTGCTGCACGGTAGTGGCTTCGGCCAGTCCCAGGTCCATCACGTGCGACACCAGAGGCGCCATGCCGTGGTAACGCAACCCGCCGGCATGAATTCCCGGAGGAACAAAGGTGCTTCCCAGCGTGTGCATCTTCACCAGCGGCGTCAGGTGACCCGTGTCTCCAAAGTCGTAGGTGAATCTGCCCTTGGTCAGGCTGGGGCAGGCTGCCGGTTCGGCAGCCAGCACACGCGCCTTGCATTGCCCATTGATCTTGCGGCCCAAGTACGGCATCACAAGCCCGGCAAAATTCGATCCGCCGCCCGTGCAACCGATGATTACGTCAGGCTCATCATCAGCCAGGGCCATTTGCTCTATTGCTTCCAGCCCAATCACCGTCTGATGCAGCAGCACGTGATTCAACACGCTGCCCAGCGCGTACTTTGTGTTCGGATCCTTCGCGGCGATTTCCACGGCCTCTGAAATGGCAATCCCCAGCGATCCATTGGACTGCGGATGCTCGGCCAGAATCGCCCGGCCTGACTCCGTTTCCGTGCTTGGGCTGGCGGTCACCGAGGCTCCAAAGGCCTCCATCAATGCGCGGCGATACGGCTTTTGGTCGTAGCTCACCCGCACCATGAAGACCTTGCAGTCCAGACCGAAGAACGAGCAAGCCATGGCCAGGGCCGAACCCCATTGGCCGGCTCCTGTCTCCGTTGAAAGGTGCTTGGTGCCTTCCACCTTGTTGTAATAAACCTGCGCCACGGCGGTATTGAGCTTGTGCGAACCGGCCGGGCTCGCGCCCTCGTATTTGTAGTAAATCCGCGCCGGAGTATCCAGCGCCTTCTCCAGCCGGCGCGCCCTGTAGAGAGGCGAAGGACGCCACTGCGCGTACAGTTGCCGCACTTCGCCGGGAATCTCAATCTCCCGCTCCATGCTCACTTCCTGCATGATCAGTCCCATCGGAAACAGCGGTGCCAGGTCGTCCGGTCCGATGGGTTTCAGTGTTCCAGGGTGCAGCGGTGGCGCCATCGGCTTGGGCAGATCGGCGGCAATGTTGTACCAGGCATGAGGGATGCGGCTTTGCGGAAGGTTGTACTGGATGGTTTCCATAACAAATTCTATCAGCACTGTCGCGGGAGCTTCCCAGCCCGCGGCATGTGAAGTTTCGCTATGCGGTGTGAGCGATTACTTGGGAGCAATCCGCTCTGGGGGCTGCGCCCGCATCGCAATGAACTGCCCCGTCCACGGGCCGCCATTCAGCGTGATCCCGCCCACCACCTTGCCGTCCTCGGAGATGGCCAGCCGGTACTGGTCCGTGCCTTTTATCTCAGCCGGATCTTCCAATACGTAGCCGTTCAGCTCCAGCAACTCCTCGCCCTTCACGTTGCCCTTCACCAGCTCCGTGGCCGTCTTTCCCACCATGGCGGCGAGCTCCGCGGAGGGATTTTCGCCCGCCTTGCGCAGGGTCCACACAATCTTGCCCCAGACCGCCCCGTCGCCCACCACCGCGCAGGTCTTGCAGCTCTTGCCCGTCTCCAGCTTCATGGTGGCGCTGAAGACCATCCCCTCGGGGTTGGTCCAGATGCCGCGCCATTCTCCCGCCACGTTGACTGTTTGCGCGTTCGCCAGGCCACCCAACAAAACCAGGCCCGCCACAGCAATCCACTTTCTCATCGTTCTACCTCTCAGCCAATCGGCCGTGCCGCTTTGGCTGTCGCCATGAATTGTATACGCCGATAAACAAGACGTGCGGAAATCTCCTCCGCTCCTGTACACTGGACGCGCCATGAGTTGCCTTTTTTGCAAGATCATTGATGGGACCATACCCTCCAAAGCGGTCTACGAAGACGAGCTGTGCTATGCCTTTGCCGACATTCACCCGCAAGCGCCTGTGCATGTGCTGGTGGCGCCGCGCGAGCACATCGCCTCAGTAGACGATATCGATAAGAGTGACGGCCTGCTGCTCGGCCACCTGCTTTGGGCCGCCAGCGAGATCGCCCGCGAGAAGGGCCTCGCCAAGGGCTACCGCCTGGTGGTCAACGCCGGCGAGGACGGGGGCCAGACCGTCGACCATCTCCACGTCCACCTCCTCGGCGGGCGCTCGCTCACCTGGCCTCCGGGGTAAAGGCAGGGAATAGGGATTAGGGAAAAGGGAATAGGGGATAGAAAAGCGCGCTCAGCAGAGCCGCGGAACCTGCATCAATTCGTCATCCGCGTACAAAAGAGGGCGCTTCCACAATGGAAGCGCCCTCTTGTTCTGCAGGTTCAAAGGAATCTCTGGTTAAGTCGAGGTTTTGAAAGGGCACGGATTTATCCCCGTGCCACAAAGGCTGCAAAACTAACGCGGGCTTTAGCCCCTGAGGGATGTTTGTCTGACAGAATGGACTTAATCAGAGCTTCCCTAGCCGCCTAAATCGGCTGCTGCGCGTAATCTTCTTCCTCTTCCACGCCATAGCGGCGCAGCAGATTAGGCAGGGTTTGCGAAAATGCCGAGCGGGGCATCACCGCATCGCAACCGGCTTCGATTGCTTTGACCTTCAGCTCGCTCTGCAAATGATTCAGGAAACCGACAATCGATGTCGCCTTCTTGAGCTTGCTCTTGAGCTTGGGAATCAGCGTCATCGGCTTGGCGTTCAGATTATTCAGGTCGAAGACCACCAGCTTCGGTATTTCGCCTTCCGGCAATTCGGTCAGCCTGGCCGCTGCATCCTTGTCGCCGCTCTTCACAAACTCCACCTTCACGCCCAGCTTGCGGGCCGTCTCCATAATCTTGGCCTGGAAGAACAGGTCCTCAATGAAGCAGTAAATGCGCGTGGGCGCGTCCGCGCGGATTGCCGCCGCGGGCTGCGGCTCATAAGCCTCTTGGTAAGAGCCGCCGTTGTGGCCGTTGCTGCTTATCTGGATGGTCGAAGGCGGGCCGTCAGCCACATTGCCGTTCACCAGGCGATAGCTGTGGTCCATCGGGCCAACAAACTCCCTGGAACCCTTTTGCCTCACCTTGCGCTTGCCCTGCGGAGGGCCTGAGATGCTGTTACCGGGCTGCGCTGCGGTCGCCGGAGCCTTCTGCGCAAACTTCTTCTTTCGTCCCTGGCTCGGGTGCGCGCCCTGATGCCCGCCCTGGCGTCCGCCCTTGCTCGGAGTCTGCTGCACGGGTGCCGGCCTTTGCTTTTCGGCGCGTGGCTGTGGCGGCGGCTGAAGCTCTTGCTGTGGCTGCGCCTGGGGCTGTTGCGCCGGGGCCATGCCTGTCTGGCTGCTCTTGTTCTTGCGGCGGCGGCGGCGCCGCCGATGCCCCTGCTGTTGCCCCTGGCCAATCGCCGGGGCCGGCCCCAATTCAATTTGGGGCTGCGTTGTTTCTGTTGTCATGCGTAAGCTTCCTGTTGCACTGCTGATTGGTTCGTTGCCATTCGCTGCATCGCTTCCTGATTCAGGCCTATTCAATCTCGTTCAGCCTCTAATATCCGTGTACTAGATAACCCATCCTCGCCCTTGTCATTCTGAGCGAAGCCAAAGAATCTGCATTTCGTACCATCGCGGCCAGGATGAGAAACCTCAAACACCGCCGGGCACCAGGCTACCTTCACCCAATTCCAGGCAGCGAGAATTTCGCTCAGCAGCCATCATCGCGCGCGAATACCGCGCCAACCGCCCCCAGTCAAATCTAAGCCAATCCCCGAATGCAAATCTGGATCATCTTCAGGCGCTCAAGCACTATTACAGACTCCAGCCGGTCTCTGCAATCTTCAAAAACCTGTCGCTCCTGCTCGCGGCGCCGATTCAGCCTGCACCGCACGGATTGACCTGTGTATGACCTCTGTGAAAATGCTCTCCGGCAGCCACGCACACATGAGCCTCAATAAACAGCTCCATCCGGTTGTCAGGATCGTGACGATGCGGCCAGCGCCCTTCTCAGGTGATGCCTCTCCAATGAAAACTTTGCCGCTCACAGTCTCCCAATAAATGAACTGCCCGGCGAAGTTTCCTTGTTCACGGCGAGCTTGCTCTGACCCTTTCGGGTGGCTCGCATCAGCCGCTTGATAGGCAACTCTCATACTACAGTGAACTCTATCGGCTGGCAAGTGAACTTCGTGCATCCCGCGGTTCCAGTTTCTACTCGGGAACAGCCCCAAATTCGGAACCGAAAATCCCGCAAACGCAAGAAACGCCACTCAAAAGAGTGGCGTTTCACTGTCTTGCGCTTGTCACTGGCCTCCCAAAAAGTTTGTGGTCGGCAGTTTCTTCCGCCGTACCTCTTCTTGCCTTCCCGACCGGTCTGCCTTAATTAAGGACCGCTGCGTTGGCGGTTGCTCTTGCCGGGTGGCTTGTCTTCTTTGGGCTGGTCAGTGTTCTTCCAGCGCCGGTACATCACTGGCACCCAACATATAGCAATCGAGGGGCCAGTTACACGACTGTTTCATTTCAATGACTTGGGGCGAACATGAGTGAGTAACTATCCTCGATTTTGGAGGTTACACACCCGATTTATCCCAAAAACCATAAAAGTTAACCTCACCGCTGGCACTGAGGACAGTAATGCGTTCCCCGTCCAGCAAGCACCAGGCGCCTTATCGGCGTCTGGCAGCGAAGGCAGGGAAGCCCCGTGCGCTGATAAACGCAATGCTCCAGTTGGAAGAAGCCGCGCTCCCCATCGGCGTCAACATAATCGCTCACCGAGGACCCGCCCAGCCGTATCGCGTCTCTAAGAACCTCACCCAAAGCCAGCCGCAGTGTTTCGAGCTCCGGCCTCGTCAGCCGTCCTGCCAGCCGCAGTGGCCGAATGCCAGCGCGAAACAGGCTCTCGTCGGCGTAGATGTTGCCCACCCCTGAGAGCAGTTTCTGGTTCAAAAGCGCCGCCTTGATTGCCAGCCGACGCCCGTAAAAAAGTCGCGCAAACTCCGCCGCCGTCACACTCATAGGATCGGCTCCCGGAGCGAGGAAGCCCGAGTTTCGGCTCAGTTCGCGAAACTCCAGCCGCCCAAATCGTCGCGGATCCACAAAGCGCAATTCCCGGCCACTCGCCAGGCTCACCCGCGCATGAGTGTGCGACGCAACAGGAGCGTCGGGGGTGGTCACAAGCAATCTCCCCGTCATGCCCAGATGCACAATCCATTGCGCGCTCGGTTCGCCATCCGCCGCCGGGTGCCCCATCCTCGCCGCGTTTTTGTTTTTGCGGCTAAGGTAGGACTGCACAATCTCTTCCGCAGTCCCCAACTCGCACACAATGTGTTTTCCCGTGCGATGGACCTCGAGAATCATCCGCCCCTCCAGGCCTTTGGCCTGGCGCGCCGCCGGCGTTTTGAAAGGTTCGCGCTTCCCGCCGAACCAAACGTCCACAATGCGGTCGCCGCGTACGCGCAGGTTCACTCCGCGTGCGATCGTCTCGACCTCAGGCAGTTCGGGCATCGATCTATTGTATGTGGGTTTCGTCTTGACGCGAAGCGGATGTTCTCCCGCCCCTATTTGCGTTCGCCGGGTTCACGCACGCGGCTGGCCTCAAAGCTCACTATCTTCCAAATCCCCTGTGCATTGCGCACATAAACCCTCGTATAACGATAGGTCCCTGAAAAGTCTCCCGTGGCATTCGTGCCCTTCACATCGGCCTGCGAAGTCACCAGCGCCGTCGTCCCGTAAAAACGCACGCGACGATCTGAAAACTCAAGCGAGGCAATGTGCGTCGCGCCGCTGCGCATATTGGCCAGGGCCTGTTCCTTGGTCTGTAAGGTCCCATTGGGGGTGATGGCCATGTAGTCGTCAGCCAGTAGGGAGGTCAAGGCGGCAATGTCCGCCTTCAGAACCGCATTCCGCCAAGCCTCTTCCAGCTGGTCGATCTCGCGCCGGCTCTCGTGCCGTTCCCCTTTGGGCATTGTGCCTGGTTGAGCTGCCGCAAATGGCATCGGCGCGCACATGCCGAGCGCCAGAAGAAGCATCAGAATGTACGGCTTGCGATGGTGGAGGAGCTGAGAGGGATGGATCGTGGCTGCGTGCATATGCGTAACGGATGGTAGCTCCGCAAGGGGGCGCCGGTCAAACGATTTCAGGAAGCTGTGCACAAGCCCGCCTCCGGGCGCCCAACCCCGCGCCAATCTACCGTTGATTAGACTCCGCCTGAATCTCAAACGAGAGCAACAAGGTTCTCCACGCTCCGCTCTCGCATTTTTTGGTAAAGGCCGCCCACGGCATGGCGCTTGAAGTGCTCCGACTCCCGGTGCGCCGCCAGTGCGTCCTCGTCCCGGTATTGCTCATAAATGAAAACCGTGTCCGGGTCGCCCTCCACACGGTGCGGAATGTAGCTGACGCATCCCGCCTCCTGGCGCGAAGCCGCTGCGAGCGAACGCAGAGTTTCGGCAACGTCGTCGCGATCCTCGGGGGCAAACGTCAGCCGTACACCAAAACTGATCATTGTACCGGCCTCCTCGTGCGTCCTCATCTTACGTGTGCATGCTCTCCAACGCCGCCGCAAACTCCGGCAAAAGCGTGGTTTGGTCGCGGTCAGGGCCGGTCGATACCATTCCAATCTTGGCCCCGCTCTCCCGCTCCTGAAAGCGCAGGTACTCGCGCGCCGCCTGCGGCAATTTGTCAAACTCCGTAATCCCCTCGGTCGAGCATTGCCAGCCCTTCAGCGTGGTATATACGGGCTTTATCTGCTCCAGGCCCCTCACGTCCGCGGGAATCTCGTCCGTCACCCGGCCGCCAATCTCGTAGCCCACGCAAATGGGAATCTCCGCCAATTCGTCCAGCACGTCCAGCTTCGTCACCACCAGCCACTCAGCCCCGTTCACCTGGTTGGAGTAGCGCAGCAAAGGAATGTCCAGCCAGCCGCAGCGGCGTGGCCGCCCTGTCACCGCGCCATACTCGTTGCCCCGCGCCCGCAGGTGGTCGCCCGCGGCGTCGTGAATCTCCGTCGGAAACGGTCCCTCGCCCACGCGCGTCACATAGGCCTTGGTCACGCTGATCACTGTGCCGATGGCCGTCGGCCCCACGCCGGTTCCCGTCGCCGCTCCGCCCGCCGTTGCCGAAGACGAAGTTACAAACGGGTACGTTCCGTGGTCGATGTCCAGCATCGTCCCCTGCGCTCCCTCGAACATTACGCTGCCGCCGTCGGCCAGAATCCTGTTCAGCATGCGTCCCGTGTCGGCCACAAACGGTCTTACCTGCTCGGCTGCGGCCGCATACTCGTCGTACATCTTTGCCGGATCCAGCGGATCGGTCCCGAACAGCGCGTGTGCAATCGCATTCTTCTCGCCGCATGCCGCCTCAATGTGCGTCTTCAGGAGTTCCGGCCTCATTAGGTCCACGATGCGCAGCCCGCTGCGCGCCATCTTGTCCTCGTAGGCCGGCCCGATGCCCCGGCTGGTGGTGCCAATCTTCTTCCGTCCCGGCGCGCTCTCGGCGGCCAGTTCAATCATCCTGTGATACGGCAGAATCACCTGCGCCCGGTTCGACACAAAAAGACGCTCATCCACGGCCACGCCCAGCTTGCGCAGCTTGGCGACCTCGTTCAAAAATGCGATCGGGTCCAGCACCACGCCGTTGCCGATGATGCCCCGGCAGCCCGGCCGCAGCACTCCGCAGGGAATCAGTTGCAGCACGAACCGCTGGTCGCCGATGATCACCGTATGCCCGGCATTGTGTCCGCCGGCATAGCGCGCCACCGCGGTAAACCGCTCGCTCAGTACATCGACAATCTTTCCCTTGCCCTCGTCGCCCCATTGGGCGCCCAACACTACCGCTGTCTTTGCTCGCATTTCGTCCCGTTCCCTGAAGCTTGTCGTTTGAGTATGTCTGTTGTGAGAGACACTGAAGCACCTGCGGCCTCTTGGAAGGCGCGCACAAAACCCGGAATGCAAATTGAGGGCGCTATAGCATTTTCGGAATTGCAGCCGACTGAAAACTCAGACTCAAGTGGCTTTTTCCTTTCCAGGGTCCCCGGCGACGGGTCTTCGTCGCTGGGGTGGAAGCAAAAGACACTCATCAAAGCTCTAAAAAGGACTACGTGAATTCCGAAAATGCTCTACCCGACCAGCTTGCACCCGATTCGATGATAAACCCTGGGTGCATTACTCAGCGAAAAGAACTCCACCTGCGCACAAAAACCAGCCTTGAGCGCGGCCAAACAGCCCACCCCATTCAGCCTGGGAATTCCGCCGCTTCACGCAATCCTGGAATAGCGTTCGAGCGGCTCGGCGGCCTGCTCTCCCTCGGCTTCCAAAGTGTCCCGCACCGACTTGGTAAGGCGAGGTTTATCCATCTCGCTCCACACGCGTGCCATGATTTCGCTCTCGCGCGCAGTCCAGCGCATCCGGCGCGCGCTGCTCAAACGAGCCGAGAGCCACGCATCGACGGTTGCTGGTTGTTCTGTATTTGGTTTGAGGTTTTTGGCAGCTCTGGGATGCTTCATGGATTCTTGCAAAATATCGCTCGCGAACATGGCGTGCATGGCCCTCTGAGTGTCTTCAAGGGCTCTGCGACAGCAACAATCGCTGTCGTCCGTCCTTTTCCACCCAAACCAATCCTACCCGCGCGCCAGGCCATTGTCTGTACAAATTTAACCACTTCCCTTCGGATGTTCAAAGTTTGCTGCTGTTTACCTGCCTCCATGCCTTCTTTTGGTCAACTATGTTGCCCTGAACCAAAAAAGACAGGCTCGAGATATTCATCTCGCGCCTGTCTTTTCAAGTAGCTGCGACTCGTCAAGGAGCGCATAAGTTTTCCAGGGGCGCTTCAACCGCTCGTGGACTCGCATCTGAACCCGTTACTGGTTAAGATGGGGGTAGCCGTGGTGATGATGATGATGGTGATGATGGTCGGGGTGCAAAACCACCACTACCTGCGCCTGCGACGCGATAGGTACCGCGAGACAGAAGACGAGGACGATTCCCAGCAAGATCTTTTTCATGATATTTAGATGCGCATCCTTCCCTAAAACTAACTCTCAAGTTAGCTTGTTTCTTCTTAATGCTGCTTTTCAGGGTTCAGCACTAACTCACTTATATTCCTTACCATGAGCTATGTATGGTCCGTTCTATACATGCTGATTTAGCGAGTTAGTTAACGTCGCGAATCCGCAAATTCAATCTCGTTCGCCAGCCGCCATCACAGCGTCCGCAATCCGCGCCGCCTCCACACCCTGCCTCACTGCGTGAACCCGCACCACGGACGCGCCATGCAGGACTGCCGCAACCAGCGCAGCCACAGTGGCCGTTTCCCGAGCTTCAACCGGCGCGTCTTGGCCGCCATGCAGCGGCGCCAGCGTCCGCCCCAGAAAACTTTTCCGGCTCACCCCTGCCAACAGCGGCCTTCCTAGCGCGAGCAACTCCGCCTGCCGCGCCAACAGCGCGTAATTCTCTTCGAAGCGCTTTCCGAATCCATAGCCGGGGTCAAGCACGATTGCCTCCGGCGCGATCCCCGCCGTTGCCGCTTTATTCAAGCTTGTCTCGAGCCCCGCCCGCACTGTCGTCAGCAGTTCATCCGCTTTCAATCGCGACTGCGCGCCCCACTCCTCAGGCCGTCCCCGCGTGTGCATCAGCACCACCCCGCAGCACGCCTCCGCGCAAACTTCAGCCATCTCCGCATCCCACTGAAAGCCGCTCACGTCATTCACAATCTCCGCGCCCGCCTTCAAAGCCACCCGCGCCGTCGCCGCTTTGTACGTGTCCACCGAAACCACTGCGTTGGGCCGCTCTTTGAGAATTCCTTCCAGCACCGGCAATAGCCGCGCCTGCTCTTCCTCCGCACTTACTGCCGGCGATGAATCACCCGCCCGCGATCCCGGCCTTGTGCTCTCCGCGCCCAGGTCAAGCAGGTCTGCCCCTTCGTCCAGCAATTGCATTGAGCGGGCCAATGCGGATCGCGGGTCCAGGTAAAGCCCACCGTCGCTGAACGAATCCGCCGTCGCATTCACCACGCCCATCACGAGCGTCCGCCGACCCAACTCCAGAGTCCGAGTGCGCAATTTCCATGCCTTAGTATTGCGGTTGAAATCGGTCATTTTTCCTCGCCGGTCCTCGATTAGCAGCTTAAAGCGATCAACATCAAATCTTCGCGATTCGGGATACAACATCTACTTTTCGATGGTACGCCGCCAGCTCTTTCCCGCCTGCTAAACTCCCTCCAGTATCCTCTCCCGGCGAGGCGCCCCATCCTCGTCGCTGGCCTGGGCTACTGCGGATAGATCCTGACCCGTGGAGTGGTGCTTTGCGGAAAGGACGGAAATGAAATAGATTGAATCAGTCCATCATGCAAAGCCAAGAAGACAACCTAAACCAGCCCCAGCCGCCGTCCCGCGACCTGTTGCCGCTGCCCGCTCTGGCCGCCATCAGCTTATACCTGCTTGCGCTCGCCGTGGTCATCACCCTCGGCGTGGTCTCCGGCCGCCACTATCCGCCGCTCTTCCTCCTTTTAGTTGCCGGATTCATCGCCGCCGCCGCCGGCCTGCTGCTGCTCCTGCGCTGGGCCTGGGCGCTGGCCCTCGGCGCGGTCTTCCTTCTGGCCGTCTACAACCTGTGGTTTTTCGCGAGCCAGCATCAGCCGCCCGCCCTCGTACAAGGCCTGCTCAACCTGGTTTTCTTCCTCTATCTCATCCGCCCTGAAGTGCGTGAGAAGCTGCGGTAGAAAGCTACCAGACCGCTTTGCGGATATTTATCTTGCGGATGCGGTTACCGGCAGCGTGGCACCCTGGTTGACGGATTTCATGAAGTCCGACTCCGCCAGCCTCGACGGATGCACCTCGCCGCCCAATCCAAAGAATCGGCAAAAACTCATGATGAGCGGCCGCCAGCGCACTGGATCGATGTGGGGGCGATCTTCGTTGCCGTCCAAAATCGCTTCATCTACGTGCAGCTTGGTGATGTGCACCTCGAAGACGTTGGCCCTTACGTTTTTGCCAAAGGGGCGAACGTCATGAACGATGCCCTCCATTTGAACGGGACACTCCAGCACACGCGGAGCGCGCACCGATTCCGACTTCACCGCGGTAAGTCCTGAAACGCCGAACTTGTCCGGTTCGAACTGATAGCCCCAGCCCAGCTTTTTTTCGGGCACCGGATTTTTGCCCGTGGTCAGCGCTAGGCGGTCTACCTGTGAAACCTGCTCGTGCGAGGGCAGGTTGATGACGCATTCGCGTGTGCGGATAAGGTTGTCGGAGGTCTGGCTCATCTGGCCAAGGCCAAGCATGCAACTCCAGCCCAGCCACCACGCAGACGACATCGGCGCAAGATTCGGCGAGCCATCCGGGTTCAAGGTGCTGATGAGGGCTACTGGCGTTCCGAAGTAGAGAATGGTTGGTTCAATCGTCTTGTGCATAAGTAAACGATAGGAGAGATAGGATCTCAGAAGCATCCCGGAACTTGCGCGCAATTCCGATTTTGCAGACTGCACATCGGGGGTCCAATCCTGGGCGATCAACCCGCACTGCCACCCTGCCCGCTACAATAAAAACGTGATGGAACTGGTCCAGATTGCGCCCGCCCTGAAAGTCCCCGCGCCCAAGCCCGAATGGCTCAAGGCCCGCGCACCCGTCGGCGAAAACTACCACTCCCTCAAGCAGCTGGCCCGCTCGCTGGCGCTCAACACCGTCTGCGAGAGCGCCCACTGCCCCAACATCGGCGAGTGCTGGCACCATAAAACCGCAACCTTCATGATGCTCGGCAATCTCTGCACGCGCCGCTGCGGCTTCTGCGCTGTGCCCAAGGGCCGGCCCGAGCCTATCGATTTTGACGAGCCGCGCCGGGTCGCGGAGGCGGTGGCTAAATTGGGGCTGCTTCACGCAGTGGTCACCAGCGTCAACCGCGACGACGATCTCATCGGCGGCGCGCGTGCCTTTGCCCTGGTCATTGAAGAGATTCGCCGACAGGCTCCCGGGTGCCGCGTCGAGGTGCTCATTCCCGATTTTCAGGGCAATCAGGAAGCGATACGCGCCGTGGTCGAAGCTCGCCCTGAAGTGCTCAATCACAATACCGAATCCGTCCCGCGTCTCTATCGCGTGGTCCGCTCCGGCGCGCGCTATGAACGCACACTTGAGCTATTGCGCTACTCCAAGGAACTAAACCCTACGGGAGTCACTAAATCCGGCGTGATGGTCGGCCTAGGCGAAGAGACTGTCGAGCTGCTCCAGGTCTTCCGCGATCTCGCTGCCGTTCACTGCGACATTCTCACCATCGGACAATACCTGCGCCCCTCGCGCGACCACCTGCCCATGGCCCGTCTCTACACGCCGCGGGAATTTGCCGAATTGAAAACAGAAGCCCTCAAAATGGGCTTCCGCCACGTCGAATCGGGACCCCTGGTCCGCTCCAGCTACCACGCCCATGAGCAGGCCGCATCAACCGGGCTGTCTGTCGCCGCCCCGATTCGCTAATATATTGTTTGGAATGTAAGCGAGGATAAACAATATGGCAGTCTCAATCATGGCCGGTATTCCGGCGCTCAAGGATATCAACGCCGACCTCAGGCGTCGCATGGACGGCGCAGTAGCCACCTTCCAGGCCAGCCTGGCCGCCACGCGCACAGGCCGCGCCAGTGTACACATGCTCGACCAGGTCAAGGTGGACTACTACGGCACCCCAACCCCCATCAATCAAGTGGCGCAGGTCTCCTCGCCCGAGGCGCAGATGATCCTCATTGCGCCCTGGGACCCAACCATCATCAAGGAAATCGAAAAGGCAGTGCGCG
>Ga0187847_10002639_pt1 | contig 14333 bp, 15 predicted proteins | sample June2016WEW_4_10_FD_132458 | JGI IMG/M metagenome (GOLD analysis project Ga0187847, IMG submission 132458) | Peatland microbial communities from SPRUCE experiment site at the Marcell Experimental Forest, Minnesota, USA - June2016WEW_4_10 | ecosystem: Environmental > Terrestrial > Soil >...
CGAGCACGGCGATCATGCGACCGCCGAGAACGCGATGCGCCGTGGCCGCAAGGAATGCGGAGTCCACGCCGCCGGAGTAGGCAACCATCAGGTTTCCCAACTGCTCGAGGCGCGCCTCCAGCACAAGCAGCTTTTGCGCGGCGGCCGAGCCGACTGGCGCGGGTTGAGTCTCCGGCAGATTGGTGTGCGCGGGCGCAGCCATGGGGCAGATTATAACCTTTGCGGCCCCACAGTTTTACAGTCCTACAGTTTCAGTTGGCTGTGAAACTGTGAAGTGGAAGTGGTTTATTTTGAATTATTTAAGTGGTACTCCACAGTTTTACAGTTCTACAGTTTCCGTGTTTCCGTGAAGGAGGCTCTTTCAAGTTGTTGATTTTAGTATAGTTGGATAGGGCTCCACAGTTTCACGGGAAAAATTCAGAAAAATCGCGCCTTGGCGGGTGAATTTCCTTGTATTCCACACATTCCGCTGAGGTTGAGGCGGAATGTGGCTCCCGCGGCGGCTTCGGCGGGGCTGGTCTTGGTCGCGTTGCGCATCGGTTCCTCTCAGGGATCAGGGATCAGAGATCAGGGGTCAGGGGTCAGTTGAGTTCCGTTCTGCTGACTACCTCAATTGTCCTCCAACGGAGCGAAATTATATGCAAAACGCCTGCGGCGGGGCAAATAAAATCCTGCGGTTCTTGTAATGCGGGCATCGTGGTTTCCCAGCCTTCCCGCACAAAGCGCGGGAAGGCTGGGGCGCCCAGCACCAATCAGGAGCGGCTAAGGCGCCGATACCGTGAAGCTGCGGGAGACCGACGGTGCCGCGGTGTAGACGACCTTGCCGGCCGGCACTTCGATTTTCGGAATCCGCTGCATTAGATGCTACGCCGCGACGACCCAAATTTTCTGTGAATCTATTCCGATTGTCACAAATAAATGTGCCGGCTTCGCTACGTATTGATTCGATTGGGGCGGTGAGGCCGGTGCGGCGCTGAAACGACGGATCGCGAGGGGTGCGCCTCGATGGCTTTTACGCAGCTGGGCTTGCGCGAAGCGGCGAAGGAGATCGAAAAGGCGGGCTTAAACTAGAGGCGGACTGTCTACTCCGAGAGTGGAAGGAATTCCCGAAGCCGACAGTCCGCTGGACCCTGGACCGGGTCTAGGTGATACCCTTAGTTTAGGCTTGTTTGAGGGGAACGCAAGTACCATTTTGAGCAATAATTCCCGAATCGTGACCGCAATCACAGTACCCTGACCGATCAGTCCCGTTTGCGTTGACTTGAGAGTCCGCCCCTGATACAAAAAGGTGTTCCGCCCTTGAAAGAAGGCCATAGAGAACGCCTGACAAATCTGGGCAGAAACCGAACAAACTGAGCAGAGACTGAACCCGTACCATCATGCAAGAAATTTTTCAACAACTCGGGACGCTTTTTCTGGGCGCCGTGCCTACGATACTGCTCTTCATCGTGCTGGTTCTGGCCTACCAGTTCCTGGTGCAGGGGCCGCTGACTCAGACTCTGAAAGCCCGGCGCGCCCTGACGGAGGGCGCCGTCGAGGATGCGCACAAGGCGATTGAGCAGGCCGAGGCCAAAGCGGCCGAGTACGCCGACAAGCTGCGCCAGGCGCGCTCCGAGGTCTTCAGGATGCGCGAGAGCCGCGTGAAGCAATGGAACTCTGAGCGCGATGCCGCTCTGGACGTGGCCCGCAAGGCCGCGGGGCTTAAGGTGAGCCAGGCCAAGGCGGAACTGGAAGCCGAGGCCGACCGCGCCAGGACTGCGATCCAGGCCTCCGCCGGAGAGCTGGCCAAGCTGGCGGCGCTGGCCGTACTGCCCGCGGCTGCCGGGGGTTCCCGTTGAAAGGATTGAAGTTACCTTCGCGTTTTTCCTTAGTTGCTTTGCGGCTTGTGTTGCTGGCGGCTTTGGTTGCCGCCGCGTGGGCCGCGCCGTCACGGCTGCTGGCCCAGGAAGCCGCCGCTCCCGCCGCGCAGGTTCAAGCATCGCAAGCGAAGCCCGAGGCGACCGACGAGGAGCAGAACAATGCCTTCCGGCTCGAAGGCCCGGTGGTGAAGTGGACGGCAAAGACCTTCCACCTGTCGTCTGAAACGGCGGCCACAACCTTTGAGCTCATCAACTTCGCCATTATCGTTTTCGGCATCGGCATTCCACTTTATCGCTGGCTGCCCAAGTTTTTGCGGGGCCGGGGCGAGAAGGTGCGCGAAGACATCGAGTCCGCCCGCAAGGCGACCGAGGACGCCAATGCCCGGCTGAGCGCCATCGAAGCCAAATTCGCCGGTCTCGATGGGGAGATTGCGCGGATTAGCGCCCTGGTGGAGGCGGAGAGCCGTCAGGACGAGGCGCGCATCAAGGCCTCCCTGGCCGAGGAGAGCGCCCGCATCGTCGCCGCCGCCGAGCAGGAACTCACGGTGGCAGCCGCACAGGCGCGCCGTTCGCTGCGCCACTTTGCCGCCGATCTGGCGATCGACCAGGCAGCTCAGCAATTGGTTCTCACGCCGAAGGCCGATCAGGCGCTCATTGACGAGTTTCTGCGCGACGTGGCTCTGACCGGCGCGGACGGAAGCGCAACGCAAAAGGGAGGGCGGAACTAGATGGCGGCCTTCGCAGCACGTTATGCCCGCGCCTTTGCCGATGTGGCGGCCCAGGAGAACCTCGACACAGCCGCGCTCGACCGGCAGATGGAAGACTTTTTGGCTACCTGGGATGGGAGCGCCGAGTTGCGCGCGCTGTTTGGCAATCCGGCTGTTGCCGCCCAGCAGAAGGTTGCGGTGCTGGACAAGATGAATCTGAAGTTGCAGCTCCAGAAGGAGCTGCGCAACCTGCTGGCCGTGCTCATCAATAACGATCGCATCGGCGAGGTGCGCGACGTGGCGCGGGCCTGGCGCGCGGAGATGCAACAGCGGCAAGGGATTCGCCCGGTAGAGATTGTGACCGCCCGCAAGCTCGACAAGCAGGAGAGCGACAAGCTGGTGGCCGGGATTGGCAAACTGGCCGGGGCGCGCATCGAGGCCAGCTTTACCGAGGACGCGTCGATCCTCGGCGGAACGGTAGTGCGCATCGGCTCCACGGTCTACGACGGGTCGGTGCGGGGACGGCTGGAGCGGCTGAAAGAGGCTCTGGTCGCCGGCTAAAGCCGGCAGTTGTCAGAAGTCAGTTTTCAGTTGTCAGTAGCTGGATGGCGACTGGCAGGAAGCAATAGTAGTGGCAAGGGGTCAGTGAGCAGAGCGCAGAAGTCAATATCGGGCGAAAGCCGACTGACAACTGAGAACTGACAACTGACAACTCAAAGGAACCAAATGGCTCAGATCAAGGCAGACGAGATTACGCAACTTCTTCGCGAGCAGATCGCGAACTACGACGCGAAGGTCCAGGTGGACGAGGTCGGGACCATCACATCGCTGGGCGACGGCATTGCGCGGCTTCATGGACTCGACAAGGTGATGGCCGGCGAGCTGCTCAGCTTTCCGCACGGCATTGCCGGGCTGGCGCTGAGCCTCGAAGAGGATTCAGTGGGCGCGGTGATTCTGGGCGACTACACCGAATTGAGCGAAGGCAACGAGGTCAAGCGCACCGGGACAATTCTGAGCGTGCCCGTGGGCGAAGGCATGATTGGCCGCGTGGTCAACGCGCTCGGCCAACCCATCGACGACAAGGGCCCCATCGCTTCTACGGCGTCGCTGCCCATCGAACGGCTGGCCCCCGGCATCATCGACCGCCAGCCGGTGCGCGAGCCGATGGCTACCGGCCTCAAGGCCATCGACGCGATGATTCCCATCGGGCGCGGCCAGCGCGAACTGATTATCGGCGACCGCCAGACCGGCAAGACCGCCGTGCTGCTGGACACGATCATCAACAACGCCAAGAACGACCTGATCTGCATCTACTGCGCCATCGGGCAGAAGCGGTCGTCCATCGCACAGGTTGTGCAGACGCTCACCGAAGCCGGAGCCATGGGCCACACGGTCATCGTGGCCGCATCGGCCTCGGAGCCTGCGCCGATGCTCTACATCGCGCCTTACGCGGCTACAGCCATCGGCGAGTTTTTCCGCGATTCGGGACGCCACGCGCTGGTGATGTACGACGATCTTTCCAAGCACGCCATGGCCTACCGCGAGATTTCGCTACTGCTGCGCCGTCCGCCGGGCCGCGAAGCCTATCCGGGCGATGTCTTCTATCTCCACTCGCGGCTGCTGGAGCGCTCCTCGAAGATGAGCAAGGAAAAGGGTGGCGGCTCGCTGACCGCGCTGCCGGTGATCGAGACCCAGGCGGGCGACGTTTCGGCTTATATCCCGACCAACGTCATCTCGATTACCGACGGGCAGATCTTCCTTGAAACCGATTTGTTCAACTCCGGCGTCCGCCCAGCCGTCAACGTGGGCTTGTCGGTTTCGCGCGTTGGCTTCTCGGCGGCGATCAAAGCTGTTAAGCAAGTGGGCGCGACGCTGAAGCTCGATCTGGCGCAGTACCGCGAACTCGCGGCATTTGCGCAGTTCGGCTCCGACCTCGACCCGCTGACGCAGAAGCAGTTGAACCGCGGCCAGCGCCTGACGGAACTGCTCAAGCAGCCGCAGTTCCAGCCGCTCACATGGCAGCAGCAGACAGTGATTCTCTTTGCCGGCACGCAGGGCTATCTGGACGATCTGCAAGTGAGCGATATTCGCGCCTTTGAAGACGGCCTCTACAAGTACCTCGACTCCGCGCAGACGGAGTTGATCGAAGATCTGACCAAGGAAAAGAAGCTGGACAACCTGCGCGACAGGCTGCACGCGGCGCTGAAAGAGTATGCGGCGAATTTCAAGGCGGACAGCGCAGCCGTAAAGGCGTAGCTTTTAGCCTTTAGCTTTTAGCTAGAAGCCCGATGCTGAAGAATGGAAATTGGATTTTGAAGCTGAACGAGAAAAGCTAAGAGCTAATAGCTAACAGCTAAGAGCTCGGTGACGGAAAGTATCATGGCAAATGTCTTAGATTTACGGCGGCGCATACGCAGCGTGAAGAACACGCGGCAGATCACCAAGGCCATGAAGATGGTCTCGGCGGCCAAGCTGCGGCGCGCGCAGGAGCGGGCGCTTTCGGCCCGGCCCTACGCCCGCATGATCACCAGCGTGCTGGAATCGCTGACCCGCCGCATCGACATCTTCGACGAGGAGACGGGGAACCTGCGTCATCCGCTGTTTATCACACGCGAAGAGAAGCGTGTGCTGCTGATTATCGTCAGCGGCGACAAGGGCTTTGCCGGCGCATTCAACGCCAACATCCTCAAGACGGCCTTTCAGTTCATTGGCGGCAATCCGGATAAGGAGATCGACCTTGAGGCCGTGGGCCGCAAGGCGCGCGACCTGATGCGGCGGCGCTATCCGGTGGCCGTCTACAGCGAGCGCACGGAGCCGGATCAGAGTGGCGAGGGCGGCCATGTCGTCAAGACCCGCGAGCGCAAGGCGCCGGTCGAGGTTGTGGGCGACCATCCGGGGATGCTGCTGAAGCTGGAACAAAGCCGCGTCTTCGAGCTGGCGCAGAGCATCATTGCGCGCTACATTCACGAGGAGATCGACGCCGCCTACATCGTCTACAACGAGTTCAAGTCGGTGATCGCGCAGAGGCTGGTGGTCGAGCGCCTGCTGCCTATTATGAAGATCGGCATTCCGCAGATCACCGGGGCCGTCGAGCCGACCGAAGCCGAGCGCGAGCGCGCCGCCGCGGCCGCTCTCAGCGCGGGCATCGAGATCGAGGCGGTCGATACGGCCGAGGCCGACGACGAGGCAAAGAAGTTCGGCACGGCGCAGGTGGACTACATCTACGATCAGCCGTCAGAGGAGTTGTTTGCCGGGCTGATTCCGCAATACGTCACTTCGATGCTCTATCACGCGATGACGGAGTCGGTCGCCGCCGAACACGCGGCCCGCATGACGGCGATGGACTCGGCAACCAACAACGCCTCGGAGATGATCGACGACCTGACGCTGCATATGAATCGCGTGCGCCAGGCGGCGATCACCAAGGAGATCATCGAGATTGTTTCAGGCGCCGCGGCGCAGTGAAAGGCAGCTACTAGCTGCTAGCTTCTAGCCTCTAGCTCTTTGGCCGGGCCACACCTGGAGAAGAGAACATAGTTGAGGTCGAGAAGGAAAAAGCTAGGAGCTAGGAGCTAGGAGCTTTCAAAAAATGGCAGAGAACATCGGCAAGGTAATCAAGATCTCCGGTCCGGCGGTGGACGTCCAATTCGATGAAGCGACGATGCCGCCCATCTATCAGGCGCTGCGCGTGGTGAGCGATGGCTTCACCGTGCCCGCGCCCATTTCGGTCATCCTCGAGGTCCAGCAGCACCTGGGCGAGGGGCGCGTCAGAACCGTGGCCATGGAAGCCACCGACGGCATGGTGCGCGGCATGAAGGCCATCGACCTCGGCTGCCCCATCTCCATGCCTGTGGGCAAGGAGACGCTGGGCCGCGTACTCAACGTGATCGGCGACCCGGTAGACAATCTCGGGCCTATCGGCGAGAAGACGCGCATGCCGATTCACCGGCCCGCGCCGCTGTTTGACGAGCAGTCCACCCACGAGGAGATGTTCGAGACCGGAATCAAGGTGATCGACCTCGTGCAGCCGTTTTTGAAGGGCGGCAAGATCGGCCTCTTCGGCGGCGCGGGCGTGGGCAAGACGGTCGTCATCATGGAACTGATCAACAACGTGGCCAAGAACCACGGCGGCTACTCGGTCTTCGGCGGCGTCGGCGAACGCACGCGCGAGGGCAACGACCTGTGGCTGGAGATGACCGAGTCCGGCGTCATCAAGCCGGGCGACTTTGCCAACTCGAAGTGCGCGCTGGTTTACGGGCAGATGACCGAGCCGCCCGGAGCGCGCCTGCGCGTGGCGTTGAGCGCGCTGACCGTTGCCGAGTACTTCCGCGACGTGGAAGGCTCCGACACGCTGCTCTTCATCGACAACATCTTCCGCTTCACGCAGGCCGGGTCTGAGGTTTCGACGCTGCTGGGCCGCATGCCTTCGGCCGTGGGCTACCAGCCGAATCTGGCCACGGAGATGGGCGAATTGCAGGAGCGCATTACATCGACCAGCAAGGGATCTGTCACTTCGGTGCAGGCGGTTTATGTACCGGCGGACGATTTGACCGATCCGGCGCCGGCTACGACCTTTGCTCACCTGGACGCGACCACCGTGCTGAGCCGGCCGCTGTCGGAGCTTGGCATTTATCCCGCCGTCGATCCGCTGGCATCGACCTCGCGCATCTTGAGCGCGCGCATTGTCGGCCAGGAGCACTACGACGTGGCCCAGGGCGTCAAGCGCATTTTGCAACGCTACAAGGACTTGCAGGACATCATCGCCATTCTGGGCATCGACGAACTGTCGGAAGAAGACAAGCTGACGGTCGCGCGCGCGAGAAAGGTGCAGAAGTTTTTGTCGCAGCCCTTCCACGTGGCCGAGCAGTTCACCGGCATCCCCGGCGCGTATGTGAAGATTGCCGATACAGTGCGCAGCTTCAAGGAGATCATCGAGGGCAAGTACGACGACATCCCCGAGCAGGCCTTCTACATGAAGGGCGCCATCGAGGAAGTGCTGGAGACGGCTGAGAAGCTGAAGGCGACAGTGTAGGGACTAAGGGACTGAGGGACTAGGGACTAGCAAGAGCGCTGGCGGCTGTATGGCTGCCATGAAACCGGATTAATGAGCGGGATTGATCTTCACCGCATTTGCTACAGGCGGGTTTTCCTAGTCCCTAGTCCCTTAGTCCCTAGTCCCTAAAATCCTGAAAGGATTTTCATGGCAGACGAGACAAACCAACTCCGCGTGCGGGTGGTCACGCCCGAGCGCATCCTCTTCGATCATGCGGCGGATGCGGTCGAGCTGCCCTCGAAGTCGGGCTACATGGAGGTGCTCTACGGCCACGCGCCGCTGGTCGCCGAATTGGGAGCGGGCGATGTGACCGTGCATGGCGGTCTCGAAGGCCCCGCGAGCGTCACCCGCTACAACGTCAGTTGGGGATTTGCCGAGGTGCTGGGCGACCGCGTGACCATTCTGGCCTCCGACGCTCTCAAGCCGGAGGAGATCGACGTGCCTCGCGCCAAGGAGCAACTGGAGCGCGGGCATAAGGAATGGAACGAGGCCGGAGACAGCGAAGCTGCCTACACAGAAGCCCTGCGCGTGATCGGCGAAGCCGAAGCGAAGATCGCCTCGGCGGCGGAGAAGCACTGAGGACCACGAATGTTCATTGTCACCATTCACTGATGCAACCAGAACGGCCCTGCCAACGCAAGCAGGGCCGTGCTGGTTTTATGGCACTAACTTTGCCTCAAGGACTCTGATAATCGATGGAAATTCGCACTCGGCTCGATTGCAATCGGGCTCTTCAGCTCCTTGCTTCCCGACCTGGAACACCGTCCTCGAGTTCGCCGCGCCCTTCCAGTTGCTTGTAGTAGACAAGCGAATAGACCACGGGCGCGAGGGCTCCAATCAGCAAAGCCAGGATCGCCCAGAGAACCAGGCCGGCAGCTGAGAGCGCCAACCCAACCAGGCCGCCGGCCACGAATGTCTTGGCCGCAAAGCGGTGGGTTCCATTCCAGACGCGCTCGCTGGCCAGTGTCCACGGCGTTCTGACTCCGAGATAGAAGTTGCGCCGCACCTTTCCCATCACGTTGCCGACAAGGACAAAAAAGAGGAAGCCTCCGCAAGAGATTGCCCGGCTCATGTCGATCGCGCGCCCGCAGTCCCCCCAAAGCATCACGGCATAGATATACGCCATCATGCCGAAGAGGAGCAGCATCACCAGATGATAGGTTTGCCGGAAGCTGTCGATCTCGAAGCGCTTGGGCGAGAGCCAGGGAAGCGCCCAGGTCATCAGCATCACCGCGGCCATGAACCCGGGGCCGAAGAGAAACAGCGCTCCCTTGGGGCTGTAGCCGTTGGGATGCGAGTCAATGCCCCAGTGAGTTGGAACTCTCTCTGGCAAGTGTGGATACAGGAGCACTGTGGCCGCCAGCGCCGCTGCAATCAGCAGGATTTCAAAGACAAACACTTTGCGCGTCATTGTTCTTCCGTTCCTTTCCTGTTGTTTTCGCCGATCAGATCCATCGCCCAGGACATCAGATCCTGAACCACGGTCGTATTCAGCCCGTACCAGATCTGCTGGCCCTCGCGGCGGCTGGTGATCAGGTCGGCCTCTTTCAGCACGGCGAAATGATGCGACATGGACGGCTTGGTCATGTCGAAGCGTTCGGCCAGATCACCGGCCGTCCTCTCGCCTTTGCGGAGGAGGGCCAAAATCTCCCGGCGTGTGGGATCAGCCAGCGCTTTGAAGGTTTCGTTATTACTCATAGGTTGCTTAGCCATCCTTCTAATTAGATGGTTATCTAAATATAATCCGAGGGGAATTTGCTGTCAAGGGCGGAGTTGAAAATATTTTTGGGGGTAATATCCGGGCAATCCGCACGCATCTGTTCCGCCTCAGCCAGAGGCAGGGCTCCATTCCCTGCCCGCTGCCGGCCTGTCCATATGCAATCTTCCCCGCCAGCGGATACAATTCTCCCAGAAGCAAAATGGCCAAGAAGAAAGAACAAAGTTTCGAGGTTGCCTGCCCGGATTGCGGGGCGATGCTCAAGATCGACGCCGCGACGGGCCTCGTGGTGAGCCATGCCCCCGCGCCGCGCAAGCGGATGTTTGAGGATCTGGAGACGGCGGCCCAGGCCATGCGCGAACAGGATGTGCGCAAGGAATCGCTCTTCCGCCAGTCGGTCGAGGCGGAGAAGAACAAGGAAGACCTGTTTGAGAAGAAGTTTGCCGAAGCCCTGCGCAAGGCCAAGGACGCCCCCGAGGGCAAGCCGTTCCGCGAGTTCGATCTGGACTGAAGGCTGAGCCGCCGGCAGTAACCTTGGTGCGGCTGTTTCTTCGCTGTTGCGCACGGCTCGCGTTTATGAGCGATACTGGATGCACGATTTCCCGACCGCGAAGAAGGCGGTTCGGGACCGAAGGAGAGAAGATGGTGGTTGTCCCCCTTACCATGCCAGCGAACGATTCTCCATTTACGCCGGACGCCGTTGAGTCCGAAACCATGAACTGGGTTGGATTTGCGGCCGGTGGAACCTTGGTGGCAGCCGGTTTGCTGCTGCTCGCCGGCGAGCGCCGCGCCGGCCTTGTCGCCGCTGCCTCAGGCACCGCCCTGGCCATGCTCGACCAGCCGCGGACGCTGCACTCCTGGTGGAATGCACTGCCCGGCTATATCGACCAGGTGGAGCGGGTGCTCGGCCAGGTGCAGGATGCGGTCACCGAGGTTGCCGCCAAGCGCGAAGACCTCCGCCGGATTCTGGCCCGGTAAGCCCGCACAGGGCGGGCTTCGGATGCCGGCTTCGCCGAGCGTCTCTCAGTTCTTCCGTTCGACCAGGTAGCGCGCCACGGCCTTCAATCCATCGGCGCGGCTGCCGTATGGTTCCAGCGCGGCAAAGGCCTCCTCGATCAGGCGGGCGGCGTCGCGCTGGCTCTGTTCGAGGCCGTAGACGGCCGGCCATGTGGCCTTTTCAGTAGCTTGATCCTTGCCGGCGGTCTTGCCCAGGTGGGCTGAATCCACGGTCATGTCGAGAACATCGTCCACAATCTGAAAGGCCAGCCCGGCCTTGCTGCCAAAGAGGGTCAGGCGGGCGATATCCTCCAGCACGGCTCCCGCGTAGACGCCGCCGGCTGCCACGCTAACCCGAATCAGCGCGCCGGTTTTGGCGCGGTGAATGGCCTGGACCAGTTCCGGCGTGGGCTTCAGGCGTTCGCTTTCGAGATCCAGCACCTGTCCGCCGATCATGCCCTCGACTGTGCCGACGGCGTTGGCGATCAGGCCCACAATCCGCACGGTCGCCGCTGGAGGCGAATCCAGCCCGGCCAGCACCTCGAAGGCGCAGGTCTGAAGCGCGTCCCCTGCCAGAATTGCGATTGCTTCGCCGAAGACGACGTGGCAGGTCGGCTTGCCGCGGCGCAGATCGTCGTTGTCCAGAGCCGGCAGGTCGTCGTGGATCAGCGAATAGGTGTGCAGCATCTCGAGAGCCGCGCCCAGTCGGGCAATCCCCGCTGGCACAGCCCCGGCAATGGTGGCCGCGGCCTGATAGGCCAGCACCGGACGCAGCCGCTTGCCCCCGGCAAAGACGGAGTGGCGCATGGCCCCATGAATCGACGCCGGCACGGTCTCGGCGCTGGGAAGCAGCTCTTCCAGCGCCTCATCGGTCAGCGCCGCGCCTTCGCGCAAAAGCGATTTCACATCGACGGTCATCGCTCTCATGATAACCGAGGCCGGTTGAGCTTTCGCTCCCGCAACCAAAGCCCTGTGAGCGCGAGCACACCCAGCCCGCTCAGCCAGCGTCCGGCAACAACGTCGGGTGTGGTGGTCCAGTCGGCGTCGAGGTCAACGCGGCCCTGCTGCACGACCACGGCCGTCAGGCCATCGTCGCGCTGCGGCAGGCCAGACGCGGGCAGGCCGTTCACCGCGATCCGCCAGGCCGGATAGCTGCGCAGCCGCAGAATCAGGAAGCCCGCGTGGCCGACGGTCGCGCGCAGGCGCTTGCGCTCCGGCTCGTCAATCTGCCAGCGCAGCGTTGCCTCGCAACTGCCCTGCGCGGCGCTCCAGACGGGGACAACATCGTCTCCTGTCTCGCCAGCGGGGGCCTGACCCAGTTCCGTTGTGGAATCGCTGACCAGGCAGGCATCCGGCAGGCCGGTAGCGACCAGCGAGTTGTCGGCGCGGGGGGGCGCGTACTCGCTGAGACCCTCAAAGCCCGCGCCGACGCGGTAAACCGCTTGCATGGCGAGGACGTTGTCTTCGTCGTCGCAGGCCTGGAAGAAGCTGCGCGCGGTGAAGGCCGTTGCGGCCACAAAGAACGCCGCGCAGAGGGCCGCGACGGCCATGCGCATCCAGCGTCGCGCCGGCGCACGGAGCCACACGGCAGCGGCAAAAAAGATCGCCATCGGCGCTTCAAGCGCCACCAGCCAGCGCCATGGAAACTGCAAGAAGCGCAGCTTGGGCAGCAGATTCCACAGAGGCAGCGAGACGGGAAGCTGGAGAAACAGAATCGCCCCCGGAATCAGCGCCAACAAGACCCACCAGCGGCGGGGGCTGGCGAGCCTGCCGCGCCTCCAACCGACGAACAGGCCAATCAGCGCCACCGCGAGCATCGAAACGGCGATCAGCGAGACCCGGCGCAGCTCCACGTCGTGCAATGCCAGCGCCGGGTCGGCGTGCCGCGCAAAGAGCCAACTGTTTTCGATCTTCTCGGCGGGATCGTCTGTGGCCTGCTGGACCGCGACCCAGCGCTGCTCCCACGCGGCGGGCAGCAGAAACGTCCCCGCCAGAGCCGTTCCCACGGCCATGCCAATTGTCGCGCGCAGCACCGGCGCCCAGGACCGGCCCAGCCAAGCGGCAGCCAGCGCCGTTGCGGCCAGCAGATAGCAGCCCATCACCCCCAGCGGCAGATTCGAGAGCCAGCAGCCGGCCACCGCCAGCGCCAACGGCGCGGCCGAGCCGTCCAGCGCGCGCTTCCAGGCCGAGCCGGCCACGCCGCTCTCGCGCAGCAAATAAAGCAGCAGCAGCGGAATCCAGAACCCGCCGGCCAGTTCGCCGAAGGCCGAGCGTTCATAAGCCGTGAAGAGCGCATAGCCTGAAAACAGCGCCGCGTACCCGGCCAGCGTGGCCACCGCGTCGTCCAGCGCCTGCCGCGCCAGTGCCCGCGTCGCCAGGCCCGTCGCGCCCAGCAGCAAGAACGTCACCGCAACCGGCACAAGCCGCCAGGGCAGCGCCAGCCCCAGCGCCGCGCCCAGCATCCAGGTCAGCGGCGGATAAAACACGAAGCGCGGCTCCCCGGCGCCGTAGTTGGCGCTCGCGGCCCAATGCGGGTACGGAATCCCGTGCCGCCAGCAATTCAGCGCGTCGAACCAGGAGACCAGGTGAATGTCGAAGTCGTGGCCGCAGGAGTTGCCGCGCACGAGTTGCGGCGCTACGGCCACGGCGGCGGCGAGCAGGATCAGGGCAGGACCGGCGAAGCGGCTGGAGCGTGTAGGAACGGGCGCGGGGGTTGGCTGTCGAGATTCAGTGCGGGCCATCGGTTCTCCACAGGATAACCCCGCGCCAACGCCTTACCGGATAAAATGGTCTTGTCCTGCGCCGCATCGGCCCGGCGCTGGAAGGCCATGAACCCAAAGCACCCATGAGGTCATCATGCAATTTCTGGTTTTAGGCAAAGGAAAAACCGGCTCTCTGGTGGCTGAGGTTGCCCGTGAGCGCGGCCACGTCGTTCGCGCGCTCGACATCGACGAGAACCCGCACGCCTCCGGCCTCACCTCCGCCAGTCTGGCTGGCGTTGACGCGGTCATCGACTTCACCGCCCCCCAGGCCGCGCTCGAAAACATGCGCGCCGTGCTGACTCTCGGCGGCCGCATCGTCGTCGGCACCACCGGATGGTACGAGCGCCTCGGCGAGATGAAGTCCCTCGCCGAAGAGCACAACGGCGGCTTGCTCTACGGAACCAATTACTCGATTGGCGTGCAAAAGCTCTTTCGCCTCACCGCCGCGCTGGCCCAACTGGAGGGCTACACTTTTTCGATCGCCGAAACCCACCACCTCTCCAAGCTCGACGCCCCCTCCGGCACCGCCATCACGCTGCGCGAGATCATCGAGGCCGCGCAGCCCAAAACCGGCGCTCCGGAGATCTTCATCGCCTCTCACCGCGTGGGCGACGCCAAGGGCGAACACATCGTCACCGCCTCCAGCGAGACCGACACGCTGGAGATTCGTCACGACGCTCACAGCCGCCGCGGCTTCGCCTTAGGCGCGGTCCGCGGAGCCGAGTGGCTGGCGCAAAACTCGGGCGCATGGGACTTCCGCGAGATCTTCGACCAGATCTAAAGCATTCGCTCCGTTCCTGCGCCTTTCAACAAGCAATAAATGCTGGTGTGGAAGCGGAAGAGGGCACACTTTACGTTGATTGAGAGTTATGTGGTTACTGCGGGGCGTCGGGAGGAGTAAAAGGCATGGCTTGTGCACAGCGAGGTCGTTTCTCTATATAGGCAATGAATTCAGAAGGCCCTCGAAGATATCGCCTTGCCGAATCAAGGAGGCCGATAGGTGGGGGTTCTATCGCAGCAGAAAGTTCTCGGTCGAATGAAACGACCCCTGCCCGACATGCGGCGGAACACCGTCGACCGCGACTTCAACTCCGGAGTTGTCATCGCGCCGATGCCACTAGAGAATTTTAGTAAATAATGTAGACTGTCGTTGGCGAGACTCTGCGGCGAACACGGATATGGGGAAACCCCTTGGGGATGATTTGCGCTGTAAGTTGCTCTTCGCCTACGATCAAGGCG
>Ga0187847_10002640_pt1 | contig 14331 bp, 14 predicted proteins | sample June2016WEW_4_10_FD_132458 | JGI IMG/M metagenome (GOLD analysis project Ga0187847, IMG submission 132458) | Peatland microbial communities from SPRUCE experiment site at the Marcell Experimental Forest, Minnesota, USA - June2016WEW_4_10 | ecosystem: Environmental > Terrestrial > Soil >...
CGCCCAGCAATCCGGTGACAAGTATTGGCCCGATCCTGGCGGTACCGGGCGTTCGTGAAACGCTCCGGGATCACCACGGTTGCGTTGCGGCCGTCAGTCCGATCGTGGGAGGATCGGCCGTTACGGGCCCCGCAGGCGCATTACTGGCTTCGCAGGGTTTTGCAGTTTCGATCGCTGGCGTCGCCGATTACTATCGCGATTTCCTCGACGTTTTAGTGGTCGATTCACAGGATGCGGCAGCAGCCGAGGAACTAAGAAGAAGCGAAGCACGCAAGACCGGCCTGCAAGTCCATTGCGCGCCGACCGTCATGCGCAAGAACAATAATGAGGATCGAGTGGCATTGGCGAGAAGTGTGATCGACGCGTGTGTAAAATGCCGGTCCAGTCACGCCGCGCGCGCGACGAGCGCGATATCGGAGAACGCATGATTCTCGTCCCCATCAAGAATCTGGCCAATGCCAAACAACGGCTGTCGGCCGTTTTAAGTCCGGAGCAGCGTTTTGCCCTCGCGCAAGCAATGTGCGAAGACGTGCTGCAGGAGCTCGCATTTTGGCAGAAGCGACCTGCTGTTGCGGTTGTTACGCAAGATCCCTTCGCGCGCGATCTGGCGGCAAAATTCGGATTCGAGATCATCGCCGATGACCACGATGGAGGCGAAACCAGCGCCATTGAAATGGCAACCGCTGTTTGTCGGGAACGTGGATCGCTCCATACGCTCGTGGTTCCCGCGGATATTCCGCTCATCGAGGGTGGCGAATTGCAAGCCATCGCAGAGGCCGCCCCTCCTACGGGCGCGGTGCTCGTGCCGGACGCCGCGGGACGGGGCACGAACGCCGCCTGGCGGTCGCCCGCCGATTTGTTTCCGCTGCGCTTCGGAAATGACAGTTTCTTGCCGCACCACGCGGCTGCCAAGGCAACCGGACTGCCTTGTGTCGTTCTCGAATTGCCGGGGATCGCGCGGGATGTCGATCGTCCGGAAGATCTGCGCGAACTGGCAGCGGCCAGCGGCAACCGAAGATCGCAGAAGCTGGTACGAAGCTGGGAACTCGAGAATCGGCGTCAGGCTTGCCATGGCTAGACGAACGGCGTCTCAAGTTCGACGATATTTTGATGGAGAAGTCCGCATACTCCCGATCAGAGTTGCGGGAGAGATCGGGCCGGAAACCTCCGTCGGGAAAACGCGGAGGACGACATCGGCCGGAAACTTGAGCGAAATCTTATTGCAGGCAGTTCGCAGCGCACGAGTGCGTTTCGAGGCTGGGGACATCCTGGTTGTGAAACACAAGGTCGTTTCGAAGGCCGAAGGCGCGCTCGTATCGCTAGCTGATATCGAGCCGTCTGTGGCTTCGCGGCGCTGGGCACGCCGCTTCGGGCTTGATGCGCGCGTCAGCGAATTGGCCTTGCGGGAGAGTCGCCGCATCGTGCGCCGCAAACGAGGTGTGATGATCACGGAGACGAAGCACGGTTTCGTGTGTGCAAACAGCGGCGTGGATGTTTCGAACGTCGATGGCGGAAGGCATGCAGTTTTGCTGCCGGAAGATCCGGATCAATCGGCGGCCCGGCTGCGGCGGGATTTCAAGAAGGCATTCGGAATCGATATCGCAGTCATCGTCAGCGACAGCTTTGGACGTCCTTGGCGCGAAGGTTTGACCGAAGTCGCGATCGGCGTCGCCGGAATGCGGCCACTGGTCGATTACCGCGGACAGCGCGACCCGCACGGCTACCCGCTGCATGCTACGGTGGACGCTGTCGCCGACGAACTGGCTTGCGCGGCAGGATTGGTTTGCGGCAAGCTGGCAGGGACTCCCGCATGCATTATCCGCGGGTATTCTTACAGGCAAGGAAACGGCCGGGCCCGGGAGCTGATTCGGCCCGCCAAGAACGACCTCTTTCGGTAAAGGATTCAGCGATAGTTGGTCCGGGAGAAACGTGTGGAGCAGAAACTGGCACTCGATCAATTTCACAACTTGAGTTGGGAAGAAGCCGCGTCCTTAGCTTCCGGCGGGATCCGACACGCGCTGGAACGCGTGCTCGAGAAGTCGGATGGAGCTTGCCTGGTCGACGACGAGCGCTACGCGCTCGCAAACTGCGAGGGCGACGACTTGGTTGCGTTATTGGTGGCCGCCGATAGGCTACGCAACGAGCTGGTTGGCAACATCGTCAGCTATGTCGTGAATCGCAATATGAATTTCACGAACGTCTGTTTCGTCGGGTGCAAGTTCTGTGCCTTCAGCCGCGGGCCACGCGAGGCCGATTCCTATTTTCATTCGCTCGACGACATGGGCCGCAAAGCCAAAGAGGCCTGGGACCTGGGCGCAACCGAAGTCTGCATTCAAGGAGGACTGCCGCACGGTCTGCCACCTTTTTATTATCGTGACATCCTGCGGGCGGTAAAAAGCGCGACGCCTCGAATGCACATCCACGCATTTTCTCCGATGGAGATCGTTTATGGCGTCGAACTCACGGGCATGACGCTCCGCGATTATCTGGTGATGTTGCGCGACAATGGACTCGACACGTTACCGGGGACCGCCGCCGAAATTCTGGACGACGAAGTCCGCCAAGTCCTCTCGCGCAACAAACTCTCTGCGGCGCAATGGCGGGAAGTAATTCGTACAGCGCACAAATGCGGCATTCCGAGCACTTCCACGCTCATGTATGGGCATCGGGAAACTCCCGATCACTGGGTAAGACAGTTGATGTTGTTTCGCGAAATCCAAGCTGAGACTGGCGGCTTCACCGAGTTCGTGCCACTCGGCTTCGTGCATCAAAATACGCTTCTCTTCGAGCAGGGATTGGCGCGTACCGGGCCAACCCTCGCCGAGCATCTCAAGATTCACGCGCTGGCCAGAATTCTGCTGGCCGGATCGATTCCGAACATCCAGGTTTCGTGGGTCAAATTGAACCGTCGGCTTTCGCAACTCTGCCTGCACGCCGGCGCGAACGACTATGGCGGGACGCTGATGGAAGAAAATATCTCGCGCGAGGCTGGAGCTGACGCGGGCCAGTACACGAGCCCGGAGGACTTCCAATCCATGATTCTCGAGATCGGACGAATTCCCGCAGAGCGAAATACAAAGTATTCGCGCATGAACATCAAGCTGCCCCTCGAAACGCCTTCGTCCGAAGTGGCGCTGATGCCGGAGTTCGCATGAGCCGCACGATCGCGGTCATCGGCGGCACAGGCCCGGCCGGAATGGGACTCGCGCTGCGCTGGGCAAAGGCTGGCGAAGCCGTGATCATCGGCTCGCGAGACGCCGCGCGCGCGGAGCAGGCAGCTCAAACGATTCGTCAGCGAGCAGGCGCGAACGCCCGAGTTTCAGGACTGGAAAATTCTGCCGCCTGTGCGGCCAGCGATCTGCTCATGCTTACCGTCCCGTTTGAAGGGCAAGCGGCGCTGTTGAAGCAATTGAAGACGGCGATTCGCGAAGGGACAATTTTGATTGACGCGACGGTTCCGCTGGCCGCCAGCGTGGGCGGCCGAGCCAGCCGCATGCTTGGAGTCTGGCAAGGGTCCGCCGCTCAACAGACAGCCGAACTTGTTCCTAAAGGCGTTACGGTTGTGGCTGCCTTCCAAAATGTTTCGGCGGACGTGTTGAATTCTGACGACGACGTGGACTGCGATGTGATCGTGTGCAGCGACGACCCGCATGCGACAGAGGTCGCAATGGAACTGGCTGCGAAAATTTTCCGCGTGCGAGCCGTTGATGGCGGCAAGCTAGAAAATGCCCGCATCGTGGAGCAGATTACGGCGCTGCTGATCGGGCTCAACATCCGGCACAAAGGGCATGGCGGGCTACGAATTACGGGGCTGCCGAAAGAAGCGTATAAGTCGGCGTGAGTCGGCGCGAGAAAAGTTCTAAGTGAGCGTTATCGCCGTTTGCAGCAGTTATGAAAGGGGTGGCTTCGAATATGGTTCGACCGAGGTTGAGCTTGGAGATTGCGTTACAGGGGCAGGCATCGTAACCGAACGCCACAAGAGAATGAGCATCGCCAAGGCTCAAATATTTACCCCGAAGCCGAGCGGATGTCCGTCTGAAATGGAAAAGGACCAGCTACTTCCCACAAAACACTTCCATCCAAAGTGAAATGCGAGGTCTTCTCCCTTCTCAGGGCCAGCAGCACTTACAACAAATAGGAGGCCGGTAGCAAACCAGTAGGTAAGGAGTGCAGAAGAAACCCAAGGAACCTGTATCGCCAGCGAAGCTATAAGCGGGCGGGTGTAGTGTGAGTCGTGTACGAACAGGAGACCACTAGCGGCGACACCAGCGTTGAGCAAGAGAAAAACGCCCATAATGAGCAAATTGAGGGATGGCTCACTACGGGACCTGAGGCCAGATTGCAGAGTTTGAAACGTGAGCACGAATCCGGTGAATCCGCCGCCCACAGTCGTCGTAATAAGAGCCAAACGTAGCCAGGTTTTCATGAAATCACGCTCCGCGATTCTAAGGGTGACCTCACACAAGTCAGATTATCGCTCTTGCGGAGCGTCGTGGTTGATAAATCGCCTTAGCGCGCATTGGCCATCGCGCCGTGGAAGAGTAAGCGGAACCAGGGCTTCGCGGGGTTGTAGCCTGTCTCACAGGCGAATGTGACCCGCATCACACCGCGCTGCGATAAGGAAAATCCATAATGCTTGCGAACCTTCGGGAGCCTCCCGCTCCCGTTTCTGGGGGTATTCGTGGCAAAAGGACGCGTTGCTATTGTTGTCGAGCGATGTAAGGCCTGCGGCTTCTGCGTAGAGTTCTGTCCTACCAAAGTGTTGGCCCTCTCCTCGGCGTTTAATTCCAAAGGCTATCATCCGCCGCATGTGGTCGCGCCGGACAAATGCAGCGGTTGCGATCTCTGCGGCATGTACTGTCCTGATTTCGCCATCTACGGCCACAAGACTCAGGCGCCCAAGCCGGGAGCAAAAGAGGTGGAAAATGAAGGCTGATCCGCGCGGCGTACTCACTGGTACTCATTTTATGGATGGCGACCACGCCTGCTGTGAAGGCGCACTGGCCGCGGGCGCGCGTTTTGCCGCCGGGTATCCCATCACTCCCTCTACTGAAGTGGTCGAGCGCTTTGCGCAGCGCGTGCCGGTCGTAGGCGGCTGCTTCATCCAGATGGAAGACGAACTCGCGGCCTCGATCGCACTGCAAGGCGGAGTCTGGGCGGGAGCGAAAGCCTTCACCGTGACTTCGGGCCCCGGTTTCTCGCTGATGATGGAACACATCGGCTATGCCGTCATGACCGAAACGCCTTGCGTTTTCGTTGACGTTCAGCGCGGTGGACCTTCGACGGGCCTTCCTACGCTTCCCGCGCAGGCAGACATGATGCAGGCACGCTGGGGATCGCATGGCGACTACGAGATCATCGCTCTTGTCCCGAACTCGCCGCAGGAATGCTTCGATCTGACGATTCAGGCTTTCAATTTTTCCGAAGAATTCCGCGTCCCGGTCATGTTCATGATGGACGAAGTGGTCGGCCACATGACGGAGAAAGTCGTAATTCCTCCCGCCGATCAGATCGAGGTCACACCTCGGAAGCACACGCACAAATCGGTGGAGGATTATCTTGCCTATGGCACGAACGGCGATATGGTCCCGGAGATGGTGCACGCGGGCGAAGGCTACAAGTTCCACGTTACCGGACTGACGCACGATGAGCGCGGCTACCCGAACATGACGCCGAAAGTGCAGCACAAACTGGTGAACCGGTTGGTCGACAAGATTCGCTCCGCCGAGGATCGCATCTGCTTGTACGAAGAAGATTCGACTGACGACGCCGATGTGGTCGTGGTCTCCTACGGAATCACGTCGCGGGTTGCGCAGCGCGCCATTGACATGGCTCGCGCCGACGGATTGAGAGTCGGCAAACTGCGGTTGATCACGGCTTGGCCGTTCCCCGCGAAGAAAATCAAAGAACTGGCGACGCACGTCAAAGCTTTCGTGATGCCGGAATTGAACCTCGGACAGATGGTCCGCGAACTCGAACGCGCTGCCGGTGGCAAGGCGAAGACACTCCTCGTTCCTCACGCCGGCGGAAGCGTGCACCAACCGGAAGAAATTCTTGCCGCGATTCAGGAGGCTGTCCGATGACAACGCTCATCAATCCCACACCGGTGCCAGCGCCGGGCAATCCCGTTGAACCATTCCTGCGCTCGGACCGCATGCCGCACATCTGGTGTCCGGGATGCGGCATCGGGACGACAGTGAATTGCTTCGCGCAGGCGCTGATCGAATCGAAGATCAACTTGAAGACTCTCGCACTCGTGTCCGGAATCGGCTGCACGGGCCGCGTCGCCGGATATGTGAAGCTTGATTCGTTCCACACCACGCACGGACGTGCGATTCCGTTTGCCACTGGCATGAAGATGGCGAACCCGAATCTTAACGTCGTAGTGTACTCGGGAGACGGCGATCTTTCCGCCATCGGCGGCAATCACCTGATTCACGCGGCGCGCCGCAACGTCGACCTGAAAGTGATCTGCGTCAACAACCTGATCTACGCAATGACCGGTGGCCAGACGGCGCCGACCACTCCCGGCCATGCGACAACTTCGACGTCGCCTTACGGAACTTTCGAGCCGGCGTTCAACCTTCCGCATCTGGTCGAGGCAGCGGGCGCGGTCTACGTGGCGCGCTGGACTACGTTCCACGTTAAGCAACTCGCGCGTTCCATCGCAGAGGCGTTCAACAAAAAGGGATTCAGCTTCATCGAAGTGATTTCGCCCTGCCCCACGCTCTACCAGCGCCGCAACAAACTGGGCGACGGTCTCGACACCATGAAGTACTACAAAGAGAAGAGCAAGACCAAGCATGGTTGCCCCACCAGCGAACTCGGGCTCACCCTATCGGGCGAGATCATTGTCGGCAAGTTCGTTGACCGCGACCGTCCGGACTACGGCTCGCTGCTGAAGGCCCAGATGCACGAGTCGCTGGGCGACAAGTACGTGGACTACGACGAAGAGCAGGGTTACGCCTGCGGCGAAGATGGCGGTTGCGAGGAGGATTCATGCCACTAACGGAGATTCGAATTGCTGGATTTGGCGGCCAGGGAGTCATCCTCTCGGCCATCGTGCTGGGCAAAGCCTGCTCGATTCACGAAGGCAAATTCGCGACCATGACGCAGAACTTCGGTCCCGAAGCGCGCGGCGGAGCATGCAGCGCACAGTTGATGCTCTCCGACAAGCCGGTGCTCTATCCCTACGTCACCAACCCTGAGGTGATGGTTGTGATGTCGCAGGAAGCGTACGTGAAGTTCGCGAGCGAACTGAAAGAGGGCGGCACGCTTCTGATCGAGCGCGATCTGGTTCGGGTCACCGATCTGCCCAAACAGACGAAGGTGTATAGCGTTCCCGCCACACGCATTGCGGAAGAACTCGGCAAGCGCATGGTGCTCAACATCGTGATGGTCGGTTTCTTCACGGCTGTGACCCAGTTGGTATACGCCGACGCGGTGCGAAAAGCCGTGGCCGATTCGGTTCCGGCCAGCTTCCGCGACCTGAATCTCAAGGCCTTCGAAAGAGGCTATGAGTATGGAAGATCTGCACTGGCCGCGGGGCCGGAAACACCGGATCTGGAGCAGAACGCAATCGTGTCGCAAGAACTGGTCTAGGGCCCGGGCCGTAAGCCTGGCATTGCGCTTGGATGCGCGGGTAGCGCACCCGCGCACGGCCGGCGCTACCCTCGAGCAAAGGCTTACTCCTCTACCGGCTGCGCATTCAGTTCCTGGGCCGGCTCACCGCCAGCCAGGTCTTGGGCAATGATCAACCGGCGCGCTTCGATCCGCAGTTCGGGCAGCGCACGCCAAAACCAGATCGCTCCGAACATGCAGGCAACTCCCCCCACCGCAACTGTAACGGGGGCTCCCATCCGATGCGCCAGCGCTCCGCCAAACAGAGCTCCGAATGGCGCCATGCCCATGAACATCATGGAGTACAGGGACATGACGCGTCCGCGCAACTGGTCTGGCACCATGGTCTGAATCAATGTGTTTGAGCAGGCCATCTGCAACATCATCGAATAGCCCGCGGGCAACAGCAGCACCACCGATAGCCAAAAGAATCGCGAAAAAGAGAACAAGAGCAAGCTGATTCCAAAGGTGCCGCAGGTGATGGCCACCCAACGCCCCAAGCCCTTTACGCCGGTCTTGGCGGCTAGAGTGAGAGCTCCGAAGAGCGCGCCGACGCCTGTGGCTCCCATCAGGATGCCGAGGCCCCGTGCTCCTCCGTGCAGGATCTTATCGGCGAAAACCGGCATGAGCACGGTGTACGGCATGCCCACCAGGCTTATCAATCCCAGCAGCAACAGTAATGCCCTGATAATCTTCGTCTGATTGACCCAGCGGAAGCCCTCGATAATGTCTTCCATGGGAGAACGACCGCTGGCCCGCCGGACGCAGTGCACGTTCATCAACATCAGCCCAATGATCACCGCGATATAGCTGATAGCATTCGCGCCAAAGCACCAGCCCTCTCCGATTCGCGCGACCAGGATTCCCGCGACGGCCGGACCTATGACGCGCGCGCCGTTGAACATCGAGGAATTCAGCGCGATGGCGTTCATCAGGTCCTCTTTGCCCACCATATCCACCAGAAATGATTGGCGGCCGGGGATGTCGAAGGCGTTCACGACTCCGAGGAGCGCCGCCAGAACAAAAATGTGCCAGACATGCACACGGTTAGTCAGGGTGAGCCAGGCAAGAATTCCGGCCAGGATCATAGAAGCCGTCTGGGTGGCAATCACGAGGCGCTGGCGGTTGACGCGGTCGGCGGTAATTCCGCCGAAGGGCGCGACCAGAAAGACGGGGAACTGGCTGGAGAAACCGACGGCGCCCAACAGAAGGGCCGATCCGCTCAGGCGGTAGACGAGCCACGCTTGAGCCACACTCTGCATCCAAGTGCCGATGAGAGAAATGAGTTGTCCGCCAAAGAAAAGCTGAAAGTTGCGGTGGCGGAGCGCGCGCAGGGTGGTAGCGAATCTTGAAGGCGTCGCCTTCGCGTTCGTCGCTTCTTCCGGAGGTTTTAACGCTTCAGTCACTCTTTTAGAACCTTGGCACATCTTTCGGATGACGGCAACTGGAGGGAAGTTGTGATCAATTGCAGGCGAGTCGGGGGCGGTGCTTTAGGCAACGTACTGTTAACTTCACTGACAGATTTCCACAGGCTGAAAACGTCACTGACTTGCAACTTCCCCGGAAGATCGATTCAGGATACAGTTGATCGCTGCTGACGTGTCGACATTGCGACACCAGGCAACGACGCTCGCAGAAGGAAGAATGATCGGTATCGACCCAAATCGTCTGGAACGCCGGGGCGCACAACGCTTCGAAGTGCATCTGCCGTTGGTGGTTCACTTCGACGGTCGGAGTGTCGCTGCCTTCACCCAGGATTTGAGTGGTCGCGGTATATTTTTTTACACCGAAGCTGCGTTGCCGGAAGGTGCGCTCGTTGAGTTGACGTTTACCATGCCATCCGAGATCACCTTAGGGGAGAGTATGCCGGTCCGTTGCCGCGGGCGCGTGCTGCGCGCGGCGCCGCCCCAAGGAGGCCAAAGAAATGGCATTGCCGTGCAACTCCTTTCCTACGAATACTTGCCGACCGATGAATCTGTGCCTGTTTCACAGTACGCGCGCGTCTCTGCCGGCTCGGCCGCATCGGCTGCCCACCTCGTACCCCGGTAAGGCCTCACCTACTCCACGTTTCCGTTGATCTTTCCAAGCCATCCCTTCTGTCTTACAATGGTGACACCGTTAGTCCGGCAGGTTTCTAAAGATCATCGGAACCTGCACCCAACCTGCCGCTTCGTCTGACGTCAACTCGATTACGATCGTCACTTGGCCTGGACGCAGGAAGTTCGTAGCATGGATTTGAACACTGAGACCCGACTCATGCCCGGTATTGCAGTCGCCGTCCTTACCGAGGATCGCGAACAATCCGTAATCCTGAACACACGTGTGGAAAGCACACATCTGGCTCGCACGGTGTTGAGCCAGATCGGTTTTCCGTTAGGGCCGAGCGATTCCATACTCCGCCAACTGCAAGATCAGCGCGCCGAAGTGGTTCTGGTGGATATTGATCCCCGGAACCCGCAGCGCGCGGTGCGCGCCATCGAACTGATCCACGCCGGCATTCCCGACCTCACTATTTTTGCAGCCGGAGAGATGAGCCAGCCTCTGACCATCGTTTCCGCCATGCGAGCGGGAGCGCGTGAATACGTAGATCGCGCCGCCAGCCATGAAGTTCTGATCGAAGCTTTTTCCCGTTTCACAGCCTCGTTGAGTCTGGCCCAGCGCAGTTCCAGCAAGGCGCGCGTCTTCACTTTCCTCAATGCCAAGGGTGGAGTCGGCGCCACCACCACCGCTGTCAATACTGCCGTGGCCCTGCAGGAATCTCTCGGGCGCGTCGTTCTGGTGGATTTCGCCCCGATCGGCCATGCCGCGCTGCAGCTTAATCTGCGTCCGCAGTTCACCATCATTGATGCCCTGCAGAATCTGCACCGCATGGATGTTTCGCTCCTGGACGGCCTGATGACGCCGTATCGCAACGGCCTTCATCTGCTGGCCGGCGCGCAACAGCCGAACATGTCGCTCCCGACGGCGGCCGACCTGGCTCGTCTTTTCGACCTGCTCGTCAGCCAGTATCACTTCGTGGTGCTGGATTGCTCGGGCCGGATGGATGGCACGATTCAAACGATCTGCGACCTGTCGAACGCGGTGCTGATGGTCGCGCAGACCGATGTGGTTTCGCTCTGGAGCGCCAGCCGGATTCAGGCTTTTCTGCATGAGGGCAGCGGCAGCGATCGCCTTCGCATCGTGCTCAACCGCTACAAGAAAATTCCCGGCTTCACCGACGAAGACGTCGAAAAAGTTACCAATTGCAAGGTGCTCTGGAAGGTTCCGAACAATTTCCAACTGATTGGTCCGGCCATCGATAAAGGCAGTCCCGTCGCCATGCAAGGAAATCACGAGGTCGCCCGCTCGTATCAGGGATTGGCCGCGGAACTTGCCGGCGCCACAGCTTCCACCGAGGGCTCTCTTTCCTTACTGTACGGCCACGACAAAGGCGACGCGAAAAAGCGCAACTCCGGCGCTCCACTCATGGTCTCGCCCATGCGCGCCGGGCAATAACAGATCCAGCTACGAATTTTGAGCCCCGAGCATCGAGCAGGCGCCCTCGCTCGCTTGCCGGCTCCAGGCTCGTGGCTCGCCGCTCGTTTGTTAGAATCAGTTTTCGCTATGAGTCCGAGAATCATTGAATGACAACCACTTCGAACAAGAAACGGGTGTTGAGCGGAATGCGCTCGACGGGCAAATTGCACCTGGGAAACTACGTGGGCGCGCTCCAGAACTGGGTGCGCATGCAAGAGCCGTATGAATGCTTCTTCTTCATCGCCGACTGGCACGCGCTGACGACCGACTACGCTGACACCTCGCGCGTAAAAGAAAATTCGATCGACGTCCTGCTCGACTGGCTCGCCGCCGGGCTCGATCCCGAAAAGTGTGTGATGTTCATCCAGTCGCATGTGCCCGCCCATGCCGAATTGCACTTGCTGCTTTCCATGATCACGCCCCTCGGCTGGCTGGAGCGGGTGCCCACCTACAAAGAGCAGAAGGAAAATATAAAAGAGAAAGACCTGGGCACATACGGATTTCTCGGCTATCCCGTGCTGCAGTCGGCCGACATTCTGATCTACAAAGCAGACGTTGTCCCGGTCGGCGAAGACCAGGTCGCGCACGTGGAATTGACGCGCGAGATTGCGCGGCGATTCAACGGCTTCTACAGCGGCAAGCACGAGTGTGTTTTTCCCGAACCGCAATCCCTGCTGACGCCCACTCCGAAGCTGCCCGGAACCGATGGCCGCAAGATGTCGAAATCGTACGGCAACGCCATCATGCTCACCGATCCTGAGCCAGCGGTGCGTCAGAAGCTGAAAACGATGGTGACCGATCCCGCCCGCATCCGCCGCACCGATCCCGGCAATCCCGATCTCTGCCCGGTCGGCGACCTGCACAAAATATTCTCCTCTGCTGAAACCATGGCGAAGGTTAACGAGGGCTGCCGTTCCGCCGGCATTGGCTGCATCGAGTGCAAAGGGTGGGCGGCCGACGGTTTGGTCAAGATCCTGAACCCGATGCAGGAGCGCCGGCAAAAATACGCGGACAATCCACGCCTCGCCTGGGATATTCTTGAGGCAGGCTCTTCTCGCGCCCGCGATGTGGCCGGCGCAACCATGAACGAAGTCCGCGATGCCATGAATATCTCGCTCAACTACGAGCCGCCCAAGGGTTCTGCGAAGTGACGGATGAAGCTCAACCCGTGCCCGTAGAGACGTCCGCGCCTGCCGCCACTCTGGCGAAGCCTGCTCAAAAAGAGAGCGATTTCCCATTTTCCATCGAGCTCGGCGAAATCTATGAGGGCCCGCTCGACCTGCTGCTCGACCTGATTCGCAAGCAGGACATCGACATCTACGACATCCCGATCGCGAAGATCACAGCGCAATATCTAGCCTATGTAGAGCGCATTCGCCAGCTCGATGTAAACGTGGCCTCGGAATTCATCTACATGGCCGCGGTCCTCATTCACATCAAGTCGAAGATGCTGCTCCCGCGCGATCCTCTCGCTCCGGCTGACGCGCAGGAAGATCCGCGCAATGAACTCGTCAACCGGCTGCTCGAACACGAAAAATTCAAGTCCGCGGCGCAAATGCTGCTCCAGAAACAGCAGATCGAAGACGCGGTACTCAGCAATCCTGCGATCCGCGAATTCATGGACGCGGAAGGCACGGAGCCCGAGTTTGCCACCGAGGTCATTGACCTCGTCAAAACTTTTCAGCAGATTCTTGACCGCGCACGCACACGCCCGATTCTGGAAGTGGATGAAGAAACGGTCACGGTCAGCCAGATGATTCAGTACCTGTACCGGCGGTTGACGCTTGAAGATCGCCCGATTCGCCTGAAGCAGATGCTGCAAAACATGGGGTCGCGTCCGGCGCTGGTCTGTATGTTCCTTGCGCTGCTCGAACTGGTCCGATTGCAGGCGATCCAGGTCCGGCAGGAACACGTCTTCGGAGAGGTGCTGGTCCGCAAGCATTCGCACTTCGAACAGGTGATGACGGAACAAGCTGCGGTGCGAGATGATTGGAAGTGAAAACACATTGTTGGTCGTTCGTCGTTGGCCGGTAGCAAACCCGCGCCGAACCAGGTGATGAAGCACGATTTATATCAGGTGATTGAGAGATTTTCGATATCGGCGAAAGAGGCCACTGTAAGCTAGGATGAATCGCGAACGACCAACGACGAACGACGAACGACGGTTTTTATGAGCCTCAAACCCCAACTCGAAGCCATTATTTACGCGGCGGAAACGCCCATTACGATCGAGCAGATCATTCCGCTCGTCAAGGATTCTGTTCTCGCCGAGTCTCCGGAAATCGCAGCCATCGAGATCAAGTCGCGCGTCCGCGCCGCGATCGAGGAATTGCTTGCCGATTACTCGGGCCCGAACCATGGAATTGAAATCCGCCAGGTTGCCGGCGGATATCGCATGTCCACCAAGCCCGAGCAGCACGACGTCGTGCGCGCCTTCGCCAAGAGCCTGAAACCGCCCTTTCGCCTTAGTTTGCCCGCGCTCGAAACCTTGGCAGTCATCGCTTACAAGCAGCCAGTCACCGTGCCGGAGATCAGTGAAATCCGCGGCGTCGATTCCGGCGGCGTGATTGCGACTCTGCTGGATCGCAAGTTGATCACGACCGCCGGCAGAAAAGCCGTCATCGGCCGACCCATTCTTTACAAGACCAGCAAAGAATTTCTGCTCCGCTTCGGACTCAAGGACATCCAGGAACTTCCCAGCATGGAAGAGTTCGAAAAACTTCTGGCCGAATCATTCCAGAGCGATTTGCTTCCGGCGGAAGGCGCGGCGGCGGGCGAGTCTGCGGATATCTCCCGCGATTCAGAACCGGCAACGCAGTCGTCAGGCGACACCGGAACCAGCACGGAAGAATTATCGGATCGCGAGCACCACGATTCCGACCATAACAGCGGCGCCAATGATTTAACCGTCGCCACCCAAGACGAACGCGAACCGGCCCCGGCCGGCACCGAGCAGGAATAAATCATGCCAGCAGAGCGCTTGCAGAAGATCATCGCCGCAGCCGGAGTTGCCTCGCGCCGCAAAGCGGAAGAGCTGATTACCTCCGGCCGCGTGCTCGTCAACGGACAACCAGTGACGGTGCTCGGTACCAAGGCCGATCCGGAGCACGATCACATTCGCGTCGATGGCAAGCTCCTGCACGCGCCTGAGCATTTCTCGTACATCGCGCTGAACAAACCGAAGGGTTACGTGAC
>Ga0187847_10002641_pt1 | contig 14323 bp, 12 predicted proteins | sample June2016WEW_4_10_FD_132458 | JGI IMG/M metagenome (GOLD analysis project Ga0187847, IMG submission 132458) | Peatland microbial communities from SPRUCE experiment site at the Marcell Experimental Forest, Minnesota, USA - June2016WEW_4_10 | ecosystem: Environmental > Terrestrial > Soil >...
AACTCCGCGACGAACTGCTGGCGCTCCATGGCGTCGGGCCGGAGACCGCGGACTCGATTCTGTTGTATGCCGGTAATCATCCGGTGTTTGTGGTGGACGCTTATACGCGGCGCATTTTGGAACGGCATCGGATTATCTCAAGCGCGGCGGATTATGAGGAGATTCGATTGCTATTCGAGTCGGCACTGGGCGGAGTTCCTGCTGCGGGGGGCTCTTCACGAGCTCAAGAAGTTTTCCTCGGCGCTCCCGGCGTCTCGGCGGTAAGAAAGCATCCGTCCGCGCCGCGAAGAACTTCGCATCCGCCTTCCCCCGTTAGCAAAGCCAAGCGTTCTCCGTTGGTACAAATTTTCAATGAGATGCACGGGCTGATCGTGGGCGTGGGTAAAACTTACTGCCTAAAGTCACAACCGCAGTGTGAGCTGTGTCCTTTGCAGAAATTCCTTCCTGAGGCAAAGTGAATCATCGGAGTGAGCATCGGAGTGAGCATCGACGATGACGACAAGGACGGCACTTCATGAAACACCGAGCTTTGGGCTTGGCATCTTATTTGGCGGCGATTCCCTTTTGCCTGGGATTTGACGGTGACGTTCGCGAGCCGTTGCGCGAGGCCGTGCGGGCGTCTGGAATTCTGATCGGCACCGCGGTTCGGCCGGCTCAACTTTCCGAAGCGGCATACGCTGCCACGCTGGCGCGTGAATTCAACATGGTGGAACCGGAAGATGCGCTCAAGTGGGAGGTTGTGCATCCGGAGCGGGAATCTTTCGACTTCTCTCTAGCCGACCAGGTCGTGGATTTCGCGATGCGGCATGACATGAAGGTGCGTGGCCATACCCTGGTCTGGCACCGTCAGAATCCCAAATGGCTGACGGAAGGAAGCTACACGTCGGCCGACCTCTCCGAAATTCTTGAGCACCACATTAAGACGGTGGTGGGACATTACCGGGGCAAAGTATTCGCCTGGGACGTGGTCAACGAGGCGTTCGACGAGTTGCATCCCGGAGAACTGCGCAGCACGATCTGGCGCGATCAGCCGGGAATTACGCCAGCTTCGAGCGCCGAGCTTCGAGCTTCGAGCAACCCTGCCCGCTCGGAGCCCGCAGTTCGAAGCTCGAAGCAAACCTACGCGTACATTGAACAGTGTTTTCGCTGGGCGCATGAAGCCGATCCGCAGGCGCTGCTGTTTTATAACGAGGCCGAGGCCGAAACCATGAATCCGAAGTCGGACGCAATCTATGCCATGGTGCGCGACTTCCGCGCGCGCGGGGTTCCCATCGATGGCGTCGGATTGCAGATGCATATCGCAAACCTGCACGCCGATGTCGCGTCCATTTCCGCCAACATCAAGCGCTTCACCGATCTAGGAGCGCAAGTGCACATCACCGAGATGGATGTTGCCTTGCCCGTAAATACCGAAGGCAATGCCAGCGCCGAGGACTTGCAGCAACAGGCGGAAATCTATCGCCAGATTGCCATCGCCTGTCTATCGCATCGCGGATGCACGGCGATCCAAACCTGGGGTTTTACCGACAAATATTCCTGGATCGGATCGCACTCCAAGCACACCCAAGGCGCAGCGTTGCTCTTCGATCGGAACTATCGGGCCAAGCCCGCGCATGAGGCGCTGCGGGAAGCGCTACAAGCGGCAAGGCCGCCCGTCGTTAGTCGTTAGTCGTGGGTCGCAAGTGGTTGGCTTGCCCGTTATTTTTGGCCAAGCGACGAACCGCGAACGACCAGCGACTAACGACCAACGACGCCCTATAATGTCATCAATCCTTGGCCGCGCCAAATCCAATTCGCGAAGAAAGCAAGACCTCCGGCCGTCGAAAGGCTGTCATCGCGCTTGGCATCTGCGCTTTTTTGCTGCTGGCGATTCTGGTGGGGCAAGCCTCGTTCAATCTGAAGTTCATCAGCCCCGACAGCAATGACGAGCTTCTTTTCTTCGCTGGATTGAGCGGCTTGATTTTCTTTGCCTTCCTCGCACTTACGCTCGTCCTCGGGCGCAACCTGCTAAAGCTTTTCGCCGAGCGCCGGCAAGGTGTAGCCGGCTCAAAATTCCGCACTCGGCTGGTGGTGGTCAGTCTGCTGCTTTCATTCTTGCCGGTGATTGCGATGTTCTGGTTCTCCTACGGGCTCATGAACCGCTCGATCGACAAGTGGTTTTCGCAGCCGGTCGAGGAAGTGCGCGCCGACACCGCCGCCATGTCGGCCCTTCTCTATGACTACGCGGGCAAAAATGCGGCATCCGAAGCCCAATCCATTGCGCAGACGGATGAATTTCAAAGAGCCTTGGCCAACAAGAACGCCATGGAAGCGAATCAAGAACTTCGCGAACACATCCCGACGCTGCAAGGTGGATTCGTTCTGGCGCTGGCCAACGGCAATCCCGCCGCCAGCCTGAATCTGCCCGCGCCCTGGACCGGGATCAAGGATCGTTTCCCGTTGGCCTCGGCTTTGCACGGTGAGCACCCGCATTTCCAGTGGGGACCGACCGACTACATTGTGGCCGCGGCTCCGCTACAAGACGGCGCTGTGCTAGTCGCCATGCCTCTGCCGCCAAAATTCGCCGAGACGGCCCGGCAGATTCAGGAAAGCCAGCATCGCTACATCGAACTGGCCGCAAAGAGAAAACTGTTTCGGCGGACCTACATCGGATTCCTTCTGCTGCTGACGGTAGTGGTGCTGTTTGCTTCGACTTGGCTGGCACTGCTGCTTTCGAAGTTGGTAAACCGCCCGGTCGCGGCGCTGGCGGCGGGGACCGAAGCCATCTCCAAGGGCCAACTGGATTACCGTGTCGATATTCGCGCCACCGACGAACTGGCGGAACTGGTGCAGTCGTTTAACAGCATGGCCGAGCAACTCGAATCCAGCCGTCACCAGATCGAAGCCTCCAGCCGCGACCTGGGCGCAGCCAATCAGGCGCTCGAAGGCAGACGCCAGTACATTGAAACCGTTCTTGAAAGTATTCCGACCGGAGTGATTTCGATTGACGGCGCGCGCCAGGTGACGCTGGCCAATGCCGCTTTCTCGAGAATGTTTTACCTCGAGCGCAGCGAATATGTAAGCCCGGCTTCGCTCGTGAACCGGCCGCTGCGCGAGGTGGTGCCCGCCGATGTGCTGGCTGATCTCGAACCGCTTCTCCGCCGCGCCGATCGTATGGGCATCACCGCAGCAACCATGGAACTGGCGTTGCCGCGCGCGCAGTTGAATGTCGCAGTCACCGTTTCCGCGCTCAGCCATGCCGGCGAAAGCCGTGGATATGTGCTGGTCTTCGAAGACTTGTCGGACCTGCTGCGCGCCCAGAAACAAGCGGCCTGGCGTGAAGTGGCGCGCCGCGTGGCGCATGAGATCAAGAACCCGCTGACCCCAATCGCACTTTCGGCCGAGCGCATTCATCGCCATTTGACGCGGGGCGCGGCGCCCGATGCCACTTCCCTCGAAGTCATCCGCACCTGCGCGGAAACCATTGGCAATGCCGTCGAGACCGTGCGCGCCCTGGTCGACGAATTTTCCGTGCTGGCGCGCTTTCCGGCTTCGCGCCCGCAACCCGCTAGCTTGAATAACCTGGTGGAGAGCGCGCTCGCCATGTTCAATGGGCGATTGGAGGGCATTCGCGTACGTACAGAACTCGCGCACGATCTGCCGGCCGTCATGGCCGATCCCGAAGCAATCAGGCGCGCGGTAGCCAACCTTGTGGACAACGCGGCGGAGGCGATGCAGGACGCGATCCTGAAAGAGATCACGATTTCGACAGCTCTCGTGGGCAGCCGCGATGCGGTTGAATTGGTGGTTTCCGACACCGGGCTGGGAGTTTCGCGCGACGTGAAGGAACGGCTGTTTCTGCCCTATTTTTCTACTAAACAACGCGGCACCGGCCTCGGCCTGGCCATTGTGAGCAGAATTGTGGAAGACCATCGCGGCTCGATCCGCGTCGAAGAAAACAAGCCGGTCGGCAGCCGCTTCGTAATCGAGCTGCCAGTAGCGGTGGAAACGATCAGCGCTCCCGCGGCCAGCTAGCGGCCGACCGTGAAATCAGGTGCGGTTCGGCGACACTTTTCATGAATTGTCATCCCGAGCGAAGCGCGGGATCTGCAGTTCGCCGCAAGAATACAGATCCCTCTCTTCGCTCCGGATGACAAAATCCGGAAGAGTTGAAAAGCGAACATGGCCCACATCCTCATCGTCGATGACGAATCCAGCATCCGCGAATCCCTGCGCGGCATTCTTGAAGACGAGGGCTACAAAATCAGCGTCAGCGCAAGCGGTGAAGATTGCCTCGAATCGCTGCGCAAAACGAGCTTCGATCTGATCTTGCTGGACGTATGGCTGACCGGCATCGACGGCCTCGAAGTGCTGGAGAACATCCGCGAGATGGAGGACCCACCGGAGGTCATCATGATCTCGGGCCACGGAACCATCGAGACGGCCGTACGTGCCACCAAGCTGGGCGCCTACGATTTTGCCGAAAAGCCGCTGTCGCTCGAAAAGACTCTCATCCTGGTCAAGAATGCGATTGACGCGCGGCGGCTGCGCCACGAAAATCTCGACCTGCGCAAGCAACTGCAGACCAAGGTCGTAATTGTTGGCGACAGCGTCCCCATGAAGGCGCTGCGCCAGCAGATTGCGCTGATGGCGCCGACCAACGGTCGCGTGTTGATCTACGGCGAATCGGGCACAGGCAAAGAGCTGGTCGCACACGCCATCCACATGCAGAGCCTGCGCAAGAATGAAATGTTTGTGGAGATGAATTGCGCCGCGATTCCTGAAGACCTGATCGACAGCGAACTGTTCGGCCACCGCAAGTCGTCGTTTCCCGGAGCCACGTCCGACAAGGAAGGCAAGTTTCAGAAGGCGGATCGCGGCACTTTGTTTCTCGATGAAGTCGGCGACATGAGCCTGAAGACGCAGTCGAAGGTTCTGCGCACCTTGGAACAACAGCGATTCATCCCGGTGGGCAGCGACGATCCCGTAACCGTCGATGTGCGCGTAATTGCATCGACGAACAAGGATCTGGAGGAAGAAATCGCCAAGGGTAACTTCCGCGAAGATCTTTTCTACCGCCTGAATGTGGTTCCGTTCGTAGTGCCGCCGCTGCGCGAACGCAAGGAAGATATTCCCTTGTTCGCTCGCCATTTTCTGAAAGAGTTCGCTTCGGCCTACGGCCGCCGTCCGCGAGAGATGACCGACGATGCCATCGAGGCGCTGATGCGCTATTCCTGGCCGGGGAACGTGCGCGAACTGCGCAATGTGATCGAGCGCATCGTGATCATGAATCCGACCACCTCACGATTTGAACGCAAGCATCTTCCGCCGCTGGTGCACCGCGACGGCAGCCGCCGTGTGTCGGGCACGGAAAGCTCAACCCTGCACGATGCGCGCGCCGCATATGAGCGCGACTACATCCTCAAGAAGCTCGACGAGAATCATGGCAACATCAGCCGCACCGCCGAAGTGCTTGGCCTGGAGCGCAGCCACCTGTATCGCAAAATGAAGAGTTTGGGAATTCCTGCGAAGGAGTAGGGCGGCTCTTAGCTCAGCTTTGTATAATGACCTTCGTATGCTGAGACTTGCTAGTCGCCTGGCCCTCGTTGCCGCTGCCATATTCGGAATCATCGGCATCGCTCACGCGCAAATGGGCCGTGGGGGCGCGCCGCAAACCACGGCTCCGCAGCCTGAGATTTCTTCGCAAAACGCGCCCGTTTCCATTCAGCAGGACGTTCCTTACGGCACCATAAACGGCCATCCTCTGTTGTTGGACATCTACACTTCGGGTGAGCACTCTTCTACCTGGCGGCCGGCGGTGGTGCTGATTCACGGTGGAACCTGGTCGGGTGGCGACAAAGAAACCATGCGCGGCATGGCATCGTTTCTTGCCCGCTCCGGTTTCGTAGCGTTCGCGGTCGATTACCGATTATTCAACGGCAAGGAAAATCTCTGGCCGGCGCAACTGGATGATGTCCAGCGCGCAGTCCGATGGATCCGCGCCAACGCGTCCAAATATGGCGTCAATCCTGACAATATCGGCGCTTTCGGGCACTCTGCCGGCGCGCAATTGGCCGCTCTGCTCGGAATGGAAAATACTCGCGACAATTCCGATCCCCTCCTGGCCAGGTATTCGAGCCGAGTGCAGGCGGTGGTCGATGTGAGTGGCCCCAGCGATTTCACGACCGATCACGACACCGATGGCGACTCCTTTCTTGCCAGCTTCCTGGGCGCAACCTTTGCTCAGCATGCGGAAATCTGGCGCGACGCTTCGCCGGTTTTTCATGTCGCGAACAACGACTCGCCTTTCCTGATTTTTCATGGCACGCTCGACAACCAGGTTCCCATCACGCAAGCCCAGGAACTCGCCGACAAGCTCAAGCAAGCGGGTGTCCCGGTAAAGTTCTTGAAAGTAAAAGATGCCCATACTTTCGCGAGCCCAGAAGTGCGCCGGCAACTAGCTTTCGAGAGCGCAGCATTCTTCGCTGAGTATTTGCACCTGAGCGATGCGAAGGGCAGATAGATATGAACTCGAAGTTTTAGGTTTTTTCTGAGACCCGAGACCTGCCACGTGACACCTATCTTTTCAGCATGTGAATCTCAGTCCCATTCTTATGGAACTGAACTTCGTCCATCAACTGATTGATCAGGTAAATGCCGCGGCCGTGATTGGCATAGAGGTTCTCCCCATGGCAGGGATTGGGGATATGCGCAGGATCGAAACCGGGGCCGGGATCGCGCACCACGATCAAGATGCCCTGGCGGTCGTCACACGCCACGTCGCATTCGATGACCTTGGAGGGATCGTTTTTTGCCCCATGCACCACGGCATTCGCCAGTGCCTCCGTCAGGGCCAGTTCGATGTGGTCCTCGCGCCCCGGCGCACAATTCATTTCGCGCACCACGTTCATTACACTGCGAACTACCGTGTCCACCGCATCCCGGTCCGCCGCTAACGTCACGCTGAGCTTGAGATCAAGTTTCTTCGGGTCGAACTCACACGTCCCCGGTTGGGAGGGTTGTTCTGAGGATGAGGAAGAATCTGCCATAGTTGGCTTTGGGCTTTGGTTCCAGCCTTTCCACTAAATGAGATGCAGAAACGCGCTGACAGATTCTAGGGATTCCCGGCCTAAGATGCAACCTTATTTGTATCCGCCTACTGAGGTTAGCGCTTCGCCGGGGAGGAGTTACTCCTCCGGCAAACCACCGATCTGCTGTAGTTGACGACGCCAATCCAGTTCTTCCACGAAGTTTCGCGAATCGCGCCACCCAGCCTTGATCTTGACGAAGAGTTCAAGAAAAACTTTCGTTCCCACCATCTTCTCGATGTCAAGCCGGGCCGCAGTTCCAATTTTCTTAAGCATTTGGCCGCCTTTGCCCAGCAGGATCGCTTTCTGGCCCTCGCGTTCGCAAACAATCACCGCCGCAATCCGCGTCAGCCTTGGGCTCTCTTCAAACTGCTCGATCATCACCGAGACCGCGTGCGGCACCTCCTCATGCGTCTGCATCAGAACATGCTCGCGAATCAACTCCGCCGCCATGAAGCGCACCGGCTGATCGGTAATCTGCTCTTCGGGAAAATATCGCGGCCCTCTGGGCAGCTCCTTCAGCACACACGCCAGCAATTCGTCGAGGCCTTTTTTCTTCAGCGCGGAGATGGGCACGATCTCCTTGAACTCATGCAGGGATTGGAACTGTGCCATCAGCGGAAGCAGTTTGCTTTTGTCGGCCAGCAAATCAATCTTGTTCAACAGCAGAAAAACCGGCGTCCCCGCCTTCTTCGCCAGGTCGAGGACGAAGCCGTCTTCGCGGTCCCACTTCCTTTTCGCATCGACGATGAGCAGAATCAATTCGCAACCTTCCAGCGCTTCGCGTACTTCAGACATCATCTTGCGTCCGAGCGACGAGCCGGATTGATGAACTCCCGGCGTGTCGATGAGCACGATCTGCCCAGCCTCGCGTCCTTTCTGCTTTGGGACATTGATGATGCCAAGAATGCGATTTCGGGTGGTTTGGGGCTTGGGCGAGATGATAGCCAGCTTTTCGCCCACCAGCGCATTCAGCAACGTGCTCTTGCCTGCATTAGGACGCCCAAGAATGCAGACAAATCCGGAGTGAAAGGACATGCATACAGGCTACTAGCTTTTGGCGGCCGCCCGCCAGCCCACCCCGGCAATTGACCAACGTTGAAAACTTTCCGGCTTGCACGGAACCCGCCTCGCACGGGACAAAGTGGCTCAATCCAGCCGCGCGGGGACAGATTGGCCCAAAACCGGGTTGCTCGGAAACATGGCAAGCGATTGCTTACTACCACTTAGGTGGAGGTTGATTGGTCCAAGCCGTGCTTCTAAGTATGCTTCGCGGTACCGCATCAGTATCGAGCGGGAACCTCGAAAACCACGAGAAAGGTGGAGTATGAAAGTGTCAAGTAAGAACGGGAAGCCGCAAAGCCGGAACGAACGACACGGCGCTGCGTGGGGTAAACCTTTGGCGTTGCTGGCTCTGATCCTGGCAGGACAGTTCGCATTCGCGCAGGTAGCGGATGAGGCTGGTTCCAGAGAACCGCTTTCTCCACGGATTACCGCGGAACTGAATCACGAACTCTTGCAGGCACGGCAGGGCGACGGCGGCGACGCTACCGTAAAAGTAATCGTGCAATACAAGAAAGCGCCGAGGAAAGAAGCTCTGGCGCGCTTGCAGAACCAGGGCGCACAGCTCAACCGCAAACTCGATGTGGTCAGGGGCGCCGCATTTTCCCTTCCCGTTAACACCCTCGCGTCTTTGGAGAATGATCCCGAAGTGGAATACGTCAGCGTCGATCATCCCCTGAAAGGGATGGACGATTACACCAACGACGCGATGAACGTCAGTGCGGCCTGGAACGCAGGCTACAACGGGGCAGGAATTGGCGTGGCCGTCATCGACAGCGGCATCAATCCAAACAGTTACGATTTTTACACCTTCAGTTCGCCAAACCAGCACGGCCCGATGCGTGTGGTCTATCACCAAGACTTCACCGGAGCGAGCGAGTACACCGCGACCGGCGGCCTGGTTTACGACACTTACGGCCACGGCACCCACGTGGCGGGCATCATCGGCGGAAACGGCCACTTGTCCGGCGGACAATACTCCGGCGTCGCGCCGATGGCGAATCTGATCGATCTGCGCGTCCTCGACGGCAATGGCAACGGCAGCGATAGCGAAGTCATCGCTGCCCTTCAGGAAGCGATTGCGCTGAAGAAAAAGTACAACATCAAGGTCATCAATCTGTCGTTGGGACGAGGAATCGCGGTACCGTATGCGCAAGACCCTCTTTGCCAGGCAGTAGAATCGGCTTGGGGAGCGGGTATTGTCGTAATCGCGGCCGCCGGCAACTATGGACGGCTGAGCCTGAACGGCAGCGGCGGCTACGGAACCATCACCGCTCCGGGAAACGATCCCCTCGTTATCACGGTCGGCGCCATGAAGTCCGAGGGCACGTTGCTACGCACCGACGATCAGATCGCCAGCTACAGTTCGAAAGGACCTACGACGTTTGACCACGTGGTGAAGCCCGACATCGTCGCTCCGGGAAACTCCGTAGTTTCAATTTATGCTCTGGGCAGCACTCTGGAAACCGGCTACCCGGGTAATTCCGTCAGTGGTCAACGTGCGAACCAGGGGCCAGGCGGCGCGGAAACCACTACCGACTACTTCATGCTGAGCGGTACCAGCATGGCCACTCCGGCTGCGGCCGGCGCGGTAGCGTTGCTGCTGCAAGCAGAGCCAAAATTGACTCCGGACCAAGTCAAGGCGCGGCTGATGCAGACCGCTTACAAGACTTTCCCGGTATCGAGTGCGGCTGTCGATCCGACGACCGGGATAAGCTATACCTCCTACTACGATATATTCACCATCGGCGCGGGATACCTGGACGTGCAGGCCGCTTTGGCCAGTAGTGGCTTGGCGCCTTCCAATGTCGGAGCCGCCCTGTCCCCGGCAGTCAATTTAAGCGCACAGTGCTATTGCGTCGCGCTCAGCAATGGCAATTCGCAGATTGCGGGCTCTTCCGTGGTGTGGGGATCGGGAGTCTTTGCAACGTCGGTGGTCTGGGGCGGAAACGTCGCCGGCACTGCGGTCATCTGGGGCACCTCGGTAGTCTGGGGCACCGCGGGCGACTCCGGCTTCGACGTGGTCTGGAGTTCGACCAGCACCGCTGCCACCAGTGTGGTTTGGGGCGCTATGTCCCTGGACAGCCAAGACGAAGCGTTTGTCGAGATCCTCGGAGAACAATAACTCATACACCCCACTCATTCGGAACCAACGAGTGAGTGGGGCCTTCTCTTCTTCGGCAAACCGCGTCTAAACTTCTTCTCCAGCCCCGCCGCTGCGCCACGCCTTGCCCGCCATTTCCACGTGGAAACCGGCCAGACCAGCAAACATCATCGAATCACATGAATCCGAATGCCGAGCTTGAGCTTCTTCCATGATCGGTCAGCGGTGTAAACCGGGGCACGCAACGCAATCCCGAGAGCCAGGCACGCCCGATCCCCAAGCGACAATCCGAGGGGCCGGGTTTGGCCGACAAGGTCTCCGGCAGTCTTGGCCTGGTCGGCGCTGAAAGCGACCGCCTCATCAATTACTCCACTGGTGGCCGTCCAAGCGTCGTCGGAGCTAATTCCCCGTTGCACAAGTTTCCCGTGCACTTCGGCAACATTAACCGTGCTGGCCGCAGCCGCGCTCATGATCTGAGGCGTCATTTTCTCCGCACCAGGCTCGCCGTTGAGCACGGCCAACAATACCGATGCATCCAGCACAACCCTACTCACGTTTGGCGGCCTCGCGCCGTTCGGCAATCAGTTCGTCGACCAAGGAGGTGCCGGGCTTGACGTATTTCCGGACCAGCCGTTGCGCGCGCTCAATTCTGCGTCTCACCGTCGTGATTCGCAGTTCGTCGTCTTCCACGCGCAAAATCACTTCGTCTCCGGCCTTAATGCCCAGCGCTTTCCGATACGAGGCGGGAATAACGACGCGCCCGTTTTCGTTGACACGCATTCGAGTTTCAACGCCCATGTGTCATGCTCCAATCTATATGACAGATTGTACACTATATGTCACAGATATGTAACATGACACATACAACTATATCAGCTTCATCTGCTTAGGTGCGGCAGTAGTGATGCGCACGCGTTCAACCCGGCGATCGGTAGAGTCGAGGACTTCGAACTTCAGCCCTTCGTCCTCGATGACTTCGCCTTTCTTCGGAATGCGTCCCGCAAGTTCGCTGACCAGCCCGGCGATGGTGGAAGATTCATGCCCTTCCGGCCGCATGCCAAAAAGTTCATCGAGGCGGTCGACATCCATGTTGCCAGGGACTATATAGGTGTGGTCGTTTTCCTGCACCACCTGCGCTTTCTCGTGCTCATCGCCGATTTCTCCGACGATCTCTTCCACCAGGTCTTCGATGGTCACCAGACCGGCCACGCCTCCGTATTCATCGACCACAATGGCCATGCGGATGTTACTGCGCTGCATCTCCCGCAGCAGATCGCTCACTAACTTGCTTTCGGGAACAAAGTAGACGTCAGTTCTCATCAGGGTCGCAACCGTCCGCGTGTGCGCCTCGGAGTCGGGAACTTGCAACACATCCTGAGTGTGAAGAATGCCTTTGATGTGGTGAATCGAACCTTCGTAGACGGGAATACGCGAAAGCGGCCGAGCTTTGAGTAACTCGACAATCTTCTCGACGGTGTAATCGGAGGGAACCGCCACCATCTCCGGCCGCGGCTTCATCGCCTCGCGTACGGTTTTCCCGCTGAACTCCACTACCGATTGGATCAGCTCGCGATCCCCTTCCTGAATGATGCCCTCTTCCTGCCCCGCTTCAATCAAGGCGTCGACCGCTTCGGCGGAAGTTTCGGGCTCGGCTTCGGCGTGCTCGCGGGTGAGCGCGGCCACTGACTGGCAGAATCCGAGCACCAGCGTGACCGGCAGAACCAGATAGATGAGCAACCGCAGCAGCAGCGCCCATTGCGCCAGCCAGCGTCCGCGGGTGCGCGAAAAAAAGACGAAGGGCAGCAGCCGATTGAAAAAAATGATGATCAGCACCAGGCTAAGCGTGGCTTCGAGCACTTCGTAGACACTCCAGGCGCGGTCGCGGAAGACCGTGAAGCCGACGATCATGGCAATCGCCGCCGTCACCAGTTGCGTCAGAATAGCCATCGCGAGCGAGGCGCGCTGTCGCGTCACTCCCAGCTTGGGCTCGACGATCTGCTCGAAGGCGTCGATGTTGTCCTGGAAATCGCGCGAAAGGAATTTGCCAATCTCCTGATAAAGACGATCGACGTAGGAAACCAGCGTCAGCAAGCCGAACAGGAGCGCGAGAGTGATGCCGACGCCAATCATCGGTTATTGTTACTAGTTATTGTTATTTGGCGCTTCGTCGCCGGACGCGGAGCTGTCCTTCTCTCCATCGTTGTCCTTGGAATCGAGGCCCGTTCGATCAAGCCCTGTGGCAGGCGTAGTTTCGCGCGCAAGTGTTTTTCGCGTCGCGCCATCTGTCCATTGTCGCATTCGTGGTCGTAGTCACGAAGATGCAGAATCCCGTGCAGGACCAGAATCTTGATTTCCTCAGCCGAAGAGTGTCCGAGCGAGCGCGCATTTTGCGCTGCGATTTCAGCCGAGATGGCGATTTCGCCGGCCAGCTTTTTATGCGCGTCCGATTCAGCGGGGAATGAGAGCACGTCGGTGGGCTTATCTTTGCCGCGGAAACGGCGGTTCAAGGATTTCATTTCCGCGCTCGTCGTCAGCAGCACGTTGATCGTCCCCTTCAGTCCCGCGGCGCGGCGCGCGCGGGCGACAAAGCGGTCGAGGGCAAGCTCGGTCAGATCGGGGACACGCTTCTGAAAAATGACCAAGTCTCACCCCTAATTTGGCATCCTGAGCGAAGCGAAGGACCTGCTGTTTGTGGTGCAAGCAGGTCCCTCGCTTGGCTCAGAATGACAATCCAGATTTTTGCCCGCTAATTGCGCAAGCGCGGCTCCGCGGCCGATCCCGGCAGAGGCGCTGGCCGCGGCGGAACCTCCGCAATCGTTAGCTTCGGCGGCGTCGCGACCGGCTTCGGTTCGAGCAGCGACAACTGCTGCGCCGTCCGCGCTTTGTGTTCATCGTAGGCGCGGATGATTCTCTGCACCAGATGATGACGCACCACGTCGCTTTCGTCGAAATGCACAAAGGCAAGCCCGTTTACTCCTTGCAGAATATCGACCGCTTCGATCAAACCGCTGCGCCGCGCCGTGGGCAAATCGATTTGCGTGACGTCGCCGGTAATCACCGCTTTGGAATTGAATCCCAGGCGGGTCACGAACATCTTCATCTGCTCCGAGGTAGTATTCTGCGCCTCGTCAAGAATCACGAACGAGTCGTTCAGGGTGCGTCCCCGCATAAACGCGATGGGCGCGATCTCGATGATATTTTTTTCCAGATAGCGCTCCACCCGTTCCGGTTCCAGCATGTCGAACAGCGCGTCATACAACGGACGCAGATAGGGATCGATCTTCTCCTGCAAGGTGCCGGGTAGAAAGCCTAGACGTTCGCCGGCCTCGACCGCGGGTCGCGCCAGAATAATACGGTTGACCTGCTTGTTGAGCAGGGCCGAGATCGCCATGGCCACGGCGAGGTAGGTTTTGCCAGTGCCCGCCGGACCCACCCCAAACACCATGTCATGCTGCTCGATGGCTTCGAGATAGCGCCGCTGGTTGGGGCTTTTGGGCTGAACCGTGCGCCGGCCAAACGATCGCTGCCGTCCGGCTTCGGCCAGTCCGCGCAGCGTCACATTCGGGTCGCTGACCACCACGCGCAACATGCTGCCGAGGTCGCCGTTCACGAACTGGTAGCCAGTACGCCGGAGATGCTCGTAGTCGGCGAAGAGCTGCTCGGCGCGGGCCACGTCTCGCGGCGCGCCCTCCAATTCAATGCGGTCCGAGCGCAGGTCGATGTTGATGTTCAGTCCGTCTTCGAGCACATGCAGATTTTCGTCGCGCGTGCCGAACAGGGTTTCGATATCGGGCGTGAGTTCAATATTCTTTTTCATTCAGGGTTATAGGCGCCGCCTCCAGCAGCCGGACTGGGCTCACGGTTGGATGGTGATTACCGGGAAGTGGTTGACGTTGTGTTGCGCCGCCGGATTCGGGCACACCCGCACCGGCGTTTTTGGCACGCAAAGAACTGGATGTAGAGATTGAGCAGACCGAATTGCGCACCCCGCCAAAGGGGCGGTTACCAACCATTTGAGTCCAGCGTAGCGCGGGCGGGCGACCGAGTCAATGGGAAGAGTACAAACGAGGGGCGTGGCGCCCGTTCCCAC
>Ga0187847_10002642_pt1 | contig 14321 bp, 10 predicted proteins | sample June2016WEW_4_10_FD_132458 | JGI IMG/M metagenome (GOLD analysis project Ga0187847, IMG submission 132458) | Peatland microbial communities from SPRUCE experiment site at the Marcell Experimental Forest, Minnesota, USA - June2016WEW_4_10 | ecosystem: Environmental > Terrestrial > Soil >...
TCGTGGGAGAAGGTCTACTCCGAGGACCTCACGGCCGACGAGCAGCACAGGATCATCACGTCGCTGCAGAAGGCGCTCGACGAGTCGGGGATCACGGTCGAGAAGATCTGGGGCGACGCCATCGAGAACCGGGGCAGTCAGATCACCCTGTCGGTGCTCGGCCAGCAGGCGCCCCTGTCGGCCAAGGAGAGCTGGGACCCGGACTTCGCCAAACGCAAGAAGATCACGGCCATCCTCGCCCCCCTGCTGCCCGACTTCGCGATCAACATGGGCGGCACGACGTCGATCGACATCACCAAGCCGGGCATCGACAAGGCCTACGGCATCAACAAGTTGCGCGACCAGTTGGGCATCTCGATCAAGGAGATGCTGTTCGCCGGTGACGCCATCTTCGAGGGGGGCAACGACTACCCGGCCCAGGAGGCCGGCGTCGACTCGATCATCGTGCGCGACACCCGTGAGACGGCCCGGGTCATCCAGACGGTGATCGCCTGCCTGGGCGACGGTAAAAACCAGATCCTCTCGCCGGGGCGACCCTAATGGCGCCGTTCACCATGAAGCCGCTCGACCTCGTGATCGAGCCGGAGCTGGACAACCCCTACGAGGTCGAGGGCATCCTCAACCCCGCCGCCGCACGGGGACCGGACGGCGAGCTCTACCTCTTCCCGAGGATCGTGGGCAAGGGCAACTTCTCGCGCATCGGCATCATGCGGGTCCACTTCGACTCCCGGGGCGAACCCAACGACGTCGAGCGTGTCGGCATCGCGCTCGAGCCGCAGGAGGACTACGAACTACGGCCGAACAACGAGGGGGGCTGCGAGGACCCCCGGGTCACCTACGTCGAGCCCATCAAGTCCTACCTGATGACCTACACGGCGTTCTCCCCGGTCGGTCCGCGCGTGGCGCTGGCGGTATCGAAGGACCTGCTCACCTGGCAACGGCTGGGACTGGCGACCTTCCAGCCCTACGAGGGCATCTCCTTCAACGGCATCGACAACAAGGACGCGACGGGCTTTCCCGTGGCGATACCGAACCCCTCGGGCGTGCCGGAGCTGGCGATCCTGCACCGGCCCCTCTTCCCGGGCACCCTGCCCGAGGACGTCATGGTCAAGGACGAGGACCGCATCGTCGACTTGCACAAGGAGAGCATCTGGATCTCCTACAGCTCGATGCCGCTCATGGGCGAGGATCCGCACCAGTTGAGCAACTTCACGTCGCACCATCGCCTGGCCGCACCGGTCTCGCCCTGGGAGGCGCTCAAGATCGGCAGCGGCGCGCCGCCGGTGATGACGCGACACGGCTGGCTGATCGTCTACCACGGCGTCAGCGACGTCGTCCAGCCCGGCGGCGACGAGCACCGCATCACCTACTCGGCCGGGGTGATGATGCTCTCCAAGGAGCACCCCCAGAAACTGCTCTACCGCTCGACGAAGCCGGTCCTGGTGCCCCAGCCCTCGACCCAACGCCGCGGGACCTTCGCCAACGTCGTCTTCCCCACCGGCATCGATCGGCGCGTCGACATCGACAAGCCCCACCGCTACGACGTCTACTACGGGTTGAACGACTTCCGCATCGGGGTGGCGCGACTGGACGTGCCGCCGAACCTGCCCCACCTGCCGCTCAAGGATCCACCCCAGGGGAGGATCGAGTGAGCGCCGACCTCGACACGCTCTCGATCAACGTCATCCGAGGGTTGTGCATGGACATGGTCGAGCGCGCGAACTCGGGCCACCCCGGGACCCCGATGGACATCGCGCCCGTCGTCTACACGCTGTGGCAGAAGTTCCTGCGTTTCGACCCCACCGATCCGATCTGGCCCAACCGGGACCGGTTCGTGCTCTCCGAGGGCCACGCGTCGACCCTGCTGTGGTCGCTGTTGCACCTGTCGGGCGTGCGGACGGTGGAGCCGGACTATGAGGTCATCGGCGAGTTGGCCGTCACGATGCAGGACATGAAGAGCTTCCGCGAGCTGGGCTCGCACTGCCCCGGCCACCCCGAGTACCGCTGGACGAGCGGCGTCGAGGCGACGACCGGACCCCTCGGCCAGGGCGTCGCGATGTCGGTCGGCATGGCGCTGGCCGAGCGCTGGCTGGCCGATCGTTACAACCGCGACGGCCACACCCTCTTCGACTACAACGTCTACGCCCTGGCCGGCGACGGCTGCATGATGGAGGGCGTCTCCTCCGAGGCGGCCTCGTTGGCCGGCCACCAGGGACTGTCGAAGCTCTGCTGGATCTACGACTCCAACCGCGTCACCATCGAGGGCCACACCGACATCACCTTCACCGAGGACGTGGCGGCCCGCTTCCTCGCCTACGGCTGGAACGTCGTGACCGTCGCGGACGCCAACGACGTCGCACTGATCACCCGGGCCTTCCATAGTTTCCAGGCCGAGCACGAGCGACCGACCCTCATCCTCGTGCACAGCCACATCGGCTACGGGTCGCCGGTCGAGGACACGCCCAAGGCCCACGGTGAGCCATTCGGCGCCGAAGGGGTCAGGGCGACCAAGCGCTTCTTCGCGCTGCCCGAGGACATCGAGTTCTACGCGCCCGACGAGGTGTACGGGTGCTTCCGGGACCAGGTCGGCGCCCGGGGCCTCGAGGCGCGCACGGCCTCGGAGAAGGCCTTCGCCGAGTACCAGACGGTCTATCCCGAACTGGCCGACGAACTGGCCCGCATCCAGCACCGTGAACTGCCCGTGGGATGGGACGAGAACCTGCCCACCTTCCCCGCCGACGAGACCGGCGTGGCCACCCGCGCCTCGTCCGGTCAGGTGCTCAACGCGCTGGCCAAGGCCGTGCCCTGGCTGGTGGGCGGTGCCGCCGACCTCGATCCCTCGACGCTGACCCGGCTGCTCTTCGAGGGCGCCGGCGACCTCCAGCGCGAGACGCCCGGCGGTCGCAACATGCACTTCGGGGTCCGCGAGCACGCCTCGGCCGCGATCGCCAACGGCATGTCGCTGACCAAGCTGCGCTCCTTCTGGTCGGGCTTCTTCATCTTCTCCGATTACGCGCGCCCCGCGATCCGCCTGTCGGCGTTGATGGAGATACCGGTCGTGCACGTCTTCACCCACGACTCGATCGGCGTGGGCCAGGACGGCCCGACCCACCAGCCCGTCGAGCAGCTCGCCTCGCTGCGCGCCATGCCGGGCATCCTCGTCTTTCGCCCCGGCGACGCCAACGAAGTCGTCGAGACCTGGCGACAGGTCGCGACCCTGAAGCGCGAGCCGGCCGTGGTCGTGCTCTCGCGACAGGCGCTGCCGACCCTCGATCGCACCAAGGTGGCCCCCGCGGCGGGCGTGGCCCGGGGCGCGTACGTGCTGGTCGACGGACCGGACGCGACACCCGACGTGATCCTGCTCGCGACGGGGTCCGAGGTGCACCTGGCCCTGGCCGCGCGCGACGAACTGTCGGGCCAGGGCATCGCGACGCGCGTCGTGAGCATGCCCTGCTGGGAGCTGTTCGAGCGTCAGAGCCAGGCCTACCGCGACGAGGTCTTGCCGCCCAGGGTGGCGGCCCGCGTCGCGGTGGAGCAGGCGTCGACCTTCGGCTGGGACCGCTACGTCGGCGATCGCGGCGCCGTCGTCGGCATGCACACCTTCGGCGCCTCGGCGCCGCTCAAGTCCCTGCTCACCAAGTTCGGATTCACCGCCGACGGGGTCGCGCGCGTCGCGCGCGAGACGCTGGCGTCGATCAAAGGAGAATAATGAAGCCAACCCAACAGCTGCACGACCTAGGCCAGAGCCTCTGGCTCGACAACATCACCCGCGGCCTGCTCGACGACGGCACGATCCAGGGCTACATCGACACCCACTCGGTCACCGGACTGACGTCCAATCCCTCGATCTTCGACAACGCCATCAAGTCGGGCGCCTACGACGAGGAGATCCGCGCCCAGGCCGCCAAGGGTCTCACCAACGAGGAGGTCTTCTTCTCCCTCGCCATCGCCGACTTGCAGCGCGCGGCCGACCTCTTCAAGCCGGTCCACGACCGCACCGACGGGGTCGACGGTTGGGTCTCGCTCGAGGTCTCGCCGCTGCTGGCCTACGACACGGCCAAGACCGTCGAGTGGGCGAAGGCGCTGCACGAGCGGGCCGGCCGCGCGAACCTCTTCGTCAAGATCCCGGGCACGCCCGAGGGGCTGCCCGCCATCGAGGAGAGCATCGCGTCGGGTGTGGCGGTCAACGTGACCCTGCTCTTTGACGTCAACCAGTACCTGGCCGCGGCCGACGCCTACCTCAAGGGCGTCGAACGGCGCATCGAGGCCGGCCTCGACCCGGCCGTCGGTTGCGTGGCGTCGCTGTTCATCTCGCGCTGGGACACCGCGGTCGCCGGCGCCGTGCCGGTCGAGCTGAAGAACCGCCTCGGGCTGGCGATCGGCCTCGAGACCTACCGGGCCTACCGCGAACTGATGGCCTCGGACCGGGCCCAACGCGTCGCGAACGCCGGCGGACGCGTACAGCGCCTGCTGTGGGCGAGCACCAAGACCAAGGACCCCGAGGCCTCGGACACGCTCTACGTCGAGGGCCTGGCTTCGCCCTTCACCATCAACACGATGCCCGACTCCACCCTCGAGGCCTTCTACGACCACGGCCAGCTGGGGCCGGTGCTGGCGAGCGACGGCGGGGACTACGCCGAGCAGCTCGCGGCCTTCGCCGAGGCCGGCGTCGACAAGGAGGCCCTGGCCCTTAAGTTGCAGGACGAGGGCGCCACCTCCTTCACCAGCTCCTGGAACGAGCTGCTCGCGCGGATCGACGCCCAGCTCGCGAGCGCCAAGGCGCCCTCGTGACGCCGGCGCCGCTTCGTCAGCGCCAGTCCTGGAAGGCTCTCGAGACCCACTACCTCGAGATCAGTTCGCGCCACCTGCGCGAGTTCTTCGCCGACGACCCCGCGCGAGGGACGCGGCTTCGCGCGCAGGCCGAGGGCCTGCACCTCGACTACTCGAAGAACCGCGTCACCGACGAGACCCTGCGACTGCTGATGGAGCTGGCCAACGAGTCGGGCCTCGTCCAGCGCCGTGACGCCATGTTCGCCGGCGAGCACATCAACGTCTCCGAGGATCGAGCCGTGCTGCACGTGGCGCTGCGCATGCCCAAGGAGGCCACGCTGGTCGTCGACGGCGTCGACGTGGTGGCCCAGGTGCACGAGGTGCTGAATCGCATGACCGACTTCGCCAACCGGGTCCGTTCGGGCGAGTGGCGGGGCCACTCCGGCCAGGTGATCAAGAACGTCGTCAACATCGGCATCGGCGGCTCGGACCTCGGCCCCGTCATGGCCTACGAGGCGCTGCGCTACTACTCGCGCCGCGACCTCACCTTTCGCTTCGTCTCCAACGTCGACTCGACCGACTTCGTCGAGGCCGTGCGCGACCTCGACGCCGCCGAGACCCTCTTCATCATCTCGTCCAAGACCTTCGGCACCCTAGAGACGCTCACCAACGCCCGCTCGGCCCGGGAGTGGCTGGTGCGCGAGCTCGGCGACGCCTCGGCGGTGGCCAAGCACTTCGTCGCCGTCTCGACCAACGAGGAGAAGGTCTCGGCCTTCGGCATCGACCCCGCCAACATGTTCGGGTTCTGGGACTGGGTCGGTGGGCGCTACTCGATGGACTCGGCCATCGGGCTCTCGACGATGCTGGCGGTGGGGCCGGAGGGCTTTGGCCAGTTGCTCGAAGGATTCCACGCGATGGACGAGCACTTCCGCACGGCCCCCTTCGACGAGAACCTGCCGGTGCTGATGGGCATGCTCGGGGTGTGGAACCGGGACTTCCTGGGCTGCACGACCGTCGGGGTGATGCCCTACGAGCAGTACCTCAAGCGCCTGCCCGCCTACCTCCAGCAGTTGACGATGGAGTCCAACGGCAAGCACGTGGCCCTCGACGGCACGGCCATCGACTACCAGACCGGCCCGGTCTACTGGGGCGAGCCGGGCACCAACGGACAGCACAGCTTCTACCAGCTGATCCATCAGGGCACCTCGATCATCCCCGTCGACCTGATCGGCTTCGCCAAGAGCCTCAACCCGCTCGGCGAGCACCACGACATCCTCTCCTCCAACGTCTTCGCCCAGGCCCAGGCCCTGGCCTTCGGCAAGACCGAGGAGGAGGTGCGCGCCGAGGGCACGGCCGAGGCCGTCGTCCCCCATCGCGTCATGGAGGGCAACCGACCGACCAACGTATTGCTCGCCGAGGTGCTGACGCCGCGCCTCTTGGGATCGCTCATCGCGCTCTACGAGCACTCGGTCTTCACCCAGGGCACGATCTGGGGCGTCGACTCCTTCGACCAGTGGGGCGTGGAACTGGGCAAGGTGCTGGCCGTCGCCATCATCCCCGAGCTCGAGTCCAGCTCCGAGCCCGAGCTGTCGCACGACTCCTCGACCAACGCATTGATAACCCTGTACCGATCACTCAAGCGGAAAGAGGACTCGTGACGACCGACAAGCCAATGGAACTGGGGATGGTGGGCCTCGGGCGCATGGGGGCCAACCTCGTGCACCGCCTCGTGCGCGACGGGCACCGCTGCGTCGTCTACGACGTCAACGTCGACGCCGTCAAGGGCCTCGAGGGCGAGCGCGTCACGGGCGCGTCGTCGCTCGAGGAGCTCGTCGCCACACTCGAGGTGCCACGCACCGTATGGCTCATGCTGCCCGCCGCGATCGTGCAGTCGACCCTCGACGAGCTGGTCGAGCACCTCTCCCCCGGCGACACCGTCATCGACGGCGGCAACTCCTTTTACCAGGACGACATCACGCGGGCCCAGGTCCTGGGGGGCCGTGGTCTGCACTACGTCGACTGCGGCACGAGTGGCGGTGTCTGGGGACTCGAACGGGGCTACAGCCTGATGATCGGCGGCGACGAGGAGGTCATCACCCGCCTCGACCCGATCTTTCGCACCATCGCCCCGGGACCGGACCGCCGCTCCCCGACGCCCAATCGGGCCGAGCCCGGCACCGCGGCCCTGGGCTACCTGCGCTGCGGTCCGAACGGGGCCGGCCACTTCGTCAAGATGGTGCACAACGGGATCGAGTACGGCATGATGGCCGCGATCGGCGAAGGGCTCAGCATCATCAAGCACGCCAACGTCGGCAAACAGACCCAGGTGGCCGACGCCGAGACGACGCCGCTGCGCCACCCCGAGTTCTACGCCTACGACATCGACGTCGCCGAGGTGGCCGAGGTCTGGCGCCACGGCTCGGTCGTGAGTTCCTGGCTCGTCGACCTGACGGCCGACGCCCTGGCCCGCTCGCCGGAGCTGACGGAGTTCAGCGGCCGGGTCTCGGACTCGGGCGAAGGGCGCTGGACCCTCGAGGCGGCGATCGACGAGTCGGTGCCCGCGCCGGTCATCGCGGCCGCCCTGTGGCAGCGCTACGAGTCGCGGGCGCTGGGCGAGTTCACGGCCAAGGTACTCTCGGCGATGCGCTCCGAGTTCGGCGGGCACGTCGAGAAGAAGGCCTAGCGTGCAGCACGACCTGCGAGAGTACGACGACGACGGGGCGCTGGCCCGCGCGGCCGCCGACTACGTCGCCGAGCGGGCCCGCCAGGTCGTCGAGGCGAACGGCCTGTTCAACTTCGCCGTCAGCGGCGGGCGGACCCCCTGGGCGATGTTCGCCGCGTTGGCCCCGCTGGACATGCCCTGGGCGCAGACCGTGCTCTACCAGGTCGACGAGCGGGTCGCCCCCGCCGGCGACCCCGACCGCAACCTGACGAATCTGATGTCGAGCCTGGGCGCGGCCCGCCCCACGATCGAGCCGATGGACGTCGAGAGCGCCGACCTGGACGCCGCGTCGTTGCGCTACGCCAAGCTGCTGCCCGCCCGCTTCGACCTCGTGCACCTCGGGCTCGGCCCCGACGGCCACACCGCGTCGCTGATCCCGGGCGATCCGGTGCTCGAAGAGACGCAGCGGCTCGTCGCCGTGACCGGTCCCTACCAGGACCGCCGGCGCATGACCCTGACCTACCCCGCGCTCTCGCGCGCGCACCAGGTGCTGTGGCTGGTCGCCGGCGCCGACAAGCGCGCCGCCCTGGCGCTGCTGCTGGCGGGTGATGTCTCGATCCCGGCCGGGCGCGTGCGGGCGGCCCACTCACTGGTGATGGCCGACCGGGCGGCGATCTAGGGGATGAGCGTCGACGACGAGAAACGACTGGCCGCGGCCGCGGCGGCCGAACTGGTCCTCGACGGCATGCGCGTCGGCCTGGGCACCGGGTCGACGGTCGCGTGGCTGCTGCCCGAACTGGCCCGTCGCGGGGCGGCGGCCCTCTACGTCGCCACCTCGCCGCGCACCGAAGAGGCGGCGAAGGCCCTCGGCCTGCACGTCGAGGCTTTCGACCGACGGGACCGCCTCGACCTCGCGATCGACGGCGCCGACCAGATCGCGGACGACGGATGGCTGATCAAGGGCGGCGGCGGCGCGCACACCCGCGAGAAGATCGTCGCGGCCTGCGCCGAGCGGTTCATCGTGATCGCCGACGCCAGCAAGCTCGTCGCCACGCTGCATCCCCCGGTGCCGGTGGAACTGCTGGCCTACGGCCTAATGGCCACGCTGCGCCACCTCGAGCCGACGACGTTGCGCGACGTGGCCGCCAGCCCCGACGGGGGCCTGATCGGCGACTACCACGGCGCCGTGGATGACCCCGCGGGACTGAGCGAACGCCTCGACGCGACGCCCGGCCTCATCGGCCACGGCCTGTTCTCACCGGAGCTGGTCGGCGACGTGCTCGTCGCCGTCGGCACCACCATCCGCCAACTAACTGCAGGAGGTTTGCGTTGAGCTCCCGACCCGATCACCCCGACTCCGAGATACCGGACAACCACGTCATCGTGCTCTTTGGCTCGACCGGCGACCTCGCCAAGCGCAAGATCCTCCCGGGGCTCTTCCACCTCGCCTCGGCCGGCCTGATGCCCAAGCGGTACCGGATCATCGCGTCGGCCCCGCGGGGCCACGAGTCCACGACCGAGCGGTTCCGCAACTACGCGCACGACTCGATCCTGGAGTTCGGCACCAACAAGCCCGAGGGCGAGGTCTGGGAACAGTTCCACGACTCGCTCTCCTTCGCCATGGCCGAGACCGACAACCCCGAGGGCCTGCCCAAGGCCGTCCAGAACGCCGAGGCCGCGATCGGCGGCCACGTGCGCCGGCTCTATCACATGGCCGTTCCGCCCAACGCCCTGATGGCGCTGGTGGAGATGCTCGGCAGTTGCGGGCTCAACGAGAACGCCCGGATCATCTGCGAGAAGCCCTTCGGCACCGATCTCGCCTCGGCGCGCGAACTCAACAAGGTGATCATCAAGAACTTCGACGAGGTCCAGGTCTTTCGCATCGACCACTTCCTGGGCAAGGAGTCGATCGACAACATCCTGGCGCTGCGTTTCGCCAACCGGCTGTTCGAACCGCTCTGGAACCGCGACCACATCTGCTTCGTGCAGATCGACGTCCCCGAGATGCTGTCCATCGAGAACCGCGGGGCCTTCTACGAAGAGACCGGGGCCTTTCGCGACATGGTCGTCTCGCACCTCTTCCAGGTGCTCGGCTTCATCGCCATGGAGCAGCCCACGAGCCTGGCGGCCTCGCCGCTGCGCGACGAGGTGCACAAGGTCTTCGAGACCCTCCAGCCGGTCGACCCCCGTCACGTCGTGCGCGGCCAGTACGAGGGGTACCGCAGCGAGAAGGGCGTCGCCCCCGATTCCCAGACCGAGACCTTCGTCGCGATGCGCGTCGAGGTGGAGAACACCCGCTGGAAGGGTGTGCCCTTCTACCTGCGCAGCGGCAAGTGCCTCGCCGAGAGCCGCCAGGTCATCACCATCGGCTTCGACGAGCCGGTGATGCGCCTCTTCCCGACGATCCACCACGACCCGCAGTGGCGCGGCAACAAGCTGGTCGTGGACTTCGCCGACCCCGGCTCGATCCACGCGCACTTCATGACCAAGGAGCCGGGCCCCGAGATGCACCTCGAGTCGGCCGAGATGACGTTCCACTACAAGGACTCGTACCAGGCGGCGAACAACCTCGAGGCCTACGAGCACCTGATCCTCGAGGCGATGCTCGGCAACCGCGCGCTCTTCACCCGCTCCGACGGGATCGAACGGCTCTGGGAGGTCGCCACGCCCCTGCTCGAGCACCCGCCGCCCGTCGAGTTCTACCCCAAGGGCTCGTGGGGGCCGGCCTCGATCGATCGAATCGTGGCGCCCAACAAGTGGTGCCTGCCCCAGTGAGCGTGCGCCTGCTGCTGGCCGACGTCGACGGCACCCTGGTGACCAACGACAAGGTGCTCACGGACCGCTCGATCGAGGCCGTCGGGCACCTGCGCGACGCCGGGATCCTGTTCGCGCTCACCAGCGCCCGTCCGCCCCAGGGACTCGCGATGTTCGTCGAGCCGCTGGCGATCACCACGCCGCTCGGGGCGCTCAACGGGGCGCTCATCACCGACGTCAACCAGAAGATCCTCGAGGAGCTGACGATCACCCCGAACCTCGAACCGCCGATCGCCGATCTGCTCAGCTCCTTCGGACTGTCGGTGTGGATCTACCAGGGGGCCGACTGGTTCGTGCTCGACCCGCACGGTCCCCACGTCGAGCACGAGTCGAGGACCTGCCAGTGCGAGCCGACCGTGCTCCCGAGCTTCGCCAGCGTCGACCACGACATCACCAAGATCGTAGGGGTGAGCGACGACCCGGTCGCCACCGAGGCGGCCAACACGGCGATGCACGACCGGTACGGCCAGACGGTGCTGGCGACACGTTCGCAGACCTACTTCATCGACGTGACGAGCCCCGGGGCCAGCAAGGGCCACGTCGTGCAGTACCTGTCGACGATGTTCGACATCGATCCGAGCGAGATCGCCACCATCGGCGACATGCACAACGACATCTCGATGTTCCAGGTATCGGGACTGAGCATCGCCATGGGCAACGGCGACGACCGGGTCCGCCAGGCCGCGACCGAGGTGACGACGACCAACGAGGACGAGGGCTTCGCCAACGCGGTCGAGAAGTTCATCCTCAAGTCCTAGCCAGTGGCCCGGCCGGTCGCCCCTCAGGGCAGCGGGGCGAAGACCGTGCGCAGGATCTGCTCGGCGTCGAGCGCCGCCAGGGCCGGCGCGAAGAGGAAGCCCTGGCCCAGCTCGCAGCCGAGGCGCTGGAGTCGGGCCAGCTGGGCCGGCGTCTCGATGCCCTCGGCGAGCATCGTCATGCCCAGTTTGCGTCCCAGCCCGACGATGGCCTCGAGCAGCATGTCGTTGCGCGGGTGCTCGAGCGTCGGGCTGACGAAGGAGCGGTCGATCTTGATGATCCTCGGGTGGGTCAACGTCAGGTACGAGAGGGAGGAGTAGCCCGTGCCGAAGTCGTCGAGGGCGAAGCCCACGCCGAGGCGGTTGAGGTCCTCCATGACCCCCTCGGTCTCGGCCCCGTAGAGCAGGGTCACGCTCTCGGTGATCTCGATGATGAGACGCTCCGGGACGAGGCCGCCGCGCTGCAGTTCCGCCTCGATCGACTTGAACAGGTTCGGGTCGCGGAACTGGTGGGCCGAGAAGTTGACCGTGACGTACGGCCAGGTGCCGTCGGCCCCGGCCGGCCACGTGGCGGCGACCGCGACTGCCTCGCGCAGCGCGAAGGCGCCGAGCTCGAGGATCAACTCGCTCTGCTCGGCCAGGGGAATGAACACGTCGGGCGCGACGTAGCCGCGCTCGGGGTGGCACCAACGCATCAACGCCTCGAACCCGAGCACGCCCATGGTGCGAAGGTCCACGATCGGCTGGAAGTGCATCGAGATCTGGCCCCGCTCGAGGGCGTGGCGCAGGTCGCCTAGCAGCGCCGTGCGCTTGAGGGCCTGTTGGTGCATGACCGAATTGAAGACCGCGTAATGGCCCTTGCCCTCACGCTTGGCCGCGTACAGCGCCAGGTCGGCCTCTTGGACGAGGTTGCGGTGGTCGGTGCACGCCTCGTTCCAGACCACGACGCCGATGCCGGCGTGCTGCTCGACGCGCACGCCGGCCAGTTCGAACGGCTCCACGAGCGCTCCGAGCAGTCGGGTCGCGATCTGTTCGGCCTCGCGCGCCGACGCGAGGCCCTCGGCCAGGTAGAGGAACTCGTCCCCGCCGAAGCGACAGATCGTGTCCGACGCCCGCGTCACCAGCTCCAATCGACCGGCCAGGGCCTTGAGCAGGAGGTCCCCCGTCAGGTGTCCGTAGGAATCGTTGACCTCCTTGAAGTCGTCGAGGTCCACCAGGAGCACCGCGCACGTACCCCCGAGACGCTGCACGCGCGAGTGGGCCTGGGAGAGTCGGTCGTCGAAGAGCGCACGGTTCGCCAGTCCCGTCAGCGGGTCGTGCAGGGCCTGGTGCGAGAGCTGCTCGGTGAGCAGCCGCTCCTCGGTCACGTCACGCAGCGACATGACGAAGTAGGCCACCTTGCCCTCGCTGTCGTGGGCCGCCGACTTCGAGCACTCGACGATGATGACCCGACCGCCCTTCTGCACGAATCGCTTGACATAGCGTTCGTGCGCGACTTCGCCTGCGATGATGCGGCGGTGCACGTCAACGGTGATGTGCGTGTCGTCGGGATGGGTGATCCAGTTGGTGTCGAAACCGATCAGCTCCTCCTGCGAGCGTCCGACCATCTGACAGAACGCGTCGTTGGCCGTGAGGATGTGGTTGTCGAGGTCGCTCGAGATCATCGGCGCCATGTTCTCCTCGAAGGCGAGGCGGAAACGCTCCTCGGCCTCGGCCCGGGCCCGCTCCGTCGCTCGCAGGGCCTCGACGGCCGCCGTCTTCTGCTTAAGCGAGGATTCGGTGCGCTGCACCGAGCGAACGTGCGAGATGCCGAACTCGGCCTCGTTCACCATGGCCTCGAGCCCGGCCACCGTCGCCGCGTCGAAGTCGTAGAGGTCGCGGCCGTAGACGTTGAGCGTGGCGCTGCTGTCGTCGAACTCGAAGGGGATGCAGGCCTGGGAACCAATGCCGTACTTCGACGCGCGCAGCTTGAACCAGTCGGACCAGGCCTCGTTGAAGAGGTCGTTGACGACCTGGGTCTGACCGGTACGCAGCGCCTCCAGTTGGGGCCCGACCTCGCTCGCGGCCGTGCCCCACCAATTCTCATTGTCCTCGTAGAGATACTCGAGCAGGCCCGCGGCGCTGGCCACGACGATGCTGCCGGGTGCTCCCCCGTCCTCGCCGTTCGAGACGACCCCGATCCAGGCCAGTGCGTAGTGACCCTGATCGACGAGGACATTGCAGAGCTGTTGGAAGCATCCCGCTTGGTCGTGGGCAAACATCATGACCCGATTCACGGCGGTGAGCAGGCGCAGCGATCGATCCAGCTTCACCAGGTCCGTGACGTCGACGAAGGAGGAGACGACCCCCTTGGCGCCCTTGGCGAGGTCGACCTGGAAGGTGTTGACCGTCAACCAGTGGCGGGGCTGACTGCGATTATTCGTCCCCATCACCACGTCGAAGCAAGGTTCGCCCGTTCGCAGAGTAACGTTCGCCGGCTGTTCGGCGTGGGGGAAGGGCGAGCCGTCTTCACGCACGCTGTTCCACTCGGGATCGTCCGAAAGGCGCCCCATCAACTCCGCTCGAGAGGAGCCGAGCAGTTCCGCGGCCATCTCGTTGCAGTCGAGCATCACTCCGTGGTCATTTTGCAAGATGACGCCGGCCGCGATAGAACGAAGGAACTGATCGGTGCCAACGATGGATCGGAGGTGACTGTTCGGTTCGCCCTGGGCAAGCTTGTGCTTCGCCACCGCATCCTCCGTAATCCCCCAAAGGGGAGTTTAAGGCAATTTACGAGGTTCGGGGTTTCCTTGCAACAGCCGGAAAAATCCTACTCATTTTGAAAAAATCCACGACCAACTTCATCACAATTCGCGACGTTCCAGGGCCGCCCTGGCGCGACGGGCCGCTCGCTAGGCCGGCGGTCCTCCCAGGAGGGCCGGGTCGAAACGCTCGGCCGTCGCCAGCACATCGCCGAACAGCGCCTGGGCGGTGACGATGTTGGACTCGGCGCCGGAGTTCTCGTTGAGACGACCGTCGTCGATGCCGTCGGCGACGCGGCCCTTGACCCGGTCGTAGACCGCCCGTCCGGCGGGGTTGCGGCCGTCGAACCACGCCCGAGCCTGGCGAGCGAGGTCGAGGTAGGCCGGTTCACCGCTCGCCATCGCCACCCTTCTCATCGCGTCGCACGTCGTCGCGACGTCGAAGGGACTGACCGACGGACGATCGAAGCCCGAATTGACGACATCCGTGTAGAGGGCGTCGGCGCTGCGCCGCGCCGCCCGAAGCAGCGGGGGTCGCGCCAGCACGGTACTGGCGTCGGCCAGGGCCGACTCCTCGAA
>Ga0187847_10002643_pt1 | contig 14320 bp, 10 predicted proteins | sample June2016WEW_4_10_FD_132458 | JGI IMG/M metagenome (GOLD analysis project Ga0187847, IMG submission 132458) | Peatland microbial communities from SPRUCE experiment site at the Marcell Experimental Forest, Minnesota, USA - June2016WEW_4_10 | ecosystem: Environmental > Terrestrial > Soil >...
CCGGGCGGTCACTTACCCGATCGATGGGATCGGAGGCCTCGGGGTTGCCGTCGTCGAAATGCGTGCCGACCATAGCGACGAGATGGCCGCCGGCGGAGAATCCCCACATGCCGATGCGATCGGGAGCGATATGATACTCCGCCGCATGGCTGCGCACCCAGCGCACGGAGCGGTAGCCGTCGAGGAGCGGCTCAGGATAGTGGTAGCGCGGCGTGAGCCGGTAGGTAAGGACAAAAGCCGTGATGCCACGCAGATTAAGCCACTCGGCGATCTGCGTGCCTTCTTTGTCGTAGGCCAGACTGCGATAGCCGCCGCCGGGGCAGACGATAACGGCAGGGCGCGGCATGGGACCGTAGCCCGAGAAGACTTCAAGATGCGGCTTGTCCTGCTCTTCCGTGCCTACCGCGCCGGGCGCACCCTCAGGCCAGAGAAATTGGATCTGGCCGTGAGGTAATGCGGGATCGGGGGCGGCAGGAGCTGGCGCAGCGGACTGTGCGAACGCGCCTGGGGCTGCGAATGCAGTCAGAACAAGCAGGAGGAGTACTGCGATGGATGCGTTGCAGATGGCCCGAGGTTTTTTGATTTCACACATTGTTGTGCGACTCCATTTGAAGAAAAGCAAAGGCAGGTCCTTCGACTCGTCCCGGCACGCCGGGACTCGTTCAGGATGACAGCCTATTTTTTGCTCGCTCAGGATGAGAGCGCTAAAGATCGTGCATAGGGATGATACATCTTCGATCGGCCAGAACGCCGCTCAACAAAAAGGTGCTGCCGGAAGACCGGCAGCACCTTTTCTTGATGAAACGGTTGGAGGTTTAGAAGCTAATGCGCAGGCTTCCCTGCACCTCGCGCGGGGTGTTGTTCACCTGGGTGAGCGTACCAAATGAAGCGTTGGTGCCCGACTGAACCGTAGACGTCTTGCCAACGGTCGTACCGGACTGGCCTGGCGGCCCGTACACAACATGGTTAGTGACGTTGGCCATGTCCAACTCAAACGCTGCCTTCCATTCGTGATAGATCGGGAAGCTCCGCTTGAGGGCCATGTCCGTGTTGAGCCAGCCCTGAGCGAACATGTTCAACGGAGCAACACGGGGCGCATTGCCTGGAACATAATCCTCAGGACCATTACAAACGTTGTAGGCCTGCCCGTTGTAGGTATGGTAGGCACCGGTGCCTGTCGTTGCGCAGGTTCCGGCGATGAGTACAGTGAACGCCGCCGGGTTGATGTACTGGACGTTTCCGATGTAGTTAGGCGAACTTGGATCCCAGGTAGCCTTGGCGCCACCCGGGGTCTTGCCATAGTTGTACTGCCGTCCCGGCTGCCCAGGAACTATGCTCGGCATACATTGGTTGAGAATTGAGCTGCCGGCGCAACCGCTGCCGATGACCTGAATCGGCTGCCCGGAGTGAAAGGTTTCGATACCGGAGACCAACCAGTCGCTGGCGATGGCCCGGTAAGCCCAGTTGTCGCCGAACATATGGCCGCGCCCCGCGGGCAGCGCGTAGACCACGGTACCAATCAGGTTCTGCGGCTGGTCGCCCGTGGAGATTGAACGATCGAGGCGGTTATTGTCGTAGACGCGGAAGCTTCCCAGGTCGTCGATGTTCTTCGAGTAAGTGTAGTTGAGCATCCAGTTCAGACCGTGGGACGGACGCTGCTTGACGGAAATTTCCAGCGCGTTCCAGTTCTCGTTGCCCACGAAGCTGGTGGTGTCGGTTACGCCGCTGAATTGTGGGAAATTGACAAAGTATGCGCCAACGGTGTTCCCGATGGAATAGTAGTTCGACAGTGAGGAGAAGGGGTTCGGAGGAGTAAAGCCGAGGGACTCCGCCTCCGCGATGTAACCCGTGGTATAGGTTGCAGTCCCCTTGATTCCTATGAGGGAGTTGAGGCAGCCCGTCCCACTGCACGCTGCGGTAGTGTTCGGATTGGAAGTAGAGGACGGAAGGGCGTACCCGGCAAGCGCGGCGTAGGACTCCGGCAGTTTGTTGTTCGTCTGGTATCTCGCGTTGCCGATGCTGAGGAAGTGACCCTCACTACCCACGTAGCTGACAGAAATGGACATGTCTCTGGTGATCTGCCGCTCGATACCGAAGCTCCAGTTCTCGTACTCAGGTGTGCGCGATCCATAATGCGGATCCCAATAGGTGACGGACCCATTATTGGCGCCCTTGAGCGTCGCCGTTTCAACCGAATATAACTCGGAAAGATTGGCACCGGAGGGCAAGACTGACGAAGGCGGGGCCGTCGATCCGGTCCAGCCGCAAGGCGTGAAGCCGTCGCCGGCAACCATCGACCCGACGGGTGCATAGCCATTTCCGCCGGTATCGGTCACGCCGCCGGCGGCGCTGGTGCAGGCCGTGCCATCCCAATAGAAGGACGGCTGGGCGCCAAATGCGGGGTAAGTTGAAGCGGTGGGAGTGAGGCCGGAGGTCGAAGGCGAACCGGACTGGCTGCCGCCGGTCCAGTCTCCGTGTGCGTATGCCAGGCCGTAGCTGGCGCGGATGACCGTCTTGGCATCGACCGCGTAGGCCACTCCAAGGCGGGGCGCGAAGTTCTTCATCCAGGTGCTGGAGAGAACGTGCGTTCCGGTGTGGAAGCCGTCCGACGAGCTGCCGCCAGCGAATGCCAGCGTGCCCAGGTTGCCGGTAAGAGAATTTGCGCCAGTCGGGTTCAGCCACGTGAACAGATCGTGAGCTTCATGGATGGGTGTCCATATATCCCAGCGCAGACCAAGATTCACAGTCAGTTTGGGGCTGATTTTGTAGTCGTCCTGGACCCACAAAGACGGATCGTTCCACCGCGATCCCAATCCGGGTACGCCAACCGATACGGTACCGGAGGTGGCGCCACCGAGCATATAGCTTGCGAGCGAAAGTCCACTATTTGAAACCGCTGTCCCGGTGGTCGTATATCCCTCGGTTTGCGGGCCGGCGAAGGTATAGGTCATCGGTCCGGAGTAGGTCAGATTCTTGTCGTAGTTAAACTGCACTTGGACCCACTGTCCGCCGAAGGTAAAGTTATGCTTGCCGTGCAACCACTGAAAATTATCGGCGGCCGTGTAAGTGTTATTGATCTTTCCGTTCTCGTCGTAACCGCCATAGGTTGCAGGGTCCGCCGCGCTGCTGTCGGCGGTGAATGCGACGGCGGGAAAGAAACTAGCCTGGCCCACAGGCGTGTCGAGCAGTCCGGTATTCGAGGCGGCATACGCAGGTAATTCGTTGGGCGTGAACGATATGCTCTTGTAGCGCCCGAACGCCAGAGATGCCATGTTCACCAGGTGTGAATTGATGGTCCACGTATCCTTGACGATATCGATGTTGGTCTTTGGCGCATACGACTGCGAGGTATTGAACGGGGGCGGAAGCGTGCCCCCGGAGTTAGTGCCGGTGCTGGCCTGACGCCCAAAGGCGACGATGATGCTGATCTGGTGCTTGTCGTTCGGGTTGTAGTCGATGCGGCCGCCGTTGTACCAGTTGGCAAGTCCGGTTGGGAAGCCAGCGACCAAGTTGTTGCTAACTGCGGACTGATTGACGCTCGACTCAAGCGGCTGCATGAGGTTGTTTGTGAACTTCGATGCCGCCGAAATGCGGGACGCCGGAATCAGATTGCCTGCGAATGCGGTGCGCACGCAGGGGTTCGTTGACGCGGGGGTGGAGCCAGGACCGCCACTGCAGTTGTAGTTTTTCTCGGTATTTGGATCGTAGATGGTGTATGTGGGCAAGAGTTGGCTGAAGTCCGCGACTCCAGGGTTCGCCGCACCAAAACCCAGCATGGCGGCCGTTGGGAGCGTCTGAATGGAGGGTTTCGGGCCGTTCTGATTGCGATACTGGCCGTAGTTGTAGAAAGCGAACAGTTTGTTCTTGATGATCGGACCGCCGAGCGCCAGACCCACTTCGTTCTGGATCTCTTTGGGCTTGAGGCCGCCCAACGCGCACCAACTGGTGGACGCCGCCAATGCGGCAGAAGTGCATTTGCCGCCCGCGGGTACAGCCTGGCCCGCGATGGGGGTAGGAGTCTTGGCTGTGGGGGACCATGCATCGAGCACGGTGTTGCGCAAATATTCATACACCGAGCCGTGTATCTGGTTGCTGCCGGACTTGATGGAGTAGTTCTGCACGCCCTGGCCGCCGTATTGGGATGAATAGCCTGTCGTCAGCACCTGGAACTGGTCGATGGCATCGACGCCGAAGGCCGTCCAGGTAAAGCGCGGATCGCCCACTCCGTCCGCTTCCGGAAGGTTGATTCCGTCGATATAGATCTCTGACGTGCCGCCGCTCGGATTGCCGCCATTCACGCCGCCGGTGGCATCGGTTGAGTTGCTGCTGCTCGATGCCTGATAGGTGTTCTGCACACCGGGCATCAGGTAGGAAAAATCAGTGGCGCGGCGCTGATCGTTATTGCCTCCCTGGCCCATCAAAAGCGGAAGGCTGGAGTACATCTCGTTGTCCATCACGGCGCCGAGGCTGGCGTCGGAGGTCTCAAGTACAGGGGGCGCCGTGGTGACGGTGATGGTTTGCTCCGCGGTTCCAACCGACAGTTTGATATTGACAGCGACCGTTTGCAGCGCATCGACGGTCACATTTTCCTGTACGAATTTCTCAAAGCCTGTGGCGGTTACGGTCAATGTGTATTGGCCGGGGAGGAGCGGCGTGATGCTGTAATCGCCGGCTCCGGTGGTGGTGCGGATGGTGCTGGTGTTTTGCGAAACCAAGGTTGCGGTGACTGTTGCGCCTCCGATGACGGCACCGCTGGCATCGGTGACCGTACCTGAAATAGCTCCGGTGCCAGCCATCTGCGCGTTCGCGCCGACCGACGCTATCATGGCGACCACTATCAGCGCCACGCAGCCCCATGCGGAGAGATAAGAAAAGCGAGAACTGAGTTCTCGCGCAACTTTCCTCGACAGGGAGAGATTCCCAAAGGCAAATTGCCTCATTGTGATGCCTCCATAGGTGTTGCTTGTTTACTTCATAATGCGGTCATACCAAGGCTCACTTGGTGGTTACAACACCTGGTCCGACCACATTTTCGATTCGGGCTAGTTTCGTACACCTGATTAGCAACTGTCAATAGGGAACTTCTGGCCCCACGACGTTTTGCGCACGGGAAGATTTACGCGCAACCACACGCTGCAGCCGTGCCTCGTATACGTTTCGTAATCTCTATGGGATAGCTCTTCCAGGGGGCGCTCGCGGCTGCTGTTCACTGCCATGGTTCTCGGTCTCTGAAGGCTGGCCCGTCAACGCTTCGGAATCAGCCCCAAGTCCGTGATGCCGTTCACGAAGTACTGCATGGCCAGAGCCACCAGCAGCAGGCCCATAATCCTGACCAGAATCCGGATGCCCGTCTCGCCCATCACCTGCCGCACCCGGCCGGCCGCGGCCAGCACGAAATAGGTGACGATCGAGGTAAAGGCGACCGAAAGCAGGATCGCGGCCATCTGCCAGTGCCAGAGCGCCGGCACCTGGCCCACCAACACCATCACCGACGAAATCGCGCCCGGCCCCGCCAGCATGGGAATACCCAAGGGCACGATGCCGGCGTCTTCTTTCGTCGTGGCTTCCTCCGTGTCGCCGTGCGTTTCCTGCGTCGGCGAGCGGCGGGCTTCGAGCATGTCGAGTCCGATCAGCAGCAGGATCAGCCCGCCCGCGATTTCAAATGCCGGCAGCGTGATGCCAAACATGCGGAAGATGAGCTGGCCGGCGACGGCGAAGCTGGTGAGCACGATGAAGCATGTTATCGCGCCCTTGCGCGCCATGCGCTTGCGCCGCACCGCATCGGCGCTCTCCGTGATCGCCAGGAACGACGGGATGGCGGCGAAGGGGTCAACCAGAAAAAAGATGGAGCTGAGCGCCAGCAGCGAAAAGCGCACGATGGGCGACTGGCCGAGATCGTTCAGTGCGGCCGCGGCTGGATTGGTAAGGAGCACTTACTGAGGCTAGAACATTCCGCCCGGAGTTGCCAGCGCGCCAAGAGAAGACGCGCGGCGCAGAAATTCCATCGTTCGACAGAGAGTCGCCGTGCCCGAACGGTTGCAACTCTCAACTACGTACAATTCTCAACTACAATCAGGGGGCTTGCTCACCGAACCCCAACGCGACTGCACCGACGTCGTCCTGGTCTCTCCGCGCAACCCCCTCAACATAGGAGCGGCGGCGCGCGCCATGGCCAACTTCGGTTTCTCACATCTCACCGTGGTCGCGCCCTACGAAGCACACTGGCGCGAGGCCAAGTCCGCCATTGGCGCCGAGGATCTCCTCCAAAACGCGAAACGCGAGGAGTGCCTGGCGGAGGCGGTGGCCGAGTGCACGCTGGTCGTTGGCACGGGAACGCTCGCGCATCGCCGCCCGGAACAGACCGTAACGGCACTGCCCGAATTGGGACCGCGCATCGCGCAAGAATTGGAACAGGGCGGCCGCGTGGCCCTGATTTTCGGGCCGGAGAAGCGCGGACTTACGCGCGACGACCTCGCTCTCTGCCATCTGCTGGTCGAAATCCCCACCCATCCCCGTCAACCCTCGATGAACCTGGGACAGGCCGTTGCCGTGTGCCTGTATGAGCTGGCGGCGCGCGAATTCCGCCCTGTTCCGGACGAAAACACGGACGAGAATGTTGCCCAGCCGGCGGATTCGGCAACAGCCGATGCCGCTTCCGCCCCCGAGCGCAACCCCGCGTGCACACGCGACCTCGATCTCGTGGCCGCAGTCGTGGCCGAGACCATGCAGGCCGCAAACTACTCCCCCGCGGCCATGCAAAAGGTCAATCGCCACGATCTCAACCTGTTGCTACGCCGGCTCGCCCTCACACGGCGCGACGCGCGCCGGATTCTGGGACTTTTTCGTCGCATTCTTTGGCGCATCCAACCGTAAATAGGCGTCCCCCGCTGCAGCAGTTACCAATGGGTCACAGATCACGGTCGCAGCGCCTCGATTCCTGCTAAAGTGGCGAGCGTAGACACTCTCATGCATTCGCACATGACTCGTTTCCATTTACCGTGGTGGGCTGTGCCGGTGGCGCGGTCCCGTGTGTTCTTGCTCTGCGGCCTTGCGGCGCTGCTGCTGGTTCCGGCCTCAGTCCAGGGACGGCTGCAAGCTCAGCAGGCAGCCGACGCGCCTGCCGCCAACAGCCAACCTGCGCCTCCATCCACCACGACATCCCAACCGGCGCCGTCTTCCGACACAACGTCCCATCCGGCCCAGGCGCCAGCACCAGTCTCGCCGGAAGACCAACCCGCGCTGGCGCCCACGATCGTGCCCGGCGTCTCTGGATCCGCAAGCATCAGTTCCGCCAGCATCAGTGAAGACCAGCTTCGCAAGTTGCTCGAGGGCAAGGACCTCTTTATCCGCGGCGGCTACCTCGACAACACGCTGGCCTTCAACGAGCACGGCGTGCTCATCGGGCACTCCGCGCAAGGTTCGTACACCCTGTGCGGCATCCGCATCAATAAGGTGCGCCTGCTCAAGCACAAGGTGGAGCTCGAAGGCGCGCGTTACGGCCTGCACTTTCTTGGCGCCAGCCCCGGCGAAGACCCCACCAAAGCGGTCGATCGCGTAAATATTACGCCCAAGAAGAAAGCAGTGCGCATCACCATCGATCGCGAGCTCGTGTTGAAGCCGAAATCGCAAAAAGGTAAGGGAAAAGGCGTTCCGCCAGCCTCAAAACCTGCCCCCATCGCCAGCCAGCCCGCTACCGCAGCCGCGCCGCCGGCCGACGTTCCAGCCGCACCCGCCGCAGCCCCCGATGTCCCCGATGTCCCGGAAGCGCAGGCCAAGATAGCCGAGGCTCCAGAGGCCGAGCGGCCAGCCGATGCCAATAGCGTCACCACCACCTTTTCGCCGGCGCACGCCAACCAACTGCTCCAGCAAGCGCTCGACAATATCTTCGCGCAGGGATTCGATGCGCGCATGATGGCCGCGATGCCGGCCTTCTGGACGCTCTACTATCAAGCGGTCGCCGAGAAAGCCGACTACCGGCCCCAAGACCCGAACGTCCTCGGGCAAAACATGGTCGATAAGAAGGCGCGGCTCGTCTCGTCCTTCGTACCCGCGTCAAACCAGTTCGCGCAGGACTATGGCGTGGCTGGCATGACGGAGTATCACGTAGTGGTGGACGCTGACGGGAAGCCCCAAGAGATCGTGGTGGCGCGTCCCATAGGCTTCGGGCTCGACGAAAACGCCGTCGATGCCATTCGCGAAGCCACCTTCGAGCCGGCCGTCAAGGATGGCAAACCGGTTCCCGTCATGCTCGACCTGGTCGTGCAATTCCGCATCTACTCCCAGCGCACCGCGATGGCATCCGCGCCCGTTTCCGAACACGCGCCCCAGCCGCCGTCTCTACCAGGACCTTACAGCGCCCAGCACTAAGAATTTCTCCGGAAACCAGCTCTTGAAGTGGCGCCGGTCTCCTCGCCGGGGTCCCGGGCGAGCGATCTTTGCTCGATGGGGTGACTGACCGGCCGTACCGAGGGCCCCCTGCCCCTCAGTACGGCCTCGACAGATCTCGAATTCTGAATAGTCGAACATGTGCGAGAAATTCCGGATAACGATATATTGTATATAGATATGCCGCTAACTATAACTTGCGCAACAGTACTTCATGTAAAACTATGCTGCGTAGCGATAAGCTCTGGGAAACTCCATTAGGCAAATATAAGTTTCGTCAAGATAACCCGAAAGATATAACTTCCATGAATTCTAACCAGCACGAAGATCACCACAAGCCGACACATCGGACTTATCGGCCCGTCGGTGAGAGCGTAGGCGGACTTGATGCGAACTAGAAGTACTCTAGACACCATGAGCGCCCCCGGGGCCGATCCCGCAAAAGGCGGCCCACTCAACTCGATCAAGCGATGTTGGGACTCCCAAGATCGTAGCCCCATCGCACTTCAACTTATTTCATTCAGGCTTACAGGGCGAAGATAGAAACGATGGGATGTTCACCGCTCGCCGGGAAGCTACAGCCCCTCGTCAAACGATCATTGGAGCCGAAAGGCCTTCTACTCAAAAATTAGATGTATCGGCATAATGTCCTTATTGCTTCGGACATGCTGCTTATAGACAACGATATATCCGTAGAGCGTCCCCTTAAAGCGGCTAAGAGTCATATCGGGGGCGTCGGTGAATTGCAGTTGGTTGACTTGGTACGCAAACCTGTATCCCTGGACAGGAGCGGCTTTCATTGAGGTCGCGTCTGAGAATTCTGTATTTCCATCACTCCATTTGTTTCCGCTGTAGACCAAGAGCGCATCGCTATTAGGCTCTCTCGCCCCGGCCATTGGCCCAGATAGACACGAAGCCTTATATCCATGCGGATCCGCCCTTATCTCTGGAAATGGCGATTGTGCAAGACAGATGTTCAGCTGTTCACCGTTATAGCCAATTTGAAAGCGTCCGGGATGGAGATGAATCTCAATGGTTCCGTCGGATATCGACGCTGGCGCGAATTTACCGTTCTGGGTAACATAGAAATCTGCGCCATTAATGCCGTTGAATGTTAGTGGCCCATAAATCAGGCTTTGTTGTTCCGATGTTACTCGATCTCCATTAGTGGGTGACGAAGGAGAACTTATGGGCGTTGCGGCTGGACGCGAAGCCTCCTCCGGTTGACTTGCGAACTCAGCTTGGCTTCCGGTAACTCCACCGGCAGCACCAGATTTCTGCTGATTCGCAGATTTTTCCTGCGCTTCAATTTCGTTTCTCAGGCCATTCACAAGATTTCTTGTTATCAATTTAGCGCTAAACGCCCACACCCATAAACCACTACGCGACCATAACTTCGTGCCTGTGGATGCTTGGAGCACATCGACGGTCGTAATTACATCCTTAGTCGCCACGGATCCCGTTACCTGCCCGGTGGCAACCTGCTGCGAAGAGGTCTGCCCCCGACTACTAATGCGCAAAATGATGTCCGCTTCTTTGGGATCGGAGACTACTTTCAGCCGACCCCATTTGCTAAGCGCCTCGTAGCAGGGACCGGTATAGGAGGCCTTTTCGCCGTGATCCTGGTCTTTGTTGGTTGGAATGAACTCCGCCATTTGAACGTAGACGGTCTTGGCCTGCATTAATTCGACAGGCAGTGGCTTTTCCTTGGCAAAGGCGCCAATCGGTAGACAGACGGCAAAAAATAACGCTACGGCTGATAACACTCGTTGCATGGCGAGCCTTTCATATCGGTTTGCACAGCGATTCGACGAGCTAAAACCTCTCCCATTAGGCTGAACAGTACTTCCCTGATGGTTTTGCCCAAAATAGGCATTCCAATCTTGAGGCAATGTTCCAGTCGCGGCTAAAGCATTTTCCGTAAAGACGTTACGCGAGATTCTATCAATAATTGTAGCGCGGGTATCGAGCTGACTATTGGGCGTTTTTGCAGGTTTCCGGAGGTTGGTCAGGAGTTCGCGAACCGCATTGCTGCGGGCTTAGTTTTCCCGGCTGTGCGCCAGAAGAGATTCCAAATAAGCCATTTATAATAAATAACATATAAAAAACAAGGCTTCAGCAGGCCAAAATGGCGTGCCCCAGTTTGACCCCACCTGAATCCGGGCCAGAAGCCCTGTCGGCTATCCGTCTTACATTATCCCAGCAGTACAAGACCGAATGTAAGACGGCGTTAGACACGCGTCTTACATGCCCACCAGCCGTGTCTTACACGGCGTCTTACGTGTCTTACACGCCCTAACACCCCAAAAAACACCAGCCAGGCACGTCGACTTCATGCTGCAGGGGGCTGCCACAGCTCCACGCGGTTGCCCTCGGGGTCCCAGATCCACGCGAATTTGCCGTAGGGGGCGTCGTCACGCTTGGGATCGATACGCACACCTGCTGCGGCCAACTGGGCGAGTAGAGCGTCGAGATCGTCGACCCGGAAGTTGACCATGGCCTGCTGGGCGCCCTCGCCAAAATATTTGGTGTCCATCGAGAAGTGCGCAAAGACGGTCATGCCAGTGGATTCAGGACCGTCGAACCCGAACGATCCGCCGCCCTGGTCCTGGATACCGAAGTGCGTCGCGTACCACTGGGCGAGCGCCTTGGGGTCGCGCGCCTTGAGAAAGATGCCGCCGATGCCGACTGCTTTTGCCATATGAACAGGTGTCAGGTCTCAGGGGGCAGGTGTCAGCTCTCAGCCAAAAGTTTTCAACAATCCGGCGCGGAGGGCAAGCATTATTTGACAGCGGGGGCTAACCCTCTTCGCGGAGCAGATCTACAAGCTTGGGCTTGTGTTTGGCCTGGCGGCCGGTGCGGGGCGCGTCGGGCAGAACGCGCGAGGGCTTGGGCTGGCCCACGCGCTCGCGCGCGTTTGCCTTGACGGCCTTTGTGGCCGAAAATCGGGCTGGCTTGCGTTTCGCCATGGCAAGAACGAGTATGGAATAGATTCGGGCATTCAGCAAAGTGCTCGATCTGAGTCCCTGTTTCTTGAGTTCATCGGGAGACAAATGCAGGTCCTTCGACTTCGTTTGCCGCCCAACCACCCCACAGACGAAGACCTGTCCGTGGGGGCCCCGGTCACGCGGCAAACTCCATTCAGGGGGACAGGGTGAATGTTGAACGAGTTTCAGATTGAAAACCCCAGAGTCCCGGCAGGTGTTCGTAGCTGGGTGAAGAATCGGAAGGCAGGACAGGAATGGAAGAGCGGGAATTTTTCAACGAGACGACGGAGCAGCGCAGCCACAACCTTACCTGTCCTAAGTGCGGGCAGGCCGCCGAATACAAAGTGACGTGGATCGTGCGGCGCAAGCGCCCGCAGTTGCCGCGCGGAGCCGACGAGCGCGATCGCGCCCGCTTCGCAAAGGCGCAATCCTACATGGTGCGGCGCGACGACAAGCTGCAGTGCGCCAACATGCGCTGCCGCAAGCCGTTCGAGATCTCGACGCTGCAATCGTTGGCGTTCCTTACAGACTAGGTTCTCGCGGCATTTTCAGAGCCAGGGTACCCGGCGGTAGATCACGAATGTGGAGAAGTCGCGCAGGCGCTGGAAGTTCGGATTGGCATCCATCCACGCGATATCGGGCGCCCAGACTTCACCCTCGGACTCACGGTAGACGATGAGAAGTCCTCCGGGAGGGATGTTCGAGATGTCCTGGTACAAAGCAGCGCCGTCGGCCGGAAGTTCGTGGATGGGACTGTTGGTATAGAAGCCGAACGCGGGGTAGTTGAAATTCATGTAAAGGCCGGTCCCGGAGGGAAAGCTGGACTGCAGGAACTCGGATGCGAGCTCTTCCTGAGGGGCGCCGGGGTCAATGAAGGATTCGCTGAGGCGCTCGCGCGCGGGGAGGAAAGTGAACACAAGGAGCGCCGCGACGAGCAGCGCGCCGATGCGGCGGAGCGACTTTGAAGACGGCGCGCACAAAAGCGCGAGGCCGGAGCCCGCGAGCAGCAGAAACGGCGGCGCAAGCGGCAGAACGTAACGCGGCTCCTTGTGCGGCATGGCACTGAAGAAAACAAAATCCACGACGAGCCACAACCAAAGGAAGGCTTCGAGAACGAGCGGAGAAGGGCCGGAGAGTGCTGCGGGGATGCGCAGCCGCGACGGGATGGCGCGAAGCAGACGCCAGAGCGACGATGCGGCGTTCAACACCAGTCCTAAGATGGCTGCCGGCGTAAAAATCGCGGCGCAATTGCGAAGGTAAAAGAAGAAGGGCTCCCCCTCGTCGACCACGCCCGTCCAACCGGAGCGCAGGGTAAAGAAAAAGCTTCCAAAGTGCAGACGGGACCAGCACAGGTAGGGGGCCATGCCGATGAGGAGCCCCGCCACGCAGGCTATGAGCGCCCTTGAGCGCCTTTTGGCGGCGAGGGGCAGAAGAAGAAGAATGCAGATAGTGGGAAGCGAACCGAAGCGCATGAGGATGGTGGCTGCCAGGGCGATGCCGGCCCAGGCAAAGCGAGCGGTGCTCTCGCCATCGAGCGCGCGGAGCAAAAGCCACAAGGCGAGAAGTGCGAGGGTGAGTGCGGGCGAATCCGTAAGCAGACTGTTGCCCGTGTTGTCGCTTACAAAGCCATCGGGAAAGATGCCGATGAAAAAGGGCGAGAAGGCCAGCAACAGAGCGGCGATTGCAGCCGGCAAGCGGCCTACAAGGCGGCGTCCCGCGAGAAAGAGAAAGACCGGGCCGAGAGCGTTGAGAAACGCCGTGACGATACATGCTGCATAGATGCTGTTCCAGACCAGAAAGACGCCGGCGAAGATCAGAGAGAGAAGCGGCGGACGAAAGTCGAGCTCCGAGTAGTTGCTTTTGCCGCAGCAGATGACTTGTGCGTTCTGGAGATAAACCATCTCATCCCAGAAGTGGAACCGGGAGATGCCCCAGACGCGAACCAGAAAGGCAGTGGCGCAGAGCAGGAAAAGCAGGAAGAGTTGCAGGCGCTGCTTCGGGGGTGCGAAGAACATCGGCAGACGGGTTCGGAGGGACGCGAACACGGATCGGGTGGGCCCTTTACCTACGGTGGTTCCAGGATAGATGTGCCCTCTACCGCTTCTGCGACAGGTCGCTCCTCCTTGAGGTCCCACCCCAACGACCAGGACCAGTCGTTGGGGGCCCGGGGTCGGATCGACGCGGCGGTTTTGCTTCCGGGGTATAGCAATCCTGGAACGGCTATGGCGTTGGATATCTTTTGTCATGATATGGGATCGAGCAGCGCCGCCGGGTGGATGGGGGCAAAACTTTCGATTCGCCTGCACCTTAATGATGGCTAGCGCTGAGCGGGCGGCGTGTGATTCAATTGAGGATAGGAATACTGGACACGGAGGTCGGATGCCGAGTCCGGTCAAATCCAGCACGGAGAAATGCCATGGCAAATCCCCTTCTTCCCCCCGAAGAACGCAATTTGACTCCCGCTCAGGTTGAGGCGCTGGACAAACGGCGCGATCTCGGTCACACGTTTCTGGTAATTGCCGGCCAATTTGCGGTGATGGCGACTGTTCTGCTGCTGTGGGTGGGGCAGGATCTCAAGTACTCGCCGGGCTGGCTGCACCCCATGGCTTTCTATTTCTTTATTGCTTTGGCGCTGATCGGATTTTTTGGCCTCACCGGGCTGGTGCTGCGCCGAGGAACGCCGCGCATCGACTGAGAAGACCCTGCGCACGTGAAGGCAATGAGCCAGAGACTGGAGCTGACGCTCCGGGATGGGTTGGTGCGTGAAGTTTCTCGAAGGCCTAAGGCCTGCGCCGTCCCTCTGCGATCCGCCGTCTGAGATCGCGTCTCCCAAGGAACCAGCTGCAGCTCCGGTGCACAATCCAAAATGGCTCCGGCTGGGGCGGCGATCCCTGTTGGTGCTCTTGCAGCCCGAACGTTGGGAAAGGAATGGAAGCGCATGGCGGAAC
>Ga0187847_10002649_pt1 | contig 14299 bp, 14 predicted proteins | sample June2016WEW_4_10_FD_132458 | JGI IMG/M metagenome (GOLD analysis project Ga0187847, IMG submission 132458) | Peatland microbial communities from SPRUCE experiment site at the Marcell Experimental Forest, Minnesota, USA - June2016WEW_4_10 | ecosystem: Environmental > Terrestrial > Soil >...
CAGTTTTTTATCGCTGGGTTACTCCACGACCACCGAATAATTGGTACCTTCCCACGCCTGTCCTTGCAGCCAGCGAAAAGTAAATTCGATCACTTGGCCGGACTTTAAGAAACTCGTCGGCAAATCGGCGGCGTATACACCCAATCTCGTATCTCGGGCGTAGAGGTCATTCGTCGTTTGCCATCCGTCGCTTGTCCAGTGCACAAGTGCTGCATCGAGTAAAACGAGCCTCAACTTTTTCCCTTGTGGCATCGAGCGAACTTTGTTGTTGAAGCGCCATCCGAAATATTCAGCTTTCCTTTTCTCGACGATGTAGCGCTGTACGGGTTGCGGCGGCTGATCGAAAAGTTTGCCATCGCGCAGCGACCGTCGCAGTTTGACATACTCCGAGTGCGCCCACACCAGCGGACACGCCGAACCGGTCGGTTTACCTTTAAATAGCTCCCGCTCCGGTAGATTCTCCTGGTCCCAAACTTGCTCTGGCAGCAAACGCCCGCCTTCCGTGCAACCCTCCATCATGCGCAGCAGCGCTTCGGCTCCGCTCGGATTGCCTGCGGCGATTTCATAGTGCGCTCGCTCGCCAGCCAGAAGTGGCCAGGGGCGGCCAATACCTGCGCCATCAAACGGCGAACCGTCTTCGTGCTCGCCATATCCGTCTCCGTTGTAGCGGTACCAACACGGGCCTTCCGGCAACTCGACACGCAGATATTTATCAATCACCCTGATGGTATTCAGAATGCGGGGATCGTCGGCCGCTCGCAACCCAAACCGCACCAGCGCCAGCGAATCAGGGCTGATCATGTGAATCGCAGCTTCCGAACTTTGTCCCGGTGGCCGATTTTTAATCGGTACAAAGCCTTCGAGCGGGGAAGCAGCACCATCGCCATCTGGGGGCGAGATGCGAACGTAATAACCATCCACACCCGCTTCGCGGGCGAGGTCGGTACCAGTGGCGTAAGTCCACCGCTCGATTTCATCGTTCCAATTGTCTGCAGTTTCGCGCAAATATTCGGCAATGTCGCGCTCGTTGACCGCGTCGGCCAAGTCTGCACCTGCCAGCAGTCCCGCAATCTCGACGGCGAGCGTAAAGGGGGAATAACCTGCATCTTCCTCCCACCGATCTTGCAGGGTGACGGGGCCGTTGCGCACGATGAATGACGCCGCGCGCTTGATCATCATCCACCAGCGGTTCAAATCGGTAATTTCTTTTCTGGCTTCCCGGAACAAGACGTCGAAAAGAAGAATGGGGAAGGCCGCCTCATCCATCTGGAGGCCCATCCAGTAGGGTCGCCCATCAAGCCACATATTTTGCGCCCAATGCCCGTCCGCTTCTTGTGTGGATTCGAGATAGCGCAAGACGCGCAAGGCATCGGTACAAGCTCCCGCGGCAATAAAGCCAAACGCCGTTTCGACCAGATCGCGCGGCCAAACTAGGTGGTATCCGCCCAGATCTTCATCGCCTTTGTTGAATCCCCATGGAATAGAAAGGCTGGCAATGACGCCGCCGAGAAAATCCTTGGATTCATGCGAACGCAGCACCGCCATGCTGGCGCGGTAGAGGTCGCGTTTCCGTAATGGCTGATCAAGAGGAAGCAGCGTGTTCTGCCATGCTTTCCACTGGCGCACGTAGTGATCTCTAAGTTCGTCGTAGGATTCGAGTAATGTGGAGCGCGTTTGCTGCGAAGCCTCCGATGGGTTATGGCCTAGCCCAAGAGCAAGAACAAATTCACCACCGCATGCGGCAAGATCGATTTCTCCAGTAAGGGCAATGTTGCCGTTCTCGGCGCGAGTGTAATCCCACGTCATTTGAAAATGCCGGGAAAGATCCTGCCAGCCATCGGAGTAACCAACGAATCCTGCAGATCTCTTAAGCCAGGGGACTGAACAAGCGAAAGCCAACGCGGTGCCGTCGCGCTCGGCGAAAAGCATGGAATCGCCTTTGTAGGCGCCCACCCAGCCAGAATTGCCCGTGCCGAAATTTGCCAGATGTGGTGAGAGCAGCGCGTAAAGATGATAGTCAAGAAGTTCGCCTTGCAAAGGAATGAATTTAATTTTCTGCAAAACGACATTGCGGTAGGGATCGGTGAAAATTTCCTTTTCGATGCGATAGCGGCCGTTTAATTCCGTGTTGCGAAGGCGATAGACTGGCACACCCGATTCAATCGGCACATTTTCGAAGGAGCAGTGGCGTTTTTCTTCCGAAAAATAATTTTTTCCGTCGGTGATGAGCAGGCCCATATCGCGGGTGCAGGCCATATCCACGCGTGGGAAATAGACTTCATTGAGAATGCCGTGGCTGAACGTGAACCAGATGCGGCTGTGCTGATTGAGCGCGGTGCCAATGCCAGCTTTTGCGCTGGAAGTCCATCGCGGAGAAATTCCCGGCCATCCTGGTGCGTAACTTTCGGAATCGGACATGCAGAACCCTTCGGAGGAGAAATAGGAGTCTCGATTGTCTCAGAAAAATGTTTCAACTGTTGTGCACTTAGCTTCGATTCATGGACGGACCAAAAGTTTCTGCAATCGTTCTTTCGCCCCAGGCCATTCGGCGTCGATGATAGAAAAACGATACGAATCGCGGGGGATAAAATCAGCAGCCATACGGTGCGAGCGCAGAACGCCTTCGAACTTTGCTCCTATCCGTTCGAGAGCAGCCCGCGAGCGAATATTTCGCGCATCGGTGTGGAAGCAAACGCGGAAGCATTTCCAAGTTTCGAATGCGTGCCTCAGCATGAGAAGCTTACTCTCCGTATTGGCCCCAGTCCGGATAGCGTCGTGAGCAAACCAGCTATAGCCAATTTCGCAGGAGTCAGGCGTAACACGACCATGTTGCGGATGGCCTTGGGGCCAGGGCCAATGCTCGATATTCCAAAAACGCGACGAACCTATGACCCGGTTATCGCTAAGGCGCACAATCGCGAAGGGAAGCGCTGTGCCCGCCGCTTCCCAACTGAGGGCAGTATCAATGTATTGAGCGGCTGAGTCTTTACCCTGCGGAATCGGACTCCAGTGATATAGCTCTGGGGCGCCCGCCGATGCCGCGGCTAATCCTCCGGCGTGATGAAGTTCGAGAGGTTCAAGACGGACCAGATTGCCGTGAAATTCGACGCGTTCTACGTTCATATTTTTACTATGAATCGATAAATGTGAATGCGCAAGTAGGGAGCAAGTGCTGCTTTTGGGCCGCATCATGTAAACTATTTATGGAGAGTTGGACCTTGAATTTTGCGCCGTGGACACCGTTTCCACGCACTTCCCAAGTCACTCCCAAAATTTAGCTAGAGAATGCCCCGGCTTAAGCCGCGTGGGCACAAGGAGAAAACATGCAAGCCAAGATCGCCAAGACCGCTGATCGCAAGAAAGTGATGGATACAACGAAAAGCACCGATTGCCCGAAGTGCGGAAAATCCACTCGCATTGTGAAGCGGGTGAAAGACCGTGAACGCGGAGTGCAGGGCGGGATTTTTATTTCCTGCTCAGCCTGCGAATTCTTCGAAAAACTCTAATAGGACTGTATGGCGCGGGCGCCTCGCCCGCGTTCATATCCTACGCAGCAATTCCTCGCAAGATCGCGCCCGCCGCTCTCGCCGAATCTTTGGCCCCTAATCGGCCGTCCCATGCCAATATGCGTCGCCCCAGCTGCAATAGAGTCCTTCGGGCCACGATCAGAAATCGCTCTCAGATTGGAGTCGAAACTCTGCGGCTTCGTGGGCGTGGGGCACCCGCGTGACTTGCGTAACCTACCCCACCGCAGCACGCCCATGCTAAGAATTGTCTTAGAGGTCGCCATGAGCAAATCCACCGTCAGCAATGCGTTCATCGCAGGTACTTGTCTGCTTCTTTTCCTGCTCGGCACAATTGTGTATTGGTCGCATCGGTTGGCGCGCGCATCCGCGGAACTGGCTGCCACTAACGAACTCTCCAGAACGCACTCCCAGACCATCGATGGAGCTTTTACTGTGGCTCAGATGGGCGAGAAATACTACAAGCTTTCAGTCCCTGACGGGGCAAGCAACATTGCCATTCATGGGCACTTTAACGCGACAGGGGGCCTCGCCAACGCGATCGAAGTTTCGGTGATGAGCGATGATCAGTTCGCGAACCGGAATAATGGGAACCCGCCAAATGCGATTTATATGAGTCAGAAAATCACCGGCGCCGCGGTGAACGTCGCTTTGCCCTCGGCCGGCACCTACTACGTAGTTTTCAATAACCGCTTCGGATTGCTCGCTCCCAAGGCCGTGCGGGATAATCTGACCTTGCAATATGTGAAGTAAGTCTTCAGTTAAACTCGAGCGGATTAGACTTAGAACAGATTAGATTTGGAGCATTCTAGATTTGCCCAAGAACCGCTCTTGCCGCTTCGCCCGGATCTTTCGCCCCAGTAATCGGCCGCCCTATCACAATATGCGTTGCGCCTGCCGCAATCGCTTCTGAAGGCGTTGCGACGCGTGCCTGGTCACCTATATCAGCCCCAGCGGGACGCACGCCCGGCGTCACAATCAGAAAGTCCTGGCCAAGTTCGCGCCGCAAGCCAGTAGGCTCGTGCGCCGATGCCACGATTCCCTGGCAGCCGGAACTAATGGCAATCGCTCCGAGCCGGAGCACCTGATCAAGTGTGGTTCCGCGCACACCGACCCGATTCAGGTCATCATCGTTCATGCTGGTGAGAACAGTGACGGCTAGAATTTTCAACCCAGGGTTTGCCTCTCGGCCGGCTTCCACGGCTGCCCGTAGCATCTTTTCACCACCCGCTGCATGAACCGTCAGCATATTGACGCCGAGTGCCCCTGCGGAGCGCACGGCGGAAGCAACCGTGTTGGGGATGTCGTGATATTTCAAATCCAGAAATATGCCGTGCCCAGCGGCAATTAAATCGCGGACAATCGGGGGCCCTTCGGCGGTGTAGAGCTGCATGCCGACTTTGTACAATCCTGCCGAACGGCCCACGGCCGCCACAATGCTCTTTGCGGCGGTTGCGTTGGGCACGTCCAAAGCGACAATTAAACGCTCACGCGGTTCTATCACTTCTTCAAGCATCCCATTTGAATTTTAAGGGGTTTGGGATTAGTACGCCACTGGGGTGTGGAGTTCGGCAACTACTTCAGGACGGATGATGTCCAAGCGGACGCGTTGTAAGCCCGCCTTATTCATTTGCAGCGCGTGGGCGGCGCCAAAAGATAGGTCAATGATGCGGCCAGGTACAATCGGGCCGCGGTCGTTGATCCGCACCACCACCGACTTGCGGTTTCGCAGGTTTGTGACCCTGACATAGCTTCCCAGCGGCAAAGCTGGATGCGCTGCCGTCAAGTCATACATGTTATAAGGTTCGCCACTGGCGGTCGGTTTTCCGTCAAAATATTCGCCGTACCACGAAGCGGTTCCCACCTGGAAAGGGTGGGTTGGTTTTGCTTTGGATTTCGCGGCCGCCGCGCTTGCTGGCAGCGATTTGGCGTTCCGGGTATTTGCAGACCCTGAGCTGGTTGGCCCCTGAGCCGCTCCCGAGCCGGCGATGAGTAAAACCATGGCCAGACCTTGAGCTATACTTCCTCGCATTCAGTCACCTCGCGTCTCTAGGATGGTCCTCCCGAACAACGGCTTTCGTAATGCTCTATTCATGCTAAAGAGCGGCGCGAAGCCTTGTCAATCCGGAATCCACCCCAGAAAGATAATCAAATAGTTATAGATAGCTTACGTAACACCCTGTGGAAATTGAGGAACTATGCACACAGCACTGCAAGCAATGGACTTACATGTTTATTACTTAGTAAATAACCCATGCCCTAGCGTCGGGGAAATATTTACCTGGCTTTGTTTTCATACACTTAACTCCAAGAGTTAAATAAAGAACATGGAATGAATACTTTAAACGCCGCCCAGCGGAGAGGAGCCCCATAAATTGATGAAAATTGCTCGACGCGCGAAGAGCAATTTGCAACGTGCGCCAATTGGCGTACATTTCGTAAATGGCAAAATCGCTGCCTGTAGTCCTATCAATCGCGGGCTTTGATCCGTCCTCGGGGGCGGGGGTCACCGCAGATATTAAGGCGATTTCCGCTCATGGTTGCTATGGCGTGGGCTGCGTGACCGCGCTGACCGTGCAATCGACCTCAGAAGTGCGCCGTGTGGAACCGATTGATCCCAAGCTGGTTCGGGAAACACTTACCTGTCTCACCGATGATTTCGAGATTGCCGCTGTCCGCGTTGGAATGTTGGGATCCGGAGCAGTTGCTGACGCGGTCGCGGACTTCCTCCATGATTTGAGTTCGTCTAAGGTGGTGCTTGATCCCGTAATTGTCTCCTCTTCGGGAGCGAAGCTGGTGGATGATGCGGGCATTAGCGTGGTTCTGAGGCGTTTGCTTCCCATGGCGGCAGTCATTACCCCTAACATCCATGAAGCGAGCGCTTTAACTGGCATAGAAGTGGTGAGCGCCGATCAAATGCAGGATGCCGCGAGCAAGCTTCACGAATTGGGGGCTAAAGCCGTTGTTGTAACGGGCGGCCATTTGGACAAAGCCATTGATTTGTTAAGCTTTCAGGACAGGTCAGGCATCCAGCGAGAAACCTTCAAGTCTGAGAAGTTGCGCTCAAATTCAACTCACGGAACCGGCTGCGCCTTCGCCTCGGCGATTGCGTGCCATTTGGCACATGGACGCGGGTTGCCGGAGGCAGTTCTATTGGCTAAGGCCTACATTGTCGCCGCCATCGCCAATGGAGTGCCCGTGGGCAAAGGCATTGGCCCGGTTAATCACCTGTATCGAATGAATGAGCAAAGGCGAGCGGCTACAGCCGACGTGGGGGAACCAGTAGCGCATTGAGCGGGATTATTTGGGAGGTGCTTGGCTCTTTAGCAGGATCCCAGCGACGAAGGCAGCCGTCGCCCCCACCAGCCATTGCATACGCCAGAGCATGATGGCGGGAAAGTCGGGAAAAGCTTGAGTCGAATAAGCGGCCCCTCCAACGAGCGCGATCAAAATACAGGCCACTCCGATTGAGAAGGCGATCAATGCCGGTCCGGAAAGGCCTAACCCGGATCTTATTCGCCCGTAAGCCTCTTCCAGAGGGACGGCACCCGCTCTCGCGGTCACTTCGGTACGCGGCAACCCGCATTGATGGCAAAAGCTGGCTCCGGCCAGAAATTCCGTCGCGCAGTCGGCACAGATTTCGTTGGGAGCGGGCCGTATGTTTGGACGTACAACTTCGGCAGAGGTTTCGCCCAAAGGGCGCTGCCAGAACTCATGTTGTGGTTTGTGTGCAACTCCAGCCATCTGGTTATCCATAAAACTCCTCGCAACTAGACGACCACTGCCGACGCTCTAAACAGACCGCAATTCAAAGCCGTTGCACTGCTGAAAATCGCAAACAATTTCATAATCGAGAAATAATTACGTTTTTCCGTAAATTGTTCTTGAGAGATTATAGGCAGAATTGGGCGAACTTAATGGCGAAGTAACGTTACGAGACTGGTTCACTGCATGTGCGGCATCACATCAGGTAAACTCGGTGTAATTGGGAGGCGCTAGTGCCGATTTCGATAAGACGCGGCTGCGCAGCATGGTTTTTCTTGCTTTTGCTTACATCGACGTGCGCTGCCTTGGGCCAGTCAAGCGTTTCCGCCGCAAACCCTGCGGAACGCATGGCGTATCGGCCGGCCGATCCAAAAAATGCTTCTGCATTCGACCATTTTTACAATTTGGAATATGACCAGTCGGTCAATGACTTCAGCCAGGTGTTGCAGAGGCACCCGGATGACCCATTCGCACTCAACCATTACATGGCCGCAGTGTTGTACCACGAGCTGTACAAGTTGGATCTTCTCAACACGGGAGAGTACGCCCACGACAATTTCATAAAAGCGTCGCACGAGTCGGCGGACGCGAAATTTCAGGCGGAATTCCAGGATCTGATAGAGCGGGCGTTCAAGGTCGAAGATGCGCGTCTCAGTGCCGATCCGAACGACATTGACGCGCTTTATGCCCGCGGTGTGACTCGTGCCCAATTTGCCGTCTATACAGGGATGGTGCAGCGGGCCTGGATTTCGGCTCTGCGCAACGCAGTCGGCGCTCGCCATGACGAGGAGAGGGTCTTGGAGCTGGCCCCACAAACTGTGCAAGCCAAGTTGGTGGTGGGTACTCACCTTTATGTGCTGGGCAGCTTGCCCTGGACCTTGCGCACCGCAGGAGGGATTTTCGGTCTCAGCGGAAATAAAGAGAAGGGCTTGCAGTACTTGAAAGATTGCGCAGCAGGACCCGGAGAAACCAGCGTGGACGCGAAAATTCTGCTGGTTTTATTCTTGCGGCGCGAGCGTCAATTCGCCGATTCGCTTGCGGTCGCGCGCGGATTAATCGCAAGCCATCCCAAGAATGTCCTTATGGCGCTGGAAGAGGGGAATCTCTTGCGGGAGTTGGGCCGCAACGACGAGGCCGCGGCCGCCTACAGGAAGGTTTATCAAGCTGGACGAGATGGGCGCTATGGCGATTTGCATTATGAAATCGCGGCCTATAGTTTGGGCGATATGCTCCGTGACCAGAAAGACTACGCAGGCGCGGCCGCAGCTTACGAACAGGTGAACCAAGTCCCTCACGCGTCACCAGACGTCCTGCAGGAGTCCAATCTGGCCGCCGGCGAAATCTACGACCGTTTGCAGAAGCGTGACTTGGCCCTGAAGAAGTACCAAGCTGTGATTGCCCAAGATGGCAAATCGAAGTTCGCGGAAACGGCCAGCCTGTACCTCAAAGACCCATATAAGGGTGAGTAGGGAACTTTTGTTATGTGAACCGCGTATTTCGTGATGATGAGGAGGTACCTCTATGTTCTGCAACTATTGCGGTAAGTTGATTCAAGACGATGCCAATGTTTGCGCCTACTGCGGTACCCGCGTAGGCGGGATGATCGCCCGCAAGCGTTTGGTACGCCCGCGCACGGGCCGATCGATTGCGGGTGTGTGTTTGGGATTGGCTGAATATTTTGATCTCGACGTCACCGTAATTCGTGTCGTGTGGCTGATTACGGCTGTTATGACCGGAGTTGGACTGCTGGCCTATCCAATCGCATGGATTGTGATTCCGGAAGAGCCACTGATGCTGGCGATGCCGGTAGGGCAGGCTGCGCCACACCCGCAAATGTGATTCAATCGTCTTCTCGCCTATGAAGACGATTCGTAGTGGCGATGGCAGCATCGCTTACCAAGTAATCGGCAATGGTGCGCCAGTTGTCCTGTTGCACCCCTTTCCTGTTCAACATGAGTTCTGGCTGCCTGTCGCGGAGATTTTGCGCGAACACTTCACCCTGATTCTGCCCGATTTGCGTGGCCACGGCGATTCCGACGCCGGCGATGGGCCTATCACAATGGCGAAACACGCCCGGGACCTTGCCAAGATTCTGGATGAAGAAAAGGTTCGGCGCGCCCCGATGGCGGGAGTTTCGATTGGCGGGTATGTGCTCTTCGAGTTCTGGAGGCAGCATCACGAGCGGATATCCGCTCTTGGGCTTTTCAATACCAAAGCACGGGCAGACGAGAGCGACGAACGCGCCGCCCGGCTACAAGCGGCGGCGAGTGTGTTGGAGCAAGGAACTGAATCGTTTTTTCTCGGGATGGCGCGGAAAGTGATGGGGCCGAGCACGCAAAAGCTGCGGCCCGACTTGGTCGAGGGCGCGCTTCGCATGATGCAGAAAGCGTCAGCAGAAGATATTGCCGCCATCCAACGGGGAATGGCTGAGCGCCCGGGTTCTATCGAGACCTTGAAAAATATTAATGTCGCAACATTGATTGTGACGGGAGACGAAGACTCCATGACTGGTCTGCCCGAAGCCGAGCTCATGCATCGTCATGTCGCCGGTAGCCAGATGAAAATAATTGCCCGGGCCGGCCATTACTCGCCCTGGGAGCAGCCAAATCAAGTCGCCGAAATTCTTCGCGACTTCCTCAAGGTACAGAACAATCTTTACTGACACCGAATTACTTGCTCAGCTCGACAGAAACGATTTGGCCTGGTTCGCCTTTTGCCGGCGAGTCGACAAACTGCACCCGCCCGTGAAGATTCTCAATATCCGAACAAGGGTGCAGGTCACCGGTTGGGGTAAACCCTAGTGCGCTGAACTCAATATCGTAATAATCGTCGGAATGGAGCGTGAGAGACTTGTTCTTGTCCACAATTTCGAAGTCCATTACCGCTGGCGGGCTGCAGCGCACGTTCTTGAGGATTCCTTTGGCTTCGTGCCTCTGACCGGTGAGTGGATGTTCCTTGCGCTTTAATACAGGCGCCGCATCTACTGTTGCATCTCCTTCGGTTGCACCCTCACCGACTTCGACCGATGAACCGTTCTCAATTGCATTTTGATACTGCTCTGCCATCTTTAAAGAGTTCTCGCCGATAGATTGTTCTTCCGGCGTGTTGGCATACTTCTGCGCCGCTTTGAATACTCGCACCGCGTTGTCCGGTTGATTCATCTGAATGAGGACGTTTCCTGCATCGATTCGAAAACGAAAATTCTCTGGATCCAACTGCACAGCCATGAGGGTCATACTGTGGGCCTCATCGAGATTCTCCTTCTTCATCGTATCCACGGCTGCGAGCGTGTCGTAGGATGGAGCAAAATTCGGATTCAACTTGATGGCAGTTCGCAAGTACGCCTCGATCTCATGCGCGAGGTCTGCGGGGGGTGGTCCGCCGTGCAAGTTCATTACCGAATAATTGTAGTAGGCCAAATAACTCTTGGATTCGAGTTTCACGGCTTTTCCGTACCACTCGCGCGCACCGTCAAGGTTACCTCCGCGAGCATCAAGATAGCCCATGGTTTCGTAGGGCTGTGCATTCTTGGGATCTGCTTTCATGACCGCGTCGATTAGGGCCTTTGCGTCGGCCGAACGCCCGTTATAAGCGAGGAAGTCGGCTCGAATGGCATCGGCGTCACTTAGCGTCAAAGGAGTCACGACAAACGTCGAGTCATCCACTTCGATGGTTGTATTCATTTTCAAAGCCATGAAGCTGAACTGACTAACGTATGCATCCAGGGTTTTCTGCAGGACGTTGAGATCGCCGAATGCTTTTGTCCCCGCCGTCACGGGATCTGTGCCCCCTGCGACGAGTTGCATGTAATCAGCAAGCTTATGGGTCCCATTCTTGCGATCTTCAATCTGGAAATAATGGGTCAGTGCCCACGATTCGGCGTAAAACATCGAACCTTTGTTTTGTTCATGGTAATAGGGAGAACTATGGTCCACCGCGAACAATGTTGCCAGGGGGAGAAGTTTGTTCTGGCGAAGAAGCAGAATGTTTTCACGACTTGGCTCGCCTGACTTAACTTCTTTATTGCGGATTTCGGTGTTTTCAAAAAATTGCGCCAGTCCTTCGTTGAGCCACAGCGGCATCCAGTCTTCAGCTTTGCTGGTCAGCAAATGCGTGTACTCGTGGTACACAATGGAGTAGGGATGCGGATCTTCGGCGCTGTAACCAAAAGTCGTTTCTTGCTCTCTTAGCCGGAGAAGAATGTAGTTCTTGTCTGGGGCACGAAGGAATACTCCACCGAGTTGGAGTGAACCCTTCGCCAAGTAAGCGGCCGGCTCTAAAGCCTTGAAGTCTTTATCTTCGTCGACAGCAATTACGACGATAGGAGCTGGTGGGTCAACTTCGGCGTTCGGGAACGCGCTATGGAAAACATCGCGCATTCGCTCCAACTGGTCAGCCACGCGTCTTCCATCTTTGTCACTTCCGGGAGTGATGACAACAAAGTGGGGACTTCGTATCTGAATCCAGTTTTCAGTTTTCGCGTAGGCGGCCACGCCAATAACAAGGCAAAGACAGAGCAGCGAATCAAAACGGCGAAACATGCGCACGAATATAGCAAAAAACCAGGCCAAAAGGAGTTTTCGTTATAGTTACTGAATATGCCTGAACCCACTACGAAAGTAATCCGTCCGGCTCGCGGGATTGCTGGCTCGCTTCGCTTGCCGGGCGATAAGTCCATTTCCCATCGCTATGCCATGCTTGGCGCCATTGCCGAGGGCGAGACGAGCCTGTCGAATTTTTCTACCGGCGCCGATTGCGCCAGTACGCTGGGCTGTCTGAAGACACTGGGAGTCGAGTGGCAACATCAAGACAGAAATGTAGTCATTCAGGGACGCGGTAAAGCGTTGCATGCGCCAGAAAACGCGCTGGATTGTGGCAACTCCGGTTCGACAATGCGAATGCTCAGCGGCATCTTGGCCGGGCAGAGCTTTTCGTGTGACTTGATGGGCGACGAATCTCTTTCCCGGCGGCCCATGGCGCGTATCATCACACCCTTAGAGAAAATGGGCGCCAAAATTTCATCCCAACCCGGCGGCAAGCCGCCGCTGCATGTCATCGGGTCGACTCTGCGAGGCATTTCTTACGAAATGCCCGTGCCCAGCGCGCAAGTCAAAACTGCGCTATTGTTCGCCGGACTTTGCGCGGAGGGAAAAACAAGCGTAACCGAAGCGATGCGGACGCGCGATCATGGGGAGATCGCACTGCGAGCCTTCGGCGCGGAAGTTTCGCAGAAAGACAAAATACTTACGATCGCAGGGGGACAGAAGCTTCGCGGTATTCAGGCCTCGATCCCCGGCGATATTTCCAGTGCGGCTTTTTTCCTTTGCGCGGCGGGATTATTTCCCGGCTCAAAGATCGTTTTCGATTCATTGCTGATGAATCCCACTCGCGCGCGTCTGCTCGATATTCTCATGCAATTGGGAATCAAGATTTCTGTCATTGAAGTGCAAGAGACACACGGGGAATTAGCCGGCACCATCCAAGCGACTGGCGGCCACCTTAAGGGTGTGACGATTGCGGGCGCGGATTCAGCTGCTCTCATCGACGAGATACCCGTTCTGGCGGCGATTGCGCCTTATACCGGCGACGGCATAGAGATTCGCGACGCGCGCGAGCTGCGCGTGAAGGAATCGGACCGCATTGCCGCAGTGGCGACAAATTTACGAAAAATGGGCGCAGAGGTCGAAGAACGGGAAGACGGACTAAAGATTCCGGGCGGACAAAAGCTGCACGGAGCGGAACTCGATTCCTTTGGAGATCATCGAATTGCCATGGCCTTCGCGGTGGCGGCACTGGGGGCGGATGGTGAAACTCAGATAGACCACGCCGATGCCGCGGTGATTTCGTATCCAGCGTTTTTTGAGACGCTGGAAGGGCTGGCAGAGCGATAGTACTTTTGCTTTTTATGAAAACTAAAGCCGCCCGTAATTGGGCGGCTTCTTGCTGCGTTGCTAATGAACCTTAAATGTGCTCCGTCTTGCCGTCGTACTTCACATTCCCGTTCGCATTGTTCATTCGTGTCACATCGTCGTTGGTATAAGTGCGCGACGCTTTCGTAGCGCTGCTGGTTTTCCCGATCATCTGCGCCAAACCTTCACGATCCCATTCGCCTATGCCCGGCCGAAATGCGCGGTGTTCGCGTGGTTCCCCACGTCCTTCCGCAAATTCTGCTCCCCGATCTTCGGTGTGAGCTTCCCGGACGCGGTCTTCACGGAATTCGTGCAGATCCCCGTATCCAGCGGGGTAGTAAGAGTTGACCGCGGGCAGCGTTTCCATAGTGGAGTTGCGTGCTCCGGCAGTGTTGCCCCAGGTTGCGTTGCGCGCTCCAGAGGTAGAATGCACGGTCGGTCCCCACGATGCCGAAGGCGTAGTGATGAGCGGAATAAACGGAGCGGCATAAATATACGGCGGAGCCCAGTAAGCGCCGGTGGTGCCAATGATATTTACTTGAGCGGCAGCCAAACCGGAAAGCACGAAAATCGACCAAGCGATGATGGTGAGACGCATAGTACCTCCACGAAGAACCCGATTGAAATCACGTCCGGAGGGCCGGACGAGAGCATCATACACCCGCGGTGCACGATTTGGTAGATGAAAAGCCTTGCTGGGCGCGGTGTTTGCGGGATTGCATAAATTAACTGCCCACGAAGCGGGCATAAAGGCTGCGGGCAACGGCTGTATCTGTGGTTCCTTTGATGATGGCGCGCCCATCGGGAAACAAGGTCATCTCATAGGGAGCCCGCACGAACTTCAAAACAAAGTCGTTATGACGCACGAGGCCATGGGGTTGGAGGCGCAGGCTCATTTCCGGCAGGTCGATTGGGCGGTTCCGTTCGTGAATTTGCACAGAGTTGCGGCCGCAAAGTGTTATGTGAGGGCGGCCTTCACCCGCCAAGTGCAAAAAATTGCGCAAGCCACAGGCGCGGCAGCCAGAGACGGGTTTGTCGGCTGCTATTTCCGCTCGCTCGTTTGACCAGGTATCGAACGATAGCAGGGTGCGCCGAATCTGC
>Ga0187847_10002650_pt1 | contig 14296 bp, 12 predicted proteins | sample June2016WEW_4_10_FD_132458 | JGI IMG/M metagenome (GOLD analysis project Ga0187847, IMG submission 132458) | Peatland microbial communities from SPRUCE experiment site at the Marcell Experimental Forest, Minnesota, USA - June2016WEW_4_10 | ecosystem: Environmental > Terrestrial > Soil >...
GCGATCACCGGCCTCGCGGCGGCAGATGGATCTCCGCGAGCATGCAGCGCACGCTGCCCCCGCCCAAACGCTCGATCGTCGCCAGGTCGACCGCGACGATTTCTGCGTGGCTTTCCAGAGCGCGCCGCTGGCGTGCATCGAGCGAGCCCCAAGCCGCACTCGACAAGGCGATCAGTTTGCCGCGTTGCCCGCCGAGCTCGAGCAGATTGCCGGCGAACTCGCGCATCTGCGGCAACGATATGTCGACGATCGCATGACCGGTGGCCTCGAGCTTCGAGAACACGGCGTCGCGGTGCTGCGAATCGGCGATCGATGCGCCGCAGACGACCGCGAAATGGGTGCCGACCGCCATCAAGACATTCGTATGGTAGATCGGTGCGCCGCCGTCGAGCGCATCGAAGGTCATGAGCTCGTAGTCGAGTTGCTGCGCAAAGTCGCCGAGCACATCGAGATCGGTGCGCGGCGACAGGCAGGCATAAGCGATGTGTGCGGCGCGGTCCAAGACCAGGCTGCCGGTGCCCTCGAGGTATTTGCTTTCCGCCTCCCGATGGCTCAGGTCGACCGTTCGCGTGATCCGAAACGCGCCTTCGCGAGCCACTTGGGCAATCAACTCCTCGCGCCGCTCCAATCGCCGGTTGGCGGCGAGCATCGGGTATAGCACGACCGTACCATCCCGATGAAAACTGACCCAATTATTGGGGAACACCGCATCGGGTTTGACCGGATCGGCGGTATCGTCTGCGATGATGACCCGGACCCCGGCGCGTGCCAAAGCCTCCGCCAGTGCGTCAAATTCGCCCAAAACCCGCTGTTGACGCTCGGCGGCGCCCGCTGGCGCGTGATCCCGCTGAAACCGGTTCGTGGCCGCCGTTTGCGGGTTGAACCCAAACCCAGCTGGGCGCACCATCAGCACCGCCCGGGCGCTTTGCGGCTCCTGATACGACATGAATCAAACTATATCAGGCGCAGATCGCGGCAGGCTGACCGTTGACACGGGCGGCTGCTTTGATCATGGTAAGCGCGGGATGTCGAAATAAAGCAACGCCGGTTTGGCAAATCTTAGTATTTAGCCTACGGGCTGAATTAAGGAAGGGCCTTGCCGCTGTCAATTGCCAAATCCATCGTCGTGCTATGTGGTTTGCTGACACTCGCCGCCGGCGCCGCATCGGCGGATCCGCGCCGCCCGGCCGCGCCTGCGCCGCCGCCCGTGGCGGTTCCGGCTCCGGATACCTCGCTCGACATGGTGCTCGCCGAAGCGAAGCGCCGCGCCGCGAGTGCTTACGTTCCGCAGCACGGCAGCCTTCCCTCGTGGCTCGACCGGCTCGGCCCCGACCAGTACCGCAGCATTCGCTTCAACCCGGACCTCGCGATCTGGCGCGCCGACGGCTTGCCGTTTCGCATCGACCTGTTGCCGGTCGGTTTCAATTTTCAGACCATGGTGACGGTTTCCGTGATCGACAACGGCAAGGCACAAGACCTGTTGGCAACCCCGGATATGTTCGAGTTCGGGCCGAACGCGCCGCCACCGCCGCCAAAGGCGGTCTTGCCGCTCTCGGGTTTTAGAATCCGGTACGCGATCAATACCAACAAGGTCTGGGACGAATTTCTGGTGTTTCAGGGCGCGAGCTATTTTCGGGCGGTCGCGCAGCAACAAGTCTATGGCCTATCGGCGCGCGGGCTTGCGCTCAATACCGCCGAGCCGTCCGGCGAGGAATTCCCGGCATTTACCCACTTTTGGATCGTGCGCCCCGAGAAGAACGCGAAGGAGATCGTCATTTACGCGCTGCTCGAGAGCGAGTCGACGACCGGTGCCTATCGCTTCACGGTGCATCCGGGCGGCGAAACCGCGATGGACGTCGATATGACCTTGTTCCCGCGCGAAGAGCTGCGCGTCCCCGGCATTGCGCCGCTCACCTCGATGTTTCTTTTCGACGAGACCAATCGCGGACGGCTCGACGATTACCGCCCCGAAGTCCATGACTCGGATGGATTGCAGGTTCTGACGTCCTCCGGGGAGTCAGTCTGGCGGCCGCTCGCGAACCCCGCGAAACTGCAAGTCTCGACGTTCACGACGCAGGCCCCTGCCGGCTTTGGACTCGTTCAACGCTCGCGCACGATGAGCGATTTCCAGGATTTGGACGCCCAATACGAACGCCGTCCCAGCGCGTGGATCGAGCCGCGCAGCGACTGGGGCTCAGGATCCGTGGAACTCGTGGAAATCCCGTCGGGGCGCGAAACCAACGACAATATCGTCGCGTTCTGGCGACCGGCACAGAACATTCCCGCGGGGCATCCCGCGCATTTCGCCTATCATATGGTCTGGCTTGGCGAGCCGCGGCCTCCCAAAGGCATCGGTGAAACGGTCTCGACGCGCTCGGGCGCGAGCCTCGACGGCAAACGGCGCGTCTTTCAGCTCGACTTCGTCGGCGCGGGCGAGCAGACCGAGGGTCTTCGCATCGAAGGAGGCGCATCTGCCGGCAAGATCTCGAACACGATGTTGGTACCGAACCCTACGATCCATGGACTGCGTGCGAGCTTCGAGCTCGACCCGAACGGCGCGGATCTGATCGAGTTGCGCTTGCGAATCATGCGCGATAAAACGCCGGTCACCGAAACTTGGCTCTATCGATGGACCGCCAGCTGACAGCCGCGGTCGCACTCGAGGCCGCACACCCGGCCGGCGGCATGCCGCCGGAATCCGCGCTGCCGATGCCGCCGCAGGACCTGCGACGCCGGCCACCGCGGCGCAGCCGCGCCGCTATCACGGCGGGGGTTCTGTTCGCGCGCTGCATCTTGATCGCGGTGACGCTCGGGGTCAGCGCCTACGGAACTTACCAGATGCTGCAGGTCGTGCGCTTTGCCAGCATGACGCTGCTGCAGGGCATGATGATTTTCTTCTTCTCGATTTCGCTCGGCTGGATCGCGTTTTCGGCCGCGTCCGTACTCGCCGGCGCATCTAAGCGCCGCGAATCGATTCCGGCGGCCGATCCCGCCGTTTCGACGTCGCTGACCGCCTTGATCATGCCGATTTACAACGAGGACCCGCGCCGCACGATGACCGCGCTGCAGGCCATGGGCGAAGCGCTCGTGAAAATCGGAGCAAACCGCGGATTCGAGATCGTGGTGTTGTCCGACTCGACCGATGCTGACGCCTGGATCCGCGAAACCTTGAGCGTCGACCGACTGCGCAGCGCGCTCGTGGGCTTCGTGCCTGTCTGGTACCGCCGCCGTTGGCAAAATATTGCGCGCAAATCCGGCAATGTCGAAGACTTCGTGAAACGCTGGGGTGGCCGCTACGATTTTCTGATCGTGCTCGACGCGGACAGCTTGATCGATGCGCCGGCGCTGGTGCGGCTTGCCGAAACCATGCAGGCCGACGGCAACCTCGGTATTTTGCAGACCGCCCCGCAGCTGATCGGCGCGAAGACCTTGTTCGGCCGCTTGCAGCAATTCGCCGCTTGCGTCTACGGCCCCGTAATCACGCGCGGACTCGCGGCTTGGTCAGGCGATTCCGGCAACTACTGGGGCCACAACGCAATCATCCGCACGGCTGCGTTTGCGCAGAGCTGCGGGCTGCCGCAGCTCAAGGGCCGCAAACCCTTCGGCGGCTTCGTGCTGTCGCACGACTTCGTCGAGGCCGCGCTGATGCGCCGCGCCGGCTGGAAGGTCTGCATGACGACCGAACTCGGCTGCTCCTGGGAGGAATCGCCACCGTCCTTGATCGACATCGCGGTGCGCGACCGCCGCTGGGCCCAGGGCAATCTTCAGCACTCGAAAATCATCGGCACGGCGGGCCTCTCGATCCTGAGCCGACTGCACCTCGGCATCGGCATCATGAGCTATTTGTCCTCGCCGCTGTGGCTGCTGCTGCTGAGTCTCGGATTCGCGCTCGCATTGCAGGCACACTTTCTGCGGCCCGAATATTTCAGTCAGGATTTTCAGCTGTTCCCGACCTGGCCGCGGTTCGACACGGAACTCATGATGGCCCTGTTCTGGTTCAGCATGATCGTGCTGCTGGTTCCCAAATTACTCGGCCTGCTGCGCGCGCTGCTGACGAAGCGCATTCGCGACGGCGCCGGCGGCGTCATCGGAGTCTGTTCCAGCGTCTTGCTGGAAATCGTGCTCTCCGCGCTCTATGCGCCCGTGTTGATGCTGATTCAGAGCCGCTACGTATTCGAAATATTCATGGGCCGCGACTCGGGCTGGAAAGCACAGCGACGAGACGGCGGCGGAACTTCGTGGGCGGAAGCCTGGTCGTTTCACAAGCGGCATGTGCTCGCAAGCTGCGTGACCGCGGTGATCGTTTGGTACCTCTCGCCCGCGCTGCTCGCCTGGGTGTCGCCCGCGCTGCTTGGATTATTTCTCTCGGTCGTGCTGTCGCGCGCCAGTGGCAGCGAGATGATCGGTCGAGTGCTGAGCCGTGTCGCGCTGCTGCGTACACCCGAGGAGGCGCGCCCGCCGCCGCTGGTCGTGCGCCGCCAGGAATTGATCGCCGCGGCGCCCCCGCTGCCTCACGACGGGCTGCACTTCCTCGCGCGCGACGCGGTCGCACGTGCGGCGCATAGCCACGGCAATTTGGCGCGTCCGGCCGACGCGAGGGGCCAGCCGGATCCGCACGCGCTGACGGCCGCGCAGAAGTTGGTCGACGCGCGCACACTGGAGGAGGCTCTCGCCTGGCTGACGGCGGCGGAGCGCGTGCAAGTTGCAGGCGATCCACGCTTGCTAGACCGTCTCGCGGCGCTGCCCGATGCGCCGCGGCCGGCATACATTATTTAGGGGTCCACAATCGCATGATGTTGCGCCGACGTGAAATCTTGAAATCCGCGCTGGTAATGGCCGCCGCGCAAGTTACCAGTGGCAGCTTCGCCAGAGCCGCCCAGATGCCTGCGGTCGGAGCCCCGCCCCAGGCGTTCGACTTCGCCTGGATCAAGGGTCAAGCGCGCTGGCTCGCAAGCAATCTTTACGTACCGCAACCCAAGGACAGTCTGCCGCCGGCTTTGGCCAAGCTCAGCTACGATCAGTACCAGTCGCTGCGCTTTCGCCCCGATCATGCGTTGTGGGCCGAAGACGGCTACGCGTTTCGGCTGCAGTTTTTTCACGTCGGACGCAGTTTCACGCAATCAGTGCGGCTGTTCGAAGTCGTCGACGGCGTCGCGCACGAAATCGTCTACGACCCTGCGATGTTCGATTTCGACAAGAGCGGCCTCGACCCGGCCCTGATGAAGGATCAATCGGGATTCGCGGGCTTTCGCGTGCAATTCGTCACGAACTGGAGGGCGGACGTCGCGGCGTTTCTCGGTGCCGCTTATTTCCGCGCGGTCGGCGGCGACACGCGCCAATATGGATTGTCGACGCGCGGCCTTGCGGTCGATACGGCCTTGGGCCGCCCAGAGGAATTTCCGCGCTTCACGGCGTTCTGGTTCGAGCGACCGACCAAGGACGCGGGCACTCTGACGCTCTATGCACTCATGGATTCGCCGAGCGTCGCCGGCGCGCTGCGCATCGAAATGGCGCCCGGTGGCACGCAGGTCATGGACGTCGATGCCGCTATTTACCCGCGCAAGCCGATCGAGCGATTGGGCATTTCGCCGCTCACGAGCATGTTCTTCTACGGCAAGAACGACCGTCGCGGCGCCAATGATTGGCGGCCCGAGATTCATGATTCCGACGGCCTGTCGCTGTGGACCGGTGCGGGCGAGTGGATCTGGCGGCCGTTGATCAATCCGGCGCAATTGCATGTGAACTCGTATTTCGATTCGAATCCGCGCGGCTTCGGCTTGCTGCAGCGGGACCGAAATTTCGATCATTACCAGGATGACGGCGTCTATTACGACCGCCGCCCAAGTCTCTGGGTCGAGCCCAAACCGGGGCCCGGCGGCGGCTGGGGCAAAGGCGCCGTGCAGCTCGTGGAGATCCCGACCGTCGACGAAACATCCGACAACATCGTCGCGTTCTGGAACCCGCAGGAAAAGCCCAAGCCCGGGCAGGAGCTGCTGTTCAGTTATCGCTTGTACTGGGGTACCCAGATGCCGTTTGGATCTGCGCTCGCACAAACGATTGCGACGCGCACGGGCATCGGCGGCACGATCGGCTTGAAGCGCAGCTATTACTCATGGCATTTCGCGGTCGATTTCGCCGGTGGCGAGCTTGGTGCACTTGCCAAAGATGCGGAAGTCGAAGCGGTCGTCACCGCCTCCCGCGGACAAATCGAACATGCGACCGCGCACTTCGTCGCGGAATTCAACGGTTATCGCGCGCTATTCGATATCCGGCCTCCCGAGGACAGCGCCGAATCGATCGATCTGCGCTTGTTCTTGCGCATTCACGGCAAACCGTTGACCGAGACTTGGATTTATCAATACACGCCACCATCGGTGAAGGACCGCAAGCTCGCGCTGACTTGAGGCGTCGAGCGCGCCCCGGCGACGGCGCGCCGAGATTTGCGTGCTCAGGTCGCCTGTGCGAGCGCAACGATGTGCTCGCGTGCCGAGACGACGACCCCGCCCGGCTTTTCGATCGTGATCGCGAACATTTTTGCCGCACGCACCGAGACGGCCGCGTGAACCGGGATGATGGCCTCGCCATTCGTCGGCACATCGAAAACGCCGCCGTCGACCGGGTAGCGCTGGTCGCGCTCGGCGTCGAAAATCCAGATTTGATATTGATGAATCTTCGGATCGTTGACCGATACGCCGGCGAGACGGATGTATCCTTGTTGCGAGACGGGGTTCCATACCACATCGCCGCTGACGCCGGCCGAGGATGGATCCTTGGTCGCAGCGAGTGCAATCTTGACGGTCGCAGGATCGCTGAGCAGCAAGGCCCGCTGCTCGACAGGTGTGCGTTGCGCCGGCGCGACGACCGGGTGCGCCGGCTCGGTCGTCATCACGGCCGGTGGCGGCGCGCGAAACCACGCGGTCATCGCGAGCAGCAGGCAAGCGGCAGCGGCCCACCAGCCGGCCGCACCGCGCCTGGATGGCGACGCCGCGTCGCGACGCGGCTCGAGACGTGCCGCCGTGGTCGCTACGAAGGCCTCGGCCTGAAGTTCGAGCCGGTCCGCGAGCGCCGGCGGCATACGTTCCGTCGTCGGTGTCGCCGCGATGGCAATCGCGGCTGCGGTTTGCTCCAATTCGCGCCGCAATGCCTCGACCGCCGCGCCGTCCGCTTGGTCCAGCATTGCCTGCTCGGCGGGCGTCAAGTGCTCGGTGAGCTGCTTGACCAGCAGGTCGATGAGAAACTCGTCGCGCGGATTGTGCGGATCGATGCTCGACATCATGGCCTCGCCGCGACGCCTTGGGCGTCGATCTGCATGAATTCGCGGATCTTGATGAGTCCGCGGCGCATCAGGGACTTGACCGAGCCGAGCGGCACACCCAGTCGGCTCGCGATTTCGGATTGACTCAAGCCGTGCAACAAACCGAGCTCCAGCACCTCCCGCTGCTCCGGCTTGAGCTCGCGCATGGCCCGGGCCGCCAACTCCGCTTCGCTCGCGGTCTCGGACGCAGTGCCGGGATCGGACCAGGAGATCGTTTCGAGTTCGGCATCGCCGTCCATCGGCGGTTCGGCCGACGTCTTACGCAGGCGATCGATCAGGCGGCGCCTCGCGATCATCGCAACGAACATTTTCTCCGAGCCCTGAGTTACATCGAAGCGACCGGCACTTTTCCAAATATCCAGGAAGATCTCCTGGGTCGCATCCTCGGCGTCGGACGGTGTCCTCGACAATCGGCGCGATAGGCTCCAGATGAGCGCGCCATATTGGTCGATGCACGCGCGCACGGCTGCGGGATCACCGCTTGCAATGCGTTGGAGCACGGTCGGACTCATTGATACCTTATCGAGATTATTCGGAGCCGCCGCGGGTATGGATGCAGCAACTTCCGACATTATATCGTGCACTAGCGCCGGCGCTTCGGCCCCGAACCCAGGCTGGGGTTACGCTGGGTATCGCCGGTCGGCCGCCGCAGCTCCGCATCGCGCAGCAGGCGCGGCAGCGACTCGCGCGGCGCCAGGATCGCTTGCCGCCATTGTTCGAGCTGATGCTTCAGCAAGGGCAACAGTTCCGGTTGTGCGCTCGACTCGGGGTCGAACGCGCCGCTCACGGTGCGGCAATAAAGATCGAAGTACTCCGTGAAGAGTTCTTCGTAGCGTGTCACGGGATCGAGGAAGCCGGCATCTTCGAGCACCTCGAGACCCAAATGGCTCGTACATAGGAAGCTGCAGGCCTGGCGCAAATAAACTCGATGCTCGGCGATGATCGCGTCTTCGTAATGCTGCCCGCTGCGGAAGTGCAGCAGCACACGCGCGCGGATCGGGCCGCGCACCGTTTGATTCCGCAGAAATTCGAACAGCGCCTTGCGGTGAATGAGCTGGAAGCTAGCGCGCTTGAGCGCGACACTCTGTTTGGTGAGCGGGCCGGAATCGGCGACTTCGCGCATCAGCTTCGAGTGCTCGCTCTCCCACCGTTGCCACACGCTCGGACTTTCGAGGATGCGTGTCGCGACCAGCTGTTCCTGGGCATTCGAACTCTTCAGTGCAACTTCAACGCGATCGGTCGACTCCCGCATGAGACGTGCGTGGTTGACGGAGTTGCGGTGCACGCGCTGAGATCCCTTCGTGAGAGAACAATTATGTCAAAGGTCGCGGTATTCGGGCTCGCTGTCAATGTATACAGATGGCGACACGCACCGGCAGCTCCGCCGGCACGTCTCGCCGTCCGCCGCCGGACTCAGGGCGATCCGTTGAAATCGTCGAGGTAAATCACGCCCGGCGGCATGCCGCCGCCCGCGTTGTCGCGCAGCACAATCGTGTAAATGCCGGCGTTGATCACAGTGACCGCGATCGGTCCAACGGACGGTGTCTTACTGCCGGCCGGCGTGAGCGAGAGATCGTAGGTCGCTGCCGCGTAGCTCACGAAACCCGTGTCATTCAAGAATGCGACGCCAGCATAGGTCGGCTCCACCGAGGCGATCGAGGTTCCCGGCGCGGTCAGGTAGACGTCGACGAGGCCCGCGGACTGCGAGCCGTCGATGAAACGCAGCTTCGCTTGCGTCGCATAGCGTCGATCGTGGTCTCGCGTAATGAAGGGCTGCAGACCCGAGAGGTCGCCGACCGCATAAATCGAGTGCACGCTGCCGGCGTCGAGGTCGAGTGATTGGCTCGTGACCGAGCTGCTCGTGTTGCTGGCCGCGGTAATCGCAATCGTCGTGATTCCTGCCGTCAGCGAATCGTAGGGTGAGAACGCCGCGTAAGCCAAGGTCGGCACCAGCGGTGTCGCCGTATTGCCGTTGGCAACCAGACTCAGCGCCGGCGCATTCGGCGAGTCATTGATGAAGCGCACATTGGTGGGCGTCGAGACGTCGAAAAGACTCGAGTCGTTTCCGAGTGCATCGACAACCCCTAGGAAAATCGTCGCGGTACCCGGGCCCTCGTTTTGCAATGCAGAAAATACGAGATCGGAGCCTCCGCCGAGTGTGATCGTTCCGGAATCGAATAGCACCGTCGACGGCGTTCCCGCTGCAGTGATCCGAATCTCGTACTGCCCCGCGGCAATTTGAGTCGGACCGACCGCGCCTTGAAACGAAGCGGTGCCAAACGGCGTACTCGTGCTGAGGTCGGCGCCGGGCGCCGTTACATAGACCGCGACGCTCGGCGCGTTGGGCGCGGCGTGCACGAACTGCAACTGCGTCGTATTCGGCCCAACCAGCGCCAACGGATGCGAGTAGGTCTGCTCGCTGATGCTCGCGACCGGGCCTTCGGCCGCAAACACATAATCGGTATCGGCGACGAGCGTCACCGTCGTCGGACCGATCAGCGTCGTCGGCGATCCCGGTGTCAGCGCCTGAATCTCTATCGTATGGGTGCCCGCCGCGACTTGTTGTTCTCCGGTGCCCTGCGCGTAATCGAGATTCGGGATCGCGACGGATCCGTCGATCAGAACGTTGACCGGCGGGGCATCTGGCGAGCCATGCACTACCTGCAACGATGCTTGCGGGCCTTGCGGCGCGGACCCCGGTCCGGAGCCATAGGGGAAGTGGTTATCGTCGTAGCATGCCGCAAGCAGCACCGGGGCCAGCGCGATCAGCAGCCGAGTGGGTTTGTGCATGAATGTTCTCCAATTTGATCGGACGACCGCGAACCATGGGACAACGCTGCGTTGAAGTTTGGGTTGACGGCATCCAGGGCACAAGTTCACCAAGTGGAGGCGCACGCAATGCCAACCGGCCCCACGCTCAGAGTGCAAGTCCCGCCTGGACCTGGCGCCTAAATTCCAACGGGTTCGATATCATCCGAAACGCCTCTTTGGTGCCGCCGACTCCGGATACTGTGATCGTGCCGTATCCCAGGATGCGGCCGAGAATTCCCTGGTCGACGCCGATGCCCTCGACTTTTTGCAGCAGTAATTCGAGTGAGTGGCGACGGATCAGTCCCACCTTGATCAGTACGCGCTTGTTGGTGATCGCAAAGTCGGAACTCGTCGAGCGAATCCAGGGCGGCAATAGAAACAAGAGCCCGACGACCGCGATCACGCCGCCCGCGATCGCGCCCCCGCCGAGCGCCACGACCAGGATCGCAATGCCTAAGATCGCGATCGGGAGACCGTAGATGATCCAGTGAAGTCTCGCCCGGTAAGTCACCTGCTCGTTCGGCAAGAGATTATTTTCCACGTAACCCATGCCCATCTCCCGATGCTGAAGTCCATCGATCATGCCCGGATTGACCGACTTGCTCAATTGCGCCGCGCCAACGGCGAGCGGCGCTGCGCGAATCGCATGCACGCCGGCCGCCGATTCGAGATCGCCTTACTCATGGCAGTTGGCATATTCCTCGCGGCTCAAATGGCCGTCGTGCTTCACGTTGCACTTCGCGAAATTCTTGCTGACCCAGTCGTCACTCTTGACGTCACTCGAAGTCAGATATCCGCGATGGTGCGAATCGACGGTGTCGAAATCCCGATGCGTCGAGGTTCCTCGGTTCGCGTCGTCTTTTCCAGGATCGGCTGCATTTGCGCTCGCACAGGCGAAAAGCAATGCGGCGAAGGTCAAGGGAGCTAGGTAGTTTGAATTCAAAGTATTCTCCAGATGCAACGGTGGTAGTCCGCGACCATTTCTGGGCGAGGACGAGGCGCCCGCTGGATACGATGTTCAGACTGTGAACCCATCGCTGCGGACCCGAGCGAGGCTAGGCGGAATGGAAATCAGGGTCTGTACGCTGGCGTCCGCAAGCCGCAGTTGCCGGCGCATGCAGCTACTGCGCGCGCCGCCGCTGGAATTACGCGATTGAATGCTACGGGTCGAGTGTCAGAAGCTTCGAAGGAAGATGATTGAGCGGGTTGGGGACCACACCATGTACATACGGCTTGACCAGGCGTTTTGAAACGAAGTAATACAGCGGGATGATCGAATAATCATCGAGCATGACTCGTTCGGCTGATTGCAGAGCTTCGCGTCTCTGAGACGCGTCGGTCATCGCGGCCGCGTTGTCCAACCCGGCATCGAATACGGGGTTTGCGTAGCTCATGTCGTTATTAGGCGAGTGCGCCCGCAGCACGTCGAGAAAGGTGCTGGCATCGTTGAAATCTGCCGTCCACGCCAAGCGTGCGAGATCCCAACGAGACGTATCATGTCGAGATTGCAGAAAAACCCGGAATTCCTCTGCAGTCAGTTCGACCTCGATGCCGAGCGCTTCTTTCCACATCGCAGCGATTTGAATAGCCGTCCGTTGGATCACTTCGTTGGCGTTGAACAGGACTCTCAATTTCAGCGGTTTGGTGCTCGAATATCCCGCTTTGGAGTAAAGGCGTTTCGCAGTCGCCAGGCGTTCCTGATCGGACAGACCCTTCCAGTCCCAGTACTGCGGAGAGTAGTTGACGGTTCCCGGCGGCACGAAGCTGTATGCACCAACTTGCCCAAAGCCGAGGGAGTCAACCAAGCGCTTGCGATCAATCGCCATCGCGAGCGACTGCCTGAGGGACACGTCCAACAGAGCCTTTTGCGCAAGATTAACGCCGTAATAGGCGGTTCCTAAATACGGCGAGATCACCAGCTCAGAAGGGCGTTCCTGCCGTAATGTTGCCAACGCATTGGCAGGGACGAGATCTGTCAGGTCAATTTGTCCCGCGCGGTATCCGGCGTACTGAGACGTGTCGTTTGGGATGAAGTGGTAGGTCACATTCGCTACGTGGACATGCGCGCGGTCCCAGTAATAGGGGTTGGCCGCGAGTTCGATCTGGGTGACCGGTTGCCATGCGGTGAGGGTGTAGGGGCCATTGGAGACCCAGCCGGCCGGCTGATGCGTCGTCGCGCTTGCCTCGGAGTAGATCGGAAACATTGCCGGACGCGCCAAAATTTGTGGGAAGAAGGATGCTGGCCGATCGAGCTTGACCACCAGAGTGGAATCCGAGGCCGCGGACACGCCGAGTGCCGCCGGCGGTTTCTGTCCCGCCAAAATATCGGCCGCATTGGCGACCAGGCGCAGCACATCCGCCGTTGGAGACCCGAACTTCGGATCGACCTCACGTCGCCAGGCGCTTATGAAATCCTGGGCGCGCACAGGCTTTCCATTCGACCACCGCGCGTCAGTTCTCAAATGAAATGTGTACTCGGTACCGCTGGGGTCGATCGTCCAAGACTCGGCCACGCCCGGGATCACCTCGCCAGTCGGCGATTCCGCGGTTAGGCCCTCGTATAAATCGATGAGAACGGTCGTGGAGAAGTTATCCGGCACAGCCCCGGGGTCAAGCGTGCTGGGCTCGCCTCCCAAGGCGCGATGCAGGGCCGTGCGGCCCGATGGGAAGGTCGGGTGACAGGCGCATAACAGCGCCAAAAACCCCGCCGCAACGGCACTAAAAAACTGGCGGTAAGACTTCAGGGCGATTTATCCACGAAATAAGCCGTCGGATGCTCCATTTAACAATAATTCCCGAATTTGGCTGCAGACGGAGGGGCGCTCCGACCAGCAGGACTCCCTCTACCAGGGATCTCCTCCAGAAAACAGAATTTTCGAAGATTTTTTTCCCCGAAGTGTGGATTAGTGCAACATTTCCAACGTATTATGTCCTAAGTGCCGAATTCTGTTAAGACGAGCCTGCTTGTCGCCTTTAGGTATCTGCTGAAGCCGCTAGTTCGAATGGCCGTCAAGAACGGAGTTTCGTTCCCCGAGTTCAGCACTGCCTTGAAGCATGCATACGTCGACGTGGCGAGTCGACAGATAAAAGCAGCGGGAAACTTGGTCACCGCTGAAGGGATATATGTGATCACGAGTATTGAGGCGACTGAAGTCGATCAGATGCTGCGGACTGAGGTTCAGCCTCACGCTTCTGATAGCGACGCACAATCGCTTAGCCCGTTGCCGCGGGTCCTCAATGCGTGGCACACCGATTCTCGCTACGCCGGGCCCTACGGCGTGCTCAGGGATCTCGAGTTCACGCGCTCCGCGGGCAGTGACGGAATGGCGTTTTCCGACCTGGCCGCCGCGTACTGTCCGGGAGTCTCGCCGCGCGCACTGCTCAACGAACTCCTTGCGAGCGGATGCGTGAAGGATGTCGGCAGCGGCTTTTACCGGGCTGTCAGCCGATCCTATGTACCCGATCCGCTGAGCGACAAGAGCATTCAGCTATTCGCACGCGTGGTGCATAACCTTTGCGAGGCCGCGGAGTTGAACCTTCGAAGGGAATCAGCCGGCGGAAAGGGACTCATGCAGCGCAATGTGTACACCCAATTGGGGTTCACGGCGGACGATCTGAAAGCATTCGATCGCTATATCCGAGCTCGCGGCCAGACATTTATCGATGACATCGATAACTGGTTGTCCCCCCGGGACAAAGCAGGGGACCTCAACGTTATTAATACCGGAATCAGTTTATTTCACTTCATCGTGAATGATGAGGATGAGGCCGATTTGTCGAAATTTTTTCAAACGGGAATGAAGGAATAATACTCATGAAGAACGTAGTAAGTCGGTGCGCGCTCGCTTTGTCGGCGGTGGCAGCTGCTTTGGCATTTGCGAGTGCACAAGGGCACCCTGCGCAGGGCCTCAACGTGATCAAAGCCTCACCTGCCGCGCAAGACGGCCTCAACTTGATCAAAGCCTCACCTGCCGCGCAAGACGGCCTCAACTTGATCAAGGCCGCGCCTGCCGCGCAAGACGGCCTCAACTTGATCAAGGCCGCGCCTGCCGCCCAGGACGGACTCAACCTGATCAAGGCTTCGCCTGCAGCACAAGACGGACTCAACCTGATCAAGGCTTCGCCTGCAGCACAAGACGGACTCAACCTGATCAAGGCTTCGCCTGCAGC